>Ga0307310_10000782_pt1 | contig 11142 bp, 12 predicted proteins | sample ER_DNA_197_FD_194502 | JGI IMG/M metagenome (GOLD analysis project Ga0307310, IMG submission 194502) | Bulk soil microbial communities from the East River watershed near Crested Butte, Colorado, United States - ER_DNA_197 | ecosystem: Environmental > Terrestrial > Soil > Floodplain | place...
GACCTCGCGGTAGGCGAGCGACACCTTCTTGGTCGGATTGCTATCCGGCAGTTGCTCCGCAACGATCACGGGACCTGTAGGAGCGATCACACCTTCGACGGCCCGCCCGCCGACGCGGACGAAATCCGGATTGATCAAGGCATGCGTGCCGTAGAGCCCGCCCTTGTAGCCGCGTTCCGCCAGAGCAAGGTAGGGCAGCGCGCCCGGCGTGCCGGACCCGCCGGTGATGACCGCATCGGGACGAGCCGCGATGATCTTGAGGGTTTGACCAGTGACAGAAGTGTCGGGACGGGCATAGCGTTCGTTGGTGACAACCTCGATCGGCGTACCACTGACATTCTTGATCAATGCGTCATAGACAAGATCGCCCCAGGAGTCGCTGAATCCGATGTAGGCCGCTTTCTTGACGTTATCCTTTTTCATGCGCTCGACCACCGCGGCGACCATCAGGGGCGGCGGCTGTGGAATGGAAATGAGCCACTGGCCGTTCGGGCTTTGCGGCTGACTGGCAGGTGTGAGCGAAATGATTGGCGTCTTGGTCTCGGTGGCGACGACCACCATCGCAATTGTGCCGGGAACGCCGGATGTGCCCATCAACACATCGACCTTTTCTTCTTCGACAAGCTTGCGGGCGTTGCGGGTCGCTGCGGAGGGATCCGAGGCATCATCCAGCCGGATCAGCTTGATCTTATGGTCACCGACTTTGTCGGCATACGCATATCCGGCGAGAATTCCCTTTTCATACGGAATTCCGATCGAGGCGCCAGGTCCGCTCAGCGAGGTCACGAAACCGACGGTGATGTTGGCACCAAAGCTCGCGCTTACAGACAGTGCTGGTGCTGCCAGGGCTGCAACGATAGCGGCAAGACGCAAAATCATGATCGACCTCCGCACACTGCCCTAGACGTTCATCGCAATTGGGTTAACTTTAAAGCTTCTACGTAGGCTGGCAAGCGCCTTCGGTCGGTTGGTGTTGCAAACTGCAGGTCGTTTTCGCTTCGCAGGCGGGCCGGTCGCGGATCTTTGTAAGGAGTTAAACGTGCGCATTTGCTACCAGAGCTACGTGGACTACGAAAACGGCAAGACCTATTGGGACCGCCTACGCAAGCACCTCGAGGCGGTGGTCGATCCCGGCACCACGGTCGACATCAAGGGCATTACGCCGCACGACTCTTATGCTCACGCCTTGGTCGAGATGCGGTGTGCCCGTGAGGTGATCTGCAACGCGGTGCGCGCCGAGCGCGAGGGCTACGACGCGTTCGTGATCGGACATTTTCAGGATGCGGGTCTTTACGAGGCTCGCTCGGCCGTCGGCATTCCGGTGGTAGCGCTCGGAGAAGCGTCTATGTTGTACAGCTGCCAGCTCGGCCAACGCAGCGGCATCGTCACAATCAATACGCGCTACATCCCGTGGTTTCACCATCAGATCACGAAGTACGGACTCGAACGCCGGGTGACGGGCGTGCATGCGATGCAGTTCGAGCCGGGACAAATTCTCAAAGCATATGAATCGCAACATTTGGCTGACGAAGTGGCGCGCTTATTTGCCGAACAGGCCAGGCCGCTCGTGGCCTCGGGGGTAGACGTGTTGATCCCGGGCGGAGGGATTCCGATGCTGTTGTTCTCGGCTATCCGCGGGCATGCCGTCGATGGGGCCCCGGTCATCAACGGCATTCCGATCGTCGTTAAGATGGCGGAAATGGCCGTGAAACTGCGGCGGCTCGCGGGCCTTGGCGTAAGCCGCGTCTCCGACTACGTCCAGCCGCCGATAGAGATCCTGGAAGAGTTCCTGACCCATCCCAAGGGGTTGTGAGGGAGAAGGCCTCTGAGCGCACGTTCCCCGTGATCGAAAATGCCGCGAACTTGTGCTGGACCTTCGCTGATGCTGAGGAGGTGCCGATGACCAGATACCGCGGAAATGTCGAGGCTGTGCGAAATCTGGTTCGGGAGACAGAGGTTCATCGCGACGTCTACATCGACGATGAGGTCTTCCAGCTCGAGATGGAACACTTGTTCGCAAACACCTGGATCTATGTCGGCCATGACAGCCAGGTGTCAAAACCGGGCGATTATTTTGGCACCACGATCGGGACGCAGCCGGTTTTGATGGTGAGACATACCGACAATACCGTGAAGGTGTTGCACAACCGTTGTCCGCACAAGGGAACGCGCATCACGACAGACACGTGCGGCAATACGGGGAAATTCTTTCGCTGTCCCTATCACGCGTGGACGTTCAGAACGGACGGCTCACTGTTCTTTATCCCGCTGCGGAAGGGATACGAGAACACCGGGCTTGAAACGAGCCATGCGAGCGAGGGGATCAGCCCCGTGCGGCACGTGCGAAATTATCGAGGCTTCGTCTTTGCAAAGCTGAACGACACGGGTTCTGACTTCGAAGAGTTCTTCTCCGAAAGCCTCAGTAGCATCGACAACATGGTCGACCGTTCCCCGGCTGGGAGGCTCGAAGTTGCCGGAGGCGTGCTGCGCTACATGCACAATTGCAATTGGAAGATGCTGGTGGAGAACCAGACCGACACTACCCACCCGATGGTCGCCCATGAATCCTCGGCTGGCACTGCGATCGAGGTCTGGAAGAAGGCGCCGCCCGGAGCCAAAAAGCCAATGGCGGTCGAAATCTACGCGCCTTTCATGGCGCCATACGAATTTTTCGAGAACATGGGCATCCGCGTCTGGCCGAATGGCCATGGCCACACCGGTGTGCATCACTCCATTCATTCCGATTACTCGGGCGTGCCGGGTTATTTCGAACGAATGGTCGGGGCGTATGGAGAAGAACGTGCGAAGGCCATCCTGGACGAGAACCGGCACAACACGATTTATTTCCCTAACCTGATGGTCAAGGGTCCGATCCAGCTCCTGCGGCTATTCAAGCCGATCGCCGCCGACAAGACGCTGGTTGAATCTTGGACATTCCGTCTTGTCGATGCGCCGGACATGCTGCTCGAGCGGACGCTGATGTACAACCGGCTGATCAACGCGCCGACGTCGGTCGTCGGCCACGACGATCTCGAAATGTACGAGCGCGCGCAGGAAGGCCTGCGCGTCGACGCCAATCAATGGGTCAACGTGCAGCGACTCTACGATCCATCAGAACGGCATGACGTCATGGCGGTGACGAACGGCACCACTGAATGGCAGATGCGCAACCAGTTTCGCGCATGGTCGAAATTCATGACGTTGTCGATGTGAGGGGGCTTCCATGGAGGCACCTACCAATCAGCAACTTGTCGACTTTGTCATCCACGAGGCGCGGCTGATCGACCAGCATCGGCTGGAGGAATGGCTCGACTTGTTCACCGACGATGGCATCTATTGGATGCCGCTGGAGTGGGGCCAGACCGATCCAAAGTTGACGACGTCGCTGATGTACGAGGACAAGCTACTGCTTACCATCCGAATCGAGCGGCTCAAGGGCAAGCGGACGTATTCGCAGAAGCCTAAGAGCCGGTGCCACCACGTCTTGCAGACGCCGCAGATCGACAAGCGAGATGAGGCCAACAACGAATTTGTGACCTGGACTCCGATGCATTACGTGGAAACCAGGTACGACGAGCAGCAGCTTTACGCCGCCTGGGCGACCCACACATTGGCCGTCGTTGATGGCAAGCTGAGGATCAAACTCAAGCGCATCGATCTCCTCAATTGCGACGCCGCTTTCGGCAACATCCAGCTTTTCATGTGACCGGGACGATGCCATCCAGCACGACCCGAAAGTCCTATGAGGGCGCGGTTGCCTGCCTCCCAGTCACGATCCCTTATCGGCGATATTCCACAAACAGCGCGCAGTGGTGGTTAGGGCGCGCGCTGCATGAACTGACCAAGCGTGCCAGATTGCGTCCGAAGGATATCGATGGATTTGCAGTGTCGAGTTTTACGTTGGGGCCGGATACCGCAGTGGGGCTCACGCAGCATTTCGGGATCTCGCCGCGATGGCTTGATAACATTCCCTTCGGAGGCGCGAGCGGTATTGTGGCGATGCGCAGAGCGGCGCGGGCGGTGCAGGCAGGTGATGCGAATATCGTGGCTTGCGTCGCCGGTGATACAAACCATGTCGACTCGTTTCGCAAGATGCTTTCAACCTTTTCCCGCTTTGCACAGGACGCGGTTTATCCGTACGGGTCGGGCGGCGCCAACGCATCGTTTGCGCTGGTCACGAAGAACTACATGAATAGCTACGGCGCGAAGCGGGAAGATTTCGCCAAGATATGCATCGCGCAGCGCGACAATGCCCTGTCGATTCCGCACGCAATGATGAAGAAGAGGCTAACGCTCGATGAATATATGTCGGCGCGACCGATTGCCGATCCGATACATCTGTTCGACTGCGTGATGCCATGCGCGGGCGCGGAGGCGTTCATCGTGTGCCGCGAAGATATCGCCAAATCTCTCAATCTGCCGAGCGTGCGCATCTTGTCGACAATTGAGCGGCACAACGCCTTTCCCAACGATCCACTGCAGGTGCGCGGCGGCTGGGAGCTCGATATCGGTGAGCTGTGGTCGATGTCCGGGCTCAAGCCGAAGGACGTTGATTTCGTGGAGACTTACGATGATTATCCGGTCATATCGATGATGCAGTTTGAAGACCTCGGCTTTTGCGCCAAGGGCGAGGGACCGGAATTCGTACGATCGCATACGCTTACGAACGACGGCACGTTCCCGCACAACACGTCTGGTGGGCAGCTCTCGGTCGGGCAGGCGGGGGCGGCCGGGGGGCTTCTTGGGCTCGTTGAGGCCATGCGCCAGCTCACCTCGCAGCCGCTTGGCTCGAAGGTGCCCAATGCCAGTGCCTGCCTAGTTTCCGGATTCGGCATGATCAATTACGATCGCGGCCTGTCATCCTGCGCCGCCGTTCTTGCGAGAGCCGCGTGAGCGAGCCGCTTGCTCGCCCAAAACGCAAGGATCCGCTCAAGCGGACGCGGCTGCCGCTGCGCCCGCAAGACCTGCGCAGCCGCACCGCGCATGGGCTCACCGCCGCGGCGGCCGAGGGGCGCTTCGCATTGCAGGTTTGTCTTGACTGCAACACCGTCATTTACCCGCCCCGTGACGCCTGTCCGTCATGCTTGTCGGCGCGTCTTCCATTCCGCGATGTGGCTCGTGGTGGCACGCTCATCGCCGAAACGACCCTGCGCACGTCGACCGAGCCCTATTTTCGCGAGCGCACCCCTTGGCGGGTGGGAACCGTAAAACTCGATGCCGGTCCGGTCGTCGTGGCGCATCTTCATGGCGATGCGGTGGAGGGCGAGCGCGTGCGGCTTGAGCTCAAGCTCGATAAAAGCGGCTCGGCGGTGGCCATGGCGCTGCCGGAAAAGGACACTGAGAACATGGCTGATGATCCGCATTTGCGTGAGATGACGTGCGATCCGAAGTTCCGCCGCGTTCTGATCACGGATGGTCGTACGGTCGTCGGGCAGGCTATGGCCAAGGCGTTTTCCGATGCCGGAGCATCAATCGTTTTCGTCGGACTTGCGAATCCCTGGAAGCCATTTCCCGGGATGGGCAGCCTCCGCAAAATCGAACGGGTTGAAATCGTGCCGCTTGACGTGACGGATACGGAATCGGTTACCGAATTGGCCGATCAGAACGGCGCCCGCATCGACATTATGGTCAACACCGCAGAACACATTCGTGCCGGCGGTGTCGTGGATCGTCGTGGTCTGACGATCGCGCGCGAGGAGATCGATGTTCGCTATCTCGGCCTGCTGCGCCTTGCACAGGCGTTCGGCCCGATCCTTCGTTTTCGAGGCACGGACGGTGTAAATTCGGCCGCGGCCTTCGTCAATTTGCTGTCGGTGCATGCGCTGATGAACTGGCCCGCATACGGGAGCTATTCCGCGACCGAGGCGGCATGTCTGTCGGCGGCGCAATGCATGCGCGCGGAATTGCGCCCGGGCGGGGTCAAGGTGCTGAATGTATTCTTCGGTCCGCTCGAGATCGAATGGTTTCAAACCGTGCCGCCGCCGAAGGTGACGCCGGCGACGCTCGCCAATGCGGTGGTTCGCGCGCTCCAGCACGGGCTCGAGGACGTGTTTGTGGGCGACATCGCCGAGGACATCCGGCAACGCCTTGCGGTCAATCCAAAGGCTCTCGAGCGCGAGCTGGCAAGCTGAAGGGTATCTCAATGACAGTCGATCTCATGTCGTTCGCGCGCGCGGTGGCCAACGGCGACATCCGTGTCATCGACCTGACGCAGACCCTGTCGCAGGAATTCCCGACCATTGTGTTGCCGCCCGAGTTGGGACAGTGCGCGCCGTTCCGAATGGAGGAAGTGTCGCGGTACGACGAACGCGGACCGGCCTGGTACTGGAACAACATTAGTCTCGGCGAGCATACTGGAACGCACTTCGACGCGCCGATTCACTGGATTTCCGGCAAGGATTTGCCCAACAACGCAGTCGATACGATCAATGTCGCGCAGTTCATCGCGCCGGCTGCCGTGATCGATTGCTCGAAGGAGTGTGCAGCCGACCCCGACTTCGCGTTGACGATTCCCTTTGTCGAGCAATGGGAGGCGTGCCACGGCAAGATCGAGCCGCGAAGTTGGATCTTGCTGCGCACGGACTGGTCGAAGCAGACATATACGGACTATGCCGGATTACGCGACGATGGCGCTCACACTCCGGGGCCGGAGCCCGCTGTGGTGAAGTGGTTCGTCGAACAGCGCGATGTGCACGGATTCGGCACCGAGACAATCGGTACTGATTTCGGCCAGGGACAGCACTTCAATCCGCCATATCCCGCCCATTTCTACATGCATGGCAAAGGCCGGTTTGGGCTGCAGTGCCTCACAAACTTGGATCTGCTGCCGCCCAAGGGCGCCGTCATCATCGCGGCACCGCTGAAGATCAAGCAGGGGTCGGGTAGCCCATTGCGCGTTCTGGCGCTGGTGGCGGGAGGAAATGTGTGACGGCAAACAATTTCGCCGTGGTCACGGGCGGTTCGACCGGCATCGGGGCGGAAATTTGCCGGCAGATGCTGGAGGCTGGTTACGAGGTCATCTCGCTCGCTCGGCGCAAACCCGAGCAGTCGCATGCGAGGCTGCATGCGGTAGAGGTCGATCTCATGGATCGATCGGCGACCGAGCGGGCCGCCGCCGATATCGCCGCCCGCTTTCCAATTTCACACATCGTGCACAACGCGGGAGTGATTCGGCCAGCGCTGTTGCCCGACGTTGTGCAAGATGATTTGCAGGCGCTTATGCAATTGCATCTCGGCGCCGCGCTCACCCTCATGCAGACGGCCTTGCCGGCGATGAAGCGGAACCGCTTTGGCCGCGTCGTGCTTATGTCATCGCGCGGGGCGCTAGGGCTAGAGACGCGTTCGGCCTATTCTGCGACCAAGGCTGGAATGATTGGGATGGCACGCACTTGGGCACTGGAGCTCGCGCCCGACGGCATCACCGTGAATGTGGTTGCACCCGGGCCGATTGCCGACACCGAGATGTTTCGCAGCATCGTTCCGAAGGACAGCGAGCGCGAGAAGGCGCTTGCGGCGGCCATTCCGGTGAAGCGGCTGGGCCGCAGCGCCGATGTCGCACGCGCCGTCATGTTCTTCTGCGACCGGGCTAATGGCTTTGTGACCGGCCAGACCCTCTACGTCTGCGGTGGAGCGAGCGTGGGCATGCTTGCCATCTAGCTACAGTTTTCCCGCAGCCGTAGCCTGGATTGCGTGCAACTGAATTGGTCTTCTTGCAGCCAGCATCAGGAAAGGGTTCGGCGGGTGCCGGCCGAAAACACGATCGGAATGGTCGCGGTTGCGGCTTATCCGCAAAAGTCGCTATCGTAAGTTTCCGGGCAGACCCCGCGTGGGAGGGACATATGTGGCTGGTACGGTCTTGGTTGATTGGGCTCGTTGCAGCGATTTCACTTCTGGCGCAGGGCGCATCGAAGGCTGAGCCGGTCAAGATCCGTGTATCCTGGATCGCGCCGCTTTCGAACTGGGCGTCGTTGCTCATGGAGAAAAAGGAGATCGCCCGGCACATGGGGCGGACCTACATATTCGAGCCTGTCCGCTACGCCGGAACGCCACAAATGATCACAGCGCTCGCGAACAACGAGCTTGAAATTGCAAACCTCGCCTTCTCGACATTGCCACTAGCGATTCACAACGCGGGCCTCTCCGACCTGCGGGTCATTGCCGATGAATTCCAGGACGGCATGCAGGACTACTACTCGCAAGAATATATGGTGCTCGCCGACGGGCCGGTGAAGCGCCTTGAAGACTTGAAGGGTCGCGTGATTGCGATCAATGCCGGCGGCTCGGCGGTCGATGTCGCGATGCGCAAGATGCTGCTCAACGCGGGGCTCGAGCAGAAGCGCGACTATGTCATGATCGAGGCGCCATTGCCGACGATGCGTGCCATGCTCGCCGAGAAGAAAGCCGATCTGGTTCCCCTTGTTGTGCCATTCTCGTTCGATCCGGAGCTGCGCCGCATTGCCAAGCCTCTCTTCTACAACCGCGACGTTATGGGTCTGACGCAGCTCCTGTTCTGGTGCGCGCGGCAGTCCTTCATCGATAAGAACCGCGCCGCGATGGTGGATTTCATGGAAGACGCGCTGCGCATCACCTACTGGTTTCTCGATCCGGCGAACCACGCCGAAGTCGTGGCGATTGCTTCGCGCCTGACCAAGCAGCCCCCCGAGCGTCTCGGCTGGGTCTTCACCAAGCAGGATTACTATCACGTGCCGGGAATGCGTCCTGACCTCGACGCGCTACAGCGCAACGTCGCACTCGTCAAAGAACTCGGACTGATCGGCGCCGATACTGATGTGAAAAAGTATTCTGACCTGACCGTTTTGGACGATGCAGCCAAGCGCCTGAAATAGCGAAGCCCCTTGCCGGTATCCGATAGTCCCAGACCGCTGCTGGTTCCGGTCCTCAACGCCTTTGCGACATTGCGAACGTTTTAGACCGAAGAGCGAATCGGTCCATCGCATGGCCGCCGGCCGTCGGACCGCCCGTTGAAAATTCCAAAGGAGGGCAAATTGGACGCAACGAAGAGATACCGCATCTGGGCGCAGGGCGCGACCGATCAGGTTGGCCACCGCAACTACCTGACGCAGCTGTTGCCGCACATGAAGGCCTGCACGGATCCCGATTTCGAGCTCGATTTCAAGACCATGACGCCCTCGGTGACGACGGTGCACGCGTTGTCGGAATTCCGCGTCTCGCGCGCGGTGATACGCGGCGCCATTCAGGCCGAGCGGGAGGGCTACGACGTTTTTTTCATGAACCACTTTCAGGACGTCGGCCTGTACGAGGCGAGAGCGGCGGTGAAAATACCAGTGCTTGGCCTGGGAGAAGCGACCTTGTTCCATGCCTGCATCATGGGCCGCAAGCTCGGCCTGATAGCGATCAACCCCGCCTTTATACCGACCCATAACGAGCAGATTTGTCGCTATGGGCTGCAACAACGGATCGCTGGAATCCGCGCGATGGAAGCTAATATCAGCGATTACATGGAAGCTTTCACATCGCCCGCGAAAAAGTTGGAACTGCAGGCCATCTTCGAACGCGAGGCACGTCGCCTCATCGAGGGCGGCGCTGATGTCATCGTGCCGACCGGGGGCATTCCGATGATGTTGTTCGGCAAAGAACCGGACGTCAATGTGGATGGCGCTCCGATCGTCAACGGAATCACGGTGGTGATCAAAGCCGCCGAAATGGCGGTCAAGCTGAAGCGTCTCGGCGTATCGGTCGCGAGCCGCATCCCGCAGTCAGGCTTCGCGCTGCCATCTGCTCAGACGCTCGATGAGTTTCTGCGCCATGGCTGAAGACATCGTTTCTTCGTTAACTGGCCTTTGCGGATTTTCGCGATCCATCGGGCCAGGGCGATGTGTGGGGGCCGTCGGCGCTTGGCGCTAGCGCGCACGAAGGTGCCCTGCCCGACACGCGACTCAATCAGGCCACGCGTCATGGCAATGGTCCATGCTTTCGAAGAGGAGGCGGTGCAAGCAGCGACAGCTGGAGCCGCAGATCCTCTGGATTTCAGTAACGTAACCGATGAGCAACGCGCCCAGGCGCTGGCGGCACTTCTAGCCAAGACGAAGCATCTGCTTAAACCTTGACTGCGCACGGGTTGTTGCCCACTCCGAGACGGCACGCGCGGACTAAGCCGGAAGATCCCAGTTCTGCGTGGGCCAGAAGGACCACTATGTGATAGTTCATAAGGCGTCCTTCAGGGCATGTACCGCGACAAGACCGGAGATGTTATCGTGAGCAACTCAGATGAAGATGCAATCCGCGACATTAAATTGAAGTTTAACGAGGCATGGGGGCAACACGACCCGGACGGCATGATCGAATCGCTTGTCGACGATGCTCAGTTCGTTACTGTCAACGGCGCATGAACCAAGACTCTCGCGACGGCTTCCGTGACTTGATGCGGCGCCTGCATGGCGCCAATGGACCATTCCGATCGAGTACCCGCGAGACGCCGGAGCTGCATGTGCGCTTTCTCGGGCCGGATGTAGCGATAGTGCATACGCGGTTCCACATTTACGGCGACGTTGACGAGAGCGAACGTACCAGTATCGGTACCCGGGGCCGAATTCAGGAGCACGCGCGCATACGCGCGCGCGAGTCTAAAGTCTCACGGGAGACGGTTAGCCCACTGCGACAGTCTCCGCGCATGCGGCTAACCAAAAGCAAGCTCTGCGCGGATGGGCGGCCTGCGCAGCTAAAGGCCTCAAATTCAGGAATACGCGCGCGTACGCGCGCGCGAGTCTTCTAAACTAAAGTCTCGTGGGAGCCGACCGGTACGCTTACTCCAATCGATGTTGATGCCCGTCCAAATCGCAACTCGCGCGATTGCTCCTACGCCGTCACCCAATTTGGCATAGTTAGCTAATGGGTCGAACCGCGGCCTTAGCGTGACATCGACGACCTGCGCAGGCCGCCCATCCGGTGCTGTGGGGCGAGGTTGCTTTGTGCCCGAAGGGAACCCAAAGCGTATCGGTGGCCACGGCCAAGGCGGCTGCACCTGGCGTTAGCGTGACATGGTCGAGCCGGTTAGCCGCACGGTCGCGGCGACTATCGCGGTGGGCTAACCATCTCCGGTGAGACTTTAGACTCGCGCGCGCGTACGCGCGCGTATTCCTGAATTCGAGTCGCCTACCCGCA
>Ga0307310_10000783_pt1 | contig 11127 bp, 13 predicted proteins | sample ER_DNA_197_FD_194502 | JGI IMG/M metagenome (GOLD analysis project Ga0307310, IMG submission 194502) | Bulk soil microbial communities from the East River watershed near Crested Butte, Colorado, United States - ER_DNA_197 | ecosystem: Environmental > Terrestrial > Soil > Floodplain | place...
ACACTACATCTTTGACGCCGGTTGGCTCTATGGCCGAACGTCGGAAGGCGCCAAGATGGCGACCGTCGATCATAGCCGATGGGTTGCCCTCGAGGTCGATGAGGTCGAAGGGCCGTTCGATTGGCGAAGCGTGGTCGTTCACGGAGCGCTTTACCGCCTTACTCCAGGGGTGGCGAAGGAGGAGGAGATTGCGCGCGCCATCGGCCTGCTGCGCACCGTAGTGCCGCAGATCGGTACGGATGACGATCCGGCCCCATCACGCAAAATCATCTTCCGAGTCCATGTCGACGACATACGTGGACGAGCCGCGCGTTCGGCATCTGCCGCCACCTGAGGCAACCGCCCAACCGCCAGCGCCCACTGGCGCCGCGAAAGCCGCCCGGCTCAGGCCCAACTGAGGCGATATCGGCACACATCGGCGCCACGGGCACGGCATTCTTCCTCGACGACTGTCACGGTGGCTGCCCCGCACAACTGGAGCGCCCGACGGTACCAGCCAACGACCGTCAGACAGTCGGGAGCGCTGAAGACTTCGGCGTCACGTGTCGTGAGCACGGCGGACTTGTCACCTGTTTTCTCATACTCGCGGCGTCCCTTCTCGTAGTACAGCGCGTAGATGGCCGGCGTGCGGCTGAGAAAACCGTGCGGATCGCCTACGCTGAGAAAGGCCTTGTGGACCGAGCCGAGGTTCTTGTCGGCGGACGCGGCTCCAAGCTTCTCGAAGAACTCGGGCTTGCCGGCGCCTAACGTCCGCACGATCGCGCCGTCGAGCCGCAAGCCCAGGTCGAGCGGGTACCACTTGAGCGTGAGGATCGAGTTCAGCGCGCGGCGGTCGTCCTCGTGAAGCGCCTGAAGAACGCTCTCGCGCCCTTCGTCCCCGGAATGGTCGACGACGAAGGCGAGACGAGACTTGAGAATGCTACCCTTGATTTGTTGCACGCTGCTGCCGCTCCTGGATTGCAGTAAGCCGTGATGTGACAGGCGCCGCCGGCGTCGACAGGCTCAGTAACTGATGATCGACTCGACGCGCTCGCCACTGAGGCGCTGCGGCCCAGACAGGAACCCAAGCTCGATGATGAAGCTGAGCCCGACCACCTCGGCTCCAAGACGACGGATGAGCGAAAGCGTTGCGAGCGCGGTTCCGCCGGTGGCGAGGACGTCGTCGACAACGAGCACGCGGGACTTCGGTGGCAGTGCGTCGGCGTGGACTTCGAGGATGTCCGTTCCGTACTCGAGGGCGTACTCGACCCGTTCGCGTCGCGACGGAAGCTTCCCTGGTTTCCGAACGGGCACGAGACCGGCGGCGAGGCGAATCGCGATCGGTCCACCAAGAATGAATCCCCTGCTCTCGATGGCGACGACGTGCGAAACGCGATCGTTGGCGAACGGCTGCGCCATTCTCTCGGTCAGCTGTCGAAAGAGCGAGGCATCGCCGAGTACTGGTGTGATGTCCTTGAAGACGATACCCGGCTTCGGAAAGTCGGGGACGTCACGGACAGCCGCGCGAATGCGCGTCTCGAGGTCGCTCGTCGTCACGGGCTAGGCTGGTGAACGGTTATTCAGGCGTCGACGCGGGTCGGCTTCAGTGCTCGATCGCGAACGGACGCGGTAGCGCGCCTTCCCCTTCCGGGCCCGGCAACCGGTGCACGACTTCCACTCGTGCTCCTGGAGGCCCCTTCCCTACTCTTCGCGCGAGCTCCGATAATACATCGCTCTCGCCCTCGGCGAGTAGCTCCACTTCGCCAGTCGGGAGATTCCTTACCCAGCCTGACACGCCGAGTCTGCGCGCTTCCTCTCGCACGTACCAGCGGAAGCCGACCCCCTGGACTCGTCCGGCCACGCGCACGTGCAGACGGTCCATCGCGGTCATCGCCCTCGTTGCCTCAGCAGCGCAGCGAGAACGGCGGCCAGCGCCGCCCCTTCGCCGGCGACGGGATCGACATTCGTCACGGCAAGATCACCGTCGCGAATTCGGCTGGCAATGCGTTCGAGGACGTCGGCGACGTCGAACTCGACGCGGTGCATCTTTCCCGAGCCACGCGCCGCCGCCGGTTCGCGACCCGAGTGCTGGTCACCGTCGCCGTCGAAGTACGGAAGGCCAGCCAGCGCCTGCGCGGTCTCCTCGGGCCCAGCAGCCTCACCGGCGCCCGTATCGAACGGCGGAAACGGTAGCGGTTGTGCAGTCGCGGGCAGCTCTCCAGCCGACGTGTCGAGCCAGGGTAGCTCCGCAGACGGTTGCTGGGACTCCGCCGGCGCCGCCGGATGTGCATCTCTCGCTGCACGTGGCAGCGCAGGCGGCTGGTAAGTTCCCCACGATTCTGGCTGCAGACGCGAGCGATCCGGATCTGCGGGTACCGGAGCCGGACGTGACGCGGGTCGCGCGGGCGGTGCCGCACCCGACGCCGCCGCAGCCGAGTCGTTAGGCGAGCGCGGCGGTGAGCTGGCAGGCCGAGAGCCAACGAACGGCGGCGCCGATTTGCCTCCGCCCAACGACGAGGGCGCGCGCTGCGCTCCCCCTCGGAAAGGCGGAATTGCCGGCGACGCGGGTCGGGGGCGTTTCGGATTGTCTTGCTCGTCTGCCATTCCTGGCTCGCTGGACTCGTTGGATACGGACGAGCCAGTGGCCAAAGGAGTTACGCCGTTTGTCCGGCTTGGATGGCGTCGGCTACGGCTGCCATCCATGGGTACCGAGCAACGGCACGAATCGAACGGGTAGCACGTCTTCACGATGCACCGTACCGTCGCGCTTCGTGATCACCGTCAGCGTCTGCACGTCCTGACCGCCGAGTGGTATGAGCAGGCGCCCCTTCTCGGCCAGTTGATCGAGCAGCGGTTGCGGCACGCTTGGCGCCGCGGCACTGACGAGAATGGCGTCGTATGGCGAGTACTCGCGCCACCCGAGCGTGCCGTCGCCGAGCAGGAGCGAGACGTTGCGCACGCCAGCTCGGGTGATCGCGTCGCGCGCGCCATTCAGCAATGCAGGAATGCGCTCGATCGAGAAAACCTGTGCGGCGAGATGCGCCAAGAGCACGGTCTGGTAACCGGATCCAGTGCCGACTTCGAGTACTCTCTCATGTCCGGTGAGCTTCAGGAGTTCGAGGTAGCGCGCGTGGATAGACGGCTGGGAAATCGTCTGGCCGTTGCCGATCGGGAGCGCGGAATCCTCGTAGGCGCGGTGGCGCACGCCCGTCGGCACGAAGAGATGCCTTGGCGTCGCCTCGACAGCTCGGAGCACCGCGAGATCTCGGATGCCGCGCTCCCGCAGCGTCTCCACGAGACGCCTGCGAGAAGCGCGAAACTCACCGTCTACAGGTCCTGCCACCACGTCTCCGGTGCTTCGAGCATCCCAAAGTTGGTGAGGTCCAGGTGAAGCGGCGTCACCGAGACGTATCCGTCTTCAATCGCCTGAAAATCGGAATCACCGGGCCCCGTCCAGCTGATCGAGCCGCCGCCGATCCAGAAGATCTTCCTGCCCCACGGGTCTTCCATCGGCTTGAGAGAATTGGAATACACGCGTCGTCCCAGCCTCGTGAGCTTGACGCCTTTGATCTGGCCTGCAGGAAGGGGCGGCAGATTTATGTTGAGCAACGTGTCGCGTGGAAACGCAGGCAGGCTTGTGACGTGCTTCAGCAACGGAGTGAGGACCTCCACCTGCTCTCTCAGATGCGTCAGATCGGCCCGGAGATCTCCGCCCGCGAATGAGATGGCGATCGAAGGAATGCCGAGCGCCAGTCCTTCCATGGCGGCGGCCACCGTTCCGGAGTAGAGCACATCCTCGCCCATGTTCTGCCCATGGTTGATTCCGCTGAACACGAAGTCCGGCCGGTCTGGCATCAACGCTTCCACGGCCAGCATGACGCAATCCGTGGGCGTGCCGTCGACCTGAAATCTTCGCTCGCCGCGCTCGACCGGACGAACGGGATGGTGCAGCGTGAGCGAATGGCTGGTTGCGCTCTGCTCCCGATCGGGCGCGACGACGGTGATCTCACCGAGCGGTTCCGCCGCCTCGGCCAGACACGCCAGGCCATGGGCCAGGATTCCGTCGTCGTTCGTGAGGAGGAGTCGCATCAGGACAGGGCACCCTCCCGATGCCGCCAGATCGCGGCGACGACACGAAGCGAGTCGCGGCACTCACGGAAGTAGCTCGAGGACCCGTAGATGGTCGGCACTGGAGTGCTGACAATGCGAAAGCCCTGGCGAGCGGCACGAATGAGGAAGTCGGTCTCGAACTCGTACCTGTCGCCCGAGGCCCGAACGGCTTCCAGCACTTTGCGTCGTATCGCACGGTAACCGGACTGCGCGTCTGGCAGGTGACAGTGAGTCACGGCGCTCATCGCAACGCTGGACAGCGCATTGGTTGCGCGCCGATGCAGCGGCATGCGTGAGCCCAGGCGCGTGCGAGCGCCCACCACGAGATCGGCGTCGTTCAACGCCGCAACGAGACGCGGCGCGAACGAAGGATCGTGCTGGCCGTCAGCGTCGATCGTGAGGACGCAGTCAGCATCCATCGCCAAGGCAGCGTCGAACCCAGCGCGCAGCGCCGCTCCCTTCCCAAGATTGAGTGGAAAGCGGATCGCGCGCTCGCAGGTCGCGCGCATGATCGCTCCGGTGCCGTCGGTCGATCCGTCGTCGATTCCGACGATGGAAGCCTCAGGCAATGCGATGCGCAGAACGTCGAGCACGCCGGGAAGCGCCTCCGCGGCGTTCAGCGCCGGGATCACGCAGACTGTACGGCTCACCGGGTCGCTCCCCCCTTGCCCTCGAGCAACGCGAGCACCGACTTCAGTTCCTCCTCCACCGACTCGACCATCTCGACGTCGAGGGCGGCCCGCGACGCGCCACGCAGGGCGCCGCCTCGGCGATGATCGTCCACCTTCTGGCGGGCTCCGTCGATCGTGTACTTCTCCGTGTAGAGCAGGTGTTTGACGAGCATGATCAGCTCGATCTCCTTCCGCTGATAGACGCGATTGCCGGAGCGGTTCTTCGCCGGATTGAGAAAGCGGAACTGGCTCTCCCAATAGCGCAGGACGTGCGGCTTGAGGTCGGTGAGGGCGCACACTTCACCGATCGAGAAAAACTCCTGGACTGGCTCGGCAGAGTTCATCAATCCTGCTCCGGGCGCAACTCGCGCCCCATGAGGTCCAATATCGCGCGACGAGCCTCGTAACCTTCGAAGAGCGTACGATGGACGGCCTCCACGATCGGCATCTCGACTCCCGCGCGCTGCGCGAGCGCAAGCGCGCTCTGCGCGGTGATGACCCCTTCGGCGACGGTCTCGCGCCCGGCCAGCGCTTCATCCAGCGTCTTCCCCTTTCCGATCTCCATGCCTAGAGCGCGATTCCGGCTCAGCGCACCGGTACACGTGAGAACGAGATCGCCGATGCCCGCGAGGCCGGCAAAGGTCTGCGCCTGGGCGCCTAACGCCGCGCCGAGGCGGATCATCTCGGCGAGGCCGCGTGTGATGAGCGCGGCGCGCGAGTTGTAGCCGAGCCCGAGGCCTTCAGCGATTCCCGTTGCGACGGCCATGACGTTCTTGATCGACCCGCCCAGCTCGACTCCTATGACGTCGGTGTGCGTATAGGCGCGAAACACGGCGCTGCTGAAGGCTTCCTGTGCCCGCTCGGCGGCCGCGCTCGACGTCGAGGCGACGACGACGGCCGTCGGTTGCGAAGTCACGACCTCCGCCGCGAAGCTCGGTCCCGACAGGGCGACAACCGGGCGCCCAGGAAGCTCCTGCTCGATCACATCGGTCATCAAGGCGAGCGTTCCACGTTCGATCCCCTTGCTGGCGACGACGACGGTGGCGCTCGGTTTGACGGACCGTTTCCCCTGCTGCGCGACGAGTCGCAGCACGTGAGACGGGGGCACGTACGTGACGAGGTCGGCGTCCACGAGCGCCTCTTCCATGCTGCCCGTCGCCCGGAGCGACGGCGTGAGAGCGTGCCCGGCGAGGAAGCGGTCGTTCACGTGACGTTCGTTCACCGACGCGACGACGTCTTCTTCCCGGGCCCAGAGAAAAACGTCATGCCCGTTGAAGGCGAGAAGGTCCGCGAGGGCGGTTCCCCACGCGCCAGCGCCAACCACTGCGCATCGCGTCACGCCCGCGCCTTCCTGCCGAAGCGATGCTCCTCACCACGCCGGAGACGTCCGATGTTCGCGCGGTGTGTCCAGAACACAAACACGGCGATGACCACGCTGACGACGAAGAGCGGCGACCGCACGCCAGACGTCACGCCCAGAACGACGGGCAGGACTACGGCCGCGGTCAGCGAAGCGACCGAGACGTAGCCGCTGAGAAGCACGACGACGATGAACGTTGCCATGCTCGCGAGTGTCGGAATGGGCGCGAGAGCGAGAAACACTCCTCCAGCAGTCGCCACTCCCTTCCCGCCGCCTTTCCAGAGCAGGAAAATTGGCTTCGCATGTCCGACGATCGCGGCGACACCGGCAGCGATCGCCCACAGGTCGAGATGCGGGCCGATCGCGTATTGCCGAACGGCGAGTACTGGCAACGCGCCCTTCAGCGTATCCAGCACGAAGACGACGCTGGCGACTTTCGCGCCGAGCGTTCGATAGACGTTCGTTGCCCCAAGGTTGCCCGAGCCGTGCTGACGCAGGTCGATGCCGCGAGCAACCTTGCCGGCGATGTATGCGAACGGGATTGAGCCGAGCAGATAGCCGACCAACAACCCGAACGCCGGATGCATCTACGCCGCCTTGCGCCGAAGGACGATACGCAGTGGACTGCCGGTGAACCCCCAGAACTCGCGGAAACCGTTATGCAGGAAGCGGACGTAATGCTCCTCGACCAGATCCGGATTGTTGCCGAAGACGGCGATCGTGGGTGGAGCGACGGATACCTGCGTCGCGTAGTTGAGCTTCACTTCGCGTCCGGCCGCCTGAGGTGGTTGACGGCGCGCGAGCAGATCGGCGAGGCGGTCGTTCACTTCGGAGGTCGAGATGCGCTTCTTGCGCTCGGCCTCGACCTCGAGCACGACGTCGAGCACCTTGTTCACACGTTGACCGGTGAGCGCCGACGTGAAGAGAAATGGCACGAATCGCAGGAAGGGAGCTTTCTCCGCCGCGTCACGCTGGAAGTGGGCGGCAGATTTGTCCCCCTTCTCTTCCTTCAGGTCCCACTTGTTGACGACCATGATCAGGCCCGTGCCGGCGTCCCAGGCCATGTGCGCGATCTTGAGATCCTGGTTATGCAGCCCCTCTACGGCGTCGATCAGGAGTATGCAGATATCGGCGCGCTCGATCGCGCGATGCGAGCGCAGGCTCGAGTAGAACTCGATGCCATCGTCGACGCGCGACTGGCGGCGCAGGCCCGCCGTGTCGATGAAGACGAGGTCGCGGCCATGATAGCGCATCGGGGTGTCGATGGCGTCGCGCGTCGTGCCGGCAACGTCGGACACGACGAGCCGGCTCTCACCCAGGAGGCGATTGACGAACGAAGACTTGCCGACGTTGGGCCTGCCGATCACGGCAACGTGGAGCTGCTCCTCGGCGGGCGACGCGACTTCGGGGATGCGCGAGGTGAGCACGTCGAGCAGGTCCCCGGAGTTTTTGCCGTTGGTCGCCGACACAGGAATTGGATCGCCGACGCCGAGATTGTAGAACTCGAAGAAATCGGTGGAGTCGGGGTTGTCGACCTTGTTGGCGACGAGCAGCCACGGCTTGCCGGCATCGCGCAGGATCTCGGCGATCCGCGAATCGCTCGGATGCACACCAACCTTCGCATCGACGACGAAGAGCATCAGGTCCGCCTCGCCGATCGCCTCCTGGACCTGTCGGCGGATTTCGACGTCCATCGGCATCCGTGAGTCCTCCTGGATGCCGCCGGTGTCGACGAGCCAGTAGTCTCGCCCGTTCCACTGTGCTCGGGCGTAGTGGCGGTCGCGCGTCGTACCCGCTTCCTCGGAGACGATGGCGGCGTCGGTATCGACGAGGCGGTTGAAGAGCGCGGATTTGCCGACGTTAGGCCGTCCAACGATGGCGACGACGGGAACGTTCATACGGCGGCCAGCTCCCCTTCGGGGACCAGAGCGTCGATGAAGTCGTAGGACGGAAAGACCGGCATGGGAAGCGACTCGCGCAGGGTGATGAAGCGCTCGTCGTCCAGAAAGACGCCTGCTTCGTTGATCGTCTCGGCCGGGATCAGCGCGAGATCGAGGTCGGCACGACCTTCGAGGGCGCGGCGAATGTCCGCGCCGACGAGCAGACCGGCCGTCGTAGTTGTCGGCCCGAACAGCGAGTTGACCATCGGAATCAGCTCGAAGTGCGCGCCGGTATGTCGCTCGAGCAGATCGAGCAACGGCGGCATGACCGTCGTCATCGAGGTGCCCGTCACGACGCCGATCCGGCGGCCGTCGAGACGCGGCAGACGCTCGAGGCCAGCAGTCACGCGCGCCCGCAGCGACGCCACGGCTCCGATGCCGTTCTCGATCTGCGAGAACTCGCCGTAATGCGCTGCATCCGGGAGGTCGCGACCGGCGAGCATGTAGAGCTCATCCGAGCCGAATACCCAGCAATCCTCGCGCTCCGTCAGCCCCCGGGCTTCCCACGCATCGACACGCTCCAGAATACGCTCTGCGTTCTCGGCGTCCATCGGCTTCCCGGTGTAGAGATGGGAGAACTGCGTGACGCCGACGGGAACGAGCGCGACGGATATCACGGCATCGCCGAGATTCCAGAGGTCGAGCAGCGACTGCTCGAGGACATCGCCGTCATTCAGTCCGGGCACGACGACCATCTGGCAATGGAACTGGATGCCTCCCGCGGCGAGGCGCGTGAGCTGATCGACGATGTTCGGAACGCGAGGATTGTTGAGGAGCACCTTGCGCGCTTCCCACGGCGTCGCGTGAACGGATACGTAGAGTGGCGACAACCTGTATTCGAGGATGCGCTGAATGTCGCGCTCCTTCACGTTGGACAGCGTCGCGAAGTTGCCGTAGGCGAACGAGAGCCGATAGTCGTCATCGCGGACGTAGAGCGACTTGCGCAGTCCTTTCGGCAGCCCCTCGATGAAACAGAACTCGCAGCGATTGGCGCAGCGTCGTATGGTGGGTGGCTCAAGCTCGAGTCCCATCGACTCGCCTTCGGGCCGCTCGATCTCGTATTCGATGAGCTCGCCGTCCGGCAGGCGGGCGGCGATGAGCAGCTCCTCGTCCGCGGTCAGAAACTCCCAGTCGAGAAAGTCAGCGAGCTCGCGGCCGTTGACCGAGAGCAGCTCCGTGCCGGGAACGATCCCGATTTCTTCCGCGATGCCGCCCGCGTTGACCCGACTAACCCGAACCATGCCCTCGCCTGATGAATGCGGGAAGGCCACCCGCGTGGTCTTCCCGCTCCGTAAGACCCGCGCGTGAGACGCCTCGCCACAGGTTGATGGAAGTTAGGAGATGATGGGCCCGAAATCAAGCAATCAGAGTGACTTCGCCCACTTGCTCGAATGTCGTTCCACGATTGTCCGCGCGACACGACGGGGCAAAAAAACGAGCGCCCGGACGATGGCCTCGCCCGGGCGCTCAGGTACTCGCGTGCCTTACTTCAGCGCCGCATAACGGTACGACACGATGCCGCCCTGATCGACCTTCACCGTGAACTCCTTCTTCTCCTTCGGCGCCACCGGACCGACGTTGACGGTCTGCGTCGCGACGACGCTGCCCGTGTTGTCGAGGAACTCGAACGGGATCACGTAGGTCTTGGCTGCCTTCGTGGTGGTATCGCGGTTCTCGACGGCACCGACGATCGTGTGAGCCGTACCATTGTGGATGAAGCTCTTGAACGTCACGACCGTTGGGAGTTTCTGATACTTCTCGAACGATTTCACCAGGGTATCGGTGAGTGCCGTCTTGACCTTCGCGTTCTTCTCCGCCTTGCTCAATCCCTGATACGCCCCCGCCATGATGCGGTAATTCTCCGGGTTGTTCGGGTCGAGCGCGATGAGACGCTTGATGAATGGCAGCTCGCGGTCGTAGTGGCCACTGTTGAAGAGCGACGCGGAGAGGTTGAAGAGGGCGTCGCGGCTGTACGGGTTCTGCGTCGCCGCGGCCTCGAAGAGCTTTACCGCGTCGTCGTCACGTCCCGCGCGGGACGCGGCCAGACCGGCCTGAACGAGGTCGTACTCGTTGTACGCAGTCGGATTCGCGAGAACGGCGGCATACGTGCGCGTCACACCGGCCGTGTCGCCGGCGACGCTCAGCATGCGGGCAAGCGACGAGCGTGCGCTGGAAGCCAGTTCGTCGTTGGCCGGCGCTTCCTTGAGGAACGTCTGCAGCGCGTCCGCGGACTCGCGCGCCAGGCGCTTCTGGTCCTCGCCTTTGGCTATTTCGGCCTGCGTTCCAACGAGAATACCGAGATTGTAGAGGGACAGACGGCGCTGATCGGAGAAGATCGTGTCCAGCGCCGCAACGTCCACCGACTTCCGCGTCATCGCGATCGCGGTCGGCATGTCGTTGTTCTTCTGCGCGACGCTGGCGAGGATGCTGTAGGCGTATGGCGCCTGCGGATCGAACAACATCGAGCGCTTGGCGTAATACGCGGCAGAGTCGAACTTGCTGTCATTGAGACTCCGGCTCGCCGCCTGTGTGACGCGCAGCCATCCGCGCTGACGACGCCACTCGCGTGTCGCGGTCGCGCACTCGGGGTTCGATGCTTCGACGATCTTCATCACGGAATCGCCGAGCGCCGCGACGTCCACCATCTGGTCGACGTTGGTGACGAAACCGAGGTCGCCGCGCTTCACCATGATCGGCGTTGTGCTGTCCTCCGCGACCATGAAGAAAACCTTGCCGAGCTCGAAATTGCGCCCAACCGGATTCTCCATCGCGTCGCCCTTCTCGGTCAGCGACTTCACGACCTTCTTGTAATTGTCCCAGCGCTTCGGCGAGCTCGGATTCGCGCGCAGCTGCTGGCTCAGCAGGTATGCGGTCGCTACCTGGGAAGGCTTGCTCTCGTTGATGTCACACTTCGTCTGCGCCTGGACGGCGCCCGCGGTCAGCGCGAGCGCGCCAGACAGCGCGGCAAAGCAGCGATTCAGGGTCATTGGTCTCCTCGGTGGATAGCACTTCTGTGGCGGAGTGTCAGGCGCCGCGGCTTCATACCCAGTCGGTGGAGGCGCGTTCC
>Ga0307310_10000784_pt1 | contig 11125 bp, 9 predicted proteins | sample ER_DNA_197_FD_194502 | JGI IMG/M metagenome (GOLD analysis project Ga0307310, IMG submission 194502) | Bulk soil microbial communities from the East River watershed near Crested Butte, Colorado, United States - ER_DNA_197 | ecosystem: Environmental > Terrestrial > Soil > Floodplain | place: USA...
ACAGAACGGCGTTACCAGGGACACGATCCTGCAGGCACTGACCAGCGTGCGCGGCTCACAGCGCGTCACGAACGAGAACCCCGAGGGCACCTACCAGGCCCTCGAGCGCTACGGCCGCGATCTCACCGAGCTCGCTCGGAAGGGCAAGCTCGATCCGGTCATCGGCCGTGACGAAGAGATCCGCCGGGTCATTCAGGTGCTGTCGCGGCGGACAAAGAACAATCCGGTCCTCATCGGCGAACCCGGCGTTGGAAAGACCGCCATCGTCGAAGGCCTGGCGGGCCGCATCATCCGCGGTGATGTGCCGGAGGGGCTGAAGAACAAGCGGATCGTCGCGCTCGACATGGGCGCCCTCGTGGCGGGCGCGAAGTACCGCGGAGAGTTCGAGGAACGCCTGAAGGCCGTGCTCAAGGAAATCACCGATGCGCAGGGACTGGTCATTCTCTTCATCGACGAGCTGCACACGGTGGTTGGTGCCGGCGCGGCCGAAGGCTCGATTGACGCGTCGAACATGCTGAAACCGATGCTCGCGCGCGGCGAGCTGCACACCATCGGCGCCACTACGCTCGACGAGTATCGCAAATACATCGAGAAGGACGCCGCGCTCGAACGGAGATTCCAGCCGGTCATCGTGTCCGAGCCGACCGTGGAGGACACGATCAGCATTCTCCGCGGTCTCCGGGAACGGTACGAGGTGCATCACGGCGTCAAGATCAAGGACGCGGCGCTGGTGGCGGCCGCTGTCCTGTCGAATCGCTACATTTCGGATCGATTCCTGCCGGACAAAGCCATCGATCTCGTGGACGAGGCCGCGTCGAAGCTGCGGATGGAGATCGACTCGATGCCGGCGGAGCTCGACGAGCTCGAACGGCGCATCATGCAGCTCGAAATCGAGCGCGAAGCGCTGAAAAAAGAGAGGGACAAAGCCTCCAAGGATCGGCTCGAACGCCTCGAAAAGGAGCTGGCCGATCTCAAGGAAGAGCGCTCGGGCCTCTCCGCCCACTGGCAGCAGGAGAAGGAAGCCATCCAGAGGTCGCGCAAGCTGAAGGAGGAACTGGAAGGACTCCGCCTCGAGATCGAGCGCGCGCAGCGCGGGGGTGACTATACGAAAGCGTCCGAGCTCCAGTACGGCCGCCTGCCTCAGCTCGAGAAGCAGATTCGAGACGAAGAATCGCAGCTTGCCCTGTTGCAAAAGGACAAGCGGATGCTGAAGGAAGAAGTCGACGAAGAAGACATCGCGGAGGTCGTCAGCAAATGGACGCACATTCCCGTCAGCCGGATGATGGAGGGCGAAGTCCAGAAGCTGATCCACATGGAGGAGCGGCTCCACAAGCGTGTGGTTGGCCAGGACGAGGCGATCGCCGCGGTTGCCAATGCCATCCGCCGCGCGCGCGCCGGTCTGCAGGATCCCAACCGTCCGCTCGGAAGCTTCATGTTCCTGGGCCCGACCGGCGTCGGCAAGACCGAACTGGCGCGGGCGCTGGCCGAGTTCCTCTTCGACGACGAGCAGGCGATGGTGCGAATCGACATGTCGGAGTACCAGGAGAAGCACACCGTGTCGCGCATGATCGGCGCGCCTCCCGGCTACGTCGGATACGAAGAAGCCGGCCAGTTGACGGAGGCGGTCCGCCGCCGTCCGTATGCCGTCATTCTCTTCGACGAGATTGAGAAAGCGCATCCCGAAGTCCTCAACGTGCTGCTTCAGCTTCTCGACGATGGTCGGTTGACGGACGGCAAGGGCCGGACGATCGATTTCAAGAACACGGTCGTCATCATGACGTCGAATCTCGGCAGCCAGTACATCGCGGAAGCCGCGCAAGGCGACGCCGACCGGGTCCGGGGCACCGACAGCCCAGCCCTTCCGGAAGGCACGCGGCGCGCGGTCATGGTGACTCTGCGCGAGCACTTCCGCCCGGAGTTCCTGAATCGGGTCGACGAGATCATCTTCTTCCACGCGCTCGGCCGCGAGCACATGAAGCGGATCATCGACATCCAGTTGTCCGGGCTTGTGAAGCGGCTCGAGGAACGCAAGATCCATGTGGTCCTGACCGATGCGGCCAAGGAAGAGCTGGTACGTGAAGGCTACGATCCTGCTTATGGTGCGCGGCCGCTCAAGCGCGCGATTCAGAAACGCGTGCTCGATCCGCTCGCGCTGCAGGTCCTCGAGGGCACCTTCGCCGAAGGCGACACCGTCGTCGTCGAAGGGGGGCCGGATGGGCTCAGGTTCGAAAAGCAGGAGGCGGTAAGAGCATAATGAGGCAGGGGGGCTAGCCTCTCCTGCCCACTGAGATATGGCTTCATCCAAGCAACCCCCCCGGCTCAATCCTCGCGGCGGCGATCGCCGCGGCGCGCGTCCGACTGTCCAGCGCCCGGGCTCGTCGCTCTGGTACGGGCTCGCATTTCTGCTCGTGCTCGGCTTCGCGCAGCTGTACTTCATGACGCCACCCGGGCGGTCGATCCCCTACAGCGAATTCAAGGCGCTGGTGAAGGACAGCCAGGTCGCGGACGTCACGATTACCGAGCAGGTGATCCGCGGCACGCTCAAACAGCCGGCGCCGACCGGCGATCCGAAGCAGGCGAAGCAGTTCACGACGACTCGCGTCGAGGATCCAAAGCTCATCGAGGAGCTCGAAGGCAAAGGCGTGAAGTACACCGGCGAGGTCGCCAACAGGTGGCTCGCCGATCTTCTGAGCTGGATCATTCCCGCCATCTTCTTCATCGCCATCTGGGGCTTCTTCTTCCGGCGCATGGGCGGCGCCGAGGGCGGCGTGATGTCGTTCGCGCGCAGCCGCGCCAAGATCTACGCGGACGATGAAGTCAAAGTGCGGTTCACCGACGTCGCCGGCGTCGACGAAGCCGAAGATGAACTGAAGGAGATCGTGGAATTCCTGAAGAATCCGAAGAAGTACACGAACCTCGGCGGGCGGATTCCCAAGGGCGTGCTGCTCGTCGGTCCGCCTGGAACCGGCAAGACGCTGCTCGCCCGCGCCGTCGCCGGCGAGGCGCACGTACCGTTCTTCAGCCTCAGCGGATCGGAGTTCGTCGAGATGTTCGTGGGCGTCGGCGCCGCCCGCATCCGCGATCTGTTCCAGCAGGCCGAAGGCAAGGCGCCGTGCATCGTCTTCATCGACGAGCTCGACGCGCTCGGCAAAGTGCGCGTGCAGAGCCCGCTTGGCAGCCATGAGGAACGCGAGCAGACGCTCAATCAGCTCCTGGCCGAAATGGACGGCTTCGACTCGCGCAAGGGCGTCATCATCATGGGCGCGACCAATCGTCCCGAGGTGCTCGACCCGGCCCTGCTCCGCCCGGGCCGCTTCGATCGACAGGTGCTCGTCGACAAGCCGGACGTCAAGGGCCGCGAGCAGATTCTTCGCATCCACTCGAGAGCCGTGAAGATGGCGCCCGATGTGGATATCACGGTCGTCGCCGCGCGCACCGCCGGATTCGCCGGCGCCGATCTCGCCAATCTCGTCAACGAGGCGGCGCTATTGGCCGCCCGGAACGACAAGACGGCCGTCGACATGAGAGATTTCGAGTCGGCCATCGACCGGCTGGTCGCGGGGCTCGAGAAGCGGCGCGTGATGAGCACGAAGGAGCGCGAAATCGTGGCCTATCACGAATCGGGCCACGCCATCGTCGCCAGCGTGCTGCCGGATCTCGATCCCGTGCACAAGATTTCGATCGTGCAGCGCGGCTTTGGCGCGCTGGGGTACACGATGCAGCTGCCGCTCGAGGATCGGTACCTCATGACGCGCGGCGATTTGCTCAGCCAGCTCGCGGTCCTGCTGGCCGGCCGGACGGCCGAAGAGATCGCGCTCGGCGAGATCTCGACCGGCGCGCAGAACGATCTCCAGCGCGCCACCGACATCGCGCGCGCGATGGTGACGGAGTTCGGGATGAGCGACGCGCTCGGCGCGATCAACTACGACGGCAACAAGCGGGCGCGTTTTCTCGACATCCCGATGCCGCAGGAGCGCGGACTGCACGGCGAGGACACGGCGCGGCTGATCGACGCCGAGATCAAGCGGATTCTCACCGACGCGCACGACAAGGCGCGCGACATCCTCACCAGCCATCGCGACCAGCTCGAAACGGTCACACGGCGGCTGCTCGAGATTGAAGTGATGGAAGGGGATGAATTGCGCCGTCTCCTGGGCCTGCCGCCATCGGCGCACGATTCGGCGGACGGAAAGATCCCACTGCCGCCCCTCGACACGCCGGCTCCGCCGGCAGTCTCCTGACGCTACGAGCAGTCGCCCGCGAGCTTCCTGATCGCCTTGACTCGCAGCCGGTACGAGGCCGCCACGTCGCGGCCTGCGGGCCGGTTGATGTCCGGATCGGGGGGCGTCCGCAGCATGGTTCCCGTGACTTCGACCCTTTCCAGGATGTGCCCGAGTAGTTCCTTGCTTGGTTCGAGCTTCCACGCGACGGAATTCAAGATCGATCCACGGACGGCGATGATCCTCGAGATGGTGAAATCGCCGTAGGGCCCGAGAAGCAGGCAGCCGCTGACGGTGACGCTGCTGTCATTTCGATCGGCCGGCGCTGGAGCCGTTTGGCGCGTGGCCGGCGTCTGCGCGTGGAGGGCGGGTATCGCCGTCGCGAGGGCGATGAGTCCCCCGCCGGTCAAGACGCCGAGACGGTTCATATTGCGCGGAACCATGTCAGTCGTTGGCCGACACGCTGGCAAATACCAGGCCATGGCACGGCGTGCGCAAATTGCCGCGCGATCGGCGGGCCGTCCCTGGAAAGAAAGACAGGACTGTCGGCCGCCGCACAGGAACGTCAGCGCGCCGGACTGCCCGCGCGCGGCAGATGGATCGACATCAGCGTCAGGGTGCCTTCGATGGCACTGAACCAGTGCGGCGTGTTCTCGGGCACCATGATGAAATCGCCCTTGGCGACTCGCTGAGACTTGCCGCCTTCGATGCCCGACCCGCTCAGGTTTTCGGCGTTCGTGCGGTTCTCCGCCGTCAGTTTTCCGCCGGTCACCAGAGTGCCCGCCCCATCGACGACGTAGAACATCTCCGCTTCTTTTTCGTGGACCGCGGCGTTGGCGACGCCGGCTCGATATTCGAGATTGGCGCTATAGGGCGCCAGCTGAAGAAGCGGTTGCACCAGATTCGCCTGATCGGGCTTGCGTGTCGCCTTGGCTTTGGCCATGAGCGCCGTCACATCCGCGGCGGACACGAAGGTCTTGGGCGCCTGCGCTGGCGGCGCTGCCTGCTGCGCCATAAGGGAGCCTGGCATGAGTCCGAACGCGAGCGCGATTACAGTCGTGCGCATGATGTTTACCTCGCTGGTTTGTCTTCGCTTCCGGGGACGGCCGCTTCCGCGGCCTGGAAACCGATCTTCGAATGCGTGCCGTCGCAGAAGGGCTTGTTGGTCGACCCGCCGCAGCGGCACAACGCGAATGGACGTTTGGCGATCTGATATTCGTTCCCGTTCCAGTCCACCAGCTTCACATCGTCGCCGTCCACTTTGTACGAGCCGTTCTGCCTTACCGTAATCGTTGCCATTCACGCTCCGTATAGTTGGCGACTTGGTGATTTGGTGACTTGGTGAACCGTTTCAATTCGCCAACTCACCAGTTCACCAACTCGCCAATTCTGTCATGACATTTTCTGCATGGACGCCAGAAAGTCCGCGTTCGTTTTCGTTTTTGACATCTTATCGAGCAGCAGCTCCATCGCTTCGACCGGCGAGAGCGGGCTCAGCACCTTCCGCAGCACCCAGATGCGGTTGAGGTCTTCCTTGGAGATGAGGAGCTCCTCTTTCCGCGTCCCGCTCTTCTGCACGTCGATCGACGGAAAGACGCGCTTGTCGGTGAGCTTCCGGTCGAGGTGAATTTCCATGTTGCCGGTGCCCTTGAACTCTTCGAAGATGATGTCGTCCATGCGCGAGCCGGTGTCGACGAGCGCCGTCGCCATGATGGTCAACGATCCGCCCTCCTCGATATTGCGCGCGGCGCCGAAGAAACGCTTCGGCTTCTGCAGCGCGTTCGAGTCGAGACCGCCGGAGAGCACTTTTCCCGACGGCGGAATCACGGTGTTGTAGGCGCGGGCGAGCCGCGTGATGGAATCGAGCAGGATGAGCACATCCTTCTTGTGCTCGACGAGCCGTTTCGCCTTCTCGATCACCATTTCCGCCACCTGGACGTGGCGCTGCGCGGGCTCGTCGAACGTCGAGGAGATCACCTCGCCGTCGACGGACCGCTGCATGTCGGTCACTTCCTCGGGCCGCTCGTCGATGAGTAGCACCATCAGGTACACCTCCGGATGGTTCTTCGCGACCGACTGCGCGATGGCCTGCAGCAGCATCGTCTTGCCGGTGCGCGGCGGCGCGACGATCAGGCCACGCTGTCCCTTCCCGATCGGCGTCCAGAGATCCATGACGCGGGCTGAGATGCTTTCCGGCGTCTCGAGCACCAGGCGCTCCTGCGGGTAGAGCGGCGTGAGGTTTTCGAAGAACAGCTTCTCGCGCGCCTGATCGGGCGCTTCGAAGTTGACCGCCTCCACCTTGATCAGAGCGAAGTACCGCTCGCCTTCCTTCGGAGGCCGGATTTGCCCCGAGACGGTATCGCCCGTCTGCAGATCGAACTTGCGAATTTGCGACGGCGACACATAGATGTCGTCCGGCCCCGGCAGATAGTTGTAGTCGGGCGCGCGAAGAAATCCGAAGCCGTCCGGCAGCACTTCGAGCACGCCCTCCGAGAAGATGAAGCCGCTCTGCTCGGTCTGCGCTTTCAGGATCTGAAAGATCAGCTCCTGCTTGCGCATCCCGGTCGCGCCGGCGACCGTCATGTCCTTGGCGATTTGCGTGAGCTTCTGGATGCTCAGATCTTTCAAATCGGTGATGTTGAGGCCCTCGCCGGGACGGCGTGGCTGCGTGGGCTGAGGGGGTCGCTGCTCTTCGGGCCTGGACTCGCCGGCCGGCGGCGCGGGGCCGGCGTCGGAGGCGGGTGATCCATTTGCGGTTCGCGCCGGAGCTGGGCGCTTGGGATGACTTGGCATGAACGCTCTTGAAGTTGGGTTGTTGAGATCTTGTGTTGGCGGGCGAACGGCCCGCGCTGCATTTCAACGAGGCGTGATAATTCTCGTGAGTATCAGCCTTCAAGTCTCAACTGTCAAGTCTCAACTGTCAAGGCAGGTCGCGCCCGCGCTGAGAGTTGAGCCTTGAGAGTTGAGGGTTTTAGAATTGGTAAGGATCCTGACCCATGGCCACGATGCTGCAGGCGATGATCGGCTCGATGTGCAGCGCCTGCGCATGCTGGATAAGACGATCGCTCTCGGCGCCGGGGTTCAACCACACCTCGGCGATCCCCTTCTTCGCGACCTCGTTCATCACCTGCTCCCCCACTTCCGGCGGCACGTAGAAGGAGGCCATGTCGATCGTGCCCGGCACATCGAGAACCGATTTGTACGCTTTGAGCCCTTCGACTTCGCGTTCGTGCGGGTTGATGGGAATGACCGTGTAGCCCTGCAGGCGATACGCGCGAACGGCGCGATTGCCGAACTTGCCGCGATCGTTCGACGCGCCGATGACGGCGACGACCTTTGCCATGAGATCAGTATAAGGCTTGCGTAGTGTCCGGCTTTAGCCGGATCTCTAACGCGTTGCCGTCGCGGAAGCCGTCCGCGCACGCACGAACTCGAGCAACAGGCGACTTCCTTCGCGCAGATTCTCCATCGACGTCGCGTAGGAGATTCGCACGAACCCCGGCGCGCCGAACGACTCGCCCGGCGTCACGGCCACTTTCGCGTCCTCGAGCAGCGCCTCGGCGAATTCCGTGGAGCTCTTCAGCCCGGAGGCGGTCAGGACGTCGCTGATGTCGACGAACATATAGAACGCGCCGCCCGGCTTGTGGCACTTCACGCGCGGATCGGCCGTCAGCCATTCGTACAGACGATCGCGGCGCGTTCGGTATTCGTCGAGCATGGCACGCACCGGCTCCTGGGATCCGTTGAGAGCGGCCGTCACCGCCTTCTGGCTGATCGACGATGCGTTGGAGGTGGCGTGGCTCTGAAGTGCGCTCGACGCGGCAATGAGCGCCTCTGGACCGAGCGTCCACCCGCAGCGCCAGCCCGTCATCGCGTAGGCCTTCGACGCCGACCCGCAGATGACGCCCACATCGCGGCACTTCCGCGCGAGGATTCCGGGCAGGTTGTGCGGGACGTAATCGTAGATGAGCTTCTCGTACGTCAGATCGACGATGAGCCAGATGCCCCGGCGGCCGCAGAGCTCCGCAATGGCTTCGAACTCCGTTTCGGCGATCACCGCGCCGGTCGGATTGCACGGCGAGTTGATGATGATGCCCCGCGTCCGCGAGGTGACCCTCTCGAGGATCGGATCCGCACGGATCGCGAACCCGTCGCCGGCGTGGGCCGGCACGGCCACCGGCGTCGCGTCCGCCAGCCTGATCTGCTCGGGGATTGTCGGCCAATACGGCGCGTGCGTCACGACATCGTCGCCAGGGCCGAAGAGCGCCAGCGCCGTGTTGTACAGCGCCTGCTTTCCGCCCGCATTGACGATGACTTCCGATTCCCGGTACTCGACGCCGTAGTCGGCGCGATACCGATCGCAGATGGCGCGCTTCAAGTCCGCCGTGCCGGCGTTCGGCGTGTACTTGGTGAAATTCGCGTCGATGGCCTGATGCGCGGCGATCTTTGCGACTTCGACGGTCGGGAAATCGGGCTCGCCGGCGCCGAAGTCGATGACCTGCACGCCCGAACGCCGCAGCCGGTCCACGATCGTCGTCACGGCCTGGGTGCTCGAACCGGAGATGCGCCCGGTGCGTTCCGAGAGCTTCGCCATCACGATCCCCGGACGCCGGCCGGCACTTTTTCGCGAAGCCGCGCCTCGACGAGCTCGGGTACCAGCCCGTGCACGCGGCCGCCGAGCGCGAACACCTCCTTGATCAGCCGCGAGCTGATGTAGGTGTACTGCTCGGCCGGCATCATGAACACGGTCTCGATCGTCGCGTTCAGCCGGCGGTTCATCAGCGCCATCTGGAATTCGAACTCGTAATCGGAAACCGCCCGCAAGCCGCGGACGATCACGTCGGCCTTTCGGTGCGCAACATAGTCGACGAGCAATCCGTCGAAGGTATCGACCTCGACGGTCGGGTGCTCGAGGAATACCGCGCGCGCGATTTCGACGCGCTCATCCATCGTAAAGAGCGGCGCCTTCTCGGCGTTGACGGCAATGGCCACGACAATACGGTCGAAGAGCCGCACGCCGCGCGCGATGATGTCGACGTGGCCGTTCGTCAACGGATCGAAGGAGCCGGGGTAAACAGCGAGAGTAGACATTGTGAAAGTTAAAGGTTTAAAGTGCCTTCTTCCTTCTGCATTCTCACTTCGTAGAATGTCAGCGCACTCTGGCCCGATACGACATCGCGCGAACGCACCAGACGCCCCGCCGCATCGGGGCCCGGCCGGCGGCGCGCCCGCTCGAGCACGGCCATTCCGCCCGGAGCCAGCGCTTCTCCCGCCGCGGCGAGAACACCCAGCAACTCTGCCTCGCTCGCCTCGTACGGTGGATCGAGCCAGATAATATCAACCGGATCAACCGGGCCGAACGCGCCGTTGCCGAGCGATTCGAGCGCGCGCAGCGCGCCGGTCCGGACGACATTATATCCGGTCGTGATCCCGCAGTGGGCGAGGTTCCCGGCGATGAGCTCCTGCGCGCGCCGGTCGTGGTCGATGAAGATGACCTCGCGCGCGCCGCGGCTGATGGCTTCGATGCCCACGGCGCCCGTGCCCGCGTACGCATCGACGACCCGCGCGCCCGCAATCCGCGGCGCCAGGATGTTGAAGAGTGTCTCGCGCAGCTTGTCCGACGTGGGCCGCAAACCCTCCCAGTCGGGCGTCGTCAGGCGGCGCCCTTTCAGCGATCCGGCGATGACCCGCATTTCGTTCATCCAACTTCTATGAGCCTGAACCTGTCCGCCCAGGCCTGCAGCATGCGATCGAGCGCCTGCGGCGGAGGCGCGGCGGTTTCGAACCAGCGCGCCGCTTCGACGCCGGCGGCGTCGAGCAGCTCGCGATCGCGCACCAGATCGATCAGGCGGAAGGTCGGCATGCCCGCCTGCCGCGTGCCGAAGAAATCGCCCGGGCCGCGCAGCCGCAAATCGCGCTCCGCGATCTCGAAGCCGTCGGTCGTGTCGGTCATCGCTTTCAGGCGCTCGCGCGCCTCCTCGGAAAGCGGCGACTGATACAGCAGAAAGCAAAACGACTGCGCCGCGCCGCGCCCGACGCGCCCGCGAAGCTGATGAAGCTGGGAGAGGCCGAACCGTTCGGCGTGCTCGATCAGCATGACCGTCGCGTTCGGCACATCGATGCCGACCTCCACAACGGTCGTCGACACGAGGATGTGCAGCTCGCCGGCCGCGAACGCCTTCATGACGCGATCTTTGGCGTCGGCCTTCAGCCGGCCGTGAAGGAGTCCGACCTTGTCAGAGGGAAAAATCTCCTGCGCCAGATGATCCGCCATCTCGGTGGCCGCCTTGAGATCGATTTTGTCGGACTCTTCGACGAGCGGATAGATCACATACCCCTGGCGTCCCGCGCCGATCTGGCCCCGAAGGAACTCGAACACTTCGTCGTGTCGCGATTCGGGCTTCGCGAACGTCCTGACCGGCAGGCGTCCGGGCGGCGTATCGCGGATCACGGACACGTCGAGATCGCCGTACAGCGTCAACGCCAGCGTCCGCGGAATCGGCGTCGCCGTCATCACGAGGACGTCCGGACACAGGCCCTTGCCGCGAAGCGTGGCCCGCTGCAGCACGCCAAACCGATGCTGCTCGTCGATGACGACGAGTCCGAGCCGATGAAAGCGCACGTCGCCCTGCACGAGCGCATGCGTGCCCACCACGAGATGCACGCTGCCGGCCTCGACCTCCGCAAGTTGGTGTTTGCGCGCGGCTGATGACGTCGAGCCCGTGAACAGGGCGACCCGGAAGCGCGACGACTGAACCAGGCGCGAGATGTTGAGGAAGTGCTGCTCGGCCAGGATTTCCGTCGGCGCCATGAACGCGACCTGCAGTCCGTTCTCCATGGCGACCAGGGCGGCGAGCAGGGCGACGATCGTCTTGCCTGCGCCGACATCCCCCTGCAGCAGCCGG
>Ga0307310_10000785_pt1 | contig 11124 bp, 10 predicted proteins | sample ER_DNA_197_FD_194502 | JGI IMG/M metagenome (GOLD analysis project Ga0307310, IMG submission 194502) | Bulk soil microbial communities from the East River watershed near Crested Butte, Colorado, United States - ER_DNA_197 | ecosystem: Environmental > Terrestrial > Soil > Floodplain | place...
GCGAATCGGCCTGGTAGCGGCCGCCTTCGTGCTCCAGGCAGCCTATCTGCTCTTCTGCGCGCTGCTGCTGCGCGTTCTCTGGGCACCCATCCACGAGGCGCTGGTCGAAGGACGGCCGATGACCTCGGGCGCCCCGCTGCTGCTGGTAGGCTTCGTGGCGATCTGGCTCTGTCTCGTCCTGGCCGGCGGCGCCGTGCACGCCTTCGTCGCGGCATGGTGGTCGCTCGAGCTCGCCACGGGGAGGACGCGAGAGCCCGGGGCACGCGAGGAGGCGGCGGCGGCGTGAACCCTGACCTGTCGGTCGAGACCGAGCTCAACCTGGCGCTGCGGCTGACGATCGGCCTGGTCCTGGGGGCGATCATCGGCTTCGAGCGCGAGCTGCACCGTCAGCCCGCCGGCTTCCGGACCCACAGCCTGGTGGCGTTGGGAGCGGCCCTCTTCACGGTGGTGAGCGCCTTCGGCTTCAGCGGCTCGAACGTGGATCCGACGCGCATCGCCGCCCAGATCGTGTCCGGCATCGGCTTCATCGGTGCGGGCACGATTCTCCAGTACCGGGGCCATATCCGGGGGCTGACGACCGCCGCGTCACTCTGGTCCGTGGCAGCCATCGGCACTGCCGCGGGCGCGGGCCTGTTCGTGGTCGCAACCACTGGCACGGTCCTGATCCTGGTCATCCTCTCCCTCCTCGACCAGGTCGAGGAGATCACGCGACGGCGCTTCCGCGTCGAGCCGTCGCGATACCCACCACCCCCAGACGAGCCCGATGAGGGCAGCAGCGAGGACCTGCCATGACCCTGCTGACGAGCACGATCCCCGAGCTTCGCCTGATCCATCGCGGCAAGGTCCGCGAGACGTACGAGGTCGATCCCGATCACCTGCTGCTCGTGGCCACGGATCGGCTCTCCGCATTTGACGTCGTATTCGAGCAGCCGATCCCGGACAAGGGGCGGATCCTGACGCAGCTATCGGCGTGGTGGTTCGAGGCGCTAGCGGGTCTCGGCCCGACCCATTTCCTGTCGGTCGACGAGGCGGACCTGCCTGACGCGGTGCGGCGGCCCGAGCTTGCGGGCCGCGTGACGCTCGCCCGCCGAGCGGAGCGGATCGACGCCGAATGCGTGGTGCGCGGCTACCTGGCGGGGTCGGGCTGGAGCGAGTACCAGCGCACGGGGGCAGTCTGCGGCCACGCGCTCCCGCCCGGCCTGCGGGAGGCCGAGCGCCTTCCCGAGCCGATCTTCACCCCGTCGACCAAGGCGGAGGTGGGGCACGACGAGAACATCAGCCGCGCGCAGCTGGCCGCGCTTGTCGGTGGGGATCTTGCCGCCCAGCTCGAGGAGCGCTCTCTGGGCCTCTACCGGGCCGGCGTGCAGCGCGCCGAGGCGTCCGGCCTCATCCTCGCGGACACGAAGTTCGAGTTCGGGTGGATCGACGGCGAGCTCGCCCTCATCGACGAGGTCCTGACTCCCGACTCGTCGCGCTTCTGGGATGGCGCCGCGTACGCGGTCGGTGCGTCACCCCCATCGTACGACAAGCAGTACGTGCGCGACTTCGTGGCGGGCTCGGGATGGGACAGGGAGCCTCCCGCCCCGCAGCTTCCCGAGGAGGTGATCCGCGGCACGCGCGACCGCTATGCGACCGCCTTCGAGCGGCTCACCGGGCGCCCGTGGCGGTGAGCTGCCTCGTGGCAAGCGCGTAGATGCGCTGGCTTGCCGAGGTGCGCGTCACGCTGCGCCCGGGGATCGCCGATCCGCAGGGCGAGACGATCGCATCGGGGCTCCGGTCGCTCGGATACGAGACGGTGACCGAGGTGCGCGCAGGCAAGCTGCTCCGGATCGCGTTCGAGATCGACGACGCGGCGAGCGCGGAAGCGGCGGTCGAAGAGATGTGCCGCCGCCTGCTCGCCAACCCGGTCATGGAGACGGCAACCTGGGAGCTGAGGGCCGACGAGCAGCAGGACGCGGATGGCGCGTTGCCGTGACCATTGCTGCGGCTCCGCGGATCGTGGTCGTCGTCTTTCCGGGGACATGGAGCGAGCGTGACTTCGTTGATGTGGCGGACGCGCTCGGCTGGCAGGCGCGGCTCGCCTGGCACACGGAGGCTGACCTCGGCCCTGCCGACGCGGTGGTGCTCCCCGGAGGATTCGCTCACGGCGATCATCTGCGCACCGGGGCGCTTGCGCGTTTCAGCCCGATCATGGCCGCGGTCGAGGCCTTTGCCCGCGCGGGTGGCCCCGTGCTGGGCTCCTGCAATGGCTTCCAGGTCCTTACCGAGGCGGGGCTCCTGCCCGGAGCGCTGCTGCGAAACGACCACCTCGAGTTCCGTTGCGACTGGCAATGGCTGCGCTGTGACGATGCCGTGGGTCCCTGGCTCGGCGGCCTGGAGGCAGGAGACCTGATCCGGCTTCCGATCAGCCATGGCGAGGGCCGGTACTTCGCCGACGAGGCCACCCTGGACCAGCTCGAGAGCTCGCACCGAGTCGTGCTCCGCTACGCCGATCCCTCCGGTGCCGTGACCGCGGCGGGCAACCCGAATGGATCGCTTCGCGGGATCGCCGGCATCGTCAACGAGCGGGGCAACGTCCTCGGCCTGATGCCGCATCCCGAGCGCGCGTCGGATCCGGAGCTCGGTGGTGACGATGGACTGCGCCTCTTCGCGTCGCTGGAACGCTGGCTGCAGGAGCAACCGGCCGCCGCGGAGCGTCGGCTATGATCGGGCCGGTCCGGCCGGCCTGGCCGATCGAGCCCAACACCGGCCGCAAGGGAGGCTGACCGATGCAGGACGACGAGCGCGACGCCCACGACCCGGAGCAAGCCTCCAGGCCCGAGGATCGCCCCGCCGACGCGCCGCTTGCCGACGAGCCTTTCCCCGCGGAGCCAGGCGAGGTCGAGTATCCCGAGGAGCCGACGGGGAGCGGCGCCGGCATGCAGCCGCCCGCGGCCGATCAGCCTCAACCCGAGGAGCCGATGGCCCAACCTGCTGCCGCGGAGGAGCCGGGCGGCGAGGCGAGCGCGCCATCCTGGCCCACGGCGGAGTACGAGAGCGCCCCACCGGCCGCGGACGAGGCACCCACCGGCGAGCAGGGCGGCTGGACCTCCACGCCACCGAGCGAGGCCGAGGCATTCGATGCGGCACCGGCCACCGCATGGGCCGACGCGGGGGCGCCCGACGAGGCGGTCGCTTCCGAAGCCTCCGCCCACAGCGTCCCGGCCACCGAGGTGGGCGAGAGCACCCAGTGCCCGCGCTGCGGGACCGAGAACCGTCCGGGAATCGCGTTCTGCCGCAACTGCGGCCAGCGCCTCATCGCCGCCGGAGTGGCTGCCACCGTTGAGCGACCCAGCACGCCGGAGGGGACGCAGAGCTGCCCCCGCTGCGGGACGCACAACCGCGCGGGAGTCGCCTTCTGCCAGAACTGCGGCGCGAACCTCCGGACCTCCGGTGCGGGATACGTCCCGCCCGCCGTGGTCGGATCCGAGGAGGCCCAGCCGGCGCGCGCCGCTCGGCGTACCGCGATCCTCGGACCGATCGTGCTGCTCATCGGGGCGATCGGGATCGCGACCGCCTACGCGCTGCCCTTTGCGATCGGCGGGGACTCGCTCTTCACGCAGGCCTTCGGCACCGGCGGCTACGGCGCTGCCTTCTGGTCAGCCTACCCCGCGGCCAGCAGCACCCTCGCGCAGCAGGCGTACTTCGGCTTCGGGGGAGGCGCGCCGCTCCTGGTCGCGCTGCTCGTGCTGCTCGCGCTCGGGGGTGCGGTTCGTGCCGCGCCGCGCGCGCTGCAGACGATCGGGCTCCTGGTCGCGCTCCTGTGGGCGGTCGGGCTGATCGTCCTGTTCGCAATGGTCGAGGTCGCCGGCAGCTGGCAGGGTGACCTGGTCGGCATGCTGCGCGACCTCTCGCCCGCGGGGATCATCTTCTTCCTCGCCAGCCTGATCGTGCTGATCGGGACGCTCACCCGCTTTGCCAAGGCCTAGGCCATGATCCATTACTGTCCAAACTGCGGGACCGAGGTCGACGAGACCGCGGCCTTCTGCCCGACCTGCGGGCAGCCGCTCGACGAGGTCCGGGAGGCGGGCCATGCCGCCCCGGCTGGGCCGGCGGCTCCCGTCGATCAGCCCGCCGCATCGCATCCCGGCCCAGCGGAGCCGACGCGACCCCACCCGCAGGAAGCCCCGCCGGCGAGCGCGCCCGGGGCGGGGCCTCAGACCTCCTCCCTGCCGCGGGTCGAGCTGCCGATCACCTGGCCGGTGATGCTGTCCGGGTGGCTGATCGGCATCGGCGCGCTCGTCGCCATCGTCGGGTTGATCGTGATCTTCTTCAGCTACCTCAACCCGATCGACCTGGTCCTGCTCGTCCTGCTGATCCTGATCGCGGCCACGGTCTTCCTCTCGGCCAGCCTGCCGGCAGTGCCGCACCAGCGCATCGCGACCATGGCGGTTGCCCTCATCGGCCTGGGCGTCGCGCTCGATCGGATCGGATTCGGAAGCGCGGGGCTCGGCGCGCTGCTCCTCTTCCTCGGCACCGCAGCCGTGAGCGCCGGCGCGCTGCTGGCGGAGATCGGCCGTGACTCGCCGATGGCCACCCCCGGTGGCAGCACGTGACCCCCGCCGGCCCGGCGTGACCGTCGCCGCCCCGGTCGAGCGCCATGGGCTGACGGAGCGCGAGTACGCCGCGGTCGTCGAGCGTCTCGACCGGGAGCCGAACGCCGTCGAGCTCGGCATGTTCGGGGCGATGTGGAGCGAGCACTGCGCCTACAAGCATTCGCGCCCCCTGCTCGGCCATCTCCCCTCGAGCGGGTCACGCGTGCTCGTCGGTCCCGGCGAGAACGCGGGGGCGATCGATATCGGTGACGGCTGGGCCGCCGTCTTCAAGGTCGAGTCGCACAATCACCCGAGCGCGGTCGAGCCGTACCAGGGTGCCGCGACCGGGGTGGGTGGCATCATCCGGGACATCTTCACCATGGGAGCGCGCCCGATCGCGCTCCTGAACTCGCTGCGATTCGGTCCACCCGAACCGGACGCCGCGACCGATCCGGCAGCCGCGGCGCGCAACCGCTACCTGATGGGCGGCGTCGTCGCCGGGATCGCCGGCTACGGCAACTGCATCGGCATCCCGGATGTCGGAGGGGAGATCTTCTTCGACGACGCGTATAGCGGCAATCCGGTGGTCAACGCCATGTGCGTCGGCCTCGCGCGGCATGACGAGATCACCCTGGCGCGCGCGGTCGGGGCCGGCAACAGCCTGCTCCTGGTTGGCGCATCGACCGGCCGAGATGGGATCCAGGGTGCGTCGTTCGCCTCGGCCACCCTCGGGGAGGATCGCGAGGAACGCCGGCCGGCGGTCCAGGTCGGCAATCCCTTCCTCGAGAAGCTGCTCATGGAGGCATGCCTCGAGCTCGCCCAGCTGGACGCGGTGCTTGCCATGCAGGACCTCGGCGCTGCCGGCCTGACCTGCGCGCTTGCCGAGCTCTCCTCGCGCGGTGAGAGCGGGGCCGAGGTCAACCTCGACCTCGTCCCGAGACGCGAACCGGGAATGACGCCCTACGAGGTGCTGCTCTCCGAGTCGCAGGAGCGGATGCTGATCGTGGTGCGTGCCGGCCGCGAGGCCGAGGTCCAGGCAGTCTTCTCACGCTACGACCTCCACGCCGAGGCGATCGGACAGGTCACCGACGAGCCTCTCCTGCGCTGCTATGCGCGTGGCGAGCTCGTGTGCGAGGTGCCCGGACGAGCCCTGGCCGATGACGCGCCGCAGTACGTTCTGCCCGCGGCACCGCCTTCGGACCTGGAGGCCCGGCGGGCCATGAACCTCGGGCCGCTCGCGGCGGAGACGCCCTCGGTCTCGACCCTGCTCGAGCTGCTCGGGGCCCTCAACGTTCGTAGCCGCCAACCGATCTGGCGCCAGTACGACCATATGAACGGCACGAACACGATTGTCGGGCCGGGAGATGGCGACGCCGCGCTGCTGCGCGTGAAGGGGACCTCTCGGGCCCTGGCCATCAGCATCGACGGACCGGGCCGCCTCGGGGCGCTCGACCCGCAGCTGGCAGGTGCGGCGGCGGTGATCGAGGGGGCGCTGAACGTGGCGTGTACCGGCGCGACCCCGATCGGCATCACCGACTGCCTCAACCTCGGCTCGCCGGAGGACCCGAGCGGCTACTGGCAGCTCTCCGAGACCGTGGCCGGGATCGCACGCGCGTGTGCAGTGCTCGGGATCCCGGTCGTGTCGGGAAACGTGTCGCTCTACAACGAGACCGTCGACGGACCGATCCTCCCCACGCCTGTGATCGGCATGGTCGGCCTGCTCGAGGACCGCAGCCTGGCGCTGCCCATGCGCTGGCACGAAGCCGACGAGCTCTGGCTGCTGGGGTCGCCCGGCTTCGGGCCGGATAGCCTGGCCGCGTCCGAGCTCGCCTGGCGCCGCGGGCTGCGGGGCGGTCGCCCGGCGCTGGACCTCCTCGCGGCCGGCCGCCTGGTGAGGCTGCTCCCCGAGCTGGCTGGCGCCAGACTCGTCGCCGGCGCGCACGACGTGTCGGTCGGCGGGCTTGCCGTCGCCCTGGCACGCATGGCCATCGCGTCGGGGATTGGGGCGGCCGTCGCGGTCCCGGACGGCGTCCCGAGCGGCGCGGCGCTGTTCGGGGAATGCACGGGCCGCGTGATCGTCGCCGTGGCAGCTCCGATGGTGCCGGCGATGCGGGCGGCCGCCCTGGCGGCCGGCGTCGAGAGCCTGCGGCTCGGGGATGCCAGCGGGGAGGAGCTTCGGCTGGGCCCCGGGCTGCGGGCGAACCTCGCTGACCTGGAGGCGGCCTACCGCACCGGGTTCTAGGGCTTCCGCCCGGCCCGCCGGCGCTGCGAATCGAGCGCCATGCTGGCCACGATCGGATCCTCGGTGACGCGCAGATGGGCACGAGTGCGCGCGCGATGACCGGCGATCTCCCGAGCGTCAGCTGCCCCGCCCGCCTCATCGTCACGGCGGCGGGCCGCCCGCAGGAGGAGCACGCCGACCACCGCCACCGCCATCACGACGGCGAGGCCGATGGCCAGCACCGCCGTGAGCAGGTCGGGCCCTCGCGGCAGGGCTGCCGCGGTCGCAGGCGACCCTCCGCGCGCCATTGCAAGAGGCGGCGCCCACAGCAGCGCCGCCCCCGCGGCAACCAGAACGATCCGGCCGCGGGCCATCAGCCGGTGGCCTCGCGAATCGACGTTGCCCGCTTCCGCGGCCGCGCACGCGGGGCTCCGTGGGTGCTGCGGATCGGCTCCAGGCGGTCGACACCGTCGCGTGCGCGCTCGTGGAGGCGGTAGACCTCTTCAAGTCCGTCGGGCGGAACGCCCTCGGCGTACACGTCGCAGAAGACCTTCACGACGGCCGGGTCGAACTGGGTGCCCGCATGCTCCCGCAGCTCCTGGAGCGCCTTCGCGTGGCTCACGGCGCCCTTGTATGGCCGCTCGTGGACCATCGCGTGGTAAGCATCCGCCACCGCCACGATCCGGGCCCCGAGCGGAATCTCGTTTCCTTTCAGGCCGTGCGGGTAGCCACCGCCGTTGAACCGCTCATGGTGGTGCAGGACTACGGGGATCGCGTCGCGCAGGCCGGAGGCCTGCTCGAGGATCACCTGCCCGATGCGCGGGTGCTCGCCGATCGCCTGCCACTCGCCATCGGAGAGGGTCGACGGCTTATCGAGAATCTCCGACGGCACTGCCAGCTTGCCGAGGTCGTGCAGGAGGCTCGCGACCCGAATTCGCTCGATCTCCTCTGCAGGCAGGCCGAGCTCGAGGGCGATGCCGGTCGCCAGCGACGCGATCATGTCCGAGGGTCGGCCTCGATGATGCGGCTGCGGGGCGAGGACGGAGGCAAGTGCCTGGGTGGCGGTGTCGTTCGCCCACTGCCCGATGGCGTTCGCCGCCGCACGGTGCTCCGATGAGATCGGGGCGCGGCGCACCGGCGCACCCTCGTCGAGGTCACGGAAGAGGTAGGTGCGATTGCGGCCGAGCGACTTCGCGGCGTACATCGCCGCGTCGGCACGGTCGACCAGGGTATCGAGCTGCAGCTCGCTGCCCCGGCCGCCCGCGATACCGATGCTGATCGTGACCCCCAGCCGCTGCCCGTCGGCGATCTGCAGCGGCTCGGCCATCACGATCGCCCGCAGTTTCTCCGCGAGAACGACGGCCTCATCGGATGTGGTCTCGGGCAGGATCAGCATGAACTCTTCCCCGCCGTATCGGCCGCACATGTCGCTGGTGCGGATATTGTCCGCGATGAGCCCGGCCACCTGGTGGAGGACGGCATCGCCGGAGTTGTGGCCGTAGGTGTCGTTGACCGGCTTGAAGCGGTCGATATCGATGAAGGCGACCGAGAGCGGCTTGTAGTGCCGCGTGGCGCGCTCGATCTCGGCGGCCAGCGCGATCAGGAGGGTCTCCCGGTTGGCAATCCCCGTCAGCCGGTCGTGCGTGGCGCGAGCCTCCACCTGCAGGAACGCCCCGGCGGCGGCGTTGAAGGCCTGCGCCAGGCGCCGCTCGGCGGGCACCCCGGACTCGCGCAGGTGGATCGGGGCGTCGAGCTCGAGCGTCGTCTCGAGCGCCCGTGCGATGCGGTTGAGACGCCAGCCGAAATAGCTCCAGGCGATGAGCGCGGTCGTCGTCATCCCGGCGACCACGGAAATCGCGACCAGGGTCAGGAGGACGGTGCGCTCGCGGTCAGATGCCTCGGTCACGAGCGACACGACCACGGAGAGGCAAAGGGCCACGGCGATGGGAGCCAGGAACCCGAGCGCGCGTGCGAAGCGGAGCATGGACCTCTCGATGACGGCTGGACGGCTGCGTGCAGGATGGAGCCGATGCAGCCGATCGGCCATGGCCTGTTGGTCACCCGGTGCCGCTGCGCACCCGCCGTCACCGCCGGTTTGGGGCGAAGTGGGGTCGGGTGCAGTACCTCGCCCGTACTCTCGGCCTGGGACCGCGAGACGGCGCAGCCCGGCCACGTCCCGGGCTGTAGACTGGCCCGCGTGCCCGCTTGCGAGCCACGCGACGCGTGATCGGTCCCCGCCCACCGTCTGAGCTGCCCCTCTACGAGCCCAACGGTCCGCGCGAGGAGTGCGGCGTGATCGGCATCTACGCCCCCGGTCTGCCGGTTGCCCGCCTCGCCTATTTCGGCCTCCACGCCCTGCAGCATCGTGGGCAGGAGTCGGCCGGGATCGCCGTCAGCGACGGGGCGGCGCTCAAGCTCCATAAGCGGATCGGCCTCGTGACGCAGGTCTTCGACGAGGAGACCCTGGGTCGCCTCGAGGGCACGGAAGGCGGCGGCGAGGCGCGCCTGGGCATCGGTCATACGCGCTACAGCACGACCGGCTCGAACACGCTTCCCAACGTGCAGCCGGTCTATGCCCAGAGCGACCTGGGCGAGCTGATGCTGGGACACAACGGAAACCTGGTGAACGCCACCTGGTTGCGCGACGAGATGGTGGAGCAGGGGGTCGAGTTCGTCACGGCCAGCGATACGGAAGTCCTCGCCAAGCTGATCGCACATGCCCCGGGGCGCAGCTGGGGGCAGCGGGTCGAGCATGCCTTCCACCGGGCCATGGGCGCGTTCACCTTCACGATGCTCACCGAGCGTGCGCTGATCGCCGCTCGGGACCCGATCGGCTTCCGACCGCTGGCGCTCGGGCGGCTGCACGGCGCCGATGGGCGCCCCGCCGGCTGGGCCGTCGCGTCGGAGAGCGCCGGGCTCGACGCGATGGGCGCGCAGTTCGTGCGCGACGTGGAGGCCGGCGAGATCCTGACCATCGACGAGGCCGGGGTTCACTCGCTGCGTCCGACGGTCCAGGGGCCGGGCGAGCGTCTCTGCGTCTTCGAGTACGTCTATCTCGCCCGGCCGGACAGCGTGATCAACGGGCGTCTCCTGTACGAGGCACGCCTGCGGATGGGCCGGCAGCTGGCGATCGAGCATCCAGCCGACGCCGACCTCGTCATCCCCGTGCCCGACTCCGCGATCCCCGCCGCGATCGGGTACGCAGAGCAGTCCGGCCTCCCGTTCCGCGAGGGACTGATCAAGTCGCGCTACGTGGGTCGCACGTTCATCCAGCCGGCGCAGAGCGGCCGCGACCAGGCGGTCCGGATGAAGTTCAATCCGCTCCCCGAGGTGCTCGCCGGGAAGCGCGTGGTGGTCGTCGACGACTCGATCGTGCGCGGCACGACGACGGGGCCAATCGTGGGCATGCTGCGGCGCGCGGGAGCGGCAGAGGTGCACGTGCGGATCCACTCCCCGCAGATGCGCTTCCCGTGCTACATGGGCGTGGACACCGGTCGGCGCAGCGAGCTGATTGCGGCGACCCACTCGACGGAGGAGATCCGGATCGCCATCGCCGCCGATACGCTCGGCTACCTGTCCGAGGATGGGCTCCTGGCCGCGGTCGGAAAGGGGAGCGGCGGCGGCCATTGCACGGCCTGCTTCAACGGCAACTACCCGACCGACGTGCCGCTCGACGTCGACAAGTTCGCGCTGGAGCGCGGCTGAGCAGAGTGGCACGCAGCTACCGCGAGGCGGGCGTCGACATCGACGAGGCGCAGCGCGCCCTGCAGCTGATCGCCCGCTCCGCGGCGACCACCACCACGCCAGCCGTCCTCGGCGGGGTCGGCGGCTTCGGCTCGCTCTTCCGCTTCGATCCGTCCACGCACCCGGATCCGGTGCTGGTGGCGAGCACCGACAGCGTCGGCACGAAGCTGAAGGTCGCCATCGCGCTCGCCCGGCACGACACGATCGGCATCGACGTGGTCAATCACTGCGTGAACGACATCGCGGTGACCGGCGCCGATCCGCTCTTCTTCCTCGACTACGTGGGAATCGGAAAGCTGCGGGCCGAAGTGGTCGCCGAGATCGTGGCGGGCGTCGCGAACGCCTGCGCCGCGGTCGGGATCCCGCTCGTTGGCGGGGAGACCGCCGAGCTGCCCGACCTCTACCGCGATGACGACTTTGACCTCGCCGGCTTCATCGTGGGGGTGGTGGCGCGCGCGGACCTGATCGACGGGGGGCAGGTCCGGCCCGGCGACGTCGTCTTCGGGTTGGCGTCGAGCGGCCTGCATACGAACGGCTACTCGCTCGCTCGGCGCATCCTTCCCGAGGACGAGTGGTTGCGGACCC
>Ga0307310_10000786_pt1 | contig 11118 bp, 11 predicted proteins | sample ER_DNA_197_FD_194502 | JGI IMG/M metagenome (GOLD analysis project Ga0307310, IMG submission 194502) | Bulk soil microbial communities from the East River watershed near Crested Butte, Colorado, United States - ER_DNA_197 | ecosystem: Environmental > Terrestrial > Soil > Floodplain | place...
GTATTCCGGCGAGCACAGATAGATGTTGCGCCCCTCGACGTCGCGCGGCTGGCCCGCGTTCGGCTGCGCTGAGAGCTTGCGCTTGGTGACCGCCGCCATGCGCTCGATCGTGTCGAGCATCGGCGCAGGGCCGACCGCGCAGTTGACGCCGATGACCGTCGCGCCGCGCCGCTCGAGCTCCGGCGTGAACCGCTCGGGCGGCGTGCCGTCCAGCGTGTTGCCGTCCTCTTCCGTCGTCATCTGCGCGACAATCGGGAGCTGCGACACGCTGCGCACGGCGTCGATCGCCGCGCCGATCTCGTTGAGGTCGCGGAACGTCTCGAGGATGAACAGATCGACGCCGCCGTCGAGCAGCGCCTGGGCCTGCTCGCGGAAGTACTCGCGCGCCTCGTCCACGCCGGTCTTGCCCCACGGCTCGATGCGGATCCCGAGTGGACCGATCGCGCCGGCGACATAGGCGACCTCGCGGGCGGCATGGCGCGCGATCTTCGCCCCCTGCTCGTTGACGGCATGGAGCCGCTCGGCGAGGCCGAACGAACCGAGCTTGATGCGGTTCGCGCCGAACGTGTTGGTTTCGACGATGTCGGCGCCGGCGCGCACGTATTCCTGATGGACCTCGGCGACGAGATCGGGCTGGGTGACGTTCAGCGCGTCGAAGCTCTTGTTGATGAAGACGCCCTTCGCGTAGAGCATCGTGCCCATCGCGCCGTCACAGACCAGGACGCGCTCGTCAAGGGCCTCAATGAATGATTTCAGCATCAGGTATCCAACCGCTCCGTCTTGAACGTCGCCTGGTCGATCAGCAGGTAGGACTTGGTCACCACGTCGAGGCCGATCGACCGGACGCCCTGCCGGACCGAGTCGGTGAACTCGTGATGGTGGCCGAAGAGGTGCAGCCGCGGCTTCAGCGCGGCGAGAACGTCGTTGAGCACCGTCTTGCCGGCGTCGATGCGGCGGCCGGCGGGATAGAACGGCCGCGGCGCTTCATGCGTCATGAACAGATCGATGTTCGTCAGCGCCTTGCACGCGAGCACCTCGTCGCGGACGAAATGCCGCCGCTTGTCGTCGCGGCTCTTCCCCAGCTTGAGCGACGGCCCCGACCCTCGGCGGCCTTTGGACGGCGGAAGCGCGATCGACGGCGTGTTGTACCAGCTCGGCGCGAACGTGCCGCCCAGCGCGACGACGCCGTTGCGTAGATAGTGAAGCGTCGGGGCCAGCGGCTGCCCGTCGGCGGCGGCCTCGAGCACGTCGAAGTCCTCGTTGTTGCCCTTGATGAAATACAGCGGCGCGACGGGCTCGAAATACTCGCCGTCATTGCTGGCCACGTCGCCGACCGAAACCCACCACGGCACGTCGGGGTGCCGGGCCATGATGGTGTGAACCGTCGTGAACTCGCCGTGAATGTCGCCTAAAGCGCCGATCTGCATTGGCGGAAGGGATTAGGGAGTAGGGCGTAGGGATTGGTCGGAACGGCGAACCGCTGATCCCTATTCCCTACGCCCTATGCCCTCTTAAGCGCCCGTCGGCGTCGTAGACGCCGGCACAAGCAACTCTTGTTTGTCCCACACGAAGTCATCTTTGCTGTAGACGGCGAGCTCGTAGTCCTTCCCCATGAAGATCGCGCCGACCGGGCACGCTTCTTCGCAGTAGCCGCAGAAAATACACCGCGTCTTGTGGATCTGGTACACGGAGGCGTAGCGCGGACCCGCCTGCACCGTGCCGTCGTTCTCCGCCGCCTCGAGGTAAATCGCATCCGCGGGGCACGCCACCGAGCACAGGCCGCACGCGACGCACTTCTCCAGCCCGTTCTCGTCCCGCATCAGGACCTGTTTCCCACGATATTTCGGGAACATCGGGAACTTCTGATCGGGGTAGTTGACGGTGATGGGCTTCTTGAAGAGGTGCTTGAGCGTGGTGGCAAAGCCGACGAGGAAGGGGCGGATCACAGCCATTGCCCTCAGTTTACCCGCCCGATAAGATCAATGTAAATCATGTCGGGCCCGCAGTTCCTCTCCGTCGAGCAGGTCTTGCTGACGACGCTGGTCGTCAAGCTCGCCGTCGTCGCCGCGCTGGCGACGATGCTGGTGCGGTACCGGCGGTTTCGCCACATCCTCATCTTCGAGCGGCGCGCCTGGCCGGACCGCCTGACCTTTGCGCTGGCCCTGGGCATCCCCCTGACCGCCGGCGTCGCCGCGCGCCTGCTGCTCAACTACAACGCCGCCGACTTGACGCTCGAAGGCTCGTTTCTCGCGGGCCTCATCGCCGGCCCCTATGCCGGCGCGCTCGTTGGCGTGATGGTCGGCATCCCGCCGCTCGGCGCCGGCGAATGGGGGGCCCTGCCGTTCGCGGTCGGCTGCGGCTTCGCCGGCGGCGGCCTGCGCGAGCTCTGCCCCAAAGAATCGATCTGGCACCTCTCCCCGTTCGTCTTCACCAGCCTGCACCGCAGGGCGTGGCAGATGATCCGGTCGATGCACGTCGACTGGCAGGTGGTGCTGCTGGTCGCGCCCGTCGCCCTCGAGTTGCTGCGCCAGGGCGTCGGCGCGCGCTGGAACCAGCGCCTGTTCTCGCTGCACGGCGCGCCGCTCGGATCCCCGTGGCTGATGTTCGTCGTGCTGCTGGCGACGGTCCTGGGCGTCGCGACGCCCATCAAGATCTGGAACAACGCGCGCATCGAGCACCGCCTGCAGGAGCAGGAGAAGCTCCTCCTGGCGGCGAAGATCGAGGCGCTCGCGAACCAGATCAGCCCGCACTTCCTGTTCAATACATTGACTTCGATTTCGTCGCTCATCCGCACGCAGCCGGAAACGGCGCGGATGCTGATCACCAAGCTGTCCGGCCTGCTCCGCCGCTTCATGCGCAGTACTGACCATTTCGTCACGCTGCGGGAAGAGCTGGAGTCGATCGACGAATATCTCGACATCGAAGTGGTACGATTCGGCCCGCAGCTCAAGGTGGACAAGCAGATTGCGCCCCAGACCCTCGACGTCATCGTGCCCAGCATGCTGCTGCAGCCGCTCGTCGAGAACTCGATCAAGCACGGCCTGGCCCGCAAGGTCGGCGGCGGACGGATTACGATCAAGGCGCTCGTCCGCGACGGCCACACCATCATCGAGGTGCACGACGACGGGCTGGGCATGAGCGAGGAGCGGCTCGGGCATGCGCTCGGCGACGGCATCGGATTGAGCAACGTGAACGAACGGCTCCGCACGATCTACGGCGCGAACTACCATCTGAAGCTGCGGAGCGTGCCCGGCGAGGGCACCTGCGCGAGCGTCGAGATCCCCGATCTGGCGCTGCCCGAGCGTGTCACCGCGTGATCATGGATCTGCGCGCAGTGGTCGTGGACGACGAAGAGCTGGCTCGCGACGAGCTCGGCTACCTGCTCGGGCAGGTTGGCGGCGTCGAGATTGTCGGGCAGGCCGGCAACGGCGTCGAAGCGCTCACGACCATCGATCGGCTGCAGCCCGACGTCGTCTTCCTCGACATCCAGATGCCGGGGCTCAGCGGCTTCGAGGTGGCGCGCCGCATGGTGCAGAGCCGCGCGCCGACGCACATCATCTTCGTGACCGCCTTCGATCAGCACGCCATCGAAGCCTTCGAGGTCAACGCCGTCGATTACCTCTTGAAGCCGGTGGACCAAGCGCGGCTCGAGGTGTCGGTCGAGCGGACGCGGCGCCGGACGGCAACCGAGCGGCCGCTGGATCAGGTGAACAGCGGGAGCGGCGGCGCCAACGTCAACCATGCCGATCTCGAGAAGATCATCCAGCTGGTCACCGAGCGGCAGAGCCGCCGCGAGCGCCTGGCGATCAAGGTCGGCGAGCGGTTCCTCCTCGTCCGGTCCGAAGAAATTATTTACGCCTCTCTTGCGGACGAAGGGATTACGGTAGTGACAAGTCAGCACACCGGGACGTCCAGCTACCGGACGCTCGACGACTTGCAGGAGCGGCTGGACGGGACCGTCTTCTGGCGCGTCCATCGGTCGCACCTGGTCAACATCAACAAGATCAAGGAGATCGTCCCTTGGTTCAGCCGGAACTACATCTTGCGGATGAAGGACGAGAAAGAGACGGAAATCCCGGTGAGCCGCACGCAGACGCGGCGGCTCCGCGAGTACCTGAAGCTGTGACTGACGAGCCTGTCCTTCAACCCCTCGAGAAGCTCGGGGTCGCCCCGAGCCACGTCGAGGGACCAGAGCCTCAGGGCATTCCCAGCGACCACCACCGCCTCGGCGGCGCCGGCGACCGGCAGTCGGACCCGCCGTCGCTGGGCCTTTCGCCTGCGCACGCGCGCCCGGCTGACGGCCTCGGATTACCGCCGGCGCCGGAAGAGGCTGCGGCGGCTGCCGGGAGCGCAGGAGCCTTTCACGAGGCGATCGTTCAGCCCGATCTGCGTCTGACCAGCCCGGGCTTCCGGCTCACGCAGCTCAAGGAAGAGCTCGTCGCGTGGGTGAAGACACTCCTGTCGGCAGCCGTCTACGCGGTCCTCATCGTGACGTTCGGCTTTCAGGTGGCGCGGGTCGAAGGCCAGAGCATGGCGCCGACGCTCGAGGATCAGGATCGCCTCATCGTCAACAAGCTCGTGTATCGCATCGGCGAACCGCGCCGCGGCGACATCGTCATGCTGTACTACCCGCTCAACCCGGACAAGTCGTTCGTCAAGCGCGTGATTGCGGAGGAAGGCGATACGGTACGGATCGTCGACGGCCGCGTGTATGTCAACGACATCCCGCTGAAGGACGATTACGTGTCGAGCGAGTACCGCAGCCACGACGACTGGGGGCCGCAGGTCATCCCCGAAGGCTACTACTTCGTGATGGGCGATCATCGGAACAACAGCTCGGACAGCCGCCACTGGGGCATGGTGCCGAAGCGCTACATCATCGGCAAGGTGCAGCTGCGCTGGTGGCCGGTCCCGACGGCGCGGGTCTTCTAGGGGCTGGAACCTGGCGTGTCGAGGCCGCGATCCCTTTACACATCGCTCGTGGTGAGCTTGTCGAACCACGAGCACAGCGGCTCATCCTTCGACAGGCTCAGGATGAGCGTGCATTCAGCCGTCAACTGCTACCCTAGGGGCTGACACGCTGGCTCAAGATCGCTACTCCGCCGTCGCGAGGGTCCTGCTTCGCGTCCTGTTCCTGAACCTGGCCGTGGCGCTGGCGAAGATCGCGTTCGGCTACGCGACCGGGGCGATCAGCATTCTATCCGACGGCTTCCATTCGCTCACCGACGCCGCCTCGAACGTCGTCGGGCTGATCGGGGTGCGCGCCGCGGGCCAGCCGCCTGACCGGGATCATCCGTACGGGCACCGGAAGTACGAGACGGTGGCGGCGGCGGCGGTCACGGTGTTCCTGCTCCTGGTCGTCGTCGAAGTGCTGCGCAACGCCTTCAACCATCTGAGCGGGCGATCGCAGGCGCTCGACATCTCGATCGCGAGCTTCGTCGTGATGGTCGTGACGGTCGGCATCAACCTCGCGGTTGTCGCCTACGAGTCCCGCGAGGCGGCGCGCCTCAGCAGCGAGATCCTGCTCGCCGATGCGATGCAGACCCGCGGCGACGTGTGGTCATCGGTGACCGTGATTGCGGCGCTCATCGGCGCGCGCTTCGGCGTGCCCATCCTCGATCCGCTCGCGGCGCTGGTCGTCGCCGGCTTCATCGGCCATGCGGGCTATCAGATTGCGCGCGCCACGACCGGGATCCTCAGCGACCGGATCGTCATCTCGGACGCGGATCTCGAGCGCGTGGTGATGAGCGTGCCCGGCGTCCTCGGCTGCCACAATATCCGGACGCGAGGCGCGGCCGACCACGTGTTCCTCGACCTGCACATCTGGATGCCGCCCGACATGCGGCTCACCGACGCGCACGATCTCTCTCATGTCGTCAAGGACCGGCTGATGGCCCGCTATCCGCAGATCACGGACGCGGTCATCCACATCGAGCCGCCACCGGTCCCTCGCTGAAATTGCAGAGTGCAGAGTGCAGATTGCAGATTGGCCAGCCCGGTTCGAGGCGCTGGAGGCGCGGAAGACCTCCGAGGCGCTCGCGGCGGCGATCGAACCGTTCACCACGGAGGTCGACCAGCCTGACGGCTCTCTTGCCGCGATCGGGAACGCGTGGTCGCGGCGGATGTTCGACGGATCCTTCTACGCCTCGCCGGCGCGGTCGGACGACCTGCCCGCCACCAACCTCGTGTTCGTCCAGTCGCGCGACGGCGATACCGTCGCCGGGAACCCGTCGACGCTCGGCGGCGGTGAGGCCGACAAGCATCTCGTCTACGAAGGGCTCTCACGTGCGGCCGCCGACGCCGTGTTGTCCGGCGCCGCGACGATTCGCGGCAGCGATCTCGTGCTTTCGGTCTGGCATCCCGAGCTCGTCGCGCTGCGCGCGTCGCTTGGTCTGCCGCGACACCCGATGCAGATCGTGGCGACGCTGAAAGGCATGGACCTCGAGCACGGGCTGATGTTCAATGTGCCGGAACTGAAGGTGACCGTGATCACCGCCGCGCGCGGCGCCGAGGTCATGGGCGGCAGCCTCGCCGCGCGGCCGTGGATCACACCGATCGTGATGGACGACCGCCACGACCTTGCGGGCGCCTTTCGTCAGCTCCGCCAGCGCGGCGTCCGCCAGCTGTCGTGCATCGGCGGCCGGACAATCGCCGGCCAGCTCATTGATGCGGGGCTGATTCAGGATCTGTATCTGACCACGTCGGCGCAATCAGCGGGGACACCGAACACGCCTCTCTATGCTGCGCCGCTCGCAACGAGCCTCATCGCGCGAAAACACGGCACCGGCGCGGATCGCGGCGTCGTCTTCGAGCATCTCGTGATTCCGCCGTAGGGACTGCCGACCCGACCTACCCGCCCCACCTGGCCTACCCGCCCTTTTTGACCAGCTTGATTTCGAACAGCTTGGGCCACCACTTGCCGGTGATGAAGAGCCGGTCGTGTGCCCCGTCGTACGCGATGCCGTTCAACACGTCGGTGGACGCGCGCTCGGAGGCTGACAGCAGCCCGCGCAAGTCGATGTAGCCGGCCACCTTGCCCGACGCCGGCGCGATGCGGACGATGAGATCGGTCATCCAGACGTTGGCGAAGATTTCGCCCTTCACCCACTCCAGCTCGTTGAGGTTTTTCAGCGGCGCGCCGGCCGAGGTCACCTTGATTCGCCGCCGTTCCACGAAGGTCGCGGGATCGAGGACCCGCAGCTGTTCGCTGCCGTCGCTCATATAGAGGTTCGCCGCGTCTGCCGTCAGGCCCCACCCTTCGCCGGCGTACTTGAACGTGCGGCGCGGCTCGAAGGTCTTCTTGTCGTACACGAAGGCGACGTTGGTCTGCCACGTCAGCTCGATGAGCTCGTTTTTCCAGACCGTGATGCCTTCGCCGAAGTGCGGCGATGGGAGATCCCGCTTCTGCAGGACTTTGCCGGTCTCGAGCTCGACTCGCCGTATCGACGACTGCCCGATCTGGCCCGTGCCTTCGTAGAGCAGCCCGTCGAGGTACTGAAGCCCTTGAGTGAACGCCTTCGGATCGTGCGGGTACACACGAACGATCTCGTATCCGTACAGCGGGAGGCCCTGCGGTACCTGTCCCCACGCAGCGAACCCGGGCGTGCGACGTGAACCAATCACCATGATCAGCGCAGCCAGAGTGATTGTAGTGGCCCGACCCACGCGCCCTACTGGCCCCACCTGCCTCACCTGCCTCACCTGCCCCACCTGCCCCACGCTAATACCCCGCCACTTTATCAACGATGTTCAGGAGCGGCTCGCCTTTTTCGAAGCGCCGGAGATTCTCCGAAAAGAGCGCGACGAGCGGCGTCCAGAAGTCCTGCATCGCCCCGGACGTGTGCGGCGTGATGATGACGTTCGGCAGGTCCCAGTAGGGGCTCGCCGGATCGAGCGGCTCCTCGCTGAAGACGTCCAGAGCCACGCCGCCGAGCCGGCCGTCGCCAAGCGCCGCGATCACCGCGTCGTCATCCACGAGCTTTCCGCGGGCGATGTTCACGAGCAGCGCGCCGCGCTTGATGCGGTCGAGCTCGCGTTTTCCGATCAGCCGCTTGGTGTCGGGCGTGTGAGGCACGGCGAGGACGACGACGTCGCTTTGGGCCAGAAGATCGGGAAGGCGATCGAGCGGCCAGACGTCCTCGACACCCTCCGGCCTGGACTGGTCGGCGCGCCGGCGGATCGCGGAAACACGGAACCCGAACGGCGCCGCGATCTTCACCAGCTCGAGCCCGATCGCGCCGAGCCCGACGATACCCATGCGCTGCCCTTGCAGCGTGCGCACGTCGACGCTCGCGCCCTCGAGCTCCTCCTGCGCCCATCGATGCGCGACCTGCGCGCGGATTGCCACCGGCAGCCGGCGCGCCAGCGCGATCGTCACGCCAAGCACGTGTTCGGCGATCGCGCGCGCGCGGATGCCGCGCGAGCTGGTGATCACGACCGGGCTCGCGAGCAGCTCAGGGAACATGAGGCTGCCGACGCCGACCGCGGGGCTCTGCACCCACCGCAGGCGGGACGCCGACGGGAAGACGTCCCGGTCGACGAACGGCGTGAACGCCGCGTCGGCCTCCGGCAGCAGGCGCCGCAGCGTGTCGCGGTCCCAGGCTTCGCTCACGGTATGTTGCGGAAAGTCGCGGCGGATCCGGTCGACGAAGTGCCGAGGCATCACCCACGCCGCCGCCGGACTGATGACACCGACCAGAATGTTCACGCCGACGCCTTTCCTTTCCGCCTTCCCGCCTTCGTGCCTTTCCGCCTTTCCGCCTTTCCGCCTTTCCGCCTTGTATAAGTGCCGCTCCTTCCGCCGCTCTTGTACATCAGGCGGACATCTCCGATCACCATCGCCTTATCCACGGCCTTGACCATGTCGTACACGGTGAGGGCCGCGACGGCGACGGCAGTCAGCGCTTCCATCTCGACGCCGGTCTGCCCGGTCGTCCTGACGCGTGCCTCGATGTCGTAGCCTCGCCGGGTCGGCATCAGCTCGACGTTCACGCTGGAAAGCGCGAGCGGATGGCAAAGAGGGATGAGCGCGGACGTCTGCTTCGCGGCGAGGATGCCCGCGAGCCGGGCGGTCTGCAGCGGGTCGCCTTTCTTCACGGCGCCGGTGCGAATCAGGCGCAGCGCCTCGCGCGACATCGTGATCGAGCCGCGCGCGACCGCTTCGCGGCTGGTGACCGGCTTGTCGCCGACGTCGACCATCTTCACGCGCCCGCGCGCGTCGACGTGCGAGAGGGCCGGCTTAGGTGTCTTCGCCATCGCTCTGCGCGAGAAAGAACGAGAGGCTTTCAAGGGATACCGTCAGGTCGACGCTCTTCAGCTTCACGTCCGGCGGCACCTGCAGCGTGCCTGGCGAGAAGTTCAGGACCGCTTTGATCCCCGCCGCCACGACGAGGCCGAGGACGTGCTGCGCGGAGGGCGCCGGCACGGCGATCACGGCGATCCGGATACCTTCGCGCTTGGTCACCTTCTTCAGGTCGTGGATGTCGTGGATCGGTACGCCCCCACGTGACTGCTGACCGACTTTCTCCTTCAACGTGTCGAACAGCGCGGAGATCTCGAAGCCTTCCTGGCGGAAGCCGGGATAGTCCGCGAGCGCGAGACCGAGGTTGCCGGCGCCCATGATGGCGACGCGCAGCTTCCGATCGAGGCCCAGGATCTGGCGCAGGTGCCGCTTGAGATCGCGGACGTAGTACCCGACGCCGCGGACGCCGAACTCGCCGAAGTACGCGAGGTCCTTCCGGATCTGCGCGGCGTTGAGATGGAACTGCTCGGCGAGCGACTGGGAGGAGATGGTGCGGACGCCCGCATCTTCGAGCGCGTGCAGGCACCGCAGGTAGACGGAAAGCCGGTTGGTGGTGAGCTCCGAAACCTGGTCAGCGCTCTGCCGGCCCGGCGGCGTCGGCGACTGCTTCGCGGATCCTTTGTTCGTACTTTTCACAAGCCAGCGGCCGATTGTAACAAAAACCGCATGTTAATATCCCGCCCATGGCCAAGACCGCCCGCCAGCCAATGACATCGCCAGCGTCGACCGCGTTCCAGCCGTACGTGCCGGCGACGCAATCACCGGCGGAATTCACCGCCAGGGCGATCGTCATCGGCGTGGTCTTCGGGTTGATCTTCGGCGCCTCCACGGTCTACCTCGGGCTGCGCGCGGGCCTCACCGTCAGCGCGTCGATCCCGATCGCGGTGCTCGCCATCTCGGTGCTCAAGCGGCTGGGCGGCTCGACGATTCTCGAGAACAACATCGTGCAGACGATCGGGTCCGCCGGCGAATCGGTTGCCGGCGGCGTGGTGTTCACGGTTCCCGCGCTCATCTTCCTCGCGCCGCGCGGGCCCGAATACTTCAACTACTACCAGATCACGGTGCTCGCGCTCGCGGGCGGGATCCTCGGCGTGCTGATGATGGTGCCGCTGCGGCGGGCGCTGATCGTCAAGGAGCACGGCATCCTGCCGTATCCGGAAGGCGCGGCGTGCGCGGACGTGCTGATCGCGGGCGAACGCGGCGGCGCACTCGCCGCCACCGTCTTCAAGGGCCTTGGCATCGGCGCGGTCTGGAAGGCGCTGTCGTGGATCGTCCAGCTGTTCCGGACCGTCATCGGCTACAGCATGGCCCGGACCACCTTCTTCCCGAACGCGACGCTCAACCTCGACGTCTCGCCCGAGTACATGGGCGTCGGCTACGTCATCGGCCCGCGGATCGCCGGCGTCATGTTCGCCGGCGGCGTGCTGTCGTGGCTGGTCCTGCTGCCGCTGCTGTCGATCCTCGGCCGCCACATGACGGTGCCGTTTCCGCCGGTGCCGGCCAGCGGCCTGCGCATCGACGAGATGAGCGCGCAGCAATTGTGGAGCGCGTACATCCGCTACACGGGCGCCGGCGCAGTCCTCGCCTCGGGCATCATCACCTTGTGCCGGACGATCCCCACCATCGTCTCCTCGTTTCGCGACAGCATGAAGGACTTCGGCGCCGGGCAATCCCAGTCGGCGCGGCTGCGCACCGAACGAGACCTGCCGATGTCGATCGTGCTCGGCGGCTCGCTCCTGCTCGCGATCGTCCTCGCGATCGCGCCCGGCATGCCGACGCAGGGCAATTTCCTCGTGTCGGTGCTCATCATGACCACC
>Ga0307310_10000788_pt1 | contig 11101 bp, 7 predicted proteins | sample ER_DNA_197_FD_194502 | JGI IMG/M metagenome (GOLD analysis project Ga0307310, IMG submission 194502) | Bulk soil microbial communities from the East River watershed near Crested Butte, Colorado, United States - ER_DNA_197 | ecosystem: Environmental > Terrestrial > Soil > Floodplain | place: USA...
TCCGAACAAGGTCTACGACGTTGTCGCCATCAATGCGGCATCCCTGTCCACCCAGCTGGCCGGTCTGCCCTTTACCGGTCCAGTTGGCGGTGTACGCGTTGCGCTGGTCGGCGACCGATGGATCGGGTTCCCCGACGTCGATCAGCTGGAGAATGCAGCCTTCGACATGGTGGTTGCCGGCCGCGTCACCGATGCTGGCGACGTGGCCATTGCCATGGTGGAGGCAGAGTCCACTCTGCGTACCTGGGATCTGGTGAACAATGGCGAGACCGCGCCCACCGAAGAGGTTGTGGCTAACGGTTTGGAGGCCGCCAAGCCCTTCATTCGCGCATTGTGCGAAGCCCAGGTCGAGCTGGCTGCCAAGTTCGAAAAGCCCGTTGTCGACTTCCCGGTCTTCCTCGACTACGCCGAGGACGTTTACGGCGCCCTCGCCGAGACGGCGACTGCCGAACTCAGCGAGGTCATGTCGATTGCCGACAAGCAAGCCCGCGAGCAGGCCTCTGACAGGCTCAAGAACTCCGTCGTCGAGCGTCTGGCACCTCGATTCGAGGGACGCGAAAAGGAGATCGTCGGCGCGTACCGGGCACTGACCAAGAAGCTGATTCGGCAGCGGATCCTGACGGACCGGATCCGCATCGACGGCCGCGGCGTGACCGACATCCGTACCCTCTCTGCCGAGGTCGGTGTGGTACCGCGGGTGCACGGCTCGGCGCTCTTCCAGCGCGGTGAGACGCAGATCCTGGGTGTCTCGACGCTCAACATGCTGGGCATGGAGCAGAAGCTCGACACGCTTGCACCGGAGACCAGCAAGCGCTACATGCACAATTACAACTTCCCGCCGTATTCCACCGGTGAGACCGGACGGGTCGGATCTCCCAAGCGGCGCGAGATCGGTCACGGGGCCTTGGCCGAACGAGCTCTGGTTCCTGTGCTACCAACCCGCGAGGAGTTCCCGTACGCGATTCGGCAGGTATCGGAGGCCCTCGGGTCGAATGGCTCGACCTCGATGGGCTCGGTATGCGCCTCAACGCTGGCCCTGCTCAATGCCGGCGTGCCGCTGCGCGCACCGGTAGCCGGCATTGCGATGGGCCTGGTGTCTGACACCGTCGACGGGCAGATGCGCTATACCGCGCTGACCGACATTCTCGGCGCCGAGGACGCGTACGGTGACATGGACTTCAAAGTCGCGGGCACCCGAGATTTCATCACTGCGCTGCAGCTGGACACCAAGCTCGACGGAGTTCCCGCGTCGGTGCTGGCTGAGGCGCTGAACCAGGCCAAGGACGCCCGTAACACCCTGCTCGACGTGATGCGTGAGGCCATTGACGGGCCCGACGAGATGAGCGTCTACGCCCCGCGGATCATCACCGTGAAGATCCCCGTCGACAAGATCGGCGAGGTCATCGGACCCAAGGGCAAGGTGATCAACCAGATCCAGGATGACACCGGTGCGGACATCACAATCGAGGACGACGGCACGATCTACATTGGCGCCGACGGGGCCGACAAGGCGGAGGCGGCGCGCAGCATGATCAACGCCATCGCAAACCCGACAACGCCGGAGAAGGGCGAGCGCTACCTCGGCACCGTCGTCAAGATCACGGCGTTCGGTGCGTTCGTCTCACTGCTGCCAGGCAAGGACGGCTTGCTGCACATCTCCAAGATGCGTCCGCTTTCCGGCGGCCAGCGCATTGAGAACGTCGAGGATGTGCTCAGCGTCGGTCAGAAGCTCCAGGTCGAGATCAACGAGGTCGATGATCGCGGCAAGCTGTCGTTGATCCCGGTGGTTGAGGAGACGGTGCCGGCGTAGCGGTCGGCGCTACGTTCGACACCCACTCATGCCGCTCGTTCCGCGCAGCCGTCCCGGGCGGCGCCGTCTGCAGCTGGATGGCGCCGTCCACCGTACGGTGCTGCCGGGCGGCCTTCAGATCGTCACCGAAAACATCCGATCCACCAACACCTACTCCCTGGGCGTCTTCGCCGCTGTCGGCTCACGGCACGAGACACCGCTGTTGCACGGCGCCTCGCACTTCCTCGAACACCTGCTCTTCAAGGGCACCCCGACTCGCACTGCCGAGCAGATTTCGGCCGCGATCGAGGCGGTGGGTGGCGAGCTCAACGCGTACACGGCCAAAGAGCACACCTGCTTCTACGCCCGGGTGCTGCACAGCGATGCCGATCTAGCCCTCGATGTGCTCACCGACATGATCACCCATTCGACGATCACACCGGAGGACGTGGACGCCGAACGTGCGGTGATCTTGGACGAGATCTCCATGCACGCCGACGATCCAACCGAGCAGGCCGCGGAAGCGGTCGCGGCGGCGATCTTCGGCACATCAGGGCTCGGCCGTCCGGTGATCGGATCACCAAGCTCGGTTGCGACGCTGAGCCGGCCGCTCATCGTGCAGCACTGGAGCCGGCACTATCGCCCTAGCTCCCTGGTTGTCGCGGCAGCCGGCAAAGTTGATCATGATCGGCTGGTGCAACGGCTGAGCGTCCTGGACGCCCAACCGGCGGCGTCTTCCGGCCCATCGATTACAGCACCCACCATGATCAACGGGCCGGGCGGGCTGATCATGCGCAGGCTGCCGCTGGAGCAGTGCAGTGCCGTGCTGGCCTTCCCGAGCCCAGGCATCTTCGACGCGCGGCGATATCCGCTTGGTCTGCTCTCCCTGATCATTGGCGGCGGCATGGCTTCCCGGTTGTTCGTCGAAATACGCGAACGGCGCGGGCTGAGCTACAGCATCGATGCCGGCGAGACGGCCTATTCGGATGCTGGTGTGTGGAGTGTTGAGTGGCAGTGCGCGCCCGGCAAATTAGCAGCGATTCTCAAGCTGGTGCGGGCAACTCTTGCCGAGGTGGCGGAGCGGGGAATTACCTCCGCTGAGCTGGCGCGTGCCAAAGGTCAGATGCGTGGCCAAACCGCCCTCTCTTTCGACGGCCCGGGCAGCCGGATGAGTCGCCTCGGGTTCAATGCTGTGCTGGGCGATGACCGCACCTTGACCGAACTGCTGCACAGCTTCGACCAGGTGACCGCCGATCAGATAAGGGCTGAGGCAGAGATACTTTTCCGGCAGTCTCCGACTCTCGCGATCGCCGGAGCCAGGGTGCCGGCTCGAGGAGTCGAGTCGCTGCTCTCGCGGTGGTGATTCTCGAGTTGTCAGCCACCCAGCTGCGAGCGTCGGGAATCGCGCGCCGCCGCACGGAGGAGGAGGGAACAGAGCCGTTCTTTCCTCTGCGAGCGACGACGACGGCGGGACTTCAAGCGCGATGCGCGAGCAGCTGCAGGGAACAGCTATAACCTGCTGGGAAGTCTGAGAAGTCGGAAGGAGGTCGTGCATGACCAGGGTCGGGGTGCTCGGATCCCGTGGTCGGATGGGCGCCGAAGTGTGCCGGGTCGTAGCAGCCGCCCCGGACTTGGAGCTCGTTGCGGCCATCGATCTGGGCGATGATAGGGCGACCGCTGAGGCTGCGCAGGTCATCGTCGATTTCACTCACCCTGACGTCGTGATGGACAACCTCTTTTGGTGTATCGATCATGGCATTCACGCCGTTGTCGGCACCACGGGATTCACAGACGAGCGCTTCGATCTGTTGCGCACCAGGCTCGCGGAGCATGATGGTGTCGGCGTGGTGATTGCGCCCAACTTCTCCATAGGTGCGGTGCTCATGATGCGTTTTGCCGAGCAGGCAGCCGCTTTCTACGAGAGCGCAGAAATAATCGAGCTGCACCACCCAGGCAAAGCCGATGCTCCATCGGGAACCGCGGCAAGCACGGCGCGCAGGATTGCCGCCGCACGTACAGCCGCAGCCATCCCTGCACCCCCCGACGCAACCAGACACGAACTGCCCGGAGCTCGCGGGGCGCAGGTCGATGGGATTCGGGTGCACGGCGTACGACTGCGTGGTCTGGTCGCCCATCAGGAGGTCTTGTTCGGAGCCGAAGGGGAGACCTTGACGATCCGTCATGATTCCCTCGACCGCGTGTCGTTCATGCCAGGCGTGCTTGCTGCGATTCGAGCGGTCAGCAGCAAGCCCGGCCTCACCGTGGGGATCGAATCCATCCTCGGAATCGGATGACGTGAACCGACTCCGGACCCGCCTCGGACGGGCCGCGCCGCTCGTCGGCGTACTGATCATCGTCGTCAGCTTTGCCTTGCTCTGCGTCGGGCTTTATGCCGTTGATCGTTATGTGCACCGCCGCGCGGAGCAGCAGGCCGCGGAAACGCTGCAGCCGCAATTGGGAACGCCGGCGCTACCGCAGGTCGACATCAAGGGCTTCCCCATCCTGACTCAGCTGGTCGCGGGCTCGATTGGCACGATGCACGTGGTCGCCGATCAGGTCGGCGTCGCCAACAATGCCTCGGTGACCCTGGCACACGCCGATCTGGTGATGACTGACGTCGTTACCAAGGATTGGCTCAAAACCATGACCATCAGTCACGCTGAGGGAACCTCGCTGCTCGACTACACCAAGCTCTCTTCGCTCGCCGGTGCGCCGCTGTCGTACGGCAGTGACGGGCGGGTCGAGTTGGTCTCCAAGACCACTGTCTTCGGCCGGAATGTGGAAGCCGTGATCACCGGTACACCGCGGCTGAACGCCAAGGAGCAGACCATCACGCTGAACGATGCCAGGATTTCGGTTGCCGGCGTCAACCTGCCCGACTTCACAGCCCAGGCCTTGCTGGCAGCGCTGCTCAAGCCGATTCCACTGAAAGGCATCCCGCTCGGCTTGACTGCCAGCCGAATTTCTGCCGACGAAGACGGCGTCCATATCGACCTGTTCGGTGACAACCTCACGATTGCCAGCTAGCAGGCCGGTTGCTGCCTAGGACAGGGGCTCTCTGGCGGGCTCATCCTCAAACCCATCCACCGGCTGCAGATTGCTGTGCAGCCGTACTTCTTTGAGGCGTACGGACTCATCCTCGGGCCCGATCTCCCGAGTAGCCCCATCAGCGGCCCAGCCGGCGGCGGTCAGGAACCGGCGGAAGGTCTCGTCGTCGGCATTCACCCAGCAGGAAGCCCGGACAAAGCCGTCCGCTCGCAGTGTGTCAGCGCAGGCATTGAGCAGCCGGGAGCCGTGGCCTTGATGTTGGGCTACGGGATCCACCACGAACGCATCGATCGCGGCGTCGTTGCTCTGGTCGGCATCCTCGTCTTGGCTAGGCATGGTGGTGGCGAACCCGACGACTCGCTGGCCGTCGGTCGCGATCAGGACCCGGAACGCTGCCTCGGGCGGTCGCTCAATGGCGGTACGCCAGGCCTCGACCATGTCGGCTAATGACACCGAGGCAAGCATCAACTCCGCCAAGTCGGAGGGCCATTCCGCGGCCCAGGAGCGTCGCTGCAGCTCAGCGATGCTCGACGCCTCGTCGGGCCACGCAAGGCGTACGGAGGCGGCAATCGGTTCACCAGAAGCTGCACCCACGGCCGCGATCGTACCGACCTGTAGCCTTTCGTCCCGTGGTTCCCAGAAGCTTGCAGATCCCGCCCTTGTTGGTGCCGAACGCGATGCGCATCGTCTCGTTAGGCGGTTTGGGCGATGTTGGGCGAAATATGGCAGTGATCGAGTTCGACGGCCAGCTGCTGCTCATCGATTGTGGCGTGCTGTTTCCCGAGGATGATCATCCTGGCGTCGACCTGATCTTGCCGGGCTTCGATGCCATCAGCGAACGCCTGGGCGACGTGATCGGTCTGGTCCTCACCCACGGTCATGAGGACCATATCGGCGCCGTGCCGTATCTGCTGCGGCAGCGAGGAGATATCCCGATCATCGGGTCGAAGCTGACGCTGGCGTTGTTGGCGGAGAAGCTGCGCGAGCACCAGCTGCGCAACGTTCCGCAACGCACCGTCCGCGATGGTGACAAGATCAGCGTGGGCAAGTTCGAATGCGAATTCATTGCGGTGAACCACTCCATTCCCGATGCGCTGGCCGTCGCGGTACGCACCTCCGCCGGCCTGATCTTGCACACCGGCGACTTCAAGATGGATCAGCTGCCGCTGGACGGCCGGATCACTGATCTGCGCGCCTTCGCCCGTCTCGGTGAACAGGGCGTCGACCTACTGATGATCGACTCGACCAATGCCGAGGTGCCCGGCTTCACCACGCCGGAACGAGATATCGGTCCCGCCCTCGAGCGCGTCCTCGGGGCCAGCCGGCAGCGGCTGATCGTTGCCTGCTTTGCCTCACACGTGCACCGCGTGCAGCAGGTTCTCGACGCAGCCGTTGCTCATCGGCGCAAGGTCGTTTACGTCGGGCGCTCGATGGTGCGCAACATGACGGTGGCTCGAGATCTCGGCTATCTGAAGGTTCCTCGTAATACTTTGATCGACCAGCGCGACATCGACGATTACCGGCCCGAAGAGGTCGTGATCATCTCGACAGGATCCCAGGGCGAGCCGCTGTCGGCGCTGTCCCGGATGGCGAACCGGGAACATCCGGTGATCGAACTCACCACTGGCGACACCGTCGTGCTTGCCAGCTCGCTCATCCCAGGCAACGAGAGCGCGGTGTATCGGGTGATCAACGGCCTCACTCGGCTCGGCGCCCACGTCGTGCACCGCGGTAACGCGCTCGTTCACGTTTCCGGCCACGCTAGCGCCGGCGAGCTGCTCTTCTGCTACAACATCATCCGGCCACGCAACGTCATGCCGGTGCACGGTGAGATACGGCATTTGACGGCCAATGGGGACCTGGCCATCGCTACTGGTGTTCCGGCCGAACGGACGATCATTGCCGAGGATGGCATGGTCATCGATCTCGAAGGCGGCACCGCCAGGATTGTCGGCAAGGTAGACGCCGGCTACATCTTCGTCGACGGCACCACGATCGGTGATATTTCAGAGCTGTCTTTGACCGATCGCCGGATTCTCGGCGAGGAAGGCTTCATCTCGGTGGTCGCCGTGGTCAATACCCACGCCTCGAGGATCATCAGTGGACCGGATATCCATGCTCGCGGCTTCGTCGAGGACGACGCCGCATTCGATGAGATACGTCCGCTGATCGTGTCGGCCTTGGAGGAAGCGCTCCGGGAAGGAGTGGATGATTCCTATCGGCTGCAGCAGGTGATCAGGCGGCAGCTTGGCAAGTGGGTGAGCGACACACGTCGTCGCCGACCGATGATCATTCCAGTGGTCATTCAGGCGTGAGACACAGGGCTCGTACGCCTGGATCTCATTGTGCCGGCTGAGGTCAGCGGCTGACCTTGCCCGCCTTGAGGCACGAGGTGCACACGTTCAGCCGCTTAGGCGTACCCGACTCGACCACGCGGATGCGCTGAATGTTGGGATTCCAGCGCCGATTAGTCTTTTTCTTGGACCAGGGCACGTTATGGCCGAATCCGGGCCTCTTGCCGCATACTTCACATACCGCAGCCACTGGAGTTCGCTCCCAAATTACGTCGACACATGCTGACACGCCCAAGGTGGGCAACCGGAAAAGAGTACCTGACAAGCCCTAGCGCGGGCCAATTCTGCCAGTAGGCAAGCTCGCGTTGCCTTTGTAGCGGATGGCCGGGGCTGGATCTGGCGGCGCGCGATCTGGTGCCACGCCTGCGGTCGTTTTGACGCCTGTGCTGTGAAACATACCCAGGCGTGCCTGAACGCGCGGTCGTTTTGACGCCTGTGCTGCGAAACGCACCCATCGGCGTAATCACGCCGAAACGCTTCGCGTATCAGCCGCTCTCGTCGATGAGGTCAGTAGGTCGCTGAAATCTAGCGGGTTCCAACGGTCCGTTCCGTTGCGAATATGGTTGGTGCCGTGTCAGCCCAGCTCGGCGAGCAGGCACCCATGCTGTGGGATGCCTACGATGGCTGGCTGCGCCGTGCGACCAGCATCATCAGTGAGTCCGCCGACGCGTTGAACGCGATGAACGTCTTTCCAGTGCCGGATGCTGACACCGGATCAAACCTCAAGCTCACGCTGACCGGAATTGCGCACGCCGTTCCTGACCTCGAGCAAGCCAGCTTGGACGCGGCCGTACAGGCAGCGATCTTGTGTGCGCACGGGAACTCCGGAGCCATCGTTGCGGAAATGTTCGTCAGCGTTTGTCGAGCGCTGGAGGACGACTTTGCGGGTTTGCAGTCGATGCCGCCAGGAACTCTCACTGCGACGTTGCTCCGACTGGCGGCTGTCGCCGCGTGGCGTGCCGTAGCACGCCCGGTAGCTGGGACGATCCTCACTGTCGCCGACGATGCTGCTCGCGCAGCCGAAGAAATTGCAGCGCGCCAGCCTGGTAATGCATTCGCCGTGGTGCAAGCCGCACAAGCGGAGGCGCACCAGAGTCTGGCTCGTACGCCCGAACAGCTCGAGGTGCTGGCCGCTGCTGGGGTGGTCGATGCCGGCGGGCAGGCGTACGTGCTGCTGATTGATGTGCTGGCCGAGATACTCGGCGGAGCTCGCGCCCAGCCGCTGGGGGCGGCGGAGTCGCGCGCGGTCACTCAGCCGATTCAGTCTCAGCAGATGACCGGCGAATATGAAGTGATGTACGCGTTGCGCGGAGCTCCGCCATCAGATCTGGACGCGCTACGCGAACAGCTGTCGGAGCTCGGCCATAGCGTGGTCATTGTGGGTGACCGTGCGATTGCTCAGGTGCACGTCCACCTCGCCGAGGCGGGTGCGGCGGTCGAAGCAGCCCTGCCGCTGGGCGAGCTGAGCCAGGTACGGATCACCGCACTCCCGTCACATCCAGCTGTCGGGCGGCGAAGCCTCCTGGCTGTGGTGGCCGGTCCGGGATTGGCGCGTGCCGTGACCTCGCTCGGCGGCACTCCGGTGCTAGCAGCTGATGGCGACGTCACGATCGAGCAGCTCAGCGCGGCCGCGGACCAAACCTGTAGTGATGTGGTGATCTTGCCGAACAGCCTCCGGAACCTGGAACGGGCCGCCGCCGTCGCGACCGAGCTACGTCGAACGGGGCGTCGAGTCGGCATCATCCCAACCGTTGCCCAGATGCAAGGACTGGCCGCCATGGCCGTGCATGAGCCGTCAGCTGACTTCGAGTCGGCTGTGGTGGCGATGGGCACGGCGGCAGGTCATGCCCGACGCGCAGCGGTCACCGTGGCAGAAACCGCGGCGATGACCACAGCCGGGCGTTGTGAGCCGGGCGATCTGATCGGCACTATCGAGGGCGATGTCGTCCTCATCGGAACGTCGCCGGCCGAGGTCGCTTGGCAGCTCGTGCAGCGGCTGCTCAGCGCCGGGGGCGAACTGCTGACCCTCGTCCGTGGGCTGGAGGCGGGAGACGACCTGCTGCCAGATCTCACCGCTCGAATACGGGAGCGGTTTCCTCAGGTCGATGTCGAGGTGTTGGAGGGCGGGCAGTCGCGCCATCCGCTGTTGCTCGGGCTGGAATGACCACACTCAGACTCGTCGGCTCACCGTGGCGTACCGATACGTTCCGCCGACTGGCGACGCGTCTAGAGAACATCGTCGGCTCGAAGACTGCTAAGCAGTTCGAGCCGCTGAAGATCTTGACCGTCGGCGATCTGATGCGACATGTGCCTCGTCGCTACTTCTCCGGGACTGAGCTGAGCGACCTCTCTGCGCTCCACGAAGGTGAGGAAGTCGCGGTAATGGCCGAGGTGGTCGACGCTCGCACCTTCAACCTTCCTGACCGCGCCAACTATCGACTGCCCAGCAAGCCACGGCTAGAGGCGACCATCACCGACCACGGCGGTCGACTGACCTGCACCTTTTTCGGGCAGCCGCGTTTGATCAGTTATTGGCAGAAGCAGCTGGTCCCGGGAGCCAGAGGCATTTTTGCGGGCAAGGTGGGCAGGTTCAACGGCCGACTGCAGCTTGCCCATCCCGACTTCGTGATCGTTGACGAGCACGGCGTCGTGATCGGCGGAGCCAAGCACAACGCATCGTTGGCGAATGCCTCCGGGGTCCCGCTAGTCGGCATCTACCCGACAGCTGGAAAGTTGCGCACCTGGACCATTGCAGATTGCGCATCCTTGGCACTGGCGTCGCTGACCGGGATTGAGGATCCGGTGCCGGAGTGGGTTCGAGAAGCGGCCGGGGTACTCGAGCTGGAGACAGCCTTCCGAGCGGTGCATCAGCCGACAGACAGGACGGTCATCAGTCAAGGTCGGCAACGGATGCGGTTCGACGAGGCGTTTGCACTGCAGCTGACCATGGCCTACCGCCGGGCGGACGCGGCGTCACATCGAGCGCTGCCTCGACAGCCACGGGCCGGTGGGCTGCTCGCTGCGTTTGACGATCGGTTGCCCTTCGTCCTCACAGATGGTCAGATCGTGGTCGGCGAGCAGATCATGGCCGAGCTTGGCCGCACCCAGCCGATGCAGCGACTGCTCCAAGGCGAGGTGGGCTCCGGTAAGACGCTGGTCGCGCTGCGCGCGATGCTGGCCGTCGTCGACGCCGGCGGCCAGGCTGCGCTGTTGGCACCGACCGAGGTGCTGGCCGCTCAGCACTACCAGACCGTCACCCGAATGCTCGGCGAGCTGGCCAGCGGCGGCACTCTCGACGCACCGGAGCATGCCACCGGAGTCGTCCTCATCACCGGCTCCACGTCAGCGGCTCGCCGCCGGGACGCTACGTTGCAGGCTGCGTCCGGCACAGCTGGGATCGTCATCGGCACCCACGCCTTGCTCAGCGCGGATGTTCAGTTCGCCGATCTCGGGCTTGTCGTCGTTGACGAGCAGCACCGGTTCGGAGTCGAGCAGCGCGCAGCGTTGAGCGCCAAGGCGGACCCCCGGCCGCACGTGCTGGTGATGACGGCAACTCCGATTCCGCGTTCGGTCGCCATGACCGTTTTCGGTGACCTGGAGACCTCGACGCTGCGGGAAATACCCGCGGGTCGGGCAGCTGTGACCACCGTTGTCGTCGACGCTGTCCAGCACCCGGGGTGGGTGCAGCGCGGCTGGCAGCGGATAGTGGAAGAGGTCGGCCAGGGCCGCCAGGCGTACGTGGTGTGTGCGCGGATCTCAGCCGCCGGCTCGTCAAGCACCAATAGGTCAAGCACCAATAGGTCAAGCACTGATAAGTCAAGCACCGATACAGAGAACCTCGGTGGCGACGGCGAAATCGCGCCAGCAATCGCGGTCGAAGATCTTTATGCGGAGTTGAGCACCGGACCGC
>Ga0307310_10000789_pt1 | contig 11094 bp, 11 predicted proteins | sample ER_DNA_197_FD_194502 | JGI IMG/M metagenome (GOLD analysis project Ga0307310, IMG submission 194502) | Bulk soil microbial communities from the East River watershed near Crested Butte, Colorado, United States - ER_DNA_197 | ecosystem: Environmental > Terrestrial > Soil > Floodplain | place...
AGTCAGGAACAGGTCCGGCACGTCGGATGGGCACACCCCACGAGAATCGGCGGTCGATCGGCGTCCGGCGGGCGCCCAGACGGCGCGCTTTTTCGCCGCGTCAGCGTGCGGCTGTGCAAGCGGCCTGCAACGACTTCTCGGCTCGGGGTGAGCCGCCACCGAGACCATCAGGACTAGGGTGGACCGAACGCACGTCAAGGACACAGCCATGTCTCAACAGCAGGCCAGGAACGTTGACCAAGGGACCAGGGCGGCCGCGGCGACCAAGAGGAGCATTGACGATGACCGATCCCGATCGCGATCCACTCGAGAAGCCAGACGAGCCGGGCGCCTACATCGGTAGCAAGCCTGAGCGCGAGGCCGAGACGATCCCCGGCGGCGTCCGTCGTGACGACGAGCGGATCGCCGCAAACTCGTCGCAGACAGGGCCGGTACCGAACGACGACTCGACACCGTCGGGGCACCGTGAGGGTCGGGCGGCCGACGATGACGCCGTCCGCGAGGCCGGCGAAGATCGGTAGGCCTTCTCTCGGCGCCGGTCGGCCCTACCGAGCACCCTTCGGCGGGCCGTCCGGCGGGACGATGACCGGCAGGGCAGCCGCCAGCACGCGAAACTCGACCGGGGTGGTGCCGAGGTCGTGTGAGTCCGCGCGCGCCGGCAGCGGGTGGATGCTCGAGACGCGCGCCAACGTCGATCGGTACGTCGACAGGTGCGGCACGTAGCGGCGGCGCCCGAAGGCGATCGAGGCGAGGTGCCGGATGAGCTCCCATTTCGAGAAGTGCTCGAAGATCGTGACGTCGAAGCGGCCGTCGTCGACGCGAGCCCGTGGAGCCACCGTCATCCCTGCGCCCGTGTACGGACCGTTGGCGACGACCACCGCCAGTGCCCGCGTCCGGACGACTCGGTCGTCGAGCTCGACCTCCATCCTGGCCGGGTGATAGCGGATCGCCACCCAGATCGTTCGAGCGACCGACGTGCGGTCACCTTTCTCGAATCGCTGGGCCTCGCGAAACATCGCGGCGTTCATCCCGACCGACCCTGCTTCGAAGAACGGGCGTCGGCGCGCCTCGCCGACATCAATCCTGCGGACGACCCCGCAGGCGAGGATCGCCGCCGCGGCAGACAGGTCACGCGGGATGCCGAGCATCCGGGCGATGTTCATGATCGACCCGCCGGGCAGCACGCCGAGCGCCGTTTCGGATCCGAGGAGCTCGGTTGCGACGGTACCGATCGTGCCGTCGCCGCCCGCGGCGACGACGGCTCCGTAGCCCGCCCGGACGGCGTCAGCGGCGACTCGTTGCGCTTCACCGAGGGAGGTGCTCTCGACGATCTCCGCCTCGATGCCGACGTCACGAAGGACGGCCTCGATATCGGCCTTCGTCACCTTGTTCGTGCGGATTCCGCCCTTCCAGCCTGCCGCGGGATTGAAGATGACGCGGATCGGTCCCGTCGGCGGGCCCGGCGCGCGCCCGCTCATCGTCGCGAAGCCACCCGGCGCGCCTTGAGCCGCCGATAGACGGCGACGACACCGAGGAGATAGCTCGTGCCGAGCAGGTAGGAGGCCGTGACGTCGGTCGGCCAGTGATGGCCCTGCTGGATCCGGCTCGGGCCGACGAGCCCGACGAGCCCGACCATGAACCCGACGAGCAGCCGTCGGAGCGCGACCGGCCGAACGAGCGTCGCGGCGAGGAAGGCGAGGAACCCGTACGTCCCGACGTAGGTCAGGACGTGGCCGCTCGGAAAGCTCGATCCACCGAGCGGCGCAGCGACGACGCGGAGATCCTTGCCCGCGACCGGTCGGGCTCGACCCATGAATCGCTTGACGATCGTGGAGAGAAGAGCCGTCCCCCACGCCAGCGTCTGGGAGAGGGCTTCGACCCGAAGCCGGGCCGCCGCGAGCGAGCCGATGATCAGCGGCTGGATGATCCGGCTCTGGGGCGGGAAGCCGGGCCACGATGCGGCTCGCATCAGCGCGTTGAGGGCTGGGTTGCGGGAGGCCTGGATGCGGATCGTGAGAGCGGCGTCAAGAGCGGCGGTCCTCCCGACCCGGACCAGCGCGAAGAGCGCACCGAATCCGGCAAGGCCGGCAAGCCCGATGAGCGTTGGAAGCCGGCTCCGGACCAGGGCGGCCCTCGGGGTAACCACGACGGCGGCGACCGGGGTTGGCGGCCGGACGTCGGTCGTCGCCGCCTGGGCTGCCTTGCCGATGGCGTTGCCCACCGCCGAACCGAGCCTCGCAGGCTGGTTCGGACCGGGCTGGCGCAATCGGTCGACGACGAGCGGCATGGGTTGCGATGCTCGCCCATGACCGGCCCCACACAGGGCCGCCGGAGGGCGCCCGCCATGCCAGTCGCATTGCAGCGGCGCGTCCCGTGCAGCGTGGACCTGCGCCGTCTTCCCCCATCGATGGCGCTGATCCGGCGTCGCCGAGCGGTGTACCCTTCGCCTTCTTCCGACGACCGTCCGTCGCACCCCAAATCGACATCCGGAGGGCGAACGACCGATGCCGCGCAACGTCCGAGGAGCGCTCCTGCAGGCCACCTGGACCGGCGACAAGGAGTCGATGATCCAGAAGCACGAGAAGGCCGCCCACGACGCCTCGAAACAGGGCGCCCAGGTGATGCTCTTCCAGGAGCTGTTCTACGGTCCGTACTTCTGCCAGGTCCAGGACGCCCAGTACTACAGCTACACGGAGCTCATCCCGGACGGCCCGACGACGAAGCGGATGCAGGACCTCGCCAAGCAGACGGGGATGGTCCTCGTCGTGCCGATGTACGAGGAGGACGAGAAGGCGTCGGGGATCTACTACAACACGGCCGCGGTGATCGACGCCGACGGCACGTATCTCGGCAAGTACCGCAAGACCCATATCCCCCACGTCAAGGGCTTCTGGGAAAAGTTCTATTTCCGGCCCGGCAACCTGGGCTACCCGGTCTTCGAGACGGCGGTCGGCAAGGTCGGCGTCTACATCTGCTACGACCGCCACTTCCCGGAGGGGGCCCGGGCGCTCGGGCTCAACGGCGCGGAGATCGTCCTGATCCCGTCGGCGACATCACGCGGACTGTCCGAGTACCTGTGGCGGATCGAACAGGTGTCGCACGCGGTGGCGAACGGCTATTTCGTCGGGACGATCAACCGGGTCGGGATCGAGAAGGAGATCGGCGACGACGACTTCTACGGCCAGAGCTACTTCGTCGACCCGCGCGGCCAGTTCATCGGCGAGCTCGGATCGGCCCACGACGAGGAGCTGATCGTCCGGGACATGGACCTCGACAAGATCACTGAAGTCCGCCAGACGTGGCAGTTCTACCGAGATCGCCGGCCGGACGCATACGACGATCTCGTCCGACCGTAGCGGTGTCTGTCGCGACGTCTCGCGGCCGCCACGCCTCACGGCACTGAACCTTTTGGCGTCCGGCTCGATATAGGTCTGACGGCGCGGCTCGAGCGGCTGGAGGAGACCGATCGAGCCGCGCCCTTCTGTGTCGCCGGCTCGCTCGCGGGTATCGGGCACCGAGTGCCGGGTGTACCCTCTCGCCTCTCGTCGGCCGACGAGCCAGAGGCTGGAGTCCTCACCCGCGATGCAGTTCGGTTTCACCCTCAAGCCCGACCATAGCCTCGAGCGAACGATCGACCTGACCCGCCGCGCCGAGGCGGCGGGCTTCGAATACGGCTGGCTGTTCGATTCCCACGTCCTCTGGCGCGAGCCGTATGTCCTCCTGACGCTCATGGCCCAGGCGACGGAGCGGATGCGCCTCGGCACCTGCGTGACCAACCCGGCGACGCGCGAACCGTCGGTGACCGCGTCGGCCCTTGCCGTCCTCGACGAGCTGTCGGGCGGGAGGATGGATCTCGGTATTGGTCGGGGCGACTCCGCGAGGCGCGTCCTCGGCAAGCCGCCGACGACGATGGTGACCCTTGAGGAGGCGATCGTCGCGATCAAGGGTCTCGTGGAGGGCCGATCGGTCGCATACGAGGGCGCCGAGCTGCGCCTGCCGTGGACGGGCAAGTGGACGCTGCCGGTCTGGGTCGCGGGCTACGGCCCGATGGCTCTTGCCATGACCGGCCGGATCGCCGACGGCGTCATCCTCCAGCTCGCCGATCCTGACCTCGTCGCATGGTTCGTCGCCCAGATCCGGGCCGCCGAGGTCGCGGCGGGACGGGCGGCCGGCTCCGTTCTCGTCCAGGCGGCGGCCCCAGCTCATGTCGGCCAGCTCGAGGACTGTCGGGAGCGGACGCGCTGGTTTCCGGCCCTCGTCAGCAACCACGTCGTCGATCTCGTCAACAAGTATCCGCGCGAGGAATTGCCGGAATCGCTGACGGGCTACGTCCGTGACCGGACGGGCTACGACTATCTCCACCACGCCGAGGTCGGCTCATCGAATGCCGGCTTCGTCGGCGACGAGGTGACCGACCGGTTCTGCGTCATCGGCTCCGTCGACGACCACCTGGCCAAGCTCCGGCGCCTGGCCGAGGTCGGTGTCGACCAGTTCAACGTGTACCTGATGAACGGCGACGAGGAGCAGATGCTCGAGATCTACGGTCGCGACATCATCCCGGCGCTCGCCGACCTCGGGGCCCGAACCGGGGCCTGACGCCCGGTGCATCCTGGCGACACCCACGCGGCCCGCTTGTGCGGTGCGGTGTGGTCCGGGACGGTACCTGGCCCGACAGTCGGGCTGTTCGACGGGACTTCGATGCGTCATGGTTGGGCGATCCAGTACCGGGAGACCCACGATGCAACTGCCGTCCCGAAACCTCCGCCGCCACGATCCGTTCTGGGATCTCGACGGCAAGGCCGCCCGCCGCTCCCGATACCAGAGACGCTTCCTGCGCAGCGGCCTGGTGGTGCTCGCAGCAATCTTCGTTGCGGTGGTGGTCGCCCGGCTTCCTTCGTTCGACCCTCAGCTCATCACCACCAACGGCAGCCTGCGGCCCGTTCTCGCGGTCGCCCTCCTGCTCCTGCTGACGAGCTGCATCCTCGTCGCCGCGGCCCGGATCCGGACAACGTCCGAGGGCTGACACAGAGCGTTTCCGCGGCCCGGCCGCCCGGTCGGTCTTCTCAGCGCGGTCGCCTCTGGTCCGTAGCTGTCCACCCGCCTGCGTTCCGGCCGCTCGGCATGGCTGCGCCGGTCGTATCCTCACCTCCTTGCCACCTTCGCGGACGGCGGGGGCCGTCTGCACGTGAGACCGGAGGATCGACCGGATGCGGACGCTCATCACCAACGCGATCGTTGTCGGCGCCGACGGCTCAACCGCGGCAGACGTCCTCATCGAGGACGAGACGATCGCGGCGATCGGGGCGGACCTCGGGTCGCGTGGACTAACGGCGGACGAGACCATTGACGCCGCCGGCAGGTGGGTCATCCCCGGCGGCATCGACGTCCACACCCACATGGAACTGCCCTTCGGCGGGACGTTCGCCAAGGACACGTTCGAGACGGGGACTCGGGCGGCGGCATTCGGTGGAACGACGACGATCGTGGACTTCGCGGTCCAGTCACGCGGCAAGTCGCTTCGCGAGGGGCTCGACGCCTGGCACGCCAAGGCCGAGGGCAACGCCGTCGCCGACTACGGCTTCCACATGATCATGAGCGACGTCAACGACGACACCCTCGCCGAGATGGACCAGCTCGTGGCCGAGGGCATCCCGGACTTCAAGCTCTTCACCGCGTATCCGGGCGTCTTCTACAGCGATGACGGCGCGATCTTCCGGGCGATGCAGCGGACCGCCAGGAACGGCGGGCTGATCATGATGCACGCCGAGAACGGGATGGCGATCGACGTCGTCGCAGGCGACGAGGTGGCCGCCGGCAACACCGATCCCTACTACCACGGCGTCGCCCGTTACCCGATCTTCGAGGGCGAGGCGACGAACCGGGTCATTCGACTCGCAGAGGCCGCCGGCGTCCCCGTCTACATCGTCCACCTCTCCGCCCGGGATGCCCTCGAGGCGGTTCGCGCCGCCCGCGACCGCGGCTCGATGACGTTCGCCGAGACCTGCCCGCAGTACCTCTTCCTGTCGCTCGACGACATGGGAAACGGCTTCGAGGGGGCCAAGTTCGTCTGCTCGCCTCCCCTTCGGTCGGCCGACCACCAGGTCGAGCTCTGGCGCGGGCTCGTGAAGGACGATCTGCAACTCGTCTCGACCGACCATTGCCCGTTCGACTTCCACGGTCAGAAGGAGCTCGGGCGGGGCGACTTCAGGAAGATCCCGAACGGGCTGCCAGGCGTGGAGGATCGCGTCGATCTCCTGCACGACGGCGGCGTGGTCGACGGCCGGATCAGCAAGGAGCGATGGGTCGAGATCATCTCGACGGCCCCGGCGAAGCTGTTCGGGATGTATCCCAGGAAGGGAGCGATCGCCGTCGGGTCCGATGCCGACATCGTCGTCTACGACCCGAACGCCAAGCGGACCATCTCGGCCGCGACGCATCACATGGACGTCGACTATTCGTGCTACGAGGGTCGGACGGTCCAGGGTCGCTCGGATATCGTGCTGTCGCGCGGAACGGTCATCGTCCGCGACGGCGAGTTCACCGGCCGGCGTGGCCACGGTCGGTTCATCAAGCGAGCGACTGCCGATCACGCCCGGCTGGGCTGACGGGACGACCGGTGGGCGCCGACCCTGACGGGCGGTGACCAGTCAATGCACACGAAAACCGGGCCGCGCGTGTCACACGGCCCGGTGGTCCCCCCAGTTGTCAGAAGGCGCGTGCGCGGGACCCGCGGCTCGCTCGCACGAGCGCCAGCACGAGGCAGGCCCCGATCACGGCGATCACGATGCTGCCAACGTTGAGCCCGTTGACAGTCCCGACGCCAAGCGCCGAGGCGACGAAGCCTCCGACGATGGCGCCGACGATGCCGAGAATGATCGAGCCGACGATCCCCAGGCCGCCGCCCATCAGGAATTCGGCGATGACCCCGGCGACCAGGCCGAGGATGATCCAACTAACCAGGCCCATGACGTGCCTCTTGCTGCGAGTTGTGAGCAAGTCGCCCCCCAGCGACTGACCCGAGCCTCGCAGATCGGGCGCGAAGGATCGGTTCCGGTCGGACCCATCGCCGAATCAATCACCTTGCGACTGCCCGCTCTCGTGCGCCGGGGCTGGCGCGTCAGGCGCCGCGTCGCAGAACGCTCAGCGTGTCCTCGGGAAGCCGAGGTCGACCTTCGACGTCCCCGGATCTGGCCAGCGGCTCGTCACGACCTTGCCCCGCGTGTAGAACTGAATGCCCTCGGGCCCGTACATGTGAAGGTCGCCGAACAGCGAGCTCTTCCAGCCGCCGAAGCTGTAGGAGGCGACCGGCACCGGGATCGGGACATTGATCCCGACCATGCCCACCTCGACCTCGAACTGGAAGGCCCGTGCGGCGCCGCCGTCCCTCGTGAAGATCGCGGTCCCATTGCCGTACGGGTTGTCGTTGACGAGACCGACGGCCTCTGTGTAGGTCGGGACGCGGACGACCTCGAGAACCGGCCCGAAGATCTCGTTCCGATAGCTGTCCATCGCCGGCGTGACGTGATCGAGCAGCGATGCTCCCAGGAAGAAGCCGTCACCGCCTGCCAGCGGGTGATCGCGGCCATCGGCGACGACTTCGGCGCCCTGTTCCTCGCCTTTCGCGAGATACGAGGCGACCTTGTCGCGATGCTCGCGCGTGACGAGCGGACCCATCTGTGCCGTCGGGTCGGAGCCGGGCCCGACGGTGATCTTCGGAAGGCGTTTGCGGATCGCCTCGACGAGCGGATCTGCGACGTCGCCCACCGCGACGACGACGCTGATCGCCATGCACCGCTCGCCGGCACTGCCATAGGCCGCGGATACAGCGGCGTCGGCGGCCATCTCGATGTCGGCGTCCGGCAGGACGACCATGTGGTTCTTGGCGCCACCGAGCGCCTGGACACGCTTGCCGTTCTTCGTCCCGGTCTCGTAGATGTGGCGCGCGATCGGCGTACTGCCGACGAAGCTGACCGCCCGGATATCGGGGTGCTCGAGGATCCGATCGACGGCCACCCGATCACCCTGGACGACATTGAATACGCCGTCGGGCACGCCCGCCTCCGCCAGCAGCTCGGCGAGGTAGAGCGACGCGGACGGGTCCTTCTCGGACGGCTTGAGGATGAACGTGTTGCCGCAGGCGATGGCGTTGGCGAACATCCACATCGGGACCATTGCCGGGAAGTTGAACGGCGTGATACCGGCGACGACGCCCAGCGGCTGGCGGATCTGGTAGACGTCGACCCCGCCCGAGACCTGCTCGCTGAAGGCGCCTTTGAGGAGGTGCGGGATCCCCGTCGCGAACTCGAGGTTCTCGAGACCGCGGGCAATCTCACCGAGGGCGTCCGACGGAACCTTGCCGTGCTCGGCCGTGAGGTGGGCCGCCAGGTCGGTCCGATGCTGGTCGACGAGGTTCCGGATGCGGAACATGATCTCGGTCCGGCGCGACAACGACGTCGCGCGCCAGCCAGGGAACGCGGCTTTTGCTGCGGCGACGGCAGCGTCGACGTCCTCGGCCGAGGCGAAGTCGACCTCGCGGGCCAGCCGCCCCGTGGCCGGGTCGTAGACAGGACCGGTCCGCCCGGACGTCCCGGCGACCAGCTTGCCACCAATCCAGTGATGGACTCGCTCGCTGCTCGGCGGCGCGTCCGGCCGGGTCGAACCCGGCGCCGCGACCTGCGTCATGTCTGGCCTCTCGTCCTCGTCGTCAGTGGGCCGCCGGGAGGGCCCGGCGCGTCGGAAGACGTTCAGATTACCCCGTCGTGGCGACCGGTGATTGCGGACGTTCCCGGCGAATGAGCACGACGATCCCGATGAGCGAGCCCACGAAGATCCCGAAGTCGATGATCTGTTCGGCTCGGAACGGTCCCGCCACGACAGGATCCCGCCAGGTGCCGGCGACGATGGCGCGTCCGATCGCCCACAGCCCCAGGGCGAGGAGAAACGCCCGGCCATCGGGTCGGCGGAGGCCCGGGACGGCCAGGAGAACCATCACCAACGCGAGGACGATGAAGCAGGCGAGGCCCTCGTAGGCCTGTGACGGATGCGACGGGATGTCGGCGCCGAGGGAGGCCCACGGCCCGGGGCCAAGGTACGCGGTGGCCGACGTCGCATCGGTTGGCTGGCCCTGGCCGTCGCCACCGAGGACGCCCGCAAGCTTGCCCATCCCCGCCGCGAGCAGGAACGGCAGGGTCGCGACATGGAACCAGCGTCCGGCCCAGCCGTCGAGGAGCGCTGCCACGGCTCCGCCCGTGAGGCTCCCCCCGATCACGCCGACCGAGAGCTGGAGGCTGCCGACGCCTGGGTCGAGTATCGCGCCCGGGTTGGCCGCGAAAAAGGCGGGGTGGAGCACGACGTACCCGAGGCGCCCGCCGATGACCGCGCCGGGCACGATGCCGAGGACGACGAAGATCAGGTCGTCTGCCCGGAGCTCGAGTGAACGGGTGCCGATCGCGGCGATGACGAGGGCCACGAAGATTGCCGCGGCGATGCCCAGCGTCTCCCAGCGGACGACGCCATCGCCGACATGCAGGAACGGATCGAAGTCGAACGCGATGACGGCGGTCGGCACGGGCGACAGTGTAACGAGCGCCGATGGCAAGGACTCGCGCGATCGGCACGAGCGCGACAGGCGCGACCGGCGCGACCGGCGCGTAGCGCTGAGGACATCCGGCTTTCCTGTCAATTAGCCGACACTTCGACTGTCGTCCCGGCGCTCACCCGCTCGTCACGGCGACGACGATCATCTTGTCCGGACGACCGTTCTGGGGAGCGGGCGCCGCGGGCGTGCAGGGCACGCCGAGGGGAAAGCCTGGGGGGAGTGATCGAGGCCCGTGGGGGGACCTCGATCCACGACGGCGCAGGCGTCCGGCCCTAGGGGGGACGGGCCGGGCGCTTGGTCGTCTCACGGGGAATGCGATGGATCACGCTATCCCGATTGCCGCACCGTCGCTGACGGTCCGCCTGCTCGGCCGACTCGAAGTCGAGATCGCCGGAGCGCCGGTACGACTGTCCGGACGGCACGCCCAGGCACTTGCGGCATTGTTGATCCTGCAGCCGCGTCCTCGCCTTCGCGATGCCATCGCGGCGGATCTCTGGCCGGAATGTGCCGGCCCGTCCGCCTCGTCACTGCGCCAGGCACTGTGGCTCGTCCGGACGGGCCTGGCGAATGCCGGCATCGACCCCGAGGCGATCCTCGCCGTGGAGCAGGACACCCTTGGGATTCACAGGGCGGCGCGGATCGAGCTCGACGTGTGGCGCTTCGAGTCGCTCCTCGACGATGGACCGGAGGCGACCAGGGCGGCTCTGGCCATCTATCGCGGCGATCTCGCCGAGGGGCTCGGAAACGAGTGCTTCGCCGTCGAGCGAGAGCGCCTGTCGGATCGGTACGAGGACGCGCTCGCGGCGGTTGCGGAGGAGCGGCTGGCCGCCGGCGATCTCCGGGCCGCACGGCGGGCGGCCGTGCTGCTGCTGAGCCGCGACTCGCTTCGCGAGGAGGCCCACGCCGTCCTGATCGCCGCCTACGGCTTGACTGGCAGCCGGTCACAGGTCGTCCGCCAGTACCGCCGGGTCAGCTCGATCCTGCGGGCCGAGCTCGGCGTTCCACCGCTGCCCGAGACCGAGGCGGCCTATCGCCTGGCGCTGGCGCGGGTCCTCGAACGGTCCGCCGATCGCGCCTCCGCTCACGTCTTCGAGCGTCGCTCCGCGGCTCGCGTGTTCGTTCGAACCGCCTGAGACCGCGCGCCGGTCGCCCATCGGGCTCCTACCCGGCCACGGAGGGCCGCGGCTCAGCCGAGCTTGGTGACGAGCTCCTTGACGGCCGCCGCCGAACGATCGAACGCTGCCTGCTCGTCGGCTGTCAGCGTGATCTCGAAGACCCGTTCCATCCCGGCCGCGCCAAGGACGACCGGCACGCCCACGAACAGATCGTGCGTCCCGAACTCGCCCTTGAGCAGGACCGCGCAGGGCAGTACGCGCTTGCGGTCGAGCAGGATCGATTCGACCATCTCGAAGGCCGACGCGGCCGGCGCGTAGAAGGCGGAGCCCGTCTTGAGGAGGGCCACCACCTCCGCGCCGCCGTTTGCGGTCCGTTCCTCG
>Ga0307310_10000790_pt1 | contig 11086 bp, 8 predicted proteins | sample ER_DNA_197_FD_194502 | JGI IMG/M metagenome (GOLD analysis project Ga0307310, IMG submission 194502) | Bulk soil microbial communities from the East River watershed near Crested Butte, Colorado, United States - ER_DNA_197 | ecosystem: Environmental > Terrestrial > Soil > Floodplain | place: USA...
GCCCGTCGTCGAACTCCGACGCGAGCCTGACGATGCGCCCGAGATCGGACTGCCGGACCATCTCGCGCTCGCCGAGCTTCTCCGGCAGCCGCTCGCGCCAGCCGGCGTCTCTGGCGAGCGTTCGCACGGTCACGGCCACTTCGGTCGTGTCGTACTTGCGCAGCTGCTTCAGGAGCTGCCGCGCCGCCTCCCGGGCGAGCAGCGCCGCGCCCTGAAACGGGATCTCCGCCTCGTGGAACGGCTCCTCGAAGTCGGCCAGCCGCGCGTTCGTGCGGCACAGCACGGCGATCTGCCCCAGCGCGACGCCTTCCGCCCGCAACGCACGGATCCGGTCGACGACGAACGCCGTCTCCGCCTCGCGCGCGGGGAAGGAGCGTGTCACCGGCTCCGGCCCGCCGGGGAGCGTTGCGCGCAGGATCTTCTCCGCACCGCCGAGTGAGGGGACGATGCGATTCGCCAATGCGAGCACCTCGGGCGACGAGCGGTAGTTGTCCTCGAGCCTGATCACCGTCGTGTTGGCGAACCTGCGCGCCAGCCCGAGGAGGTAGTCAGGCGTCGCACCGGTGAACGCGTAGATCGACTGGTAGTCGTCGCCGACCGCGCAGAGCTCGTCACGGTCGCCGAGCCACCGATCGAGCAGCGTCTGCTGCAGGAGGTTCACGTCCTGGTACTCGTCGACGGTAAACGCATTGAAGTAGCTGCGAACCTCGGCCAGGGCGCCGGGATCCTCGTCGAAGAGACGGATCGTCGATTCGAGGAGATCCTCGAAGTCGACGAACCCCCGCTCTTCCTTCTCGACCTCGTAGCCGCGGAAGATGCGGAACATGAGATCCGGCGGGATCGGCGGCTCGTGCTCGCCCAAGCCGCCGAGGTACGTCGCCGGAGTCAACCGCCGGTTCTTCGCCCACTCGACCTCCGTCGCAAGGTCTCCCGCAGGCCGGAACTTGTAGGGCGGAGGAAGCGTGTTCCCGAGTTGGCGCAGCAGAAGCGCCTTGGAGGACATGATCCGCTCCGGCGGAGTGCCGAGCCGGTGCAGCTGCCGCAGCGCTGCCGAGTGAAAGGTCCGGGCGGTCACGCCGCCCACGCCGAGCCGCTCTAGCCGTTCCCTCATCTCGGTCGCTGCCTTGTCGGTGAAGGTGACTGCGAGGATCTCGTGGGGCTCGAATTCGCCGATCGCCACCTGGTTGGCGATGCGCCGCGTGATCGTCGTGGTCTTTCCGGAGCCCGCGCCGGCAAGGATGCAGACCGGGCCGCGCACGGCCTCGACGGCGCGGCGCTGCTCGGCGTTCAGCCCGGCGAAGATGCCATCAACGTTCACGGACTCACCCTAAGGACCGGCTGAGACGGACGGCCTTGGGCGGCGTTACAAGGGTGTGCCAGACCTGAAGCAAGTGCAATGACATCCTTGGGAGAGTGCCGAGCGCACGCGGAGGCGTGACCGCGCTCTCGCCGCAGCGTTACCGACCGTGGGCGTTGCCGAGCCGAAGGAGGGGGCTCGTGAGGGAACCATGGGTTCCCCCGCGGGTCAATGGAGAGTGTCCTCCAAGACGGCGGAGCCGGCACGCTTGGGCTCGCGCAGCATGGCGGTGAGCCTCGAGACGACGTCCAGCGTCTCGCCGCGCTCGACCATCCGCTCGAGGTCGGTGAGCTCCTCGTCGAGCCACGCACCGTCGATCGGAGCGCGCGCCGCCCGCAGGATCTTGGGATGCGACGTGGCGCCGACCGTCTCGCCCGCGGTCCAGAGCTCCTCGTGGAGCTTCTCGCCCGGGCGCACGCCGACGAACGCAATCGCGATGTCCGTCTCCGGCTCCTTGCCGGAGAGGCGGATCATGTTGCGGGCGAGGTCGACGATCTTGACCGGCTCGCCCATGTCGAGCACGTACACCTGGCCGCGGCCGCCAATCGCTCCGGCTTGCACGACGAGGGACACGGCCTCCGGGATCGTCATGAAGTAGCGCGTCATCTCCGGATGCGTCACGGTCACCGGCCCGCCCTTCTCGATCTGGCGCCGGAAGATCGGAATCACGCTCCCCGACGAATTGAGCACGTTGCCGAAGCGGACGGCGACGAAGCGCGTGCCGATGTCCTTGCGGTGCCCGTAGGCCTCGACGATCCACTCGCAAAGCGCTTTCGACTGTCCGAGCAGGTTCTTCGGGTTCGCGGCCTTGTCGGTCGAGACGAGCACGAAGCGGGCCGCGCCGTACTCGACGGCGACGTCGGCGATCACGCGCGTAGCCAGCGTGTTGTTGCGCACGGCCTCGAGCGGATTCGCCTCCAGGAGTGCGACGTGCTTGTACGCGGCCGCGTGGAAGACGACCTTCGGCCTGTAGCGCTCGAAGACCTGGCTCATCTTGGCCCGGTCGCCGCAGTCGCCCAGAACCGCGGCGGCGGCCGAGAAGTCACGCTCGCCGACGAGCTCGCGCTCGATGTCGAAGAGGGCAGCCTCGGACTGCTCGACGAGCACGATCCGGGCCGGGCCCATCCGGGCGATCTGACGGCAGAGCTCCGCGCCGATCGACCCGCCCGCGCCCGTGACGAGAACGGTCTCACCGGCGAGGTACTTGGCGATCGAGCCGACGTCCACCTCGATCGGCTCCCGGCCGAGAACGTCCTCGACCTGGACGGGACGGATCTGCCCGGCGAGGTTCAGGTCGCCGGAGATCAGCTCGTAGAGGCCCGGCAGCGTCTTCACGGCGACGTTCGCGTCCTGGGCCACCTCGACGACGCGCTGGCGTGTCTCACCTGAAGCGGAGGGAATGGCGATCAGTACCTCGTCCGGCGGGTTGTCGCGCAGGATGTGCGGCAGATCGTCCGTCGTCCCGAGCACGCGGATCCCGTGCAGGCGGATGTTCTTCTTGCGCGGGTCGTCGTCGATCAGCCCGATCGGCGTGTAGCCGAGCCCCGGCGCCTTCAGCATCTCGCGAACCACGAGCTGGGCCGCGTCACCCGCGCCGACGACGATCACTTCCTTGCCGCGCGCGATCAGAGAGGCCGCGCCGGGCCGTTCGATCAGGCTCCGCGCGATCAATCGCGTGCCCGCCACGAACGCGAGCAAGATCAGCCAGTCGAGCACGGCGATCGAGCGCGGCAGCGGGAAGCCGCTGATGGGATGTGCGAAGTAGACGACGAGGTCGGCGAGAACGCACGCGACGGTGACGCCGCGCGCCGCGCCCCACATGTCCCGCGTCGAGACGTAGCGCCACCAGCGGTTGTAGAAGCCGAACGTGATGAACACCGCGAGCTTGATCGCGATGACGACGAGGATCGTGTCGATCATGAGCCGGTGGTACGGCCCCGGCACGCCCTTGTCGAAGCGCAGCCAGAACGCGAGCCACCAGGCGAGCGCGATCAGCGCCGCGTCGGCCAGAAGCTGCCAGAGACGATGCCTGTTCACGGGAATCACGACGCCACCGGTGCTGCAGCCTGCACGACAGAGACGACACGCTCCTGCGCGTCCGCGTCGATGCCGGCCCAGAGCGGCACCGAGAAGTTGTCGAGCGCGAGCTGCTCGGTGACGGGAAGCGAACCGTGACCGTAGCCGAGATCCGAGAAAGCGTTCTGCAGGTGCAACGGTGTCGTGTAGTACACCGCGCTCCCGATCGCCGCTTCTCTCAGCGCCGCGCGAATGCGGTCGCGCTCGGGGGAGCGGCAGACGAACAGGTGGTAGACGTGACCGGGCTCGTCCTCGGGCAGCTCGCAGGCCGCGCCCAGGCCGAGCTCCGCATAGCGCGCCGCAGCCTCCCGGCGCTGCGCGACCCAGTCGTCGAGCTCGGCGATGAAGATGCGCAGCACGGCGGCCTGCAGCTCGTCGAGGCGGGAGTTGTAGCCGATGAGCTCGAAGTCGACCTTGTCACGAGAACCGTGGAACCGCAGCATGCGCACCCGCTCCGCAAGCTCCGGGTCGTCCGTCGAGACGAGGCCGCCGTCTCCGATGCAGAAGAGGTTTTTCGTCGGATAGAAGCTGAACGTCGACGCGATGCCCGTGCGCGCAACGTCGGGCGAGCCGAACGCCTGCGCCGCGTCCTCGATGACGGGCACCCCAAGTTGCCCGAGCTCCGCCAGCGGTGCCGGCCGGCCGAAGAGGTGGACGGCCAGGATCGCCTTCGTGCGCTTGGTGATCCTGGCGGCGACATCCTCGGCCTCGAGGTTCATCGTCGACGCGTCGACGTCAGCGAAGACGGGCGTCGCTCCGCGCCGGGCGATTGCCTCTGCCGTTGCGTAGAACGTGAACGCAGGACAGATGACCTCGTCCCCTCTGCCGACCCCGAGCGCGTCGAGCACGAGCACGAGCGCGTCGGTGCCGTTGGCCACGCCGACCGAGTCGCGGACGCCGAGATAGTCGGCCGCCTCGCGCTCGAACGCGGCGACATTGGGCCCGAGAATGAACTCGCCGCTCTCGAGCACGCCGTCGATCGCCTCGCGGATCCGAGGCAGGAACGGGACGTACTGAGCTTTTACGTCAACGAGCGGGATCGGACGCACGATCGGAAAGTCTAGAAGACCGTCTCCAACGGACGATCAAATACGCCGCGAGGGCGATAATCGCGGCCAGAATCGCGTAGTCCACGAAGCGGAAGTCGCGATGGAAGTGCTCGTAACTGGAGCCGGCGCCGTAGCCGACGCCCGCGAGGGCGAAGGCCCAGATCGCCGAGCCGATCAGCGTGAAGACGATGTATCGCCAGAACGGCATCCGGAAGATCCCCGCGGGAATCGAGATGAACGAGCGGATGACAGGCGTCAGGCGCCCGATCAGGACGGCGAGGTCGTCCCAGCGGTCGAACCAGCGTTCCGCCCGATCGAGCTTCTGCGGGCCCAGGTGGAGCCAGCGCCCGTGGTGCTCCAGGAGCGGCCGCCCACCGTAGAAGCCGATCGCCCAGCCGGCGATCGCGCCCACGAGGTAGCCGAGCGTGCCTGCGAGCGCCATGACGACGAAGGCCCAGCCGTGCGAGGAGATCCGCGCCCCGAAGAGGTCGACGTGCTGACCGGCGAAGGCTCCGGCCGCGAGCGCACCCGCGTAGACCATCACGAGCTCACTGGCCGCGGGCAGCACTGCGTCGATCGCCATCAGACCGAAGACGGCGTAGATGCCGTGGTTTCCGATCAGCGAGGTGAGCGAGCTCGTGAGGCCGGCGACCGGCACCCGGCGGAGGCTACCGACGGAGGCGGAACTTGGCAGTCAACTCGACCGCCCCGACGTCGTTCGTCGCCGTGGCGCTGAAGACGTAGCTGCCGGGACGCCCACGCCAGGAGATCGTCCCGTCGCCGGCCGGGAGGCTCCGCGTCGCAAGCGTCTTGACGATGCCACCGCCGGGCGTCTCGACACGAAGCGCGACGCGCGCCGGGCGCGTCAGCCTGAAGCTGCCGGTAAGCCGACGATGGCTTGCGCTCGCCGCGAGGAAACCGAGCGTGTTGTTGAGGCCGAACTGACGATCCGCGGTCGAGTGACGCCCGAGATCGTCGTCCGCGATCGTCCTGAAAGTCCAGGCGCCCTCGGGCTGACCTGCGCCGGTCCAGTTGAACTTGTAGAGACCTGGGCCTTTCGAGCCGGAGTCGAGGGGCACGACGACGCCGCCGGGACCGAGCAGCGACGCGGTGACGGTGGAAGGACGCACGAGCTTGTACGAAAAGACCTGGGCGTCGTCGACGCCGTCGGCGTTCGGCGACAGCACGCGCGCCGGCAACGCCGGTTCGTACACGCCGTAGTAGAAGAGCGTCAGCGCCTCGGCGACGGCGCGCTCCCCGCCGGGGTCGGACGGCCTGTTGAGCAGCTTGCCGTCGAACGCCATCGTCGTCGAACCGCCGGCGTCGAGCGCGGAAGCAGTGACGCAACCGAGACGCATCATCGTCAGCGCGAGCTCGAAATTGGTCAGCCCCGTGCTGTAGCCCGGTTGGCGTCCGTCGACCGCGACCAGCATGATCCGCCCGTCCGCCGTCTGGCCGACGCCGGTTCGCGGATGCCGGTAGGCGAGCTGGTCGGTGGTGAAACCCTCCAGCGAGCGGAAGACGGGCTTGCCGTCACGCACGATCACCGGCCCGCCGCCGACGGCTTCGAGCACGTTCGCCCACGGCGGAGTGAGCGTGAGCAGGACGGTCACGTTCGCGCCGATCGGCGCCTCGGCCGAGAGGAATCCCGCCTGGGCGCCTCGCGCGACGAGCACCGCGCCGTCCGCCGGGATCGGCTGGTTCCCGCCGGTGACGTATTGCGTCACGACACCCGTGAGCGGCGTGTTCGGCTTGGTCGCAGGAAACGGTTGAATGATCGCCTGGGCGCTGCCGTTCTCGGCAGGAGTGCGCGGTCCCCAAGCCCGCGTGTAGAGCGTCGTCCGATTCGCCCGAGGCACCTCGTTGATGCCGAGGATCCGCCGCTGGCCCGATCCCTGCCACGTCCCGGCCATCCGCACGCGCTCGACATGGAGCAGACCGTCCGTGTCGATACCCACGGTCGAGCGAAAGTCGACAGGCGCGCTGTCGAGGATGCCACCGCGAATGAGACCTCCCGTCGGGTGTCCATCGGTAAAGCTGAAGAGATCGCCGTTCACTCCTGCAACTGTCGCATCGCCGGAGACGCGCTTCTGCATCGAGGTCACGCGCTCGCGTCCGATGATCGTGTTGTTCGACAGCACAGGCTTCAGCCCGTACAAGCCGACGGGCTTCGGTGCAGAGATGACATGGATCACCACCGGCCCGTGTGCGGTGAACTCGACCTGGCGTGAATAGATGACGCCGGGAACGAGCGTCTGGCCGCGCACCGGAGTTGCTGCACCGGCCACTCCCGATGCGACGAAAAGCCCTGCAAAAAGGGCACAGATGATGGCTCTTCTGAGCACGACCCCGCCCGAGGGTAGCTGAACGGTATGTCGGAATCTGAAAGGAGAGTGTTAGGTCGCGGAGACCGGCGCAGCGCTCGGGCCACGCCGGTCTCGCTGCGAACTGCCGCTCAGCGACGCGTTGCCGCGGGGCGGATCACCTTGAAGTGCGCGTTGAGCTTCGCCGTGTTGATCACGCTCGCGCACGCCTGACCGACGTCGAGGAGATACACGCTCGGTGTTTCGCCGGTCTGGGCGATGTCGAGTGCGGTCGCGATGACGGTCGAGCCGTCGGCAGCCCGGTACTCGTAACCGTCGAAGCTGGCAGCCGGGACCGCGGACGTGAAGCAGCCGTTGAGGACAGCCTGGATTGCCAGATCGTCCCTCTTCAGTGTGGCGACCTGCTTCTTCAAAGCGTTAAACTCGGCCCGCGACGGGCTGGCCTGCTGACCGCCGACTGCGGTCGTGACATACAGCAGTGCGGCGCCCGCGATCGCGCCGACGAGTAGTGCAAACCCCTTCATGTAGTGCCTCCCCCTTCGAAAAGAGATGACCCAGACCCCGAACACTCGCACTCGGGCCGGATCACGGCAAGAGGCGCTACGGCTTCAGTTCCAGACCTTGACCTCGCGGTAGAGCGTGTCGCGCTGCACCGGCGTCTTCCCGAGGGCCTTGATCAAGTGGACGAGCTCCTCCGTGGAGGTGCGGTGCGTCGTGCCGGCGGCCGAGACGACGTTCTCCTCGATCATGATCGAGCCCATGTCGTCGGCGCCGAAGCCGAGCGCGACCTGACCGATCTTCATGCCCTGCGTCACCCAGGACGACTGGATGTGCGGGACGTTGTCGAGGTAGATCCTCGAGACCGCCTGTGTCAGCAGATAGTCGAAGGACGTCGGCATGTCCTCCCGCGCGACCTTCCCGGCGAGGCGGTTGCCGTCGTTCTGGAACGTCCACGAGATGAAGGCGCGAAAGCCGCCCGTCTCGTCCTGCAGGTCGCGAATGCGGCGCATGTGCTCCACACGCTCGGCCACCGTCTCGACGTGGCCGTACATCATGGTGGCCGTCGTCGACATGCCGAGCCGGTGTGCGTGGCGCATGACGTCGAGCCACTCCTTCGTCTTCGTCTTCTTCGGTGCAATCTCGTGGCGCACGCGGTCGACGAGGATCTCGCCCCCGCCGCCTGGAATCGAATCGAGGCCGGCGTCGCGGAGCCGCGAGATCGTCTGCCACAGCGTCAGCTTGCTGCGCCGCGCGATGTGCTGCACCTCCGGCGGTGACAGTGCGTGCAGGTGGATCTTGTAGCGCGCCTTGATCGAGCTGAAGAGATCCTCGTAGTAGTCGATCCCGAGGTCCGGATGATGACCGCCCTGCATCAGGAGACCGGTGCCACCGAGGGCGATGGTCTCCTCGATCTTCTTGAAGATCACGGGCTTCGGGAGCAGGTAGCCCTCACGCGTGTCGCCGGGGCTTCTGTAGAAGGCGCAAAAGTCGCAGTCGGTGTGGCAGATGTTCGTGTAGTTGAGGTTTCGGTCGATGATGAAGGTGATGCGATCGGGATCCGCCTTCCTGTTGCGGATCTCGTGCGCGACACGGCCGACGGCAACGAGGTCGCGGGACTCGAGCAGGGTCAACGCTTCGACGTCGGAAATCCGCTCGCCCTCGAGCGCCCTCTCGAGGACGTGCGAAACGGACCCCTCCGAGACCTGGTTGCCCTGAGCGACGAGGCCGGTCACGCGACCACCGCCTCGCGGACGAAGCGGAGCTCCGGCACCTCGCCGAGCTCGCCGGTCTCCTGCGCGAGCTCGAGGAAGGTCATCAGCCCCGCGCGCTCGCGTGGCCCGAAGCGGTACCGCAGCTTCTCGAAGTAGCGCGCCAGAAAGCCCGCCGGATAGCCGTACCGCTCGCTCGCCTCGTAGGCGAGCTGTTCCGGCTCGGCCCGGGCGAGACGCACCGAGGCGACCAACGCGTCCTCCAGCTCTGCGAGCCCTGCGTGCAACGGCTCGGGACAGCCCCAGACGGCGAATACCATCGGCAGGCCCGTGCGCTCGAGCCAGAGGCGCCCGAGGTCGTAGTGCGGCGTGGGATCCTCGAAGGCCGACTTCAGGGCCGCATCGCCGATCAGGAGCTTCGCATCCGCGTCCTCGCCGAGCGGTACATGCGAGGCCTCAGGCAGCAACACCTTCGTCAGCACGACCGAGGTCGCCGACTCCGGGGTGACCGCGACCGAGCGCACCTGCTCGAGCGGCTTCCGCGAAACGAGCTGGATCGAGTCGACTGCTCCCTCAGAGCTGACGCAGAGGCGGGGCAGCAGACGCAGGCGATCGGCGTTCCGCGCGTACTCGATCGACGAGATCGGCGCAACGTCGAGCTCTCCCGCGAGCACGCGGCGGTTGAGCTCCGTCGGAACGCCCTGGATCTCCTCGACCTCGGCATCGAGCCGGTAGAAGACCGGCGCCATGTTCACGTAGGAGATCCGGCCGAGCCTCACCATCGCTCCACCTCGTTGTAAAGCGTGTCGCGCTGCACCGGGGTCCGCCCGGCCTCGCGCACGAAACGCACGAGCTCCGGGATTTTCTGCTCGGTCTCGGTACGCGCGCCGGCGGCGTGAAAGATCTGCTCGCGCACGACCGTGCCCTGCACGTCGTTCGCGCCGAAATGGAGCGCCACCTGGGCAAGCGGCAGGCCCATCATGATCCAGTACGCCTTGACGTTCGCGATGTTGTCGAGCAGCAGGCGCGACACCGCGATCATCTTCAGGTCGTCGGAGCCGGTCGTGTGCTTCCAGCCGCGCCGCTCGAAGACGGTGTTCTCCGGATGGAACGCGAGCGGGATGAACGCGAGGAAGCCTCCGCTCTTGTCCTGCTGCTCGCGGAGCCGCAACAGATGGTCGACGCGCTCCTCGTAGGTTTCGACGTGCCCGTAGAGCATCGTGCAGTGGGTCGGGATCCCGAGCCGGTGGGCCGCGTCATGCGTGCGGAACCAGAAGTCGGGATGCTCCTTGCCCGGCGCGACGAGCCGGCGGACGCGATCCGCGAAGACCTCCGCACCGCCGCCCGGGAGCGACCCGAGCCCCACCGCCTTGAGCTCGCGCAGCACCTCTTCGTGGCTCAACCCGGAGAGCTTGGTCATGTGATGGATCTCGCTCGCCGTGAAGAGCTTCAGGTGGACGTCCGGCAGCGCCTCGTGCAGCGAGCGGACGATGTCGACGTAGTAATCGAACCCGACGTGCGGCGTCTCACCACCGACCATGTGGATCTCGGTGAACCCGGTGAACTCGTGCTGGCGCACCGCGTCCTCGACCAGCTCGCTGCCGCTGTACGTGTACGCGTCGTCCTGTTTCTGTGTGACGGCGAACGCACAGAACTTGCACTTCACGCGACAAACGTTCGTCTGGTTGAGATAGAGGTTCTGGACGAAGTAGACACGGTCGTCGCCGCCGCGGAGACGGCGCGCCAGATCGGCGAGCTCGCCGAGCGCGAGGATGTCGTCGCTCTCCATGAGCGTCACGCCGTCGTCGAAGTCGAGCCGTTCGCCCGCTTCCACCTTCTCGCGGATCGCCGTGAGCGTGTCTGTTCGCTCGAGCAGCGCCATCCGGCTAGCGCTCCCTGCTCACGACGGCGTAGGTCAAGGACTCGAGCTCTTCGCGATGCAGCTCGCCGTTCAGACAGGCGCGGGCATTGCGCGCGTAGGCGAGTGCGACCTCCCGGCTCTCCTCGATCGCACCGGTCGAGGCGACACGCAGCAGTGCACCCTCGAGCTGCGCTCCGCCCGCGAGTGCTGCGCGGACGGCCTCGTCACGCTGGGCGGCGAGGAGGAGTGGCAGGGTCGGAGTTCCCTCACGCAGATCGGTGCCGGCGATCTTGCCGGTCTCGATCGTCACGCCCGAGCAGTCGAGGATGTCGTCGGTGATCTGGAACGCGACGCCGAGCGCGAGCCCGAACGACCCCGAGCCGCCCGCGAGCCGGCACGCAGCCTCGAAGAGCTTCCCCGTTTTCAGCGTGCAGCGTTCGAGATACGCCTCGATCGTAGTGTCGGGATCGAACCGTTGCGAGCGCTGCATCGCTTCACCGCGGGCGAGGCACAGTGTCGCGTTCGCGAGGACCGCGAGCGCCTCTGCGCTTCTCGTGGCCGCGAGCTCGGCGAACGCACGCGCGAAGAGGTAGTCGCCCGCTGCTCGTGCGGCTTCTGGGCCGTGCGCCGACCAGGCCGATGCATGGCCGCGACGCAGCGAGGCCCGGTCGATGAGGTCGTCGTGCATGAGCGTCGCGAGGTGAATGAGC
>Ga0307310_10000795_pt1 | contig 11063 bp, 11 predicted proteins | sample ER_DNA_197_FD_194502 | JGI IMG/M metagenome (GOLD analysis project Ga0307310, IMG submission 194502) | Bulk soil microbial communities from the East River watershed near Crested Butte, Colorado, United States - ER_DNA_197 | ecosystem: Environmental > Terrestrial > Soil > Floodplain | place...
GCCGCAGACGCGCGCGTCGCGCGGCACGTCGACCAGGACCGTCGGTGGGTAGAAGCGGCCATCCGGCTCGCCACCGGCCAGCGCTCGCGCTCCCCCGTCGAGCGCCTCGCGCACCCATTCGTGCGTGCGGGCAACGGCCTTGTCATCCACCATCGGCCCGAGGTCGGTCGCCGGGTCCAGCGGGTCGCCGCTGCGCACGGAACGGACCTTCTCGACGAAGCGCCGCTCGAACTCCTCGTAGATGGCGCGCACGACGTAGATGCGCTGCACGCTGATGCACACCTGTCCGGCGTAGGCAAAGGCGCCGAACACCAGCCGATTCACCGCCCAATCGAGGTCCGCGGTCTCGTCCACGATCGCTCCGGCGTTGCCGCCGAGCTCCAGGACCACCTTCTTGCGGCCGGCGTCGGCCTTCATCTTCCAGCCGACCGATGGGGACCCCGTGAAGCTCAGCAGCTTGAAGCGATCGTCGCTCACCATCCGGTCGCCGGTCGGCCGATCCATGGGCAGGACCGATACCGCCCCCTTCGGCAGGTCGGTCTCGGCGATGTACTGCGCCACGCGGAGCATGACCAGTGGGTCCTTCGACGGCGGCTTGAGCACGATGCTGCAGCCGGCCGCGATCGCGGGCGCGACCTTGTGCGCGGCCAGGTTGAGCGGGAAGTTGAAGGGGCTGATCCCCGCCACCGGCCCGATCGGATAGCGCCGCACGATCCCGCTGCGGCCACGGTTTGCCGCGTTCCAGTCGAGCGGCAGCCACTCACCGGTGATGCGCAGCGCTTCCTCCGCGGCCGTCCGGAAGGTGAGGGCGCCGCGAAGCACCTCGCCACGCGCGTCGCGAATCGGCTTTCCCGACTCCCGGGTCAGCAGCTCGGAGAGCTCCTCCGCGTCCCGATCGATGCACGCCGCGACGTGAGCGAGCGCGTCGCGCCGCTCATAGCTGGCCAGCCGTCGCGTCTTCCCGAACGCCTCGACCCCGGCGACCGTCGCTCGCTCGAGCTCCTCGGCGCCCGCCTGGAAGGTGGTCGCGACCAGCTCGTCGTTCGCCGGGTTGCGCACCTCGAGCGGCGAGCCCGACTCCACGAATTCGCCCGCGAGGTAGATCGGAACGGTCGACGCGGCAACCTCGGTGCTCATGCCGAGCATTCTAGGCCGCGCCTCCGTAGCCAACCTCGCGCCCTATGATCGGCGGGTGAATCCCCTTTACCTGGTGCTCGAGCTCGGCGCGGCCGGACTCTTCGCCGGGGCTGCCCTGTTCGCCCTGCGGCGGGGCCGGCTGCCCTTCCTCGAGCTCGGCAGCGCGGCGACCTTCGGGCTCCTGCTCGAGGAGGGCGACCAGCTCATCTTCCAGACGTATCACTACGCGCCGGATTTCGTCCTGACGCTCGATCGTGCACCGCTGGTGATCGGCCTGACCTGGGCGCTCATCATCGCCGGGGCGATGCGCATCACTGACGCACTGGGCGTGCAACGCCGCTACGCCCCGTTCGTCGACAGCGTCCTGGCCATCAGCCTGGACCTCGCCTTCGACGCCATCGCCATCCGCATGGGCCTCTGGACCTGGCGCGGGATGAGCCTGACCGATGCCTGGTTCGGGGTTCCCGCCGGCAACTTCTACGCGTGGCTCTTCGTGACCCTGGGCTTCAGCTTCCTGAGCCGATCCCTCCGCCGCCGAGCGGTCGGTCGCCCGGCCCTGGAGTGGCTGCAGCTGCTCGTGCCCCTGCCCGCCTTCGCGATCCTGCTGGCCGGGCTCGTCCCGTTCAGCATCCTGCGGCCGTTCGTGGATCCGCGGCCGGGCGGCGGCCTGGTGATGTTCGCCGTCACGCTCGTGGCGTTCGTTGCGATCGCCGCATACGGCGTGTGGGGCCCCGATCGGGCACCGCCGGACGGTGCCGGGCGCGCCATGCTCGACCTGCGCATGGCCTTCGCCTCGCGGATCGCGATCCACCTCTTCTTCCTGGCCGCGCTCTTCGTCATGGGGCTCGCAACCCGGCTCCCCGTCCTGCTCGCGGTGTCCGTCGCGATGCTCCTGGTCGAGGCCCCGCTCGCCTGGCTCATCCGGTCGCGCCATGCCGCTGCCGCCTCCGGGCGAGTGGCGGAGCCGATCACGTCGGCGCATGGCGCGACGGAGCTGCCGTGAACGATCCGGAGCGCGCGCTCGGCGAGTGCATCGAACACCTGCGTGCGCTGATCCGGATCCCATCGGTCAATCCACCCGGCCTCCCCGACGGTGCGGCGGGTCGCGACTCGGTTGGGGGTGAGACGGCCGCCGCCCGCTACTGCGCCTCGGTCCTCGACGGCGCCGGAATCGCCTCCGAGATCGTCGAGATCGACGGCCGCGGAAGCTGCTTCGCCCGGCTCTCCGCCGGATCCGCCGCCAGCGAGCCACCGCTGATCCTGCTCAGCCACCTCGACGTGGTGCCGGTCGACGCGGAAGCCTGGGCGCGAGACCCGTTCGGCGCCGAGCTGGTCGACGGCGTGATCTGGGGGCGTGGCGCGGTCGATATGAAGGGGATGGTCGCCATGGAGCTCGGCGTGATGCTCGAGCTCCGACGACGCGGCGTCGACCTGCGACGCGACGTCATTTTCGCGGCAGTGGCCGACGAGGAGGCCGGCGGCAGCCACGGCGCCCAGGCGCTCGTCGACCAGCGGCCGGACCTCTTCCGCTCGGAGTCCGGATTCGCCGCCGCTGCCCTCAACGAGGTGGGCGGCTACTCGATGACGCTCGGCGGCAGGCGCTTCTACGCGATCCAGGTCGCCGAGAAGGGCATCATCTGGACGCGCCTGCGGACCACCGGCACCCCCGGCCACGGCTCGATGCCGCACCCCGACAACGCCGCCATCAAGCTGGCGCGCGCCGTCGCACGGATTGCCGACGATGAGCGCGCGGCGCGCGTGACTCCCGTCGTCGAAGCCTTCCTGGAAACGCTTGGCCTGGGCGAGGTGGCGCGGCTGGCGGCATCCGACCCCGGCGCGGCCGCGGCCGCCCTCGCGGCCGGCGTCACCGATCCGGTCCTGCGCGCCTCGTTCGACGCGATGCTGCGCGACACGGTCACCCCGAACCTCCTGCGGGCCGGGAAGAAGGTGAACGTGATCCCCGGCTCCGGCGAGGCAGAGATCGACGTCCGCACCCTGCCCGGGACCGACCAGGCAGCGCTCCTCGCGCATCTCCAGGCGCTCGTGGGCGACGACGGCACGGTTGAGGCCGTCGTCAGCCTGCCGGCCGTGGAGTGGCCGGAGAGCGCGGAGATCGTGACCCTCATGCGCGAGGCGCTTGCGACCGCCGACCCCGGTGCGCTGGCAGCCCCAATGATGATCACTCCGGGTACCGACGCCAAGGCACTCGCCCGGCTGGGCATCCCCTGCTACGGCTTTGCACCGCTGCGCCTGGATCCGGAGATGCCGTTCCTGTCCCTCTTCCACGGCCACGACGAGCGAGTGCCGGTGAGCGCTCTTGCGTTCGGGCTGCCCGTTCTGTGCGAGGTGGTCGAGCGGTACGTGGCCCGCGCCTGAGAGGGAGGCGTGCTCGGCCAGATGGGCACGCTCGGCTATACTCCCGGCACGTTCTCGCAGCTGATCAGCCCATGACCGACAAGACCGATTCCGCTGCGGCGGCCGATGCCCCGCAGCCGCGTGTACACGCCTTCGTTTTCCCCGGCCAGGGATCGCAGTACGTCGGCATGGCCGGCGACCTGGTGAGCAGATCCTCGGCCGCCGCCGCCGTCCTGGAGCGCGCGGATGCCGCGCTCGGGTTTCCGCTCTCGCGCCTGATCCTGGAGGGCCCTGCCGAGGAGCTCGACCTGACGGTCAACGCGCAGCCGGCCATCCTCGCCACCAGCGTCGCCTACCTCGAGGCGATGCGCGACGAGGCTCGCGAGGCCGGCATCGAGCTCGAGCCCCGCATCCTCGCCGGCCATTCCGCTGGCCAATACGCAGCAGCCGTCGCCGCAGATGCGATCGACTTCGCTGACGCGATTCCGCTCGTGCGGGAGCGCGGCCGGATCATGCAGGAGCGCGGCATCGCCGGCGGGATGGGCGCCGTCGTCGGCCTCTCCGACGAGCAGGTGCACGAGATCGTCGCCGAGGCGCGCCAGCACGGCGAGATCAGCGTCGCGAATGCCAACGCCCCCGGTCAGATCGTGCTCTCGGGGGTGATCCCCGCTCTCGCCTTCGCGCTCGAGCTGAGCAAGACTGTCGGCGCCAGGCGCGCCGTGCGGCTGGCCGTGAGCGTGGCGAGCCACTCCCCGCTCATGCGCCGTGCAAGGGACGAGTTCAGCCAGATCCTGGCGCGCGTCCCGTTCCGCGAGCCGGCGGTGCCGATGCTGGGCAACGTCCACGCCACCGTGATCCACACCGCCGGCGAGCTGCGGACCGAGCTGGCTGAGCACCTGATCCACGGCGTGCAGTGGACGATGACGGTCCGTCGCATGGTCCACGACGGGGTGACCGACTTCGTGGAGGTTGGCCCGGGCCGCGTCCTGAGCGGCCTCATCCGGCGCATCAGCCCGGATGCGAGCACCCATCCGATGGACGGGGCGGAGCCGCTCTGGCTGCCGCTCGCGGAGGCGGCACCGTGAGCGAGCGCCGCGTCGTCGTCACCGGGCTCGGGACCGTCTCGCCGGTCGGGATCGGCGTCGATGCCTCCTGGGACGCGCTGGTGAGCGGCCGATCGGGGGTTGCGGATATCACGCTCTTCGACACCACCGACTACGAGATTCACGTCGGCGGCGAGGTGAAGGACTTCGACGCCACCCAATACATGGATGCGCGCGACGTGCGCCGGCACGATCGGAACACGCATTTCGCAGTGGCCGCCACCGGCGAGGCGCTGCGACATGCGGGCCTGCTGACCGACGACAACCACCTGACCGATGCCGACCCGGATCGCTTCGGGATGGTGGTTGGCACCGGCATCGGCGGGATCGGGATGGTGAGCGACGGTGTGAAGACGCTCCTCGAGCGCGGACCCAGCCGCATCTCGCCGTTCATGCTGGCGCACATGCTCCCCGACTCCGCGTCGGGCCAGGTCGCCATCGAGTACGGGCTGCGCGGCCCGAACATGGCCGTGGTGAGCGCATGTGCCACCGGTGGCCACGCCATCGGCGAGGCGATGGAGACGATCGTGCGCGGCCAGGCCGACCTGATGCTCGGCGCCGGCACGGAGGCGGTGGTCGTTCCGCTGGCGCTTGCCGGCTTCGCCCAGATGAAGGCGCTCGGCACACCCATCAACCCAGACACCGGCGAGTACGACCCGACCCAGGCATCGCGCCCCTTCGACGCGACCCGGAACGGGTTCGTCCTGTCGGAGGGCTCCGCCGTCCTCGTGCTCGAGGAGCTCTCCCACGCACTGGCGCGCGGCGCGCGGCCGCTCGCCGAGGTGATCGGCTACGGGTCTGCCGCCGATGCGTACCACATGGTCGCCCCTGCCGAGCGCGGCGAGGGCAACCAGCGCGCCATGCGCGCTGCACTGGAACGCGCGGGGATCGGTCCGGAGGAGGTCGACTACATCAACCCCCACGGCACGAGCACGCCGCTCAATGACCGATACGAGACGATGTCGATCGAGACCGTCTTCGGCGACCACGCGCGCAAGCTGGCGATCAGCAGCACGAAGTCGATGACCGGCCACATGATGGGCGCCGCTGGGGCATTCGAGGCCTTCGTGTGCGTGAAGGTCATCGACAGCGGCTGCATCCCGCCGACCATCAACCTCCGTCATCCCGATCCCGAGCTCACGCTCGACTACGTGCCGAACGAGGCGCGCGCGGCGGACGTGCGCGTCGCCCTCAGCAACTCGATGGGCCTGGGCGGCCACAACTCAACCGTCATCTTCCGCCGCCCAGATGACCGTTCGTGAGGCGTGATCCAGGTCGACGCGCGGTCATCACGGGGGTGGGCGCGGTCACGCCGATCGGCAATGACGCGGAGACGTACTGGCGCAACCTGAGCGCCGGGGTGAGCGGCGTGGCGCCCATTGCCGCCTATGACGCGTCGAAGGAAGAGGTCCGCATCGCGGCCGAGGTGAAGGGCTTCGACCCCCGGGATTGGATCGATTTCAAGGCCGCGCGCCGCATGAGCCGATTCAGCCAGCTGGCGGTGGCGGCCGCGGCACAGGCGATCGCCGGCTCCGGCCTGGCGATCACCGACGCCAACCGCGACGACATCGCGGTGGTGGTCAACACCGGCGGCGGCGGGATCGGCGACGTGGCCCTCGCCGAGCAGACCTACCTCGAGGGCGGCCCCCAGCGCGTCAGCCCGTTCATGGTGCCGATGCTCTCCCCGTCCATGGCCGCCTGCCAGATCAGCATCCAGAACAAGCTGCGCGGTCCGGTGATCACCTCGGTTGCGGCCTGCGCCTCGGGGGTGCAGGCCTTCGTCGATGCCCAGCGCCTGATCGAGCACGGCGACGCCGACGTCGTGGTGGCCGGCGGCACGGAGAGCGCCATCCTGCCAGTCGCGTTTGCCGCGCTGGCGAACATGGGCGCCCTCTCGAAGCGCAACGACGAGCCAGAGAAGGCCTCGCGACCATTCGATGCGGATCGCGACGGCTTCGTGTTCGGGGAGGGCGCCGCGGTACTGATGGTCGAGTCGGCGGAGCATGCCGAGGGGCGCGGGGCGACGATCCTGGCCGAGATCGCCGGGGGTGCCCTGACCGGTGACGCGTTTCATATCAGCGCGCCGGATCCATCGGGCTACGGCGCCACCAAGGCCATGGAGCGCGCCCTGCGAGACGCCGGTGTCGACGCGGAGGAGGTCGACTACGTGGCCGCGCACGGAACCAGCACGCCGCTGAACGACGCGACCGAGACCAAGGCCATCCGCGCCGCCTTCGGGGACCACGCCGACCACCTGGCGGTGAGCAGCAACAAGAGCATGATCGGTCATACCCTGGGCGCGGCGGGCGCGATGAGCGCCCTGGCAGCGGTGCTTGCCATCCGCGACGGACGCATCCCGCCGACCATCAACTACGAGAAGCTCGACCCCGCCTGCGACCTTGACTACGTTCCGAACGTTGCCAGGGAGCAGGCCGTGCGGGTGGCGATCATCAACGGGTTCGGCTTCGGAGGCCAGAACGCGGTGGCTGTCTTCCGCAGGTACGCGTAGCCGCCGGACCTTCGGTGGGTCGTCGGACGCCGCGGCCCTCCGTACGCTGTGGGTGATGACCGAGATCAATGGGCTTCGGCTCGCGTACCGCGGGCTCATCGCCGGGCTCGCCGGCGGCTATGTCTGGCTCGCCGTGGCGATGGTTATGAGCTGGCCCATCACCGGACCCCTCGGCCCTGTCCAGCTGGTGGCGGCGGTCGCTCCGGGGCGCGCCGCATCGGTGCCGGGCGGCAGCTTCCTTCTGGCGCTCATGCTCGTCGAGCTGAGCGCTGGCGCGGTCGGGCTCGCCTTCGCCTACTTCCTGGGACGCTACTTCACGGTGCGCGGGACGCTTGCCGCTGCGGGCCCCTGCTTCGCCCTGCTGGCCTGGCTGTCGGTGAGCGCGCGCCTGGGCGTGACGAGCCTGCCGCTCGCCGTGCAGGTCGGATTGGCCTTCGCGACGCTCCTCTATGGCGCGCTGCTGGGGGCCGCGATCCCGACCCGCACCGAGCTGCTTCGGGCTCCGCAGCCGATTCGCGCGGTCCGCTAGTCGCCCTCCACGTAGAGCTCCGGCTCGAATCGCGGGCCGCCGCCGGGCAGGCTCGCCAGCCAATCGCGCAGTGCTGACTCGACCGTTGTGAAGGCAAGCTCATCCCACGGGATCTCCTGCGGCGCGAAGCCGCGGACCTCGAGCGTCTCCGCACCCGGCAGCGCTTCGCCGCCCACCACGCTCGCCTCGTAGATCAACGTCACGACCCCGGCGTGGGGCCGGGAGTAGGCACCCACCAGCCGGCCGATCTCGACCAGCAGCTTCGTCTCTTCCTCGGTCTCGCGCCGAGCGCCCTCCTGCGCCGCCTCACCCAGCTCCAGAAATCCGCCGGGATATGCCCACCTGCCAGCCGCGGGCTCGATCGCGCGTCGCGCCAGGAAGACACGCCCGTCGCGTACTGGAAGTGTGCCGACCACGATCCGCGGGTTGCGCCAGGTGACGTGACCGTCGGGGCAGACGAGGCGCGGGCGGTGGTCTTCCTCGAGCACTCGGGGCTGGACCGCCTGGCCACAGGCGGGGCAGAAGCGCGGCTCGTCGCCGAGCGTGAGCGGATAGTCCGCGGAGGCGTCGCGTTCAGCCATGGCACATCAATGGTAGCCATGGGGACCGAGCAGGCGGCGAGTGGCCTACTCGCTTCGCCAGCCGGTTGCTTGGCCCACCGCGCTCGATGCCTTGCGCAGCGCCTCGTCGATCTGATGTCGATATCGGATGCCGGACGAGTGTCGGCTCAGCCAGCGTAGGTAGTCCGGATCATGTTGTGCCAGCTGCTGAATCGTCCAGCCTTCGTAGCGGCCGAAGTCGAGGACGCCACTCGCTCTATCGCCGCCCGCCGGGCTGCTCGCGACGGCAAATGGGTGGTACGGCGTCGCCAGAGCCGCCTCCATGACCTCCTGACGCTTCCGATGCTGATCGTAGAGCGCACGTCCCTCTGCTGTGCGCACTGCGGCGTAGGCCTCCTCCAGCTCAGCCATGCGTTGCTGCGACGGCTGAGCCTCGGCACTGTCCGAGCGATAGATCGAGGCGAGGACCCGGTAAGCGGCCTCAACCACGAGCGGGTGCGCCCGCGGATGCACGTGCAGCACCTCGTATGCGTCGCGCTCGATCGCCATGTGGGAGGACACCCCCTCTTCGTCTCCCTGCGAGACAGACGGCTGAGAGCATTCCGAGTAGGCTGCGGACGTAGCGTGACTACGCGGGCACGACCACAAGCCTGCCGCGACTCTACTGCAGCCCAGCCATAAGTACCAGTACTTGGCGGCCTGCCAAAGGCGGGTGGTGGCCCCTGCGGCCCCCAGCCCAAGCGCAGCTCAACCGACGCCGCCAGCATCGGTACACTGCGGCCATGAACGTCGAGCTGACCGCGCCCGAACGCGACCTGCTGCTGGAGATGCTGCGCGACGACCTTGGGCACCTGAAGGGCGAGATCTACAAGACCGAAACCTTCGAGTACAAGGAGGAGCTCAAGGCTCGCGAGCAGACGCTGGTGGGGATCATCGGCCGGCTCGAGGGCTCGCTGGACTCCTAGCGCCCGATGCAGCCCCACCCGATCCGCCTCCACAACTCGCTTGGCCGTGCCCTCGAGACGCTCGAGCCCATCACTCCGGGCCGCGTCACGATCTACACCTGCGGCAGCACCGTCTACAAGTACGCGCACATCGGCAACCTGCGGACCTACCTGTTCGGCGACCTCCTGCACCGAACCCTGGAGTACCTCGGTCACGAGGTGCGCTACGTGAAGAACATCACCGACGTCGGCCACATGCGCGACGACCAGCTCGACTCGCTGCGGGGTCCCGACAAGATCGAGCTCGCCGCGGAGACCGAGGGCAAGACGCCGATGGAGATCGCGGACTTCTACACCCGCGCCTGGCTCGACGACGAGGCGCTCCTGAACATCCTGCCCGCCGACCTCATGCCGAAGGCGACCGATCACATCGCCGAGATGATCGACCTCACTGCGCGCCTGCTCGCGAAGGGCCTCGCCTACGAGGTCGACGGGACGATCTACTACGACGTCAGCGCCTTCCCCGGCTACGGGCAGCTCTCGGGGCAGAAGGTCGAGGAGACGCATGCCGGCCACCGCGTGGAGGTCGAGTCAGACAAGCGCGATCCGGCCGACTTCGCGCTCTGGAAGCACGCGCATGAGCATCGGTCCATGAAATGGCCGTCACCCTGGGGCGACGGGTTTCCGGGCTGGCACATCGAGTGCTCGGCGATGAGCCTCAAGCACCTCGGTGAACGCTTCGACGTGCACACCGGCGGGATCGACCTGAAGTTTCCCCATCACGAAGATGAGATCGCGCAATCGGACGGTGCGCTCGAACATCGCGTGGTGAGCACCTGGTTGCACGGCGAGTTCCTGACGCTCGGCGAGGCCAAGATGGCGAAGAGCGCGGGCAACATCATCCGGGTCAGCGACCTGCCGGCCAAGGGCTTCGAACCGCTCGAGTTCCGGTATCTGGCGCTCACCGCCCACTACCGGTCGAAGCTTGACTTCACCCAGGACGCGATGCACGCGGCCGCCTCCGGCCTCGCGCGCCTGCGGCGTGCCACGGCGACCGATACCGACGGCCGCCCGGTGAACGTCTTGGCGGAGCCGATGGCTGGCTACCGGGCCCGCTTCGTCGCGGCGATCAGCGAGGACCTGGCGATGCCCTCCGCCCTGGCCGTGGCCCACGCCGTGGCGGCTGCCGACGACCTCACGCCGCCCCAGCGCCGCGCCCTGCTGCTCGATTTCGATCGCGTGCTCGGTCTCGATCTCGCGCGCGCCGAGCCCGTCGCGGCGCCATTGCCGGTCGGTGCGGCTGAGCTGCTCGTGCGCCGCGCCGCCGCCCGCAGTGCACGGGATTTCACCACCGCCGATGCGCTGCGAGACGAGCTGGCCGGACTGGGCGTCGAGGTGCGGGATACGCCGGCGGGACAGGAAACCAGCCTCCGACGCTAGCGCGTCACCCCGTTCGTTGAGCGGCTCGATGCAGGGCGTCGGCGGGGATTTCCCCAGCCGGCGCAGTCTCCGGACGGATCGGGATCGCGATCCAGCCAGATTCGATGGCGACGACCACCGCGCGCGTGCGATCACCGGTCGAGAGCTTCTTGTTGATCGTCCGCATGTGGTTGCGGACCGTCCGCTCGCTGATCCCCAGCACGCTGCCGATCTCGCGGTTCGTCCGACCGCGCGCGACGTGAACGAGGATCTCGAGCTGGCGGTCCGTCAGGCCTGGCGCCTGATCGCCGCTCGGCGACGCGTGGTCAGTGGCGGGCTCATACGAGCCGCCACCCGTTCCCTCATCGGGCTGGTGGCGTTGGGGCACGAGACGGACTCCATGACGAACTGGTGGGCCGGGTCCGGGTGGTCATCTCAGACCCTACCCTGTCGCGCATGCCCGCGGCTACGGGAGATATCCACGAGTTGCCTCTCCTATCCGCATCC
>Ga0307310_10000797_pt1 | contig 11063 bp, 12 predicted proteins | sample ER_DNA_197_FD_194502 | JGI IMG/M metagenome (GOLD analysis project Ga0307310, IMG submission 194502) | Bulk soil microbial communities from the East River watershed near Crested Butte, Colorado, United States - ER_DNA_197 | ecosystem: Environmental > Terrestrial > Soil > Floodplain | place...
AGGATCGGTGACGACCGGCCCGTGACCCGGAAGCAGCTCAATGACATTGCGCGTGGTGACCAACCGCTCGAGGAGATCGAGCGAGTCAAAGTACGCAGCAAGGTCGCCGTCCGGACGCGTGATCACCGTCGTGCCTCGACCCAACACCATGTCACCGGTGATCAGCCGATTGACCTGATCAGGGCCGGAGAGCAGTAGCGAACGCGAGTCGCTGGTGTGGCCCGGCGTCTCGAGCACTTCAACCCTGATTCCACCTAGCGAGAGCCGTTCTCCGCCGTCGAGCCGTTCGTGACCGATGCGGAACTGCGGATCGGCAGCGCGTACGCCGCAGCCAGCTCGCTCGGCCAGCATCGCAGCGCCTTCGGAGTGATCAAGGTGCCGGTGCGTCAGAACGATCATGCTTAGTCGTGGCTGACAAGCGGCCAAGACGGCGTCCAGATGGGACTCGATCGCCGGCCCTGGGTCAACGACGACAGCACCGTGGTCCGCATCGGTGATCACCCAGGTGTTGGTTCCATCCAGCGTCATTGGGCCTGGGTTGGGGGCACGAATGAGTTGGATATATGACGCACCCGGAGCCTCAGCAGACATCACGACGACGGCTCCGAAGAGTGTGTCCGCGGGTAACGGAACTGCCAACCGCTCTCGGTCTTCAGCAATCGCGGCAGCACCGGTTCGATCTTCCGGTCGGTCGCGTGGTTGATCACCTCAACAACCGTCGCAAGATCAGTGACTTCTATCAAGATCGACATTGTCGGCGGGAGCATCTTGATCAATCCGGAACGTTCGTCAGCGAGCGCCTTGCGAGGCGCCGACCATTCCGCAAGATTTGTCTCGCCCGAGATATCAACGGCCTCCTGATCTCCAGGCATGGCCGCCACGAAGAACCAGGTGTCATAGCGGCGAGGCTCGATAGCCGGGGTGATCCAACGCGCCCACGGAAACAGAGCGGCTTCATCGAGAAAGACACCGGTCTCCTCGGCGGTCTCGCGGATCGCGCAGCGGCGGATCGGATCAAGGCCTGTCTCAGCGTCGATCGGGTCGACGCGGCCACCGGGAAACACCACCATTGAAGCGGCAAAGGGCATGTGCGCATGGCGATGCAATAAGTAGGTCTCGAGCCCGTCCTGACTGTCGCGCAGCAAGATCACGCTGGCCGCGGGAGCGGCCACACTCGGTACCGAATCCGGTGTCCACCGCGTCGCCCGCTCCACCATGCCAGCGGGCACCTGTGGCTTCAGCCGACTCAACACGTCGTAGGAGTGTGACGCCATGAAACCTCGGTCAGAGCGGCTCAAAGGTGGGCGTCCAGCCGACCGCAACCACAAGGTCCACCTCGACCGGCGCGTCAAGCGGTAGCACGGCGACGCCGACGGCGCTACGCGCATGATGACCTGCCTGGCCGAAGACGTCACCTAACAGCCGACTTGCACCGTTGGCGATCAGCGGCTGATCGGTGAACCCCGGCGCACTCGCCACATACACCGTCACCTTGATAATCCGCGTAATCGCATCAAGCTCGCCGGCCAGGTCAACCACCGCTGCCAGCCCATTGAGCGCTGCAATCTGAGCGCAGTGGGTCGCGTCCTCGACTGCGACCTCGGCACCCACCTTGCCCACAGCCAGGAGCTCCCCATTCACCAGTGGCAGCTGGCCAGCGGTGTAGACGAGATCCTCGAACCGCACAGCCGGGACGTACGCCGCCAAGGGTGGCGTGACCGACGGCAAGCTGAGTCCAAGATCAGCCAGCCGTCGCGACGGCAGGGTCACGCACCAGCTCCAGGAGCGGGCGTCGGGCGCTTGAGATAGGCGACCAGGTTTTCGGGAGTCGGTCCCGGCACCACTTGGACCAGCTCCCACCCGTCCTGCCCCCAGTTATCCAGGATCTGCTTGGTTGCGTGCACCAACAGCGGCACCGTCACGTACTCCCACTTCGTCATAAGCCATCACTCTAGAGGTGCTCACCGGGGTTGATCGCACCGTGACGACACAACTGTCACGCGCAGAGACAGAACGGGTGGCCGCTCGGATCGAGGAAGACGATGAAGTTGGGCGCATGGTCGCCACTGGCAGCTCGGCGGGCACCGATGGACTCGGCGAATGCGACGGCTTCCTCCAAATCGTCCACGTGGAGATCGAGATGGAACTGTTGCGGCACGGCATTGTCCGGCCACGTCGGCGGCTTGTGATTCATAGCCAGCTGGAAAGCGATCTTGGTGCCGGAATCACCGCCAATGGTGATCCAATCCTCCTCGGTCTCCTCGATCCGCCAGCCAAGCAAGGCGGTATAAAACTCGGCTAGGCGCGGCGGGTCATCGGTGTCCAGCACCACCTCGCCGACGCTGATGCTGGGGCGTGTGGCTGCCGAGCCGGGCTCGGCATTCGTGTCAGCTGTAGAGGTCATGAACTACATCTTCGCGGCAGCCACTGACACTATGACGGGCGGTCAGGTTCGCCGACTGCAGGAGCTCGCGGCTCATCTTCATTGAAGCGGCACAACTACGCGAGCGACGAAGGAGGCGAATTCGGCAGGACGCCCGTCAGAGTGCATCAAACACTGACAGTTTGGGCTGGGGCACCGTCAGTACTATCGAGCGCGTGACCATGCAGGCAGCGCGGCAGCTCGCCACGCCGCCTACGTCTGTCAACCCGAGCCGGTCATCCGCGTGAAGATCGGAATTCTTGGCGGGACCGGCCCGCAGGGCCGGGGTCTGGCTCGACGATTTGCTGCGGCTGGGCACGAGGTTGTGATTGGCAGCCGGACGGCGGAGCGAGCCGAAAAGATCGCTGCCGAGTACGCACAGCTGGAAGGCCCTGGGCAGATCGCCGGCGGCAGCAACTCCGACGCTGCGGCCGCCGAACTGGTCATTGTCACGGTGCCCTATGACGGTCACGCCGCATTGCTGGCTTCCCTGACAAAAGAACTGGCCGGCAAGATCGTCATCGACTGCGTCAATCCACTTGGCTTCGACAAGCAGGGACCCTTCCGGCTGCGGATACCAGCCGGCTCCGCAGCCGAGGAAGCACAGCAGCTGCTCCCGCAGTCCACGGTGATCGCCGCCTTCCACCACGTCAGCGCCGCGCTGCTCGACGACCCGACCATTGATCACTTCGACGATGATGTGCTGGTTCTAGGTGAAGACCGCGAGTCGGTGGGGGTGGTGTGCGAGCTAGCCTCGGCGATCCCGGGTGCACGTGGCATCTATGCGGGACGGCTCCGCAATGCCGGCCAGGTCGAAGCCCTCGCCGCGAATCTGATTGCCATCAACCGGCGCTACAAGACACATGCCGGCATCACCATCGCAGGCGTGTCGTGAGTCCCCGCCACACCCTGCACATCGTCAGCGGTAAAGGCGGCACCGGCAAAACCACTGTCGCCGGAGCTCTCGGCTGCGCTCTTGCCACCAGCGGCCGGCGAGTACTGGTCTGTGAGGTGGAAGGGCGGCAGGGTATCTCCGAGCTGTTCGACGTGCCGCCGCTGACTGGTGCCGAAGAACGCCGTATCAGCCGTACGCCAGCAGGCGGCGCCGTCTACGGCTTGGCGATTGATGCCGAGGACGCCTTGATGGAATACCTTGACACCTTCTATCACCTCAGCCTTGCCGGCAAGGCTCTCGATCGCTTCGGAGCCGTTGACTTCGCCACCTCAATCGCACCTGGGCTGCGCGACGTACTGCTCACCGGCAAGGTGTACGAGGCAGTCCGGCGCAAGATCAAAAACCGTCCCAACGCGTACGACGCCGTGGTCCTCGACGCGCCACCGACAGGCCGGATAGCGCAGTTTCTCAACGTGCACGCAGCCGTCGCCGGGCTGGCCAAGGTCGGACCCATCCGTAACCAGGCCGATTCGATCATGCGACTGTTGCGGTCGGCGACTACGACGGTGCATGTGGTCACGCTGCTCGAGGACATGCCGGTCACCGAAACCGAGGAAGCCGTGGCCGCGCTGCGGCCGACGCAAATCCGAATCGGCACAGTGATCGAAAACATGGTGACGCCAACTCCCCTCAGCCAGGATCAACTGCAGGCGGCAGCGACCGGTTCCGTGATCTTGAAGGTGCCCGGGCTGACGATGAAGCAGAACCAAGCGTTGGCAAAAGAGTTCGGGATCGAGGCTGGGCGTACGCTCCAAGAGCAGCAACGCCATGATCGGCTGACGGCCTTAGCCGTTCCCCTCGTGCAGATCTCTCTTGATCATGGTGGCATTGATGAAGGTGCCATTTTCGCAATTGCCGAGCAGCTGACCGATCAGATGAACCTGGAGGCAGCGTGACCGACTCAGGCCAGCGAAAAGCACTGCCGGAGCTACCACAGGCTCGCTTGGCAGTACCCTTCCTCGACATCGACAAGATCATCGGCGACCGGGATACCAAGATCATCATCTGCTGCGGGTCGGGTGGAGTGGGCAAAACCACGACCTCCGCCGCGATTGCGCTGCGCGCCGCGGAAGCGGGTCGCAAGGTGGTTGTCCTGACTATCGACCCGGCACGACGGCTGGCCCAATCCCTCGGCGTTGGTGAGCTGGACAACACTCCTCGACCGGTGCCCGTAATCGACAGCGCGGCCGGCGGCAGCTTGGACGCGATGATGCTCGACATGAAAGGCACCTTCGACGACGTAGTGATCGCGCATTCCACGCCGGAGAAGGCGGAAGCGATCTTGCAGAACCAGTTCTATGTGGCGTTGTCCTCGGAGTTCTCCGGAACTCAGGAATACATGGCCATGGAGAAGCTCGGCCAGCTGCACAGCGAGGCGGAAGCCCACGGCACCTGGGATCTCATTGTGGTGGACACTCCCCCGGCACGATCAGCCTTGGACTTCTTGGACGCCCCCGAACATCTCAGTTCACTGCTCGATGGGCGGTTTCTGCGCTTGTTGATGCCCCCGGCCCGAGGACCGCTGCGGCTGATGAGCGCCGGCTTCAGCATGATGTCTGCAGTGATCACCAAGATCCTCGGCGCCCAGATCATCAACGACGTCAAGACATTCGTCCGCGCCTTCGAGGCGCTCTTCGGCGGATTCCGGCAACGGGCTACAGCGACGTTTCAGTTGCTGTCGTCACGCCACAGCACCTTCTTGGTCGTCGCCACTCCGCAGCATGACGCGCTCCGCGAGGCCGCGTACTTCGTGGACCGGCTCACCGAGGAAGCCATGCCCATCTCGGGCATGGTGATCAACCGGGTACACACCAGCGCACTGGCGCTCTCGCCGGAGCGAGCACTCGCCGTCGCTGAGGATCTTGCCGACACCTCAGCGGTAGTGGAGGTGGAAGCGCTGCGACGTCACGCCAATCTCATGCGACTGATCGCCACCGAAAGTCGCCAGATTGAACGCTTTGCCTCGGCGCGCCCAACTGTGGCGCAGACTCAGGTTCAGTCCTTGCCGACCGATGTGACCGACCTGGCGGCACTCCGCCGAGTCGGCTACCTTCTGGCAGACAAGGACTGAGAGCCCGAGGACTTCGCTTGGTCTGCGGTCTGTTGGTTGGACTTGCCCAGGAGCACAGACCTCCAGGAGGTGACATCACTCCGTTGGCGAAGCAGCAAACGCCGCTCGCGTTCGGTCATGCCGCCCCAAACACCCCATTCGATGCGGTTGTCCAGAGCCTCGGCCAGGCACTCGTAGCGCACTGGGCACCCCGAGCACACCAGTCGGGCACGCTTTTGATCGGACGCCTCCGGAAAGAGGGCATCTTCCATCCCCCGGCACTTGGCGCGCATGGTCCAGTCTTCACGTTGCATTGCAGGCACGCTGCATCTCCCCCTCGTGAACTTCGCCGTACCGGGCATTTCCCCGGCCCATATGGCACGGCGGTATGACACGCTACGCACGGCATCTTCGAGATGACCAGACTGGTATCGCGATGTTTGCCGTTTTGTGACCTTTGGTTGCTTGACAATTCAATCAAATCTGCCTTCAGGTCAAGATTTGGTATCAGTACGTGACTCAGAAGGGGTGGGTCGCTCCCTTAGGCTTGTGTCCGTGCCGTTTACGCCGAAGCGCATGGGGAGCCTCGCGTACTCACTTGTCATGTTCCTCGTCGTCAGTGTCCTCGCCGGTGTTTTGGTCGCAGGGCTGTTCATCCCATTCGCCGGTATGGCGGGTGTGACCAGCAGTGCGGCAGCCGCCGAGCTCGAGAGCCTGCCTGCTGAGCTTTCCACCCCTGCGCCAGCGACTCGCAGCAAGGTGCTGATGGGTAACGGCAAGACCTTGGCATACTTCTACGACGAGAACCGGATTCCGGTGAAGTTGAAGGACATTGCGCCGATCATGCGGCAGGCGCAGATCGCCATCGAGGATCACCGCTTCTACGAGCATGGCGCCTTGGACTTCAAAGGCACGATGCGCGCGCTCGTGCGCAACTCCACCGATGGCGGCATCACGCAGGGTGGATCCTCAATTACCCAGCAGTACGTCAAGATGGTGCAGATCGAGGCGTGCCAGGCCAAGGGCGACAGCGAGTGCGTACGTGAGGCGCAGGCGCCAACCATGGAACGCAAGATTCGCGAGCTGCGGTATGCGATCGCGATGGAGAAGAAGTTCAGCAAGGATCAGATCCTCGAGCGCTACCTCAACATCGCCTACTACGGCGAGGGTGCGTATGGCGCCGAGGCCGCCGCTCGCCACTACTTCTCGACGAGGGCCTCCAAGCTCACCCTGGCCCAGGCGGCAATGCTGGCTGGACTGGTGCAGAACCCAGACGCGAACAACCCGGTACGCAATCCCAGCGCAGCACTGGACCGTCGCGACGTCGTGCTCAACCGGATGGCCGAGCTCAAGCTGATCTCGGTCGATCAGGCGCGACAGGCGAAGAAGGTCGGCTTCGATCAAGGCAAAGTCAAGAAGACCCGAAACGGCTGCGTCGGGACGCGGTATCCCTTCCTGTGCGACTACGTGCGACGTACGTTGCTGAATACACCGAGCCTGGGCAAGACCGAAGAAGATCGTGGAAACATGATCAACCGTGGCGGGTTGATCATTCAAACCGCAATTGATCCGAAGACCCAAGACCTCGCGCAGCAAAAAGTCAGCTCGGTCGTGGGCCCCCGTGACCCGGTGATCTCGACCATGAACATGATTCAGCCCGGTACCGGCTTGATCATCGCTATGGCGCAGAGCAGGCCAGTGATGGGCAGCGATGCCAAGAAGGGGCAGACCTACTGGAACCTGGCTGCAGACCCTGCGATGGGTGGCATCCAGGGCTACCAGGCGGGTTCCACCTTCAAGCTCTTCACGCTCGCCGCAGCGCTGGAAAAGGGCATCCCGATCAGCAAGAAGTTCCACGCCAGGTCTCCCTTCAACTTCACCGGCCGGCGTTACACCTCCTGCAAGGGACGAGAGCGTATCTGGGACCACTGGGTTGTCAGAAACTCGGTTGGGCACAGCAAGACCATCGGCATGATGGAAGCGGCACAGTGGTCGGTCAACACTTACTTCATTCAGCTGGAGTTGGCGGCCGGCATGTGCCGGGTTACCAAGATGGCCGAAAGGACTGGTGTCAAGGTGGGGGCGCGCATTGGCCAGCCTCCGTTGGACATCGTGAAGTGGTATCAGGACAAGCCGTCCTTCACCTTGGGCACCGTCGAGGTGAGCCCGCTGTCCATGGCCGAGGCGTACGCAACCTTCGCGGCCCGCGGCATCCACTGTGATCCGATCATCATTTCCAAGATCACGACACGTTCCGGCAATAACCTTGCCGTACCCGACGCCAACTGTCGGCGAGTGGTCGACAAGGATGTCGCCGACGGCGTCAACAAGGTCTTGAAGTCGGTGGTCGATAAAGGAACCGGCAAGCGCGCCAAGATCTACGACGGCCGCGATATCGCGGGCAAGACGGGAACGATCAACAGCAACGCAGCTGTCTGGTTCTCCGGATACACACCGGAGATCGCCGGCGTGGCCATGATCTCGATCGACAACACGAAGAGGCCTTTCGCCAAGCACGGCGCAGGCTACTACCGTCGGTCCGGCATCAAGGGTTACCGGGTGCCCTCCACCGGCGTCTACCTGGAAGGTTCGGGTAGCGGTGACGCCGGTATGAAGATCTGGAAGCCAGTCATGCAGAAGTACTTCCAGCAGATCCCGAAGACCGGCTTCAACCAACCTCCGCGCAAGATCCAGGTTGGTAAGCAAGTGAAGATGCCCAGTCTGAACGGCCTGAGCATTTCAGCCGCAACCCGCAAGCTGGAGCGAATGGGCTTCACTGTCGAGAAGCGCTACACCTACAGCGACAAAGTGCCGAAGTTCGACTTCATGAGCTGGTCGCCGAGTCCTGGCTCATGGATCTCTGAGTTCGGCACCGTGTACGCGGTCTACTCCAACGGGCGCGACCCCGCCGTGGTTGCCAAGGAGAAGGCCGCTAAGAAGAAGGCGCAAAAGAAGAAGCAGCAGCCGCCTCCGGTTACGCCGCCGAGATTCCCGCCGCTTCCACCTGGAAAGCGCTAACTCATTACATTGCGCCGACTTGTCAGCGTCTCAAAGGGCTATAGCACTCTGAGAAGCTGACAAGTTGGTGATTGCTGAACTCAACTAGACAGCTGACGCCTGACCTCGGCCGCGACCACACTGCCGTCGGCTCGGCCCTTGGTTTGAGGCGTCACTTGCGCCATCACTTTGCCGATGCCCTTCATGCCCAACTCGGTAGCGCCGGTGGCAGCGATGGCGTCGGCAACGATGGCGCTGATCTCATCTTGGGTCAGCTGCTTGGGCAGGTAATCAGCCAAGACTTCGGATTCGGCATGTTCTTTCTCGGCCAGCTCTGCGCGGCCGGCGTTGGCGTACGCCTCCTCGGCCTCACGACGCTTCTTGGCTTCTTTGATCACGACGTCGAGCACCTGCTGATCAGAAAGTTCGACCGCCTCTGTGCCGGCCACCTCAGCCTCGGTGATCGCGGTCAGGACCATCCGGATGGTGCCGGACCGGACCTTGTCGCGATCTTTGATCGCTTCGGTCAGATCAGAGCGGAGGCGCCCTTTGAGGCTGCTTGGTGCATCAGACATGCGATCAAGTGTGACAGCAGACCTCACTTGTAGCCTTTTGTTTATGTCTGCGAAGCGTGACACGTTGACCGCGATTGGCAAAGGCCTCCTCGGCGTAGGGGCGGTTGGCGCCGGCTGCCTGGCGTACGCCGGGCTGTACGAGGTCAATGCCTTTAGGCTGCGGCGCGTCACGGTGCCGGTGCTGCCGGTGGGTGCGCGCCCGATTCGCCTACTTCATGTGTCTGATCTCCACATGACGCCGTATGCAAAGGCTGGGCAGCGCTGGCTGTCCACTCTGGGCGCGCTGGAGCCGGACCTGGTGATCAACACTGGTGACAATCTGGCGCATCACGAGGCGGTGCCGTTCGTGCTCGGCAGCCTCGGTCGGTTGCTTGATCGGCCCGGGGTGTACGTCTGGGGGGCGAATGACTATTACGCGCCGAAGTTCCGGAACCCGCTGCGCTATTTGCTGGGTCCGAGCCGGAGCGAACGGCTGGCGGAACGTACGCTGCCTTGGCAAGATCTTGGGCGCGGGTTCAAGGAAGCGGGATGGATCGACCTCACCCATACCCGCGCCTCATTGGAGATCAAGGGAGTCCGGATCGGTTTCCGCGGGACTGACGATGCCCATATTGATCAAGATCGTTACGCCGATGTCGCCGGCCCGATTGATCGTGAGGAAATTGATCTTGCGATTGGTGTCACGCATGCGCCGTATCGTCGCGTGCTCGACGCCATGACTGTTGACGGGCACGACATGATCATTTCGGGACACACCCACGGCGGCCAGGTCTGCGTGCCGTTCTACGGGGCGCTGGTGACCAACTGCGACTTGGACACCCGGCGCGCTAAGGGGCTGTCGCGGCACAGCGCCGATGGCCGAACTGCGTGGTTGCACGTCTCCGCCGGCGTCGGAACGTCTCCATACGCACCGATCCGCTTTGCCTGCCCGCCTGAGGCGACGCTCCTCACCCTGACCAGCTCTAACGTGGAGACTTCTGCCGCTTAGTCGCGGCATGATCCGCCCAGCTGGCAGCCAGAAACGGCGCGAGTAGCCCGAGGCGCGATGGGCTAGACTCTCCGAGGCTCGGTGCGGTACGGGGTGTGGCGCAGCTTGGTAGCGCGCTTCGTTCGGGACGAAGAGGTCGCAGGTTCAAATCCTGTCACCCCGACCAGTGGAACGCCTAGTCAGCTACTTATCGGATTCTGGACCGGAGCCGTTGAGCGGCAAGTACAGCAGCAAAGTACAGCAGCACGTCAGTGCAGGATGTCTCCAAGTCGGCGCAGCGCCTCACGTGTGGCCGTTGAGCTGGCATTGGCGTAGATCTCCATCGTGACCGCCTGGTCAGTATGCCGCAGGATTCGCATGATCACGCGCGGGTGCACGTCGAGGTCGACGAGCAGCGTTGCGCGAGTGTGCCGGGCGTCATGAACAGTGAGCCGACGCACTCCCGCAGCGTCGCAGCGCGCCGTGAACTTCCTGTTGAGAGTGCGGGGATAAATTGGAGTGCCGTAACGACCGGTGAAGATCAGCGACGGCATGGCATTCGTCTGCTGCCAGATCTCGCCGGCAGCTTCCCGTTCCCGGTCCTGTTGTGTGCGCCTGATCCTCAGTGCCGCGGCAACGATGTCCGGCATGGGAAGCCAGGCATCGGATGCCTCGGTCTTCGTTTCCCGGTAGAGCAGGGATCGACGGACTCGTTGGAGCTGATGGTCGGGCACAAGTGTGCCTTGCCCGAAACTACGGCCTCCCAGGCGAGGCCGAGGACCTCGCCCTTGCGAAGACCGAGGACTAGGACCAGGACGTATGCGGCGTAAAGCGGATCGGATTCGGAGCGCGCGGATTCGAGAAAGCGCCTCGCCTCTTCACTTGTCCACGGTTTACATAGAGTCCAGTTATCGGATTTGACGTTCGTGATCAGGCAAAAGTGGCCGGTTTCTCCGACCATGTGGTTGTGGCTTCGGTCGTATCCGTGGGCGAGAGTGTCGATCCGAAGACCGCGCCACCCTTCACCACCTACACCATACAAATTGAGACGGTTCTCAAGGGATCCTTGAGGTCTGGAAGCACGCTTGCTGTCACCC
>Ga0307310_10000798_pt1 | contig 11060 bp, 3 predicted proteins | sample ER_DNA_197_FD_194502 | JGI IMG/M metagenome (GOLD analysis project Ga0307310, IMG submission 194502) | Bulk soil microbial communities from the East River watershed near Crested Butte, Colorado, United States - ER_DNA_197 | ecosystem: Environmental > Terrestrial > Soil > Floodplain | place: USA...
GCCGACCTCGACGCACTGACCGGCCTGCACAACCGGCGCTACTTCCACGAGACGCTGGCCCGGGAGTGTGCCCGCGCGCACCGCTACGAGCGCAAGCTGTCACTGATCGTCTTCGACCTGGACGACTTCAAGGAGATCAACGACCGAATCGGTCACCTCGCCGGTGACACGGTCCTGGCGGAAGCCGCGGAGCGCGTGCGGGACGTGGTCCGGACAGCGGACATCGCGTGCCGGGTCGGAGGAGACGAGTTCGCGGTCATCCTCCCAGAGTCGTCGCTCAACGATGCCGACCAGCTGTACCGCCGGATCCAGAATGCAATCTCGTCACGACCGCTCGGCCAGGGCGGAAAGCTTTTCCTCTCCGCCGGCGTCGCGGAGCTGCGCGCGGAGGACGACCCCGTCGCGTTCTTCCAGCGTGCGGACGATGCGCTCTACCGCGCGAAAGAAGCCGGCAAGGGCCGCGTCGTGTCGGCCAACTCGCCGCGCCTCGGCCCCGCCTAAACGGCCGGGGTCAGACCCTTGCCGTTTGGGGCACGGCCTGCCTACGAGGTCAGCGCGAGAAACGGCAGGTAGTTGGTGAGGTCGACTTCGCCGATCTCCGGCATCTGGTCGCGCCAGCAGATCGCCTCGGGGAACGCCGCCTGCTGCGCGGACGCAAGCCAGGTCGGATAACGGTCTTCACGCGCCTGCGCGACGAGCGCCGCCCGGATCGCCTCGCGCACGTTTCCGAGCGGAAGCGCGCCGAGCGGCAAAGGCGGACCGATCGGCCGCACCTGGACCGTTCCGAGCGGCGACCACAGAGCAGTCCAGCGTCCTGCCAGGAGAGTCATCAGCCGCGGGGGCGCGGCCGACTCGACTGCATAGCCCGAGCGACGGCCGCCCAGCCAGGCAGTACCGGACTTGGCCTGAACGAGGCGCGCCTGCAGGTCGCCGTAGGTGTCGTGGAAGTCGGCGATTTCGCGCGCGCTCGGGCCACGCACCTGGAACTTGCTCTGGATTCGCGCGCGCCTCAGCTCGTCGCCGATGACGGCCCGCGCCATTGAGAGGTTCGCCCGGGCATCGGCGATCGCCGCCAGGTACGCGCCACGAGAACCGCCGAAGCGGGCGCTGATGATGGAACGCTCAGCAGCGAGGATGTCGCCGTACCCGACCTGCGCGGCGCGCTGCGCAACGACGCGTGCGAAAGCGTTGGAGAATGCAAGCTCGGGGTCGCCTGTGAGCTTGAGAATCGGATTGATCTGCGACCAGCGCACGGCGGCGTGGCCGAGCTGGCAGCGCAGGCCCGGCGAAAGGATCAGCTGCCCCTCGGTGCGCGAGCGGACGAATCCCTTTCCGGCGGCGCCGGGGCCGTTGCACAGGCTCGGACTTCGGGCCCAGAGATAGACACACGCCGCTTTCGGCTTCGCCGGATCTTTCTCCCCGGGCGTCGTCGTCCATTCGGCCCAGCCCCAGGACCAGATGGAGCTGAATTTCATCTCCTTGGCGACGTACCGTGCCGCGAGGGCCTGCCACTTCACCGTCCGGAACCAGGCCTTCGCCTCGAGGCCTTCGCGCCCGCCGGTGCCCTTCGAGGTCTGAAAGCCGAGGAAGATGCCGAGCTTCGAGACGGGAATTCCCGCTTTCGTGAAGTCGAGGATGCCGTTTCTGAACGCCTGCCGCAGCGTGCGGCTGCCGCGAATCGGGCCTTGCTTGTAGATCAGCGGCGCCGGGAAGTAGACCTCGCGGACGATCCCCGCCACGTCCGCCACCTGCCGCCACCAGTCGCCGGCGCTGCCGTCCGTGTACGGAGCGCGGTTGACGAGCAGCCAGGGCTGCGCACCGCGCTGGCGCAGCGTCTGCAGGAAGAGGAGCACGTTCGCGCGGTACTGCGCGTTCGTCTTCGACCATGGAACCGCGAGCCACGACCCGAAGAGCTCGTTCTCCGCGATCACCGGGTTCGAGCAGTCCATCGATTGGACTGCGTACTCGTAGAGCTTGTTTGCCTTGTCGACGATCGTCGCGGGGTCCGCAGGCGCGCTGGTCGTCCCGACGCGCCGGTTCAGATACAGGTCGAAGTACGCGGTCTGCGCCCCCGCCTCGCGCAGCTTCGGCGGAAAGATCTGGTTGGAGGCGAGCGCAGTGACGCCGGGCTTCGCAAAGAGACTCCAGAAGGGAACCGAGCCGTCGGCGAAGTCGAGCCACAGGGGCGACGCCTTGCCGTCGAAGAGCGAGCAGTTTGCCTGCAGCTGCTGCGCCGGCGCGCCCTTCCCGCCCGCGAGCGCAAGCGAAACGATGGCGGCGACGAGGACCCCGAGCCTCTTCACCCGCCTAACAGTAGCCGCGAGGCCGGGCGGGCCTCGAAACCGTTTACGAACGCTTTACCAACGGACCCTTCGCGGGTAGTTTGGGGCTCGTGCAGCGAAGGATCGCGCTTGTGCTCGTCGCCGTAGCTGCCGTTGCCGCAGTCGTCGCGGCCATCGCGGCAGGCTCGCGGAATGCCGGGCCGGCCACGCGCTCAGGCGCGCCGACCTGGGCCCACGTCGCGCCGATCTTCGCGAACAAGTGCGCGGGCTGCCACACGCCGGGCGGAATCGCCCCGTTTTCGCTCCGTAACGCGAAGACCGCCGCGGCGTACGCAGACCGCATCCTCACGATGACGCAACTCGGGAAGATGCCTCCGTGGATGCCGGGCCACGATTCCCCGGCCTACCTCCGCCAGTCCCAGCGAATACTCACTCCCGGCGAGAAGCAACTCATCGCACGGTGGGTTCACGGCGGCGCACAGATCGGCAAGGGCGGCTCCGTCAAGCCCGTGGGCGGTGGAAGCAAGGCGCCGGGGACGACGATGACGCTTACTCCCGCGCGGGCGTATCTTCCGAAACGAGCGGTCGGTGGGCTGGACGACTACCACTGTTTCGTGCTCGAACCGCACCTGGCCCAGGACGCGTACGTAACGAGTGCTGTGATCAGGCCACAGCGTTCGACGATCGTCCACCACGTCATCCTCTTCGAAGCGTCGGGCGAGAACGCCGTCGACGCACGGCGGCTCAACGACGCCTCGGGTGGCAACGGCTGGACCTGCTTCGGCGGCCCGGGCTTGTCGGAGACACATCCGACTTCCGACTCAGCTTCGAACGACCGGCTGGGCGCACCGCCCTGGATCAGCGCCTGGGTCCCGGGTCACACGACGAACGACACGCCGTCCGGAACCGGCGTGCTCGTTCATGCGGGCGCCGCGATCGTGATGCAGGTGCACTACAACCTCATTCACAAGGCGCAGCGGGACCGGTCGCGCGCGATCATCCGCTTGGCACCGGCCACGACGAAGCTCACGCCTCTCGAGACGATCCTCGTCCCGGCGCCGGTCGAGCTCCCGTGTCCCCGCAGCGTGCAGTCTGCGCTCTGCTCGCGCGAGGTCGCGGTCCAGCAAGAGATCAAGAAGTACGGCTACAACGCTGCCTTGATCACCTCGGGGCTCCTGTACCTCTGCGGCAAATCGCTCGACGACTACCCGAGCAACCCGGCCAGCGTGAAATCACTGAGCACGAATTGCGACCGGCGCGTCACTCGGCCGCTCCGGATCTACGGCGTGGCAGGCCACATGCATACGCGAGGCTTCGACATCAAGGTCCAGCTGAACGGACAGACGCTGCTGCACATCCCGCGCTGGAACTTCCACTGGCAGGACGCCTACTACCTCGAGCACCCTGTTGACGCGAACGTCGGCGACACGATCCGCGTCAGCTGCAAGTTCGACAATTCGAAGGTGCGGCAGCCGCTCGTGAACGGGAACCTGCTGAAGCCGCGCTACGTGCTCTGGGGCGAAGGCACGACCGACGAGATGTGCCTCGGCCTGCTGCAGGCCGCTCAGCGCTAGAAAGAAGGTCGGACCCCTTCGGGGTCTGACCCTGCAGTTACTGACTAGACGGTCAGTAGTTGTTCGTGAGCCAGAGGCCGACGATTACGGCGAGAATCGAGGACAGAAGGTGTGCCCCGCGCATGATGCGTGCCCGCTCGTGGTCGTACGACTCTCCTCGCCTGGCAGCGGCTCGACGCGAAAACGGGATCAGCCAACCAACCCAAGCAGCGGTGACGAACAGATAGGTCGCTCCGACGAAGAGGAGCGCGAGACCCAAAGCGTGCATCTAAGGGGGTTATCGAACAATCAAGCTCACCGCTTGACTCACAAGACGCGAGGCCGGGCTTTGCCCGGCCTCGCTGCCAAACGCTCTTCTTAGCGTGAGAATCATCATGGCGCCAAAGGCGCCGGATTTTTCACGCTTTGCTAGACGTCCTTGTCGAGCGGAGAGTCGACCTCGGGGATCTCCTCCGCCTCGATGTCGCTCTTGCCGGAGCTACCGCCGTCCTCGACGCCGGGCTCACCGCCGAAATCGAGCCCGAGCGAGTCGAGGCCGATGCCGTTGCCGCCGTCGGAATCGATCTCCTCCAGGGCAGCGAGCAACTGTTCTTCGGTCGCCGGCCGCATGTAGGCAGACGCGGGCACCTTGTCGGAGGGACCGATCTCGATCCCGCGGTACTGCTTCAGGCCCGTGGCCGCCGGAATCAGCTTCCCGATGATCACGTTCTCCTTCAGCCCGAGCAGGCGGTCGACCTTGCCCTCGATCGACGCATCCGTCAGCACCTTGGTCGTCTCCTGGAACGACGCGGCCGAGAGGAAGGACTCGGTGGCGAGCGATGCCTTCGTGATCCCGAGGATCAGCGGCTCGAACGTCGCCTGCTCCTTCTTCTCCTTCTTGATACGTGCGTTCTCGCGGTCGAGCACCGTCTTGTCGACGAGCTGGCCGGGGAGCAGATCGGTCTGGCCCGCGTTCTCGACCCGGACCTTCTTCAGCATCTGGCGGACGATCAGCTCGATGTGCTTGTCGTGGATCTCGACGCCCTGAGACTTGTAGACCTTCTGCACCTCGCCGATCAAGTAGAGCTCGGTCTCGGTGTAGCCCTTCAGGCGCAGGAGATCGGCCGGATTCAGCGAGCCCTCGTGGAGCGGATCGCCCGGCTCCACGTCCTGTCCCTTGGTCACGAGCAGGCGCGTGCGCCGCGGCAGCTGGATCGCCTTCGGCTCCTCATCCTTCTTCAAGTCGTGCGGGATGATCGTGATCTTCGGACCGCGGTCGGTCGGCTCGATGTCCACCTTGCCGGCAACCTCGGCGAGGGTGGCGGCACCCTTCGGGTTCCGCGCCTCGAAGATCTCGACGACGCGCGGGAGGCCGTGCGTGATGTCCGCGCCGGCCACACCACCCGTGTGGAACGTCCGCATCGTGAGCTGCGTGCCCGGCTCGCCGATCGACTGCGCGGCGATGATGCCGACCGCGTCGCCGATCTCCGCCATCTCGCCGGTGGCGAGGAAGGTGGCGTAGCAGTGACGGCACACGCCGAACTCGCTCTTGCACTTCAGCACCGAGCGGACGGGCATGTTCACCTCGTCGACCGCGTCGCCGAGCGCCTCGATGATCTCGTCGAGGACGAGCGGGGTCAGCTCCTCGCCCTTCTCGGCCACCACGGTCTTGCCCGGCTTGCCGCTCGAGAGCGGCTTGTGCACGTCGGCCGCAAGCGTCCGCCCGAACAGGCTCTTGTTGAGCCCTTCCGGGAGGTGGATCGGCAGCTCGATGAAGTCCTTCGTCTTGCAGTCTTCCTCGCGGATGATCACGTCCTGCGAGACGTCGACGAGACGCCGCGTCAGGTAACCCGAGTCGGCCGTGCGGAGCGCCGTGTCGGCGAGACCCTTGCGGGCACCGTGCGTCGAGATGAAGTACTCGAGCACCGACAGGCCTTCCATGAAGTTGGCCTTGATCGGGCGCTCGATGATCTCGCCCTTCGGATTCGCCATCAAGCCACGCATACCGGCGAGCTGACGGATCTGCTTGGAGGATCCACGCGCACCGGAGTTGGCCATCATGTAGATCGGGTTCAACTCGAAGAAGGTCCGCTCCATCGCTGCCGCGACGGTGTCGGTGGCCTCCGTCCAGATGTTCACGATCGACTCGTGACGCTCCTCGTCGGTGATCAGGCCGCGCTCGTACTGAGCCACGACCTTCGCCACGCGCTCCTCGTACTCGGCCAGGATCTCTTCCTTGTCCGGCGGGATCACGATGTCGTTCTTGGAGATCGTCACGCCGGCCTGCGTCGCGTACTTGAAGCCGAGGGTCTTGATCATGTCGAGCACGCTGGCGATGGAGTGCGCCCCGTACTCGTGGACGAGCTCGGCGATGAACGCGTCGAGCTCACGCTTCGGCAGTGTCCGGTTGATGTAGTCGTGCAGGGGGTCCTCGGGGTCGTAGTCCGCAACGGCCTCGGCGAGCGCACGCTCGACCTCGGAGTTGAAGATCACCCGGCCAGGAGTGGTGAGCAGCAGGTCGCCGTTCCAGCGGAACTCGATCGGCTGCTGCAGCTTCACCTGCTCTGCATCGATGGCGTGCTCGACCTCTTCCTCGCTCGCGAACCGCTTGGGCCGCGGCTCGATGTCCTCGAGCTTGGTCTTCTCGAGGTCGGTCTCGCAGTACGTGAGGTAGTACGTGCCGAGCACCATGTCCTTGGTCGGCGTGGCCAGCGGACGGCCGCTCGCCGGCGACAGGATGTTGTTCGACGACAGCATCAGGATGCGGGCCTCGGCCTGCGCCTCCGCCGAGAGGGGGAGATGCACGGCCATCTGGTCGCCGTCGAAGTCCGCGTTGAACGCGTGACAGACGAGCGGATGCACCTGAATCGCCTTGCCCTCGACGAGCTTCGGCTCGAACGCCTGGATGCCGAGACGGTGCAGCGTCGGCGCGCGGTTCAGAAGAACGGGATGCTCCGCGATGACCTCCTCGAGGACGTCCCAGACCTCCTCGGTCATCGAGTCGACGTACTTCTTCGCCGCCTTGATGTTCTGCACGGACTTCCGCTCGACGAGCCGGCTCATGATGAACGGCTTGAAGAGCTCGAGTGCCATCAGCTTCGGCAGCCCGCACTGGTGCAGCTTCAGGCTGGGGCCGGAGACGATCACCGAGCGCCCCGAGTAGTCGACGCGCTTGCCGAGCAGGTTCTGACGGAACCGGCCCTGCTTGCCCTTGAGCATGTCGGACAGCGACTTCAGCGGACGATTGCCCGGCCCGGTGACCGAGCGGCCGCGGCGGCCGTTGTCGAACAGCGCGTCGACGGCCTCCTGCAGCATCCGCTTCTCGTTGTTGACGATGATCTCGGGCGCACCGAGGTCGAGCAGCCGCTTGAGGCGGTTGTTGCGGTTGATGACTCGCCGATAGAGGTCGTTCAGGTCGCTTGTGGCGAACCGGCCACCGTCGAGCTGCACCATCGGCCGCAGCTCCGGCGGAATCACCGGCACGGCCTCGAGGACCATCCACTCGGGACGGTTCTCCGAGGTGATGAACGCGCTGACCACCTTGAGCCGCTTGATCGCGCGCTGTTGCTTCTGGCCCTTCGCCGTGGCGACCGTCTCCCGCAGCGAGGCAGCCTCGGCCTTCAGATCGAGATCCTTGAGCAGGTCACGGATCGCCTCCGCGCCCATGCCGCCGCGGAAGTAGACGCCGAATCCGTACGGGGAGCCGAAGCGGTCCTTCAGCTCGCGGAAGAGCTGCTCGTCGTTGACGATGAGCTTCGGCTCGAGGTCCTTGAACAGGAGCCACGTCTGCTCCAGGCGGTTGACCGAGTCGACCGACGCCTCGCGTGCGTCGCCGCGACGCGACTCGATGTCGAGATACATCTCGCGGACCTTCAAGGCCCACTGGATGATCGCGTCGAGATCTTCCTTCCGGATCTTTCCGTCCGTCCGGAGGCACAGGTCGTTGGTCAGCTCGCGAATGTCCTGTTCGCCGTCCCACGTGTCGACCACGTCGGCAAGAAGCCCGTTGCCCAGGTCGCGCGAGCGGTCGAGGTTCTTCATGTCGACGCCCGCGACGAACTTGCCGTCCTCCTCGGCGATCTCCTCGCCGTCGAGGAGCGCGTCCAGGATGCGATTGATGTGCTTCGAGATCGCGCCCTTCTTCGCACCGGTCGCCTTCGCCTGCTGCTTGAACAGCGGCTCGAGACCCTTGAGGATCTGCTCGCCGGCGACGGCGACGTTCTCGAGCTCACGCGGGGTGAGCTTGCGGTCGTCTCGAATCGCCGCATTGCGGACGAGCTCGCGGATCTTCTTCGAGTCCTCGGTCGTGATCTGCCCGACGAGGTCGGGGAACATCTTCCCGGCGAGGTCACGAGCTTCCTCGAGCGGCGGCATCGCCTGCTCCTCGGCCCAGTTCGACAGGCCGCGTGCCCAGAAGTCGTCGTCCTCGTCGAAGCCCTTGTCCTTGCCCTTCGCGAAGTAGTCGCGGCGCCGCTTGAGTCGGTCCTCGAGCGCGGCGAGAGCCTCCTCGCGGTCGACCTCGATGCGCTCGGCCTCGGCCTTGACCTTGTCCTCGAGATCGTTCAGGTCCTTTTTCCGCGCGGCGACGTCGACCGCGGTCACGATCGAAGCGGCGAAGTAGAGGACCTTCTCGAGCTCGCGCGGGGCGATGTCGAGCAGATAGCCGATGCGGCTCGGCACACCCTTGAAGAACCAGATGTGCGAGACCGGCGCCGCCAGGTCGATATGACCCATGCGCTCGCGCCGGACCTTCTGCCGTGTCACCTCGACGCCGCAGCGCTCGCAGATGATGCCCTTGTAACGGACGCGCTTGTACTTGCCGCAATAGCACTCCCAGTCCTTCGTCGGGCCGAAGATGCGCTCGCAGAAGAGACCGTCGCGCTCGGGCTTGAGCGTGCGGTAGTTGATCGTCTCCGGCTTCGTGACCTCACCGGAGGACCAGTCGCGAATCTGCTTGCTGGACGCAAGCCCGATGCGAATGGCGTCGAATTCGTTGATATCGATCAAAGTGCTCCTCTTCTCCCTAGTCCTCTAGTTCCAGTTCCGGTTCTGCTGCAAGCGCCGGTGCCTCTTCCTCGTCGTCGGCGTCCCCGTCGGACGTGGCGCCCTCGGTCGACACCTCGACGTCGGTCAGGTCACCGAGCGCCTCGTCGTTCGGCACGACCATCTCGCCGTCCTGATCGACTCGCTCCTGACCTTCCTCGGCCTCCTCGGCCGTGGGCTGGCGTCCGACAGCGCGGAGCGAGCCCGGCGACAGATCGATGCCGAGCTCCTCTGCTGCGCGCAGCAGCTCGTCGTCCTCCTCGCGGACCTCGACGGTCGTGCCTTCGTCGGAGAGCACGTTGACGTCGAGCGCGAGGGACTGCATCTCCTTCAGCAGCACCTTGAAGCTCTCGGGGATCGACGGCTCGGCGATGTTCTCGCCCTTGACGATCGCCTCGTACGCCTTCACGCGCCCGACCGTGTCGTCGGACTTGATCGTGAGCATCTCCTGCAACGTGTACGCGGCGCCGTAGGCCTCGAGCGCCCACACCTCCATCTCGCCGAACCGCTGGCCACCGAACTGCGCCTTGCCGCCCAGCGGCTGCTGGGTGACGAGCGAGTACGGACCGGTCGAACGGGCGTGGATCTTGTCGTCCACGAGGTGCAGCAGCTTCAGGATGTACATGAAGCCGATCGTCACCTTCGACTCGTAAGGCTGGCCGGTCTTACCGTTGAAGAGGCGCACCTTGCCGGACACCTTCCGGCCCACCGGCCGGTTCTGGTCGACGTTGAACTTGATGGGTGAGTCCGGGTTCGCGTTCACCCACGAGACGAGCGCCTCGTCGACGTCCTCCTCGGTGGCGCCGTCGAACACCGGCGTCGCGACGGGATGCGGGTTGTCGGCTGCGATCGGCTTCGAAGACATGCCGTTGGGGCCGTCTCCGTTCGCGAACACGCCATGCGCCGCAGCCCAGCCGAGGTGCGTCTCCAGGATCTGGCCGATGTTCATCCGGCTCGGAACGCCGAGCGGGTTCAGCACGACGTCGACCGGGCGGCCGTCCTCGAGGTACGGCATGTCCTCTTCCGGGACGATCTTCGAGATGACGCCCTTGTTGCCGTGGCGGCCGGCGAGCTTGTCGCCCTCCGCGATCTTGCGCTTCTTCGCGACGTACACGCGAACGAGCTCGTTCACGCCGGGGGACAGGTCGTCGCCGTTCTCGCGAGAGAACGTCTTGACGTCGATGACCTTGCCGCCCTCGCCGTGCGGAACCTTGAGCGAAGTGTCGCGCACCTCGCGCGCCTTCTCCTTGAAGATCGCGCGGATCAGCTTCTCCTCGGCCGTCAACTCGGTCTCGCCCTTCGGCGTGACCTTGCCGACCAGCAGGTCGCCCGAGGTGACTTCCGCACCGATTCGGACAACGCCGCGGTCGTCGAGGTCCTTGAGCGACTCCTCCGAGCGGTTCGGAATGTCGCGCGTGATCTCCTCGTCACCGAGCTTCGTCGAGCGTGCGTCGATCTCGTACTCGTGGATGTGGATGGAGGACAGAACGTCCTCCTTCACGAGCCGTTCGGAGATGACGATCGCGTCCTCGAAGTTGTAGCCCTCGAACGGCATGAACGCGACGAGCAGGTTCGCGCCGAGCGCGAGCTCGCCCATGTCCGTGGAACTGCCGTCTGCGAGCACCTGCTCCGCCTTGACCTTGTCGCCGAGCGACACGATCGGCTTGTGGTGGATCAGCGTGCCCTGGTTCGAGCGCATGAACTTCGTCAGCGGGTACTCGTCCTTGCCGTCCTTGGTCTCCACCGTGATGTGACCGGCATCGACGTCGGTGACGGTGCCGGACCGGTGGGAGAGAACGACGTCGCCGGTGTCGATCGCGGCGCGATATTCAAGGCCGGTGCCGACGATCGGCGCCTGGGCGATCATCAGTGGCACTGCCTGCTTCTGCATGTTGGCGCCCATCAGCGCGCGGTTCGCGTCGTTGTGCTCCAGGAACGGGATGAGCGCCGTCGCGACCGACACGATCTGGGCCGGCGAGACGTCCATGAACTGGATGTCCTTGGGATCGGCCGTGACGGCCTCACCCTCGCGCGAGCGGCAGAGCACCTGCTTGTCGATGAAGCGGCCGGTCTTCTCGTCGACGATCGCGCTCGCCTGCGCGATCGTGAACTGCGCCTCTTCGGCCGCGTCGAGATAGATGATCTCGTCGGTCACCTTGCCACCCACGACCCTGCGGTACGG
>Ga0307310_10000802_pt1 | contig 11052 bp, 12 predicted proteins | sample ER_DNA_197_FD_194502 | JGI IMG/M metagenome (GOLD analysis project Ga0307310, IMG submission 194502) | Bulk soil microbial communities from the East River watershed near Crested Butte, Colorado, United States - ER_DNA_197 | ecosystem: Environmental > Terrestrial > Soil > Floodplain | place...
TGACGCAGCGGAGGCGGGGCACCCCCGGCCACTACACGGACGCGGCGCTCTGGGTCGAGGCGGACGTCTGGAGCGCCGTGCTCGAGCGGCTCGCCGATGCCTCCCGCCTCCTCCACGAGTCGGCCCGTCCGCCGCGATCCGAAGGAACGGTCCATGCCAACCTGTCCGTCCTCGCCTTCCGCATGGAGGACGGCCGGTGACCTGGCGCCAGGCCGTCGGCGTCATGGGGCAGCGCCGGTTCGCGTGGTACTTCGCCGCCCGCACCGTCTCTACCGCCGGCACCGCCATGGCACCGGTCGCGCTGGCCTTCGCCGTCCTCCATCTCACGGACTCGGGTGGCGCGCTGGCCCAAGTGCTCACGGCGCGGACCGCGGCTATGGTCCTGTTCCTCCTCGTCGGCGGCGTCGTCTCGGACCGGATGTCCCGAACCACGGTGCTGCAGCTGGCGCACGGACTCACCGCCGTCACTCAGGGCACCGCGGCGGTCCTCGTCATCAGCGGCCACGCCGACCTCTGGATGCTCACCGGGATCGAGGCGCTGAACGGGGCCGCATCGGCGTTCACCTTTCCCGCCATGGCGGGCATCGTCCCGCTCGTCATCGACCGAGGCCGGCTGCAACCCGCCAACGCGCTGCTGGCGTTCTCCCGCAGCGGGCTGACCGTCGTCGGGCCGGCGGTCGCTGGGCTGCTCGTCGTCACCGTCGGTCCCGGATGGGCCCTGGCCTTCGATGCCGCGACGTACCTCATCGCGATCCTCTGCCTCTGGCGGGTGAAGCTGCCGGCTCGAGATCCCGTGTCGGCGCCCGAGCGCACGTCGATGTGGGCCGAGCTGCGCGACGGCTGGTCGGAGTTCGCCTCGCGGACGTGGCTGTGGGTGGTGGTCGTCGTCTTCGGGTTGCTCAACGCCATCCACTTCGGAGCGCTCGGGGTGCTCGGTCCGCTGGTGTCCAGCCGGGCGCCCGCTCTGGGCGCGGACGGCTGGGGGCTCGCCCTCAGCGCCGAGGCGCTCGGCACGGTCGTCGCGACGGTGCTCATGCTGCGGCTGTCCGTACGGCATCCCTTGCGGGTCGGCATGATCGCCATCGCGGCCATCGCCGTCCCGATCGTCATGCTCGGGCTGTCGCCGTCGACGTGGCCACTCGTCCTCGCAATGTTCGTCGCCGGGTCCGGCACCGAGATGTTCGGCGTGGGCTGGTCGACAGCCATGCAGCAGCACATTCCCGAGGCGGTCCTGTCCCGGGTGTCGAGCTACGACGCGCTCGGCTCGTTCGTCGCGATGCCGTTGGGATCGATGGTGTTCGGCCTCCTCGCGGACCGCATCGACCCCGAGGCGGTGCTCGTCGTCAGCGGCATCCTGTATGCGGCGCTGGCCCTGGGCACGCTGGCGTCCCGCTCGGTCCGCAACCTTCGCAACGACCCGGTGGCCAGCCCTGCCTAGACTGCGGCCGTGTCGATCAAGGAGATCCGCCTGTTCGGCGACCCGATCCTGCGGACCCGAGCCGTCGAGGTCGTCGACTTCGACCGCGAGCTGCGTTCCCTCGTCGCCGACCTGACCGACACGATGGTCGACGCGCCGGGTGCTGGGCTGGCCGCTCCACAGATCGGGGTCGGGCTGCGCGTCTTCACGTGGCACGTCGACGGTGAGCTCGGCCACCTGGTCAACCCCGTCCTGCACCTATCCGACGACTGCCAGGACGGTCCGGAGGGCTGCCTGTCCTTCCCCGGCCTGCGCCAGGACGTCCGGCGGGCCGCCCGCGCGGTGGCGACCGGGTTCGACATGTTCGGGGAGCCGGTGACCATCGAGGCCGACGAGCTGCTCGCTCGGTGCCTGCAGCACGAGACCGACCACCTCGACGGCATCCTCTTCGTCGACCGGATGGACCCGGCCCAACGCAAGCTGGCGATGCGGACGATCCGCGAGGCCGACTGGGCCGGCGGGCCGGTTCCCACGGTCCGGCTCAGCCCGCACTCGACCTTCGGCCGGGGCATGTAGTGCGGCTGGTCTTCGCCGGCTCGCCCGACACGGCAGTACCCAGCCTCGACGCGCTCGCGTCGTCGTCGCACGAGGTGGTCGCCGTCGTGACCCGGCCGGACGCCCCTGCCGGACGGGGACGCCCGCTTCTTCCGTCACCGGTGCGGGTGCGCGCCGAAGCTTTGGGCATGCCGGTCCTCACTCCGGTCTCGGCCAAAGACCCGAGGTTCCACGAGGCCTTGAGCGAGCTGGCGCCGGAAGCCTGTCCGGTCGTCGCCTACGGCGCGATCATCCCGCGTGCCGCGCTCGACATCCCGCGGTACGGCTGGGTGAACCTGCACTTCTCGCTGCTGCCCGCCTGGCGAGGCGCGGCGCCCGTCCAGCACGCGGTGATGGCCGGGGACGACGTGACCGGCGCGTCGACGTTCTTCATCGAGGAAGGTCTCGACACGGGACCGATCCTCGGGACGATGACGGAGAGGATCCGGCCGACCGACACGGCGGGTGACCTCCTGGCTCGTCTCGCGGTCGGGGGCGCCGGACTCCTCGTCGCGACGATGGACGGCCTCGAAGCCGGTTCGATCGTGCCGGAACCCCAACCCGCCGAAGGGATCTCGCTCGCTCCCAAGGTCAGGGTCGAGGACGCACGGATCGACTGGTCACGGCCGTCGTTCGTCGTCGACCGTCAGGTGCGAGGCTGCACGCCGAACCCTGGGTCGTGGACGACGTTCCGCGGCGAGCGGGTCAAGATCGGGCCGGTCACCGCGCTCGTCGACGAAGGGGCCGATCTGCCGGGAACAGTGGTCGCCGGAAAGCGGGAGGTGCACGTTGCCACCGGCTCCGGACACGTCCGGCTGGGTGTCGTGCAGCGGCGTGGCCGGAAGCCGATGCCGGCGGCGGACTGGGCTCGCGGCATACGGATCGAGCAGGGGGAGCGGTTCGCGGATGCCTGAGCGGCGGCCGCCGCGACGGCGCTCCGCGCAGCGCCCGTCCGAGCGCGGTCGCCGCGCCGACCCGGTGCGGCTGACGGCATACTCCGTGATGCAGGCCGTGGCCGACGGCGCCTACGCGAACCTGGAGCTGCCGAAGGCGTTGCGGGATAAGAGGATCGACGGGCGCGACGCGGCATTCGCCACGGAGCTCGTCTACGGCGCGACCCGGATGCGCGGGTTCTACGACCGTGTGATCGAGGTCGCCGCGCGGCGTCCGTTGGCCGACATCGATGGTCCGGTGCTCGACACGCTGCGCCTCGGGGTGCACCAGCTGCTCGGTATGCGGGTGGCCATCCACGCGGCGGTCGACGAGACAGTCGCGCTCGCCCGGCAGGTCAACGGGATCGGGGCATCGGGCTTCGTCAACGCGGTGCTCCGCCGGGTGTCTGAGCGAAGCCGGGACGCGTGGCTGGAGGTCGTTGCCCCAGCGGACATGGAGGCACTGGCGGCCACGGCGGTCCGCACCAGCCACCCGGAGTGGGTGGTGCGCGCGCTGCGGCAGGCCCTGCTCGGTCACGGCACGGCGACCGCCGCCGACGTCGATCGGCAGCTGGCCGCGCTGCTCGACGCGGACAACGCGCCGCCGCGGGTGACGCTGGCGGCGCGACCTGGTCTCGCCGATGTCGGGGAGCTGCTCGGCGACGGCGTTCTTCCGGGCCTACTCGCCCGGACTGCGGTCGTCCTCGACCATGGCGACCCGGGAGTCTTCCCGGCCGTCCGCGAGGGACGGGCGGCAGTGCAGGACGAAGGATCGCAGCTGGTCGCGCTGGCCCTGGCGGCGGCTCCGGTGGAGGGTCTGACGGGCCGCGAGCGATGGCTCGACCTCTGCGCGGGACCGGGCGGGAAGGCCGGACTGCTGGCCGGCCTGGCGCTCGAACGCGACGCCGACCTCGTGGCCAACGAGGTGAACCCCGTCCGTGCCGACCTGGTCCGGCAGACCTTGGCCGCCGCCGTGTCGCGCGGCGGTACCGGACAGGTCACGGTCCGGACCGGCGACGGCCGGGACGTCGGTGCGAGCGAGCCCGACGCATACGACCGGATTCTCGTCGACGCTCCGTGCACCGGGCTGGGCGCGCTGCGCCGGCGACCGGAGGCCCGCTGGCGGCGGAAGCCGTCCGACGTTCCCGAGCTGGCGACGCTGCAGCGGGAGCTGCTGACCAGCGCAGTCGGCGCGACCCGGCTGGGGGGCGTTGTCGCATACGCAACCTGCAGTCCCCACCTCGGGGAGACACGGTTCGTCGTGTCCGACGTCGTGAAGCGGCGGAGCGACGTCGAGCTCGTCGAGGCCGGGCCGTTGGTGACCGACCGCGACGGGAGGCCGGTCGAGGGGACGGGAGACGCGCCGTACGTGCAGCTCTGGCCGCACCGTCACGACACGGACGGCATGTTCCTGGCCCTCCTCCGCCGCCGCTGAACGCGCTCAGCCGGTGCGGTGCCGCAGTGACTGGGCCACGGCGAGGCTGTCGACGAGGTCGTTCATCACGTCGCCGGAGTGACCCTTGACCCACCGAAAGGTCACGTCGCCGCGGTCGTTGACGAGCTCCACCAGCGGCTCCCAGAGATCACGGCTCACGACCGGCTTCTTCGCCGACGTGATCCAGCCGCGGGCCTGCCAGCCGCGCCACCAGCCCTCGCGGAAGCAGTTGACGACGTAGGTCGAGTCGCTCACTACGACGAGCGGGGTGTCCGCGAGGGCGCGGACCGCCTCGAGGGCGGCCTGGATCTCCATCCGCTGGTTGGTCGTCGACGGGTGCCCGCCGGAGCCTTGGCGACCGTCGCCCACCGCCCACGCCCAGCCACCCGGTCCGGGGTTCCCGGAGCAGGCCCCGTCGGTGTAGACCGCGGTGGCGTCCTCGGGCCACGGCATGACCGGCCGCCGGGACCGGACCGGGCCGCGCCCAGGCGATCCGGCCGGCGTCACCGAGAAGAGGTCCTCCTGCACCGGACGACCGTACCGAGTGCTTCTAGGGTGGCTGGGTGCAGATCTCGCCGAGCATCCTGTCGGCCGACTTCGCGAACCTACAGGCGGAGCTGGACGCCATCCGGACCGCCGACTGGGCGCACGTCGACGTCATGGACAACCACTTCGTCCCGAACCTGACCCTGGGCCTGCCGGTGGTCGAGGCGCTGCGCAAGGTCTCCCCGGTCCCGCTGGACTGCCACCTCATGATCGACGACCCGGACCGTTGGGCGCCCGGGTACGCGGAGGCCGGGGCGGAGTCCGTGACCTTCCACGCCGAGGCGGTGGCCGATCCGCGCGGGCTGGCCCGGACGCTGCGCGACCTCGGGGCGAGGGCCGGGCTGGCCATCAAACCGAATACCCCCTGGGAGCCGTACGAGGACCTGCTGCCCGACCTCGACATGGTGCTGGTCATGACGGTCGAGCCAGGATTCGGCGGGCAGGCGTTCATGGCCGACCAGATGCCCAAGGTCCACGCGGTGCGCGAGTCGGTCCGGCGTTTCGGCGGCGAGGTGTGGATCCAGGTCGACGGCGGGGTGAGCGCCGCCACCATCGAGCAGTGCGCCGAGGCCGGCGCCGACGTCTTCGTGGCCGGCTCAGCGGTCTACGGCAAGGACGACGTCCCCGGCGCGATCGCCGACCTGAGAGCCCTGGTCGCCGCCCACCACTGAGGTCACGCTGCGGCGGCAGGTGTGCCCGGGCGCCAATCGGGGCATGTAGGAAAACCTCGGGGTGTTTTGTGCTTGCCCTTTCCTACCCGCCAGGAGTGCTCAGTGGAAGCGCCGAACGGACTCGTCGGCGACCGGTACCGGTTCGTCCGACTCGTCGGTCGCGGCGGTATGGGAGCGGTCTGGGAAGGCTGGGACGAGCGCCTTCGCCGGTCGGTGGCCCTCAAGGTGTTCCACGCGCAGGATCAGCTGCCCGCCGCCGAGGCGGAGCAGCTGACCGAGCGGGCGATGCGAGAGGCTCGCGTCGTCGCCCGCCTGCAGCACCGCCACGCCATCTCGATCTACGACGTGGTGGAGTACGAGGGCCGGCCGTGCCTGGTCATGGAGTTCGTCCCCTCGGAGACGCTGGCCCAGATCCTCGGCGAGCTGACGACCCTCCTTGAGCACGAGGCGGCGACCCTCGCCGCCCAAGTCGCGTCGGCCCTGGCCGCCGCGCACGCCGCCGGGATCATCCACCGCGATGTCAAACCGGCCAACATCCTGATCGACAACGACGGCACGGCACGGATCAGCGACTTCGGCATCGCGCACGCCTTCGGAGAGACCACCCTGACGTCGGCCGGGATGCTCACCGGAACTCCCGCATACCTCGCTCCAGAGGTTGCCCGCGGCGAGGACTCCTCGTATGCGTCGGACGTCTTCTCGCTGGGTTCGACGCTGTACGCGGCGCTCGAGGGGCGGCCGCCGTTCGGAGATCAACGGAACCCCATCGGGCTGTTGCATCGGGTCGCGTCCGGGCAGATCACCCCGCCCGAGCACGCCGGAGCGCTCACTCCGCTCCTGACCGAGATGCTCTCGCCCGACCCGCGCGACCGGCCCACGATGGCCCAGGTCGCGGACGACCTCAACCGGTTCCGCGCGGCCGACCGGAGGCCGGTGGCCGTGCCCGCCGTCCCCCCGCCCGCTGGCGCCGGAAGCACCGACGCGTTCGTCCTCGGGACGCCGGGTACGGAAGGTGACTCGCCGTCGCGCCGCCGGCGCACGCTGGTTGCTGCCGCGCTCCTCGTGGCTGCTGCCTTGGTCGTCGCGGTGGTGGTGTTGCTCCGGCCCGGAACGAGTGACCCCGCCGCGGGGCCACAACCCTCGAGCTCCTCGACGTCCGCAGCATCGACGACAACGTCGACGGCGGCCTCGACGGCAGCATCGACGGCGGAGGAGACGCCGACGGGGACGGCCGCAGTGACCGAGGAGGCAGCGCCCTCACCCGTTGGGCCGACCGCGTCGACGCCGGCGGGCGCTTCCGTGGCCCCCTCGGTCAGCGCGCCGCCCCGTCCGCCGAGCGCCCTCCCGACACCGGTTGTGGTGAGCCAGCCGCCCACGGGGCAGCAGCTGGCGGCCGCCATCAGCAGCTACTACACCCTCGTGCCGCGCAACCTCGACCAGGCCTGGCCACTCATGACCGCCGACTACCAGACCCGGCACGCCGGCGGCCGCGCCGCATACGATCGGTTCTGGGGCGGCTTCTCGGCGGTGAGCGCCACCCAGGTAGCCGGTTCCTCGCCGTCGACGGCAACGGCGCTGATCACCTACACCCGGCTGGACGGCACGGTGGTCCGGGAGCGAACCACCTTCGGTCTGGTCAACGAGGGTGGCGTCCTGAAGATCGCCAGCTCGACGGTGATGAGCAGCTCAGGCTGACCCGGGTGGTGTCCGAGATCACCTGCGAGTCTGGCCGGCCCGCGTGCGATACTTCGTCCAGACGTGCTCCGGGGTCGGTGCAACTCCGAACCGGCGGTGACAGTCCGCGACCCGACCGCAGCCAGCGGCCGGTGGACCTGGTGAAACTCCGGGACCGACGGTGAAAGTCCGGATGGTAGGCAGCACGTAGCAGATCGGCAGATCCTCCCGTGGGGAGGACGCCGGTCTCGACGGCCGTCGTGCCGCTCGTCGTCCCGGAGCTCGCCCCAAGGGTTGGAGCACAAGGGAAGGACACGAGACCCATGGACCTGCTGCGGTGGCTCTACGAGGCCAGCATCCCCGTCGCCGGCTACGAGCTGCACTGGCTCGAGCTCATCGGCGTCCTGTTCGGCCTCGGCTCGGCGATCGGCGGTCTGCGGCGCCGGGTCTGGGCCTGGCCGGTCGGCATCATCGGGAACGTCCTGCTCTTCTTCGTCTACATCACGGTGACGTTCGATCAGGCCGACGGGCGCGCCCCCCTCTTTGGCCAGTCGGGTCGTCAGATCTTCTTCATCATCGTCAGCGTCTACGGCTGGTGGCGGTGGAACCAGGTCCGCAAGCTCAACGACCACGGGGCCGACCAGCCGGCGGTGACGCCCCGCTGGGCGACCGCCCGCGAGCGGCTCGGTCTCGGGCTGTTTTGGCTGGTCGGCGTCCTCGTCGTCCAGCAGGTGTTCGCCACCATCGGTGCCAGCTGGCCGGCCCCCCGCTGGTACTTCTGGTGCGACGCCTGGATCTTCGTCGGCTCGATGATCGCGACCTACGCGATGGCCCGCGGCTGGAACGAGTTCTGGCTGGCGTGGATCGGGGTCGACATCGTCGGCGTGCCGCTGCTGATCCACTCCGGGTACATCCCGACAGCGGTCCTGTATGCGTTCTACGCGGTCTTCGTCATCTACGGGTTCGTCGTCTGGCTGCGGGCGTCGCGCACCGAGCGGCCCGATCGGGAACCCGAGGCGGTGGCGTCGACCGGGTGATCGGGCCTGGTGGCAGGGTGCCCGTCAGAGTGCGCGTCAGAGTGCGCTGGATGCTGTCATGACGACACCAAACGCACTCTGACGGGCACCCAGATCCCGGTGCCTGCTGCCGTCAGACCTCGTGCTCGCGCAGATAACGCTCGACCTTCTCGAGCCACTCCCGATAGGTTTCGCCTACTCCCGGCGGGTGATAACTCGATCCCAGCTTGTCGACAGCTGCGCTCAACTCGCTTTCACTATCACAACGCGCCAAGAGCTGCAGGAGCTCTTGCCGTGCCGCTTTGCGATGATCCAGCGACTCGTCATCAACGTAGGTCGCGACAGCGGTTGCGGCATCTGGATACTCGTCCCGCCAGTCCTGGTGGAAGAAGCCAATGAAGAACCGCCCGAGCGGCGATATCGGCGTTGACCAGGAGCCCATCAGGGCTCCGGGAAGCTTGTGACGATGCGATATCCGTTGGGCATGCTGGAATCCTTCCGCAACATCGTCACGTTGCCCGACGCGTCAACGGCGCTCGCCCAGTGTCTCAACATCGTCTTGCCGATCGGATGGTCGAACGTCAAGCGGAGCGGTAGGAACCTATCCGCCGACGACAGGAATGCATCGATCTCCGCACCATGGCCGCCGAGGTTGGCGTAGGTGTATCGCTCGGCGTCCGCGAGAGTGGTGAACGTCGACGCCCTCAGCAGGTGCGGCTCGGCGAGAAGTCGCTCGGCCAACTGCTCATCCGTTCGACCCACGTGCCTGGCGATGGTGTGGAAGTCCTCGCCGAGCTCGTGGGCCAGCAAGCCGCCATCTCCGAGGGAGCGCAGCGTGTCTCGACCGAGGATGTCGGCCCCAGCCCGGCCGCCCTGGACGAGGCCGTCGCGGACGAGGATCCGGCGGCCGAACTTCTGCAGGATCACGTACTCGCCGACGATCGGAACCAGCCCGACCGCACTCATCCCCCCATTGGTGTAGTCGCCCTCGCGGACGTACCAGAGCGCGTTGACCGCGTCCGCCGGGTCGCCGACGACCGGAACCAGCCCGACCGCGTCGAGCGTGGTGTGCCCGGCATCGATAACCGCTGCGGGGCGGACGCCCGACTCCCACAACCGCCGCGCCTCAGGCGCACCGTCACTGGCCGCCGCCATCGCCGCAGCCGCTAGGTCGCCCGCCCCGGCGACCGCCGCCCGGGCGCGTTCCAGCAGCTCCAGCGCCCGCCGACGCAGCGCGTCGACGGCGTTCGCTGCCGCGGTGTCCGGCGTCGACTGGAGCTCGCCGACCCGCATACCGACGCTCATCGGACCGCCGACCAGAGGCCCCGTGACACCACCCGCGACGGCGACCTCGGTCACCGCCGAGCAGTACTCCTGGTAGATCTCCTCCGCCTGCGCCGCCGTGGACCGAGCCGCTCCGACGTCGTCGGCGTAACGATCCAGCGCCGAAGCGCCAGCGGCCAAGGCGTCGGACGCCGACTGCCACCGCCCCGGCTCGACGGAGATCCGGTCAGAGAACGCCATGCTCGTTTCCCCGCGCCAGTGGGTCACCTCGATCCGGCTCAGCGCAGCGCCGCCGGTCTCGAGGACGTCCGCCGACCACCGCAGCACCTCGGCCGCCGCCCGAAGCCCACCGATATCGGCCGGCACGAGGGCCTCGACCGGCGCCCCGGCGGCGAGGAGCGCCTCGGCGGTCGCCGGGTCGGCCGGCATCACAGCCCGCCGGGAAAGACCAGCGACTGCGGGTCGGGCAGTGGTGGGGGAGCGCACGACAGCAGCTGCTGGTAGCGGCTCTGCGCCGCGTCCTCGGCCTGCAGGTACGCGGCGGAGCAGTCGTCGAGGCGGGTCGCCATCACCGCGCTGTCACCGACCAGGTGGGACAGGCCCGCGTCACATCTCGCGCAGAAGTCGCGGAACGCCGTGGCCAAACCGGCGTGCCCCACGTCGAGAACCCTCGCCGGAAGGTTTTCGACCGTCGTCGCCGCCGCCTGGTCGGTCACACGTAGCACCGCTTGCGCCGCCACCACTAGCTCGTCGGTCACCACCTCGTAGGTCAGCGGCCCACCGGCGTCCCCTCGCACTGACCCATCGAAGCAATCCCGTCGCCACCGCCCGCGACTTGTCCACAGCCCCGCACCCGTAGGCTTGAGGGTCGTGAAGACCTTCGAGCAGCTGTATGTCGAGCTCGGCGAGAAGGCCGCGACCAGGCCGGACGGCTCCGGGACCGTCGCCGCCCTCGACGCCGGTGTGCACGCCATCGGCAAGAAGATCGTCGAGGAGGCGGCAGAGGTCTGGATGGCGGCCGAGTACGAAGGCGGCGACCGCACCGCACACGAGATCAGCCAGCTGCTCTACCACCTGCAGGTGCTCATGCATGCCCGGGGCATCGCCCTCGACGACGTCTACGCCCACCTGTAGGAAAGCTCACCATGTTGCGTATCGCCGTCCCGAACAAGGGATCCCTGTCTGAGTCCACCGTGGAGATGCTCCGCGAGGCCGGCTACGCCGTCCGGCGCGACACCAAGGAGCTCGTCGTCGCCGACCCCGACAACGACGCCGAGTTCTTCTATCTGCGCCCCCGCGACATCGCCATCTACGTCGGCTCGGGCACCGTCGACGCCGGCATCACCGGTCGCGACCTGCTCCTCGACAGCGCGAGCAGCGCGACTGAGGTGATGACACTGGGCTTCGGGAAGTCGACCTTCCGGTATGCGGCGCGGCCGGGTGATGCCCGCAGCGTCGCGGGGATCGAGGGCAAGCGGGAAAG
>Ga0307310_10000805_pt1 | contig 11040 bp, 10 predicted proteins | sample ER_DNA_197_FD_194502 | JGI IMG/M metagenome (GOLD analysis project Ga0307310, IMG submission 194502) | Bulk soil microbial communities from the East River watershed near Crested Butte, Colorado, United States - ER_DNA_197 | ecosystem: Environmental > Terrestrial > Soil > Floodplain | place...
CCGCCGGTCCCACCTGCGCTCGTCCAGACGATTCCTCCAGCGGTGCTCGAGATATTTGCGCCGCTCTTGGCGCCGGCGGCGCTCCCTGTGCAACCGCTCGCCCACATGTCACCACTCCTCCTCCCCCTGCGTCCGGCAACGCCGCCACCGTTCCTCGATCGGTATGCGGCCGGGTCGCCGGCCGGAGCGGTGCCCGTACTGCGGCGCGAACACGCAGCCGCCGTCGCGCCTGATCGCCGGCAGCCGAACGCACAGCGCCTCGGGCTTCTCATTTCTTCGGGATTCATCCCGCCGGCCTCCGGCGGCGGTGTCGCGAGCGGCGGCGGGGGCTCCGGCTTCGGTGCCGGCATCACCGCTGCGCTTGCGATCTGGATCCTGCTCGCGCTTCCAGGGGTCGCTGTCCTCCGGCTACCTGCAGGCCGGCGCGGACCGCGCGCCCACGTCGATGACACGCGCACTCGCCCCGGGTAGCCGAAGAGCTTCGTCGTCCGATCGCGTGCTATCGCGCGCGATACCAGCGATACCAAAGGAGCTCTTCGATGAAACGATGGATGACATCGCTCGCAGCCTGCTTCGCGGCTCTCGCCGCGACCGCAGGCACGGCGTTCGGTGCCGGTCCGGTCCAGTCGGGGACGCAGTCGTCCTCGACAGACCAGGCCGCCCTCGCCGCATCGAGCGCAACCCAAGTTCAGCCGACGAACCAGAACATCTCGGTTCGCGTGCTGAGCCCGGGCAACGACGGCGCCGTCTCGCAGTCCAACGAGGCCGAGTCGTCCGCGAACGCGGCAAACACCGCGTCGACCACGCAGAACGCGACCCAGGGGCTCGCCTCGAGTTGCGGCTGCGTGATCCCGGGCACGCGTTCCTCCGCTGTTGACGGAGTCCTCGCAGGCGCGCTGCAGGCCGCCGGCGATGGCACCCCGGCAGCGGCAGCGGCAGCAGCACCGGCAGCAACACCCGCCCCGAGCGGCTCGACGCAGGCGAACGACGCTGCGTCGACCGGCACCGCCGCGAACACCGCCCCCACGTCCGAGACTGCGACGCAGTCGTCGAGCGGCGGGGGAAGCGGCGTGCAGTCGACGCAGCAGGATGCGTCGACCACACAGGGCGCAGCAGCCGCGTCGTCCGCGACCCAGGACCATCCCGAGAACTCGAACATCTCGGTGCGCGTCCTGAGCCCGGGCAACGACGGTGCCGTGCACCAGTCGAACGAGGCCTCTTCGTCCGCCGACGCCACGAACACGGCGGCGACGACGCAGGGCTCCTCGCAGACGGGTAGCGGCTCCGGCGTGCAGTCGTCGACCCAGAACGCCGACACCTCGCAGGAGTCGGCAGCTCTGTCCTCGGCCAAGCAGGTCAGCCCCGAGAACTCGAACGTCTCGGTGCGCATCCTGAGCCCGGGGAACGGCGGCTCGGTGTCGCAGAAGAACGAGGCGGAGTCCTCCGCGAACGCGCAGAACTCCGCTCCCGTGACGCAGACGTCGACGCAGAGCGGTTCGGGAAGCTCGTGCGGTTGCAGCAGCACGAGCCCGTCCGTTCAGGCGATCGGGCAGTCGAGCTCCGTCGAGCAGGCCGCGCTTGCGGCCTCGTCGGCGAACCAGTTCGGCGCGTCGAACTCGAACGAGCCGATTCGCATCGGCTCGTACGGCAACGACGGATCCGTGTCGCAGGAGAACGAGGCGGAGTCATCCGCCTCGGCGACGAACACCGCACCGGTGACGCAGACCGGGACCCAGACTCAGTTGGGCTCCCGCTGTGGTTGCTCTGCAGGTCCGGCCGTGCAGGCGATCGGACAGTCGAGTGAGACCGAGCAGTTGGCTGTCGGTCTCTCCTCGGCCACGCAGATCGGTGCCTCGAACGAGAACGATCCGATCCGGATCGACTCGCCGGGCAACGACGGCAGGGTGTCGCAAGAGAACAGCGCGGAGTCATCCGCGTCGGCAACGAACACTGCACCGGTGACGCAGACCGGGACCCAGACTCAGACGGGCTCCGGCTGTGGTTGCTCCAGTCCGGCCGTGCAGGCGATCGGACAGTCGAGTGAGATCGGCCAGTTGGCCGTCGGTCTCTCCTCGGCAAAGCAGGTCGGTGCTTCGAACGAGAACGGTCCGATCCGGATCGACTCGTGGGGCAACGGCGGTTCGGTGTCGCAGGAGAACGAGGCGGAATCGTCCGCCTCGGCCTCGAACAATGCTCCGACCACCCAGACCGGGACCCAGACGCAGTCCGGCAGCGGCGTCCAGGCACTCGGCCAGGACTCGTCGATCTGGCAGGGGGCGTTCGCGGCGTCGTCCGCCACGCAGCTCCCCGGCGAGTCGAAGTGCGGGTGTCGCGGAGCGTCGTTCGGCAACACATCCGATCCGATCCGGATCGGCTCGTACGGGAGCGACGGGTACCTCAAGCAGGAGAACGAGGCCTCGTCGAGCGCCGACGCGACGAACTACGCCGCGCCGACGCAGACCGGTACGCAGACGCAGTCCTCCGGGTGCTCGTGCCATGGGCTGGGCGTTCAGGCGCTCGGTCAGTGGTCGGGTGTTCATCAGGGCGCAGCAGCCCTGAGCTCTGCAGCGCAGGTCGGCGCCAAGAACTCGAGCGCGCCGATCAGCGTCTGGAGCCCCGGTGGCGGCGGCTGGACGTGGCAGTCGAACGAGGCTGACAGCAGCTCGTACGGCTCGAACGTCGCGAGGATCCTCCAGGCCGGAATGCAAGTGATGGTCTAGCCGGAGGAAACGTCGGGGGCTCCGGAGTGCCGCAGCTCGGGGCCCCCGATCTACTGCCCACAGGGTGCACAAAAGGCCGAAAAGGGCGTACCTTATGAGGGTAACGTGAGGTTTGCAACGAGGGGAGACGTCCGGTGCTAGCCGGTAGCTCAGCGTTGCTGCGGCCCTCGCCCGCACCGCTGGTGCGCGTTGCCGTGCTCAGCCTCGTCGGTCTTACCGTCGCGCCGCCACTCGCGAACGCCGGATCTCACTCGCCGGACCCGAGCCCGCATTACAGCCTCGTGGCTCCCGACCCCTATCCCACGGAACACGCGCTCGCGCCGCGCACGACACCGGTGCGCATCACCACGGTGCCGGTCTACGTCCAGCGCCTGCCGGTGACGGTGCAGTCGCCGGAGGCGCAGGCGAAACCGAAACGAACGGTACCGGTTGCACGACATAGGCCGCAGAAGGCCGGCGTGCGCTCCAGTCAACCGGTCGAGCCGGTTCGCAATCCGGACCATGCGGCACTGCAGATCGTTGCAGTCGGGCAAACGGCGTTGGTCGAGTCGCCGCAACACGCGTCACGCCGGCTCGTGCTCGCGCTGGGCGTGCTCGTTCTGCTCAGTGCTTCTCTCGTGGCAGGCGCGGCGCGGGAGCTCGCGCGATGAGACGGAGGTTCGTGATTCTCGCACTCGCCGCCGCCGTTCTCGCAGTACCAGCCGCGGCACAAGCCGATGTGGGGATCATTGCTGCGTGCAACGGCCTTGCGAACGGGTGCAGCACGGGGTGGTACACGAGCGACGTCAAGGTGTCGTTCATTCTCCCCGGGGGTTCGAGCAATCCGCAAAATTGCGGTGACCAGACGATCGCGAACGACACGGCGGGGATCACGATCACCTGCAGCGTGGTCGTTGTCAACGGACCTCCCCAGTGTTGCGTTCTTGCTGTCACCATCAAGCGCGACGCGACGCCGCCGACGGCGACCGCAATTAGCGCGCAACGAGGCCCCGACACGAACGGGTGGTACAACCACGCGGTCGGCGTCACTGTTCAGGGCACCGACAACTTGTCCGGAATAGCTTCATGCACGACACCCACATTCGCCGGGCCGGACTCGAGCTCGGCGGCGGTCAGCGGCACCTGCACGGACAGTGCCGGGAACATCTCCGCGGCGAAGACGCTCTCGTTCCCGTACGACTCGACGCCGCCAAACGTCGCGCCCGCGCCCGCGCGCGGCGCTGATGCAAACGACTGGTACAACCACGCCGTCAACGTCGCTTTCACGGGGACAGACTCCGTGTCGGGCATCGACAGCTGCACGTCCGGCAGCTACTCCGGGCCCGACAACGGCTCCGCGTCCGTCTCCGGAACGTGCCGAGACAAGGCCGGCAATACGGCGACCGGGTCGTTCGCGCTGCATTACGACTCGACCCCGCCGACGGTCGCAGGCGCGACGCCGGACCGCCAGCCCGACGCGAACGGCTGGTACAACCACGACGTCACCATCACGTACAGCGGAGCGGATGCGACGTCCGGCATCGACTCGTGCGACGCGCCGAAGTACGACAAGCCGAACGACCCTTCGGCGGCGGTGAGCGGACGCTGCCGCGACAAGGCCGGCAACGTGAGCGCCCCCACCTCGTTCGCGTTCAAGTTCGACTCGACACCGCCGAAGCTAACGAAGCTCGCCGCCGCTCCGCAGAGCGGCGCGGTCGCGTTGACCTGGACGGCGTCCGCCGACGTCAAGGCGATCAAGATCACGCGCACCCGCGGCGACCGTGAGCCGGTCACGCTCTACGACGGCAAGCGCATCAGCTCGTTCATGGACAAGAAGGCGCAAAATGGCAACCGCTACACCTACGCCGTCATCGCCCTCGACGAGGCCGGCAACGCGACGACCGACAAGGCGGCAGGCAACCCGTCTGCCCCGCTGCTGGCCCCTCGGCAGTCGGCACTCGTCCACGGAGGCACCACCCTGCGCTGGCAAGCGTCGTCCCATGCGACCTACTACAACGTGCAGCTCTGGCTGCGCGGGCGAAAAGTGCTGACGAGCTGGCCCGGTGGGCCGAGCCTGCGCCTCAGCAATCTCCACCCCGGCGCGTACGTCTGGCTCGTCTGGCCCGGGCTCGGCCCGCGGACGAGGCACCAGTACGGTCCCCTGATCGGGAGGAGCACGTTCATCGTCAAGGGTTGAGCCATGAGGCCCTGCGTTGCAAAGTGGATGAACCTGGCGCTCAAGGTATAAGCAATCCAAATTGCCCCGGCATCGTCTAAGTCTCCGATGCGTAGGCTCCACGTTCCTGTCCCTTCCGCCCGGAGGTCGTAGTGGCCAACGATGCGCTCGCACCCGCGACGGTGATCGCGGAGCGCTTTCTCGACAACATCGAGACCGTCGTGCACGGCAAACGCGAGCAGATCAAGCTCGTCGTCGGCGCGCTGATGTGCGGCGGGCACGTCCTGCTCGAAGACGTGCCCGGCACGGCGAAAACCGTGCTCGCCCGTGCGATCGCGGGCTCCATCCGCGGCTCGCACTCGACCCGGATCCAGTGCACGCCCGACCTCCAGCCCACCGACGTCACCGGGCTCTCGATCTTCAACCAGAAGGAACGCGACTTCGAGTACCGCCCCGGCCCGGTGTTCGCGAACGTCGTGCTCGTCGACGAGATCAACCGCGCGATGCCGAAGACGCAGTCCGCGCTCCTCGAGGCGATGGCCGAGCAGCAGGTCACCGTCGACGGCGAGACCCGCCGCCTCGAGGATCCCTTCCTCGTCATGGCGACGCAGAACCCGATCGAGTACGAAGGCACCTTCCCGCTGCCGGAGGCGCAGCTCGACCGCTTCTTCGTCAAGACGACGCTCGGCTACCCGGACGCGGAGGACGAGGCGCGCATCGTCGAGGAGCAGATGGGAGGGCACCCGCTCGCGCGGCTCGAGCCCGTCATCGACCTCGCCGACGTGATGACGCTCCGTGCAGCGGTCGGCGGCGTGTTCGTCCACGAGGCGGTCGCACGCTGGATCGTCGACCTCGTCCGCGCGACGCGCGACCTCGACATCGTCGCGATCGGCAGCTCCGTCCGCGGCACGCTCGCGCTGAACCGTGCCGCACGCGCGTCGGCGGTGCTGCACCAGCGCCGCTACGTAACGCCGGAGGACGTCGAGCAGCTGTTCGTGCCGGTGCTCATGCATCGCATCCTCTTCCGCCCGAGCTTCCTCGCAGAGATCCGCGACCGCGGCTGGGAAGCGGCGAGCCTCGAGGTGCGTGCACGGTGCCTCGAGCGGGCGCCGAAGCCGGGCTTCGACATCGACCTCGACGTGCCCTCAGCCGTCACGGCCTAGATGGCGGCAGTCTTCCCGCTCGTCCCGCGACGGCGGGTGATCGGCCTGGCCTTCGGCGGTGTCCGGTCGGCGCGGCGCGGCGTCGGCTCCGACGTTGCGAGCACGCGCGAGTACCGGCCCGGCGACGACGTCGCGTGGATGGACTGGGCGGCGTCGGCACGCCTGTCGGCCGCACGCGGCACCGACGAGTTCATCGTGCGCGAGCGCTTCGCCGACGAAGCGCCGCGCGTCGTCGTCCTCGCCGACCGACGTCCGTCGATGGCGATCGAATCATCGCCGCTTCGCCTGGTCGACAAACCACGGGCGATCCTCACCGCCGTCGAGCTGATCGGCGCGAGCGCGATCGCCGCGCGCAGCCTCACCGGCTACCTCGACTACGCGGAGGGCGAGCCGTTCTGGCGCGCCCCGCGCACCGAATCGCGAGCCGAGCCGGGAACGTTCGCGCGGAGCTTCCGCGCGCCCGCCGACAACGTCTCGCAGGGCCTCGACTTCCTCGGCGAGCACCGGCGCGACCTGCCCACGCAGGCGTTCGTCTTCGTTCTCTCCGACTTCATCGTCCCGCCCGACCTCCGCGTCTGGACGCGCGCGCTCGAGCACCGCTGGGAGATCGTGCCGGTGATGATCCAGGATCCGGTGTGGGAGCGCAGCTTCCCGGAGATCGGCGGGATCGCCGTCCCCTACGCCGACCCGCGCAGCGGACGCGTCTTCCCCGTGTACCTCACGGAGCGCGAGGCAGGCCGCCTCCGCGCCGAGCACGAGGGCCGCTGGGACGGGCTCGTGCGCGACTTCCGCTCGCTCGGCATCGAGCCCGTGTCGGTGCACACGCACGACTACGGCGACATGCTCTCGTCATTCCTGCGCTGGGCCGATCTGCGCCAGATGTGGCGCGGGGCCGTCGCATGAAACGGCTGCTTCTCGTCGCAGCCGGCGCGCTTACGCTCGCGGCCCCCGCAGCGGCAACGCTGCCGAACTTCCCCAAGGGCTCGTCGATCGGCGAGGGCGTGCCGCTGAAGGCGTACGCGACGGTCACGCCCACGGTGCATCTCTTCGGTGACGAGTTGACGGCCAAGATCGCGATCGTCGCCGACACGAAGTGGGTCGACCCGATGCGCCTGCGCGTCACGACGAACTTCGCGCCGTACACGTTGACCCGCAAGCCGACCGTGCTGCGCCTTCGCGTCGGCCGCTTCTCGCAGGTGACGTGGACGTGGACGCTCCACTGCATCACCTTGCCGTGCGTCCCACGACTTCCGCCGAGCGACAAGTTCCACGTCTTCCACTTTCATCCCGCCCGCATCGACTACCTCTCGATCGCGGGAAAGCCGACGTACGGGATCAACGCGAGCTTCCCGCCCGTCGAGGTGCTCTCGCAGGTGAGCCCCGGCGTCGCGGCGTTCCTGCGCAAGACGAATCGCCTCAATTGGCGCTTTCAGTTCACGCCCCTCGCCGCGCCGGCGTACCGCACGGCGCCCGGCCTGCTCTTCTGGCTCGCCGTGGGGGTCGGCAGCGCATTTCTGCTCGCGGCCGCCTGGTTCGTGTACCGCTGGTATCTCGTCATTCGCCCGCGGCGCGCGCCCGTGCACGTCGATCCCGGCACGCCTCTCGAACGCGCACTTGCCGTGCTGCGCTATGCCCACGAAACGGGCGACGAGACGCTGCAGCGGAAGGCCTTCGAACGTGTGGCCGGCGAGCTCGGCATCGAGCGCGCAGACGAGCTGACCCTGATCGCGCGCGAGCTCGCATGGTCGCCCCGCACACCGGAGGACGAAGAGGTCGAAGAGTTCGCAGAGCAGGCCCGCGGTTCGCAGGACGAGCCATCGTGAGAATCCCGACCTTCCATCGCGGCGTCGCCGTGCCGCTCGCCGACCTGCCGCGGCTCCGAGGCGCCGCACAGCGCACCTCGCTCGTCCGCCTGCTCCTCGTTGCAGCGCTCGCCACGACGCTCGCATGGCTCTTCGTGGTCGCGAAGTCGGCAGGTGCCGGCCGGGCGGCAGTCTTCCCGGAAGGCGCGAGCACCGGCATCGTGGCGCTCGACATGTCGGCGAGCATCTCCGGTCCGATCTATGCACGTGTCGCGACAACGCTGCGTGGGATCGTCAACGCGAACCAGTCGGTCGGGTTGATCATGTACTCCGACACCGCCTACGAGCTGCTGCCGCCGAACTCGCCGCCGGGCGCGATGCTCCAGTTCATCCCGTTCTTCACGCCGCTCCGCTACTACGGCAGCACGCCGGTCTTCGCCCCGACGCCATGGGACACGTTCATGGGCGGCACGCGTGTCGGCGAAGGGTTGAAGATGGCGCGGCTCGCGCTGAAGCGCGCGCGTGTGAACCATGGCGCGATCCTGCTCGTCAGCGATCTCGACGACTCGAACGCCGACCAGGGGCTGCTGGAGCAGGAGGCACTTCAGCTTCGCACCGACCACATCCCCGTGCGGATCGTCCCGCTCTTCGCCGCGCCCCGTGACAAGCGTCTTTTTGCGGCGCTCTTCGGCGACAAGGCGTTCGTCGACCCGAGCGTGTTCACACACACGGCGAAGCGGCACGCGGCGTCGGTCGCCGCACCCCAGCCGTGGGTGCTGCTGCTCCTCGGCGGGCTCCTCGTCGGCCTGCTCGCCGGCAACGAGCGCTTCAACGGCCGGCTGACTGCGCGGGGCGTGGCGGCATGAGGAGGAAGCTCGCTCGCCATCGCAGCGCGTTCGTCGCGCTGGTGCTCATGGGAGTCGCGCTCGTGCTTGCGCTTCTCGCCGTCGACGTGCGCGCGTGGCAGACGACGGTCGCGCGCGACGACCTCCGCTTCCGGGCGCTTCCCGCGCACAAAGGCCTATGGAGCTCCCCGACGATCCTCCCTGGAGACCCGGCGTCTCGCCTCATCGGCACCGGCGACGCGATGGCGTACCGGCACGCACTGCAGTACTTCTGGTTCGCGCGGATCGGCAGCAATCCGGAGGTGCGCCAGGACACGCCGGAGCTCCGCGCCTCGGCGCAGGAGCGGATTCAGAGCATGATCAGCTCCGCACCGAACGCGAAGCAGCGCTCCGACGCGGCGAACCTCCTTGGCGTGCTCGTCGTGACGACCCCTGCGCCCGGCTCCGACCAGGACGCCGTCACGCAGATCCTCACGCGCGCTGCGCAGTTCTTCCAGCTCGCGATCTCGATCGACGACGGCAACCTCGATGCGAAGCAGAACCTCGAGCTCGTGCTCCGGCTGCAGCGTCCCGGCAAGGGCAAACTCGGGCGCGACGCGCGCAGCGGCTACGGCTTCGGCCGCGGCCGTGGCGCGGGACAGCAGGGCAGCGGCTTCTGATGCTCGCGATCTTCGGCGTGTCGTTCCTGACGCCGCTCGACGCCGTCTTCGTGCTCGCCGCGGCCGCGCCGCTCTTCGCTCTGCTCGTGACCGAGCGCCGCGCGGAGCGGGTTCGCCGGCTGCTCGCGCTGCACGGGCCAGGGCGGCGGGCCGTCGTTCCCGTGGTGATCGCGCTCGTCCTCCTCCCCGCCCTCGTCGCGGTTGCGGCCGCGCAGCCGGTCGTCGTGCGCGAGCAGCTCGTAAGCGAGCGCGCCGACGCGCAGGCATTCGTCCTCTTCGACACGTCGCTCTCGATGCGCGCGAGCGGCGGACCAGGCCAGGTGACGAGGCTCGTCCGCGCGAAGCGGCTCGCACTCCGCCTCCAGCAGAGCCTCTCCGACGTGCCGATCGGGATTGCGTCGATGACGGACCGCTCGCTCCCGAACCTGATGCCGACGACCGACCGCACCCTCTTCGACCGCACCGTGCAGCAGTCGATCGCGATCAATCAGCCACCGCCGAGCCAGCAGTACAAGGCCCGGGCGACGACCTTCGCCGCGCTCGTGCCCCTCGTCGAGTCGCACTTCTACTCCCAGGGTGTGCAGCGGCGCCTGCTCATCGTCTTCACTGACGGCGAGTCGTCGCAGGTGTCGCCGCTCCTCAAGCTGACGCTGCACCGCCGCGTCGCACCGGTGTTCGTGCACGTGTGGGAGCCGGGCGAGCGCATCTTCGACCACGGCCGTGCCGACCGACGGTATGTCTCCGACCCGCAGAGCACGAAGGCACTCGATGACCTCGCCGAGATCGTCGGCTCGACGCACTCCTTCCAGGAGAGCGACTTCGGCGCGATCTCGCATGCCGCACGCAATGCCGTTGGGCGCGCGGGGACGCGGACGCGCATCGACTCGTACGCACGCATCGCGCTCGCCCCGTGGTTCGTGCTCGCGGGCGCTCTGCCGCTCGCGTTCCTGCTCTGGCGGCGGAACGCCTAGCGAGCGAGGCGCACGTCGTTGGCCAGCGCCTTCCACAGCCGCTGGTAAGCCGGTAGGCAGCTGCCACGGACGCGAACGGTGCGGGGGCCGACGCGGACGAACAAGGTGGCGAAATCGGGCAGCGAGCCCTTGCAGAGCGTGAGCGCCGGCAGCACGCCGAAACCGGTTGTGACTGCGAGCCGATTGAGCTCGCCGAGCTGGAGGCGCGTCAAGTGCTTCCGGCCTACCGTCGCGCGCCCCGTGGCCGACACGCTGCCGTCGATCGCGACCACGATACTGAACGGCTGGATGTTCCCGCCGGCTTGCCCGAACGCGAAGCCGGTCTTCGACGAAGCGCCGGCTGCGGGGACGATTGCCGCCGCGAGTAGCAGCGCTGTCAGCACATGACGCAGCATCGCCAGGAGCCTATCGGGAGCCGTTACCCTGGCGAAATGCGCCGTACCCCGTTCCTTCTCCCGCTGCTTGTTGCGGTCGCGGTGCTCGCAGGCTGCGGCGGTGGCGGCAGCTCGAGCACGTCCACCACGCCGCCGGCGGCGCTCCTCCATCCCGCGAAGCTCACGAAGAAGGCGCCGCAGCTCTTCGACATCACCTTTCACACGACGAAGGGCGATTTCGTGGTCACGGTGCACCGCACATGGGCGGCGCAGGGCGCCGACCGCCTCTACAACCTGGCGACGAACCACTTCTTCGACGGGATGAAGATCTTCCGCGTGGTACCGAACTTC
>Ga0307310_10000806_pt1 | contig 11031 bp, 11 predicted proteins | sample ER_DNA_197_FD_194502 | JGI IMG/M metagenome (GOLD analysis project Ga0307310, IMG submission 194502) | Bulk soil microbial communities from the East River watershed near Crested Butte, Colorado, United States - ER_DNA_197 | ecosystem: Environmental > Terrestrial > Soil > Floodplain | place...
GCCGATGCGGCGCCGCTCGTCTATGGGCAGAGCATCACCGACGCGTGCATCGGGTGGGATTCCACGGTCGCCGTCCTGAGGGAGCTCGCCGGTGCGGTCCGGACGCGACGCGAAACTAGTTCGAGCGCTCGATCAGCCGATACCCAAACCCGCGCGCCGTCTCGATCGTCACTTCGCTGACCTCGGCCTGCTCGAGCTTCTTGCGCAGGCGCCCGACGTGGACGTCGACGAGTCGCGTGTCGCTTCCAGGCTCGTAGCTCCACACGCCCACGAGTAGATCGTCGCGGGTGAACACACGTCCCGGCTCGCCGGCGAGCGTGCGCAGCAGCTTGAACTCGGTCGGTGTCAGCGGCAGCTGCTTGTCGCCCGCGATGGCCTGCATGCTGGCGAGATCGACGATGAAGCGGCCGTACCGCAGCTGCCGATCCTTCGAGTGATCGTTATGCACGCGATCGCGGCGGAGCAAAGCCTCGACGCGCGCGGCGAGCTCGTCGTTGTCGAACGGCTTGCCGAGGTAATCGTCGGCACCGATGCGCAGCCCGACCACGCGGTCCGGCGGATCGTCCTTGGCGGAGAGGAAGAGGACGGGGACATCGGAGTTGCGTCGCAGCTGCAGGCAGAGGCTGATGCCGTCCACCGCAGGCATGAGAACGTCGAGCGTCACCAGGTCGGGGTGGTAATCATTGAAGGTCTCCATCGCCTGGCGCGCGTCGGTGATCGCTTTGACCTCGTGTCCGGCCTCTTCGAGGACGGTGCTGACCAGCCGAGCGACGTCTCGATCGTCGTCGACAACGAGAATTCGTCCGCCCAAAGCGTCGCGTTTGGAGGATTGAGCGGTTTCCTGATCGAGCATCTGTAACGAAACACGGCAAAAGCCGTGCCATTTGTGAAGACGAGCGCCCGGTCGAGCGGGAAGCGCTCGCGCCAGGCATCTAGCCGAGCGCTGTATTCACCTGAATCAGCCTCTCGGCGATCCACGCGCTTCTCGCACCGACGTCGTCCGGCCAGGGTGTGAAAAAGAGCCGATCGGTCTCGTCTTCGATCTTCTGCCGGACGGTCGCGCCCGCGGCGGTGGCTTTCAGGGCGCGGGTCTCGACGAGCCCTTCGCTTCGCAGCCGCGCGACCGCGGCCTTCACGTCCTCGGGGCGTTGATGGGTCAAAAGATCTGACAGCGCCGCCTCGTCGGCCGCTTCCTCCCGCCACAGCCTCGTGAGAACCTCGACCTCGGGGCCGGAGCGCCCGGACGCGCGCCACGCGGCCATGTGGCAGTCGTCGCGCACCTGCCAGAGGCCGTACACCGCGACGTCGAGCTGGGCGAACGAACCCGCGGGTGGTTCGTCGCCGCGGTACCCGAACGCGAAGGCCGTGTGCTGGCGCTTCTTCGGCTCGTCCGCTTTGGCGGAGGCGACGAACGCCCGATCGAGAAGCCGCGCCAGCTCCGCAAGGTCGTCCTTCGGGAGCGGCGTGAGCGTCGCGTAATGGGCGCGCGCCGCCTCGTGCATCGCGGCGGCCAGGCCTCGCCCTTTCTCGGTCAAGTACCAGCGACCGTCGCGCTCCTCGGCGAGGCCGGCGCCACGCGCGGCCGCCGCCATCGGAAGCCAGCGTCCGGGGATCGTGCCATACACGCTCGTAAGGTCGCCGGGTTCGGCGCTCGCGCCCCGCTCGCCGCGGTAGGACAGGTTGATCGTCCAGATGAACGTCGCTCGGTCGAGCCCGAGCTCCTCCGTCTTTTGGAGCGGAAAGGTCATCTTCGCGCGTCGCTTGTTGAGGAACAGGGGGAGAAGTGGCGGGATCTCGACCGGAAACGGCGGTTTCACCCGGCCATTGTGCCCAAAGACCTAGCGCGTGGAGCTTTGCTGTTCGCGCTCGGCGTCCTCCACGCAGAACGGGGTCTCGGGAACGAGGTCCAGCCTTTCCTGTGGAATGTCCCTTCCGCAGACGACGCACTTGCCGTACTCGCCGCGGTCCAGGCGCCGGAGGGCCTCGTCGATGAGACCGATGCGAGCCTCGAACATCGTTTGCCGCGCGAGGTCGAGCTCCCGCGCCTCGGTCTCGCTCGCGATGTCGGCGGGGTGCTGGTCGGCGAGTGCGACGTCACCACCGCTCTCGCGCTGAGGCACGGCGAGGCGCTCCTTGATGCGTTCGACCGTCGATACGAGGTCTGCACGTTCGCGCTCGAGTCGCTCGCGCATCGCATCTGAGTCCATGTCGCCTCCGTGCGCCAGAATTGGCCCGTGTTGCCACAGGACGTCAGCAAGCGGCGTTCCGAGCTGCATCTTCTGGACGTACGCGAGCAGGACGAATGGGACGCCGGGCACATCGAAGGTGCGCAGCACATCCCGCTCGGGGAGCTCGGCGCACGCCTGGCGGAGGTTCCGAAGGAGCAGGTGGTCGTCGCGGTCTGTCGCAGCGGCTCGCGGAGCGATCGCGCCGCCAAGGGCCTTCGGCTGAGTGGGTTCGAGGCCGAGAACCTCGACGGTGGTGTGACCGCCTGGTCGCGCGCCGGTCTCGCCCTGGTCGCCAAGGATGGCAGGCCCGGGCGGGTGATCTAAAGGGGCTTGTCTCAGCCTCTCGCCTGGCTCTCGACCGACGGCAAGAAGCTTCTGGTCACCCGCGTTCTGCGGACCTTCGCGTACGGCTATCTCGCGGTCGTCATCGCGCTCTACCTCGCGCAGCTCGGCCTCGACACGATCCAGATCGGCCTGGTGCTGTCCGCGGCGATCCTCGGCTCGGCCCTGATGACGGTCGTCTGGGCCCTCGCGGCGGATCGCTATGGGCGGCGGCGAACGGTCGCGACGATGGCCGTGCTCATGGTCGCCGGGGGTCTCCTCTTCGCCTTCGGATCGAGCTTTCCCCTCTTCCTGCTGGGCGCCTTCACCGGGACGATCTCGGCGACGAGCTCCGAGGTCGGCGCGTTCCTCACCGTCGAGCAGGCCATCCTGCCGCAGACCGCGCCTCCGGAGCGACGGACGTGGCTGTTCTCGATCTACGCGTTCGTCGCGAACATCGCGCAGGCCGCGGGCTCCCTCTTCGCGGGCGTCGTCGCTGCGTTCGCGGCGCTCGGTCTGGCCGGCGCCGACGCGTACCGGCCACTCTTCCTCCTCTACGCGGTCATCGGCGTCCTGAACCTGGTGATCTTCCTGAGCCTCTCGGACGAGGTCGAGGCCGCGCGCGTCGAAGGCGAGCGCCGCTTCCTGGGCGTCCATCGTTCCGCCGGCACGGTCGCACGGCTCGGCGCGCTTTTCGGACTCGACGCGTTCGCAGGAGGCCTCGTCGTTCAGTCTCTCGTCGCTTACTGGTTCTTCCTGCGCTGGGGATTCGATCCGGGGCAGCTCGGCGTCCTCTTCTTCTTCGTGAACGTCCTCTCCGGGCTCTCGCTCCTGGCCGCGAGCTGGGTCGCGAGTCGGATCGGCCTCATCAACACGATGGTGTTCACTCATCTCCCATCGAGCGTGCTGCTCGTCCTCGTTCCTCTCATGCCGACCGCCGGCCTCGCAGTCGCCATGTTCCTCGCGCGGATGAGCATCTCGCAGATGGACGTACCGACCCGGCAGTCATACACGATGGCGGTCGTCGATCCCGACGAGCGCACCGCGGCCGCCGGCCTGACGAACGTCGCTCGCAGCACCGCGTCGGCGATCTCGCCCGCGGTCACCGGCTGGGCCTTCAGCGTCGCAGCCCTCGGCCTGCCGTTCTTCATCGCGGGCGCGATCAAGGTCGTGTACGACCTCCTCGTTTTCCTTTCGTTCCGCGAGCTGCGCCCGCCTGAGGAGCAACGGCACGCATCCAAAGCGCCGGAGGTAGGCTCCTGACGATGGCCGAGCGCGCGACGGAGACCCCTGAATACCTCAGCAAAGCGTGGCTGGACGACCACCTGCGCGAGGAGCGGCGCGAGGCCGACCTGTTGAGCGAGGTGCGCGAGGCGATCTTCGGCGCGCAGGACGGCGTGACGAGCATCCTCACCGTCGTGATCACGGTCGCGACGGCGACGAGCAATCAGTACGCCGTCCTCGTCGCCGGGATCGCCGCGGCGATCGCCGAGGTCATCTCGATGGGCGCGGGCGAGTACATGAGCTCCAAGAGTCAGCGCGAGATCTTTCTCGCGCAGATCGAGAAGGAGCGCCTCGAGGTCGAGGAGCGGCCCCATGAGTCCGAAGCAGAGGTGGCCTACATGCTCGAGCGCGAGGGCCTTCCCGAGGCGTCGGCCAAGCACGCCGCGGCCGAGCTCGCGCGATCCCCGAACGTGCTCCTGAAGACGATGGTGGAGAAGGAGCTGGGACTCACCGTGGACGAAGTCGGCAGCCCGCTCCAGGGCGCGCTCATCCTCTCGGCTGCGTTCGCCGTCGCCGCGCTCGTTCCGCTCGCGCCGTTCTTCTTTCTCCCGGTCCCGGTCGCGCTCATCACGGCGATCGTCCTGTCGATCGTGGTGATGTTCTGCCTGGGCGTCGCGAAGTCCCGGCTCACCGGACGAAATCCCGTGCGCTCCGGGCTCGAGATCGTCGCCCTCGTTGTCGCGGCATCCGTCGCGGGTTGGGTCTTCGGCTCGCTGCTCCCGCACGCCCTCGGATTTGCCGGCATCGGCGTCTGACGCGGCCCGGCACGGGCCTTGCCGCTGCGGCAGGCATGGATAAAGAGAAGCCACGCCCCGAAGACTCCCTCGAAGAAGCAGAGACGAAGAGCAAGAGCGTCGACCAGCGCATACCTCCTGTGATCGCACCGCAAGAAGAAGATCTCGGTCCGGGCGAAGAGGTGCTGCAGCAGGAATCCAAGGCGGTACGCCAGCAGCCGCGACCGTAGGGGACGCGCGCTAGAGTGCGCGCGAGTTGCTGATCGAGCAGTTCTTCGACGCCGGCCTCGGGCACGCGAGCTATCTAGTCGCGGACCCCGACGCCGGCGTCTCTTTTCTCGTCGACCCTGATCGGCAGATCGACACGTATCTCGCCGCTGCCGCGCGCCTCGGCGTGCTCGTCACCGACTCGTTCGAGACGCACGTCCACAACGACTACGTCTCGGGGTCGCGCGCCCTCGCCGAGCTGCGACCGATCACGGTGCACGCCGGCAAGGACGCCTCCCTCGCGTATCCGCATCTGTCCCACTCGGACGGCGATGTCATCAACGTCGGCGAGCTCGCGATCCGATGCGTCGCCACACCCGGGCACACACCAGAACATGTCTCCTACCTCGTCGCGGATCTGCGTCGTTCCGACGATCCGCAGTACCTCTTTTCGGGCGGCGCTCTACTCGTCGGACAGATCGCGCGCGTCGACCTACTCGGCCCGAAGCTCGCCGCAGAGCTCGCGCGATCGGCCTATGACACCCTGCGCGACCGGGTGCTCACGCTCGCCGATTACGTGGCGGTGTTCCCGACGCACGGCGGCGGCAGCGCGTGCAGCGCTGAGGTCGCGGGCTCGCGGTGGACGACCTTGGGTTTCGAGCGGCGCCACAACCGCGTCGCGCGATCGGCCACCGGTGCCTTCGCCGACTTTCGGGCGACGATCGCCGAGGGATTACCCGTCGCGCCGGCGTATTACCCGCACGTGCGCACGCTCAACGCGCGCGGCGCATCGATGGCCTCGCGGGCTGCGCTCCCCTTCCTCCGCGACGTCTCTCCCGACGCGATCCGGGTCGACCCGCGACCGCCACACGTCTTCGGCGCGGGCCATCGGCCGCGAGCCTTGAACGTGGTGGGCAACGATTCCTTCGCCGTTCGGGTCGGCGCGACCATCGCGTTCGGGTCTTCGATCGTCATCCTCACGACCGACGCTGAGCAGGCGGAGCGCCTTCGCCGGCAGCTCGCCGTCGTCGGATACGACGACGTTCGGGGCTACGCATCACCGGATCCCGCGCCCGGCGAGGCGACGCTGCGGATCGAGCAGCTCGACGCTCGTGCGGCGGCCGCCCGTTCAGCGGACGGCGCGCTGCTCGTCGATGTCCGCGAGCGATCCGAGTGGAATGCGGGACACGTCCCCGGCGCCGTTCACATTCCGTACGAAGAGCTCGGCGCACGCGCGCACGAGCTACCGCTCGACCGTCAGTTGGTCACGTACTGCGCAAGCGGCATCCGTTCGAGCCTTGCGGCAAGCATCCTCGAATCGGGCGGACGCATCGTGGCGAACCTGCGCGGAGGATTCACCGCATGGCGCAACGCAGAACTCCCCGTCGCGCACCAGAGATAGGCCGGCGAGGGCACATTTCCTGCTCGACCAGTAAAGGTGGCGATTCACCCAGGTGTTTCCTCCCTCGGCGACGTGTTGCCTACCAAGGGAGCGCTGGCACCGCAGAATGGTCTTGTGCGTATCGCATTCGTCGCCTCAGCTATCCCCAGGCGGTGCGGGATCGCGACCTTCACGGCCGACCTCATGGCGGCTGTAAAGGCAGCCGACCCAGCGGTCCGTTGTGTCGCTGCCGCGATCGACGAGCCGAACACCGCGCGCCCGTACGGGCCAGACGTCCGGTGGCGCATCAAACAGGGCGACAAGGAGAGCTACCGCACCGCGGCCCGAGCGATCAATGAGTCCTCCGTCGACGCTGTGAACCTGCAGCACGAGTTCGGTCTGTACGGAGTCTGGCGAGATGGGATCTACGACGATCACTGCGTCCCGTTCCTCGAAGACCTTCACAAGCCGGTCATCACGACGCTCCACACCGTGCTGCCCCAGCCGGAGCCGCAGATCCGAGACGTCGTACGTCGCATCGCCGAACGAAGCACGAGGGTCGTGGTCATGGCGGAGACCGCCGCGCGGCTCCTCGCCGACGTCTATGGCATCGCGCGGCGCCCCGACGTGATCCAACACGGCATGCCCGCGATCGTCCCGCGCGGCCGGCACCGGCTGAAGCGGCAACTGGGCGTGGAGCACCGCGCGATCCTGTCGACATTCGGCCTGGTCGATCCACGCAAGGGTCTCGAGTACATGATCGCCGCGATGCCCGAGGTCCTCGGGCGTCACCCGAACGCGCTCTACCTGATCGTCGGTCAAACGCATCCTGAGCTGCTGAAGAAGGCCGGCGAGCAGTATCGGAACGAGCTGGTCAGCAAGATCGAGAGCTCGGGAATGTCCGACCACGTTCGCTTCGTGAACCAATACCTGACCCAGCGCGAGATCGTGGACTATCTCCTTGCGACCGACGTGTACGTGACGCCGTACCTCGACCTCAACCAGATCACGAGCGGCACCCTCGCATATGCGCTCGGTGCCGGAAAGGCGATCGTTTCGACGCGTTACCTGCATGCCGCCGAAGCGCTCGCCGACGGGCGCGGTCTGCTGGTCGACGTGCGGGATCCCGCCGGGCTTGCCCGTGCCGTGCTCGCGATTCTCGATGACCCCGCTCTGAAGGCCGAGCTGGAGCGACGCGCCTACGACTACGGCAAGGAAATGGCGTGGCCGAATGTCGGCCGCCGCGTGCTCGCGCTGACCCGTGAGCTCCTGGAGAAGCCGTCGACGGTGCAATCCCAAGAGGAGCCGATAAACACCGAGAGTCCCGTTCACACCGCATGACGACGGTCCGTATAGATCGCACGACGGGGCTCGGTCGCCGCCTCGAGCAGAACCCTCTCATAACGTCGAAGGACGTGAAGCCGTCGCTTCCCGAACTCGAAGTGGTGTCGGTCTTCAACGCCGCGACGGCGCAGCTGAATGGCGAGATCATCCTTCTCCTGCGGGTCGCGGAGCGACCACGCAGCGATATCGATCCGCCTTCCGATGCGATGACCCTCGACCTCGACGGACCGCACCCCGTGTTGCGGCCGCTGCCGAAGGGATACAACAAGCACGATGTCATCGGTATGTGTTTCCTCGACACGAGTGGCGGGAAGCCACGCGTCGTCGTGGCCTACGTCCCGAAAACTCTCCCCGGCCTCGACCTCCGGGATCCTCGCTCGATCCGGTACCGGAACAGCACGGGTGTCCTGGGAGTCACCAACGAGGGATACACCGACTACCTCGCGCAGATGAGCCACATGCGTCTCGCGCGAAGCCGCGACGGGATCGCGTTCACCATCGACGAGGAACCGGCCATTTCGCCGCATCTCGACGTCGAGGAATACGGCGTCGAGGACCCTCGCATCACTCTGATCGACGGGACCTTCTACATCACGTACGTGTCCGTCTCCCGATGGGGCATCACCACCAGCCTTGCGACGACCCGAGACTTCGCCTCATTCGAGCGGCGCGGCGTGATCTTCCTTCCCGACCACAAGGACGTCGTCATTTTCCCCGAGCGGATCAACGGAAAGTACGCAGCCCTGACGCGTCCGATGCCGCAGTCGTTCAGCCGGATCTTCGGTATCTGGATCGCATTCTCGGACGACCTCACCGAGTGGGGCGGTCACGAAACCCTTTGTCTTCCTCGCTGGGACCACTGGGACGAGCTCCGCACCGGCGGGTCGGCGGTCCCCTTCAAGACGAGCGAAGGCTGGCTCGAGCTCTACCACGGTGTGAATCGCAACCACCGCTACGCGATGGGCGCCCTGCTCCTCGACGCGAATGACCCGCGCAAGGTGCTGGCACGGTCGCCCGCGCCGATCATGGCACCGGGTGCGACCTACGAACGGCTCGGCCTGTTCAACGACACGATCTTTTCCTGCGGTGTCGTGCAACTCGACGACGACACCATCCGGATGTATTACGGCGCCGCCGACTCGTGCATCGCCGCCGCGGATTTCTCGGTGAGGGAGATCATCGCGAGCCTGGAGCCCTGGCCGCGATGATCCGGCAGCTCGCGCGACTGACTCGCCGTGTTCCGGCAGCCGGAGCTCACGCGCTCGCGTTGAGCGTGTACGCGAACGATGAGGACTACGCACTCGCAGCGCGGGACCAGGGCTTCGAAGGCGTCGCCTGTGTGGACGACGCGGGCCGCGCCGTCGTTCTCCTGCTCGATCTGTTCCGCGACACGGGCGATCGCCGCCTCGGAGAGTGGGCGACCGGCCTCGTCGACTTCGTCCTCTACATGCAGCGCGAGGACGGCCGGTTCCACAACTTCATCCGCGACTGGGACGGCGCCATCAATACCGACGGCCCCACGTCGTTCGCCGGAGGCACGTTCTGGCAGGCGCGCGCCGTTCGGGCACTGGCGAAGGCACACCTCGTCCTACGCGACCCACGCGTCGCGGTTCCGCTCGCACGTGGCTTCGCGTTCGCGACGGCGAACCCCGCGCCTCCCGACGTTCGCACCATCCAGGTCCTGGCCGCGCTCGACCTCATGCGCGTCGGGCTGACCCCGGTCCTCCGCGAGACCCTGGAGCGGTGGTGCGACGAGATCGCGGATTGCCGCGAGGGCGAGGTCCTTCTGAACACGCGCGGCGAATCGACGCCACATCTTTGGGGTCATGTGCACGAGGGCGTGCTGGCTGAAGCCGCGCCGGTCCTCGATCGCCCCGACCTGCTCGACCTCGCGCGGCACAGTGCTCACGCACTCCTCGTGCCGCAGATCGAGCGCGGTTTCCCCGACCACACAGTGCAGCCCTACGGCGTCGCCGCGGCGGTCTACGCGATGGACCGCCTGTACCAAGCGACTGGCGAGGCCGCGTACTCGCGATGGCGCGATCAAGCACGCGCGTGGTTCGACGGCCGCAACACTGCGTCGATGCCGGTATACGACCGCCTGAACGGGAGGGTGAGCGACGGGATCGACGACGGCCGGCTGAATCCGCACTCCGGCGCCGAGTCGAACATCGTTGGGGCTCAGGCCCTTCTTCCCGACGTCGCCGCGCGGGTCCCCGAGCTCCTCGATGAGGTTGCCGATCGACTCGAGGTGGCTGCCGCCTAGCGCAACACGCGGACTCGGGTCGGCCGCACGGCGTTGTTCGCGTACCCGAGGGCGTTCCACCGCGGCGAAAGTGGCTGCGCGTTGTCGTCGCGGTCGAACGCGCGCGCGACGAGCGTGTGCTCGCCGGGATCGAGCGAGATCTCGAACGCGAACTCCTGCCAGGCGAAATGGTTTGCATCGGAGGGCGCGGTCATCTTGGCAAGAGGTTCTTTGCCGTCGGCGCTCACCTCGACGCGATCGAGGGGCGCGCGGCCGGACCAGGCGTAACCCCGGATCTCGACCGATCCGCGCGACAGGTCGGCGCCGTCCACCGGCGAGGTGATCACGGCGCGAGGCTCGATGCCGCGAAGAGGGGCGCCCTCGATCACGTAGCGGTCCTTCTGGAAGAATCCGTCGAACGGTCCATCGAGCACCCGGACCTCCGCGAGCCACTTCACCGAGGCCATCCCGTACCAGCCTGGAACGATGAGACGCAGCGGTCCGCCGTGCTCGGGCGGAATCGGCTGCCCGTTCATCGCGTACGCGACGAGGATGTCGTTTCCGCGGGCGAGGTCGATCGGCAGCGAGCGTTCGTAAGCGATGCGACGCCCGAGATCCTTCGGAGTTCCTTTGTCCGCGCCCCGGAAAACGACGTCGACCGCCGACGGAAGCCACTCACCCTCCACGACCGAATGAAGAGGTGCGCCTGTCCATTGCGCGGTCCCGACCGCGCCGAGGCCCCATTGCTCCCCGGGCACCGGCGGCTCCATGAACTTCCGGCCGTTGCCGGCGCATTCGAGCGTTACCGCGAACGTGCGCGACGGCAACATCCGGACCGCGTCGAGCGACACAGACCTGGACTTCCGGACCGCGCCCGTGATGCTGAGCTCGCGGGGCCCGGTGGGGATCGCGAAGTGTGTTCGGACGTAGTGACGGCCCGCCGGCAGGACTGCTCCGCTCAGGTCGTCGAGCTTCGTCTCCGCGTTCAGCGGTTCCTCGCTCAGGACAAGAAGTTCCCGCTCGGGCATGGGGTCAGTCTGCCAGTGCGAGCCGACTAGCATCGCTCGGTGCCTCGTCGTCTCGCGAACCTCGTACTGCTCGCCGCGATCACGATCCTCCTTGCCTCGGGGGTCGTCGCGTGGCTCCTGTCCGAGACCGCGGCCGGCGCTCTGTACCTCGCACATCGCGTTGCGGGGGTCGCGCTCGTTCTCGCTCTCGGGTGGAAGTACGCGATCGCACGCCGTTCCCTCCACCGTCGCGGCGTGGGCGGACCGGGTGTCTGGATCG
>Ga0307310_10000807_pt1 | contig 11031 bp, 12 predicted proteins | sample ER_DNA_197_FD_194502 | JGI IMG/M metagenome (GOLD analysis project Ga0307310, IMG submission 194502) | Bulk soil microbial communities from the East River watershed near Crested Butte, Colorado, United States - ER_DNA_197 | ecosystem: Environmental > Terrestrial > Soil > Floodplain | place...
GTCGCCGATGCGCAAGGTGTGAAGGCCGCTTCGCTCATTCATGCCTCGCGGGTGGCAGTGTCGGGAAAGACGGTAACTCCTGGACTGTTTGATGTCCTCGCGCTGCTCGGCCGTATTCGGGTTCACCATCGACTCGTCGCCGGTTCGCGCCTCGCAACCGGCCTCGACGGCTGAGCTTCAATCGAGCACATTGGACATTCATTCCTCGACAACCTCCTAGTTCATAGCCCTTTAGGGCGGAGTGAAACTTTTTTCCCCCCGGTCGTTATCGTCAACGGAAAAACTTTTCACTAAGTGCTTGCGCTTCAGATGGTTAGCGGGGTCTGTCTGGCATATCGGTTGCAGCCCAAGTGTTTGAGCGCGCTACGCGGAGTGCAGCGCGGCGCAACGGAAACCAAGAGCACCGGGCCGTATCTTCCCGGTGAGGAGGTTGTGGTGGCAACAGAGGATCGTGGATTCGCCTCGATGGAACGTATCAAGCAGCGCGAGATTGCCAGCAAGGGTGGAAAAGCGGCGCACCAGAAGGGCACCGCGCACGAGTGGACGAGCGAAGAAGCGCGCGAGGCCGGCCGCAAGGGCGGGATGGCGAGCCATCGGCGGAAGCAGGAGCAACAGGACCAGAGCGTGGTCCCTCCGAGCGCTCCGGATACGAACGGCGGCGAGCAGATGGTCGGCAACGAAGAAATTCGCTGACGACCACGACGACATCCCAGGCTGGCCGATGCGCTTGCCGCTCGCGCTTGCGAGCGTCTATAATCGAAAGTTCCGTCCCTTTCGAGCGCCTTGGCTAGTACTGGGAGGTCGTCCAACGGTAGGACGCATGCCTCTGGAGCATGTTATCGGGGTTCGAATCCCTGCCTCCCAGCCAGACTTCGCTCCCCCTTTGGGCGAGCTTCGTCTAGATCGAGCGCGCCTTCAGCGCGCCGACATGTCTACGCGGAATCAATCCTTTACGTGAAGTCTGTCTCGCCGAAGCGGCAAAGCCGCGAAGGCGGACGAACCTTAGGCGATCGCACCGTCAGGCCACCTGCTTGAAGTGTTTCCACTGTCTGTGCAGCTGCGACATCAAGTCGACGAATCGCGGATATCCGCGCAGCGCATCGAGGTTCGGATCCCGCTCGAAATATGGGTAGCAGGGAAAACCGTCGTCCGCGGCGGCTTCGATCCAGTCGACGGCCTCATCGGGCTCCTGAAGCGCGGCGCAGGTGGCGGCGATGTTGTACGCAGTGTGATGAAAATGGCCGAAGCCCGTGCCGAGCTCGATCGCCCGGGCGATCATCGTTCTTGCTTCGCGTGCCTCTCCCGCCTTTGCCAGCAGCAGCGCCCTGACGCCGGTCAGGCTCCCGCCCTCATCGGCGGGATGCCCGGCGAGGAAGCCGTCAACGATGGGCCCGGCCTTGTCGAGGCGCCCGAGCTGAACGTAGACTTCGGCCCTCATTCGATCGACCAGGAAGGGGCTGACATCCGACGGCACGGTTTTCAGCACGGCGAGCGCGTCTTCGAATCTGCACTGCCACGCCATGTACACTCCGACGCGGAAGCGTGCCATCGTGTTGTTCGGGTTCAGATCGATCGCCTGGGCAACGTGGCTCCGGGCGTCCTCCAGCAGGCCGACGTGCGAATACACCATCGACAGCTGGTGGTGCGTTTCGTCGGCGTCGGGCGCGAGCTCCAACGCTTTCTTGAACGATCTGATGGCCTGCTCGTGTGGAAATCCCTTCGCCTTCGTCCACAGGACGAGACCGCGAACGAAGTGCGCCTCGGCGAGATTCGGGTCGAGATCCAGTGCCTTCGCCAGGGCGACGTCGGCATTCTCACGAAAGCGCCTGCCTTCGGCCTGTGAGGCGAACTTGAACGAGCGCGTGTTGTATGCACGGGCGAGCTGCGCGTACGCCTCGGCGTACGACGAGTCGAGGCCAACCGCCGCCTCGAGAAGCGCGATCGCCTCGTTCGTGTCATCGATGTTTTCGCTGCCCGCTTTCACCTTTCCCCGGATGTAGAGGTCATACGCGGGAGAGCGGCCGCGGACGACCGCCCTCAGGAACGGAGCGGCAGACGGTGCGGCGGAAGCCGTCTTCCCGATGCAGGCGACTTCGGCAATGAACCGATAGCCATGCTTGGGCACCGTCTCGATATAGGTCCATTCACCGCTCCGGTCCCCAAGGGCACTCCGGATGATGTGGATCACCTTGGCGACATTCCCGTCTTCGACGACAACGCCCGGCCACACTGCCGCCAGAATCGCCTCCGTCGTGACGAGTGCGCCGCTGTTGCGGACGAGATGAACGAGTGTCCCGAACGCTTTTTCGGGAACCACGATGCGTTCCCGCTCCCGACGCCGCTCGAGCGTGCGCTCGCCGACATCGAGCTGAAACTCGCCGAACTCGTACACTTCGATAGGTCGGTCAAACATCGCGGCAGCCGGCGGAATAAAGAAGGAATGACGAATTCACGAATTCCGAAGGATTTTTCTCCTGGGCGACGCCAGACTCTTCCCGAACCGAATCTACGCGGGCGACAGGAGAAGAGCATGAATGTACATCACACACGACTCGTACGCATCGCCTCGATTGGGACCGCCGCGATCGTCCTCGGCAGCGTCGTGAGCTACGCGGCCATCGTTGTGTTCAGGCAAGACGCCTCCAGCGATTACATCGGGTTGTGGGGCGGACCGGCTCAGCTGACGGCTCGAGTCCTCACGACGCCTGCCGGCGAAGTCACCGGGGCCTGGCACTACCATCCCGGATACGTCTACAACGTGGTGACGCAGGGCACTGTCACGATAGAGGACGGATGCGGACAGATCCACCAGTATTCCAAGGGAGAAGCCTTCGAAACGTCCGAAGGACGCGTCCACCGCGCCTACAATCTGGGCACCGAGGACGCAATGGAGTACAACATGTTCGTCGGCCCGCCGGGCAGACCCATCACCGTCAGCATTCCCAACAACGAGCACCGCTGTGGCCCGCCCAGCACTGTCGCAGAATGCGTCAACGGTGGCTGGGCCTCGTTCAACCACCCCTTCCCATTCGGGAATCAGGGCGCCTGCGTCGCGTACGTCAACCACCGGAAGCAGATCACGTTGCTCGTCCCGGAAGACCCGATCCAGTGACCTGTCGCCACCCGCTCCGCTTGTGAAGTCTCCTGGCAACGGTGCCGAAGGCCCTGATTGACTTCGGCACCGGCTCGCTCGACCACGCGCGGGTCATGATCGGTGAGCGGGCGAAAAGGATTAGTGGGTCATGACCCAGAGGGCCACGTTCACACCGAGCGCATAGCCCTTCGCCGCAAAGGCCTCGAAGTAATCCCGGTTGTCGCCTTCCCGCTCCCAGCTGTCTGACACGTCCGAGTTCATGCTGACGAGCACGGCCAGCCTGTCGTGGTCGTCGAACACACCGTAGTAGTGCACGGTCGAAGGCCCGATCTCGGAATCCTGACGCGTCCGCTGCCACGACCCGAGCGACGGGATCTGCGGAAGCGGGTTGATGCGGTAGAGAATCGAGAAGATCGGGTGTTCGACCGGCAGGTCGACGATCTTTGCGCCGGGCAGGATTCGCACGAGATTCGGGCGGATGTACTCGAAGTCCGGATCCCAGTTGTCGTCGATCCAGAGAAAGCCGCCCTTCAGCAGGTAGTCGTGCATGCGGGCGGTCTCTGCAGGTGTGAAGTCGTAGTTGGCCGCATTCTGCATGCGCAGGTACGGACACCGGAAGAGATCGGGATCCAGGGCGGTGACGTTCGCAAAACCCGGATAGCCATTGTCCCACCGGCTGATCGTCGTTTTGGTCAGCTCGGCGAGACGCACCATGAAGTTGTAGTCCGCTTGCGGATAGTCGTCGCCCCAGCCGGACTTTCTCGCCCTGCGGATGTTCTCGTACCGCAGGCGGCAGAACGTGAAGCCGAGCGGCTTGTCGGGGAGTCCGTGGTTGATCGGTGTCTGGAGGTTCCGTCCGTTTGTCAGGATGGTGAATTGCTGCGCCGCGCCGCTCATGACGGCCAGTCCCAGCACCAGCGCAAAGGCCAGTGCGAACCGCATCCATCGAGCCGATGCCCGGGTCCGCCGCATGTGAGGATGGTACAACGACTTCATGTTGCAAGTTCTATTTGAGCTCCGCCAGCAGCCGCTCGAATCGCGGGTCGCCGCGCAGGCTCTCGTAATCAGGATCGTGTTCGATCCAATCGCGCTTTCCTCGGCCCCTGGCGAACACGCGTTCGAGCAACGCGAGCGCCTGATTCCGTTGTCCGGCTCGAATCCGCAGGCACGCCGCGTTGATCAGCGTGCTGGTGTCGTCCGGATGCAGTTCGAGCGCCCGCTGCGACCACTCGAACGCGCGGACGCGCTGGCCATCTTCGAACAGGGCGATCGCGCCCATCGACAGCGCACGGACGTCGGTCGGGTTCAACGCGAGCATGCGCTCGGCGCGGCGAATGCCCTCTCGCACGGCGCCTGCGGCCTCCTCCGCTCTGCCGAGCATCTTCAGAGACTGTCCAAACAGGATTGGACTCTGATAGTCCTCGGGGCGGACATCGCCCGCACGCTCGAACAGCTCGGCGGAGCGTGCGATGTCGCCGGTCGCGAATGCCGTGCGTGCGTAGTAGTAGTAGCTGTCGAACAGCTGCGGGTTTCGGGCGATCGCGCCTTCGAACGCTCGCGCGGCCGCGGCATACTCGCGCGACACAGCGAGGGCACAGCCGCGCGCGACGTGCGCCTCGGCAAGGTCGGGTGCACATTCGAGGGCGCGCACGCTGGCGCGTTCGGCACCGATCAGGTCCCGGTCCCCGGCACCAAACCATTCGTACAACGTGGCGTGCGCCATCGCGAGACCCGCGAATGCCGGAGCGTAATGCGGATCTCGATCGATGGCGTGATGAAACAGCGCGATGCTCTGCTCCAGATCGGATCGGGTCATGCGCGTCAGGCATTGCCGGCCGCGCAAGTAGTCGTCGTAGGCGGCGGCGCTCGTCTGAGGCCGGACCAGCCGCTGCCGCTCTTCGCTACTGAGAAGACCCCCTCGCACGCGCGTCGCGACTTGTTCGGCGATTTCGTCCTGCATCGCGAACACGTCCGTCGTCGTCCGGTCGAATCGCTCGGACCAGTACTGATGTCCCGACGCGACATCCACCAGCTGCACGGTGACCCGCAAACGTTCGTCGGCCTTCCGTACGCTGCCGTCGACGAGCGTGGTGATCTGCAGGTGTCGCGCGATCTCTCGTACGTCGCCGCCGGTCCGCCGGAAATGGAACGATGCCGCTCGCGCCGCCACGTGCAGGCCGGCGACTTGTGACAGCGCCGTCATCAATTCCTCGGCGATGCCTTCACAGAAGAACTCCTGATCGTGCGCCGGGCTCATGTCGACAAAGGGCAGGACCGCGATTGTGGACACGGCCGGCGTTGCCAGGCGGCGGTTTGTCTCTTCGGCTGATGCAGGCGCCAGCGGCGCCACGAATCCATATCCTCGCCGGTGGCGGGTCTCGATGAATCGCGGCCGTCTCGGGTCGTCGTTCAGCGCTCGCCGCAGCTCCTGCACGCACGACGTCAACGCATCGTCGCTGACGATGGTGCCTCTCCAGACGGTCGCGAAGAGGTCTTCTTTCGAGACTGGATTTCCGGCGTGGGTGACGAGCTGTTTCAGCACGGCGGCCGCCTTCGGCGTGAGCCGCACTTCGCGGTCGCCAGACCAGAGCCTCGCGGACGCGACGTCGAATCTGAAACTATCGCCGAAGCGGACGTCCTGATCCATAGGCGGCGCTGAGCCCCGACTCGTGATCCCGGAGAAATCCCGGCGAAGTCCCGGCGCATTCCCGGGACTTTCGACGATGGCGTTGCTTATCTTGTCACACGGAGGTTCCGACATGCGCCCACAGGTCACACACGTCTTCGCTGCTTCTCTCGTCGCCGCTGTCGTCATCGTCGGCGGCTGGGCGGCGCGCCCGGCGGCCCACGAGAGTCACTCGACCCCCGGTCACGACAACCCCGGTCACGACCACCACGCCGGCGCGCTGGTCGAGGCCGTACGAGAGGCAACCGGGCAGTTCCGCGATCCGGTTTTGGCGGATGCCGCGGGGTACAAGCCGCAGTTCGGATGCGTGAGCGGACCCGAGCGTGGCGCCATGGGCCTGCACTTCGTCAATTTCCCGTTGGTGGCCGATGGAAAGCTCGACGTCACGCACCCCGAGCTCGTAATCTACGAGCAGCTGCCGAGCGGGCATCTGAAACTCACCGGCGTCGAATTCCTGGTGCTCAAGGATCAGTGGGACGCCGCGCACACCGAACCGCCGCAGGTGATGGGGCAGCTGTTCCATCTCAACGACACGCCCAACCGGTATCGCCTGCCGGCGTTCTACTCATTGCACGTTTGGGCGTGGAAGGAAAACCCGTTTGGCGCCTTCGTCAACTGGCATCCGAATGTGTCCTGCGAGAGCTTCAGCGGGACGGGCGCGTTGGTGCCTCCGGATCCGGGTGAGGACGACTGATCTGCGGAGCGCAGCCCCGGATCGACAGGCACGTAACGGCGAGAAGGAGACACAGCCATGGCGGCCACTGTTCAGGAATTACTGGCGACGGCAAATGCGATTGTTCCCAGGCTCTCACCGCAGCAGCTCGCGGACCTGATATCGCGTCCGGACGTCGTGGTGATCGACGTCCGTGACGCGACGGAGGTCCAGCGGAGCGGAAAGCTTCGGGGCGCGCGCAATATCTCGCGCGGCATGCTCGAATTTCGCGCCGATGCCGCGAGCGCCTATCACGACCCCGTTCTGCAGAAAGACCGAACGCTTGTCGCGTACTGCGCTTCCGGCGGACGCTCCGCACTGGCAGCAAAAACGTTGTTGGACATGGGCTACACCTCGGTCTACAACGCGGGCGGATTCGACGAACTGGCCGCGGCAGGAATCGAGACGGAACCTGCTTAGCCGACTCGCTCCTGTTCATCGCTGACCTTTTCCATCCAGTCCACGGTCTTGCCGTCGAGCCGTTCCTGAATGGCGATGTGCGTCATGGCCGTCCCGGCCGCGGCGCCATGCCAATGTTTCTCGCCGGGCGCGAACCAGATCACATCACCGGGCCGAATCTCCTCAATCGGCCCACCCCAGTGCTGGGCGCGTCCGCTGCCCGCCGTCACGATGAGCGTCTGGCCAAGCGGGTGCGTGTGCCACGCCGTCCGGGCGCCAGGCTCGAACGTGACGCTCGCGCCGACGACGCGTGCCGGATCGGCTGCCTCGAACAAAGGATCGATGCGGACCGTGCCGGTGAAATACTCGGCGGGACCCTTGCGGGACGGTTGTGAGCCGCTTCGTTTGATGTCCATATCGCTCCGGAGTCGGCTTGTCGAGTCACCGACCGATCATTCGCTGCAGGTGTTCGGGGTATCGAGCCCCATGCACGGTGATCTGTGCGGCGGCGTCATCGATCTCACGCAGATCGCCGCGCGTCAGTTCAATGGCCGTCGCGGCGATGTTCTCCTCGAGCCGGTGCCGCTTCGTGGTGCCGGGGATGGGGACGATCCACGGCTTCTGGGCAAGCAGCCACGCGAGCGCGATCTGCGCGGGTGTCGCCTTCTTCCGTTCTGCAAACTTCGTCAGCCAGTCGACAAATGTCAGGTTCGCTCTCCGATTCTCCGGCGTGAAGCGTGGGACGACGTTGCGGAAGTCCGAGCTGTCGAACCTCGTGTTCTCGTCGATCTTGCCCGTGAGAAAACCCTTGCCGAGCGGACTGAACGGAATGAACCCGATCCTCAACTCCTCGAGCATCGGCAGCACTTCCGCTTCCGGTTCCCGCCACCACAACGAGTATTCGCTCTGGAGCGCCGTGACCGGCTGGACGGCATGTGCCCGACGAATCGTCTGGACGCCGGCCTCAGAAAGCCCGAAGTGTTTGACCTTGCCTTCCTGAATCAGGTCTTTCACCGCTCCCGCCACGTCCTCGATTGGGACGTCCGGGTCAACACGGTGCTGGTAGAACAGGTCGATCACGTCGACCTTGAGGCGCTTGAGCGAGGCCTCGGCGACCTCCTTGATGTGCCCGGGCCGGCTATCAAGGCCGCTCTGCTTGCCCGCATCGAATTTGAATCCGAACTTGGTCGCAATCACCACTCGATCGCGCATCGGCGCCAGCGCCTCCCCGACGAGCTCTTCGTTGGTGAACGGGCCGTACGCTTCGGCCGTGTCGAAGAACGTGACGCCCCGTTCGACAGCTCCTCGAATCAGGGAGATCATTTCCTGCTTATCAGCCGGCGGACCGTAGCCGAAGCTCATGGACATGCAACCGAGTCCAAGAGCCGACACTTCCAGATTGCTGTTTCCGAGTTTCCGCGTCTGCATTTGTTCGCCCTCTGAGATACCGGCTACTTGCACGACATCAATTTCGGCGCAGCCTCGCCTTCCATCCTCGTCGTCGGCGGTTGCGAGGCGTCGTAGACGATCACCGCCAGGGCCCGGCGCGGCGTGGGGCCCGTCGCCACCAGCCGCATCGCGATGCCGGCGGGAACGACGAGCGTCGCCCCTTTGTTCATCACGTACGTGCGGTCGGCCATCTCGAGACATTGCTGCCCATCGACAACGAAGAAGCCTTCGACGCCCGAGTGATTGTGAACCCGCGACGTCAATCCCGACGGAACATACGCGGACATCGCGAGCATTGCGTACTTTTCCGCAGGCGGCAGCGCCGGCATGGCCACCGCCACCACGTGCTGGCCTCCGTGGTGATCCGCCGCCCCGGACTCGATCGTCATGAGCCACGCGACACCGTGCGCCGTGAGCGCGATGCTCGCCGGACCCACCGCGGCCTTTGCGGCGTCCTCGGTTGCGAATCGATCGATGTGCCAGACCAGCGGCGGCTTGAGCCCAGGAGCGAGCGGCTTGTTTTCAACCAGGCTGCAACCGACCTCTCCTCGACGTTCGGGCGAGTTTTCGACGCAGGCCGGCTCCAATTGCGCCCACGCTCCCGACGTTGAAAGAACGAGCACGATGGTGAAACCGAGGATCGCCGCTCTCATCGAACCATTGTGAATGACATCGCGCCGACGCGGTTGAAAAAAATCGCACGATCGGGCTCGGAGCTCATGGCATTCGCGACGTCAGGGAGCTCCGCTCGAAGGCGTCCGGAATGAAATCGACGATCAGAGACGTGTCCACGTCGAGCAGGATCAGCGACGTTGCGAGAAAGCGGTACTGAAGCTCCTGCGGTAACGGGTCGAGTCGCCGGATGAGCGAGGGGGGTACCGTCGCCAGTGGTTCGCCTTCGGGGTAGAAATCGTTGACGCGCACGCTTGCCACCTCCGGTACCTCCGACAGGATGTCGTCCGCGCCCTGCAGCGTGTTCCACACCATCTGACGCACCGGGCCGGCGACCTCCAGGCAGAAGATCTCGCCCGGCTGAGCCTTTCGACGAGCCTCCCGAATCGCGAGGGCCAGCCGGGTCCGGAACTCTTTCCCGTCATCGACGGTCGGGTCGATCCCGATTTCCAGGAGGTCGTTGATGATCCGCTGACGCATCTGAGCGTAGGCGGCAACCCGCTGCGGAAAGGGGCTCGCCGCGCTGTCGGAACGAACGACCGGCAGCTCGCCTCGAGAGCTCGTGGTTGCCAGCCCTCCCAACAGCATGACGGAAACGACGACGACGAACCGTGCGTTCTTGGTGGTCATGGCTGCCTCCTCGTCTTACGGAACGTACGGAAGCACGTTCCGGCTCGAGCCTCCGAGTAACATTGCGAGGCTCAGGGAAACCCGCGTGCCTTCGCGGCCCTTCGCGACGTCGATGCGCGCAACCGACTTGGTGTTGGTGTGAAAGCGAAGTCCGAAGCCGTAATCGTGTTGCGGTCGCTCCTGCCAGAGCCCACGTGCTGTCGGCGCCACGCTGCCGGCATCGGCGAACAGCGCTGCGTCCATCATGCGGACCACCGGGAAGCGATATTCGGCGCCGACCGACGCCGCGTTGCGATCGCGGAACCGGTAATCGTTGTAGCCGTGAAGCGTGTTCCCGCCGCCGAGTGTCGGCATCAGGTAGAAGGGCACCGCGTTGCCGGCGCCGGTCTGCGACAGCGCCACGTGACCACGTACCGCCACGACGTGGTTCCGCCGGAACAGCGGCACGTAGTGCGTCGCGTCGCCCTCGACGCGGCGAAAGCTCTGTCCTGACGCGTCGAGATCGTGGAAGGTCGTGAGGCCGAGGCGATAGACACCGCCGCTCGCCGGGTAACCTGGCTTGTCGCGTGTGTCGGCCTCGACGAAGACGTCGGCATGTGCATAGCGCGGCTGAACCGTCAGGCCCGGCGCTGTCGTGTCGTCGAAGAGATCGTGCGTCGGAGGGTGAATCGAGCTGAGACCGGGCGTGATCTCGAGCCCCCGGAGGTATCCGATGCGCCCGCCGAACGAAAGCCGGTCGGTCGTGTGCACGGTCGCGGACCCGGCGATGTCGAGGCTCTTCAACCGGTAATCGGTTTGCGCGCTCTTGTCGCTATCGGGACCGACGCCGAAATAATTGATCTGCGTGAAGTCCTGGTACCTGGCGGCCGCGCCGATCGAGAGGTGATTGGAGAAAAGCGCCGGCCACTCGATTCGTGATTGCACCATCGAGTAGCGCCGCGATGACATCGCGGCCGAGACGTTCACCACCGCGGCATCGCCGAACAGATGATGACGGTAGCCGGGGCCCGCGGAAAGCCATCCGGCGCCCGGAATGGTCCCCCCGAACTGCGGGTACAACCCATCTTTCGCCTCGCCTGAGCCATCCTGCAACTTGTCGCCGACCCACGTGAAGGTGCGTTGAAACGCGCCCGGTTCCCGGGAAACGAGTTCCGCCGCCGTATTCTGGGCGGCCGCCGGCCGCGCACCCGAGGCGCAAACAACGGCGATGACGGCGAGGTGAATGAGGGACGGACGATTCATGACTCTCTCCTTTGCGGCCCGAGCCGCCTGCGGTTTGACTGATGTTTGTGGCGGGGCTTGCCCGTCGGTTATATGAACGACAGGGGCGGCATAGTCGAACAAACCGGCGAGGGAGGGGTATCCAGCGGGGCCGCAGTTCGACTGTAA
>Ga0307310_10000812_pt1 | contig 11018 bp, 9 predicted proteins | sample ER_DNA_197_FD_194502 | JGI IMG/M metagenome (GOLD analysis project Ga0307310, IMG submission 194502) | Bulk soil microbial communities from the East River watershed near Crested Butte, Colorado, United States - ER_DNA_197 | ecosystem: Environmental > Terrestrial > Soil > Floodplain | place: USA...
GCCGCGCACCGCCGCCGGGTCGGTGCCTGGCCGAGGAAAGGGCCCCTTTGCGAGACGCATCGCTCCCAGCAGCGCGCCGACGAAAAGGACGCCGCTCAACGCCCCGGTGATGGCAGTTGGGTCCGGCTGGCGGTTGCCGGCAGCGGTGGGGCTGTTCATTTCATGACCTCCTTGACAGCGCGGCTCGACTAAAACATTAGAACCCTAATGAATAGAAGTCAAATCATTAGATATCGAAACGTGCTGCTAGACTCCCGCCATGAGTACCCAGCGGTTCGGCCCGCCCCTCGGCGTCCGGCTCACAGCGGTGGCTGGCCGGGCGACTCGAGCCTTTGAAGCGGCACTCGCCGCCGCGGGCGGGTCGAGGCCGGTGTGGCTGATCCTGATGAGCGTCAAGCAGGGCACGGATCCCGGCCAGTCCTGGCTTGCCGACCAGATTGGCATCCGCGGGGCCACGCTGACCCATCACCTTGCCGGGATGGAGGAGCGCGGCCTGGTGACCCGGGAGCGACAGGCGGGGGACCGGCGCAACCAGCTGGTGCACCTCACGGCGGACGGCGAAGCGCTCTTCCACCGGCTTCGGGCGGTCGCGCAGACCTTTGACGCCGTTCTCCGGGGTGATCTGACTGACCAGGAGACCGCCACCCTGATCACGCTGCTGGGCAAGGTCGAGCGCAATGTTCCAGTCGACTGAAATCATCAGCGCCCACAGCTCTCGCCGCCGCGGCAACTGCGACGACCACGCGGCCGGCCACCTCGTAGGCCGCGTGCCGGAACATTATTGTCGCGGACATCAAAAGATTCAGCATTCCTGCTTATTGACGCTGACTTACTGCGGTCGTAACGTCCCCAAAGAAGAGCATTTCCACTTTCCCAACCCCCATTGAATCGGAGGCTTCGTCATGTTCGTTCAGGTCATCCAGGGCAAGACGTCCAATCCGCAAGCGCTGGATACCGCTCTCAACACGTGGGTGCAGGATCTTGCGCCGGGCGCGACTGGCTGGCTTGGCAGTACCAGCGGGGTCACCGAGGACGGACGGGCCATCGCGGTGGTTCGCTTCGATTCCGAAGATGACGCACGTCGCAACAGCAACCGTCCCGAGCAAGATCAATGGTGGTCAGAGACAGCCAAGGTTTTCGACGGTGACGCCAACTTCCAGGACAGCACCGACGTGACGGTCGACGTACAGGGCGATCCAGACCAAGCCGGCTTCGTGCAGGTCATGCAGGGCCAGAGCAGCGATCCGGTACGGGCCCGTCAGCTGATGGACCAAGACGCTGACAAGTGGGCAGCGTTCCGTCCCGACGTGCTCGGCAGCGTGGAAATCGGTCACGAAGACGGCCGCTACACCATGGTCATGTACTTCACCTCCGAAGCCGCGGCTCGCGACGGCGAACGCAAAGTGCCTCCGCCAGAGCTACAGGCGCAGATGGAGGAAATGGGCAAGCTGAGTGTCGGAGAGCCCGAATACTTCGATCTCAAGCAGCCCACGATCATCTCTCCGTAGAGATCACGTAGGTCTCATCCTTCCCGGGTGATGCGGCGACTGGCTGATTTAGGTACAGCTGAAGGCGTACAGGGGCCGCGAACGACGCTGGTTCCGGAAGGTGAGCGCCATGGCGGTCCGGCCGGTCGTGCTGAACGCCACGATCGCCTGCCTCTTTGCCGTTGGCTCCGCGCTCTTCGTGCTTGGATCGGTGCCCGCGTACGCCAACGCGGTCGGAGCAACCGCCGACGGCGTCACCTATTTCATCGGCTCGATCTTTTTCACTTCGGCGTCTTTCTCACAACTGCTCCAAGCTCAGACGCCGGCAATGACCAACGTGGATGTGAACTCTCAGCGCACTCGAGCACCACTCACGTTCTGGGCATGGTTACCGCATGATCGCAACTGGCTCGCGGCAATTACGCAGCTTCCCGGCACGCTGTTCTTCAACATCAGCACGCTGGCAGCCCTTATCCAGAACGCGACCGTCAAGCAGCAGGACCGGCGAATCTGGCGACCAGATTTCTACGGCTCCACGCTGTTCTTGATCGCCAGTGTCTTCGGCATCCTTGCGCTTGGACGCTTCCTCAGCTTCCAGCCGCGCTCTCTGCCCTGGCACATCGCCTGGCTGAACATGATCGGCTCGGTCTTGTTCATGTTCTCCGCACTGGCCAGCTACGTGCTACCCACCACTGGCGAATTCATCAACAGTCGCATCTCAGTCGCCGGCACGCTCCTCGGAGCGGTCTGCTTTTTCCTAGGAGCGATCTTGATGTTGCCCGCCTGGCAGCATGCCGTGAGAGTAACCGAGCCCGCGCGACCCGAAGACCCGCAAGAGAGTGCCGCCTTTGATCAATAGCTTTCACCCACCTAAGGAGAAGTCAGTGACCACATCGTCCGACGCCATTCCCGATGCCGTGCTCTTCGGCAACCGCTTCGCGACCCAAGAAGTGCCGACCCGTGAATTCCCGGAGTCGGGCATGACGGCGCTGGACGCCATGCGGTTGGTTGGCGAGGATCTGGCACTCGAGGGAGATCCGGGCCGCAATCTCGCCACGTTCGTCACCACATGGATGGAGCCGGAGGCGCAAAGGATCATCGCCGAGAACCTGCACCGTAACTTCATCGACCACGCCGAGTATCCGCGCACGGCGGAGATCGAGCAGCGCTGTATCCGCATGCTCGCTGATCTTTTCCACGCACCAGGCGAAACCACCGGCGCCCGGACCCAGGGCTCGTCCGAGGCGATCATGCTCGGCGGCCTGTCCCTGAAGTGGAATTGGCGCAAGCGTCGCGAGGCCGCTAAGGAATCGACAGCCAACCCGAACCTGGTGTTCGGCGGCGACGTGCACGTGGTGTGGGAGAAGTTCTGCCGCTACTTCGACGTCGAGCCGCGCATAGTGCCACTGCAGCCGGGCAAATACACGATCGGTCCGGAGGACGTCAATCCGCATATCGACGAGAACACCATTGGCGTAGCCGCCGTCCTCGGAACGACCTTCACCGGGCACAAGGACGACGTCGTGGGCATTAACAACCTGCTGCTCACGATCAAGTCGGAGCGTGGAATCGACGTTCCCTTGCACGTCGACGGCGCTAGCGGCGGTTTCGTCTGGCCATTCCTCTACCCGCACTCGGAGTGGGACTTCCGCCTTGAGCAAGTACGCTCCATCAACGTCTCGGGGCACAAGTTCGGGCTGGTCTATCCGGGCATCGGCTGGCTGATCTTTCGCGAGAGATCCGATCTTGCTCCAGACCTGGTCTTCGAAGAGAACTATCTCGGCAAGACCGACGCCACTTTCACCCTGAACTTCTCGACGGGCTCTTCGATGGTCTTGGCCCAGTACTACAACTTCGTGCGTTACGGCCGGGCTGGCTACAGCTACATCATGAAGAACATGCAGGAGAACGCGAGGGTGCTCGCCGAAAAGCTGCAGAATATGGGCTTGTTCGAGCTGATCGGCGCCGACGAGGAGCAACTTCCACTTGTTGCCTTTCGGCTCGCCGACGACAAGGACTACGACGAGTTCGACATCGCCTGGCAGTTGTCAGCCGAACGCGGCTGGATGGTGCCGGCGTACACGCTTCCGCCCAATGCCCAGGACATCACGATCATGCGTGCGTTGGTCAAACAGACCTTGAGCCGTGAGCACGTCGACACGCTTGCACGAGACATTCGGGAGGCTTGCGCCACTCTCGAAAAGAAGGGCCATGTTCATGAGTCAGAACGCAGCAAGATCGTGACTGGCCCGGGCCACTGACCGGGCGGTGATCATCGGGCTGGCGATTCCTTACAGTGCTTGCCAGGAATCACTGAGCAGAGAATGCTTTCCCCATGGCGAACAGGAAGAGCAAGCCGCAGGCGCAGCTCGGCGCTCCAGCATCACGTATTCGATCAACGCCGATCGGCGACTACGGGTTTCTGAGCGATGGGGAGGTGTCCGCGCTCGTAGCGCCCAACGGCGCTCTGGAATGGATGTGCGTTCCTCGCTTTGACTCTCCGAGCGTCTTCGGACGGATCCTTGGTCGAAACGCCGGCGTGTTCCGTGTCGCCCCTGTCGATGTGGCCGTGCCCGCAGATGTCCGTTACCTGCCGGGCACCATGATCATGGAGACCAGCTGGGGTACTCCCACCGGATGGATCATCGTACGTGACGCTCTGCTGATTGGTCCCTGGCATCATCCGACGGACCGGTCCAAGACCTACCGCCGGACCCCCAATGACTACGAGGCAGAGCACATCTTCCTGCGGACGATACGCTGTGCCTCCGGTGAAGTGCAGACCATGGTGGACTGCGAGCCGGTGCTCAATTACGGGCGCGGCCACGTGCGCTGGGAATACACCGACAACAGCTACTACCAAGGTGTCTGCTCGACCGATGGTGTCGATCTCAAATTGACCCTGACGAGCGATCTGCGACTGGGGTTCGAGGGTGGCCAAGCCAACGCCCGGACGCTGCTGAGAGAGGGTGACGTCCGCTATGTCGCGCTGTCCTGGGGTGGGGCGGTGCCGCCGGCGGACTATGCCGACGCCTACAAGCGCCAGGTATGGACAGCGCACCACTGGCAGCACTGGCTGGCCCGCGGACAGTTCCCCGATCATCCCTGGCGGGGCTATCTGCAGCGCAGCGCGCTTACTCTCAAGGGGCTGACCTACGCCCCGACCGGTGCGATTGCGGCCGCCGGCTCGACGTCACTGCCCGAGACTCCCGGAGGAAACCGCAACTACGACTACCGCTTTACCTGGATCCGGGATGCCACCTTCGCCCTCTGGGGTCTGTACACATTGGGTTTCGACTGGGAGGCCGTGGACTTCTTCGCCTTCATCGCCGATCTGGTCGAGGGCGAAGACGACATCCAGATCATGTACGGCATCGGCGGCGAGAGAGAGCTCACCGAGTACGAGCTCGACCACCTACCGGGATATGCCAACTCGCGTCCGGTGCGGATCGGGAACGCCGCGTACGCGCAGAAGCAGCACGATGTCTGGGGTGCGCTACTCGACTCGGTCTATCTGCACTTCAAGGCAGCCAACCGCCTGGACAACCGTATCTGGGAGATCTTGGACAAGCAGGTCAACGAGGCGTTGAAATACTGGCGGGAGCCCGATGCCGGGATCTGGGAGGTGCGCGGTCAGCTGCAGCACTTCACGTCCTCCAAGATCATGTGCTGGGTCGCGGTCGACCGAGGCGCCAAGATCGCCCGGATCACCGGAGAGGACGGCAAGGCCGCGGAGTGGGAGCTCGCTGCCCAAGAGATCAAGGAGGACATACTCGCCAACGGGGTTGATGAACGCGGCGTGCTGACCCAGTACTACGGCACCAAGGCCCTCGACGCGTCATTGCTGCTGGCCCCACTGGTGCGCTTCCTGCCGGCCGACCACCCGATCATCAAGGCCACCGTCTTGGCGATTGCCGACGAGCTCACGGTGCATGATCTCGTGCTGCGTTACAAGGTCGAGGAAACCGACGACGGGTTCACCGGCGAGGAGGGCAGCTTTACGATCTGCTCATTCTGGCTGGTCTCGGCACTGTGCGAGATCGGTGAGTACGAGCGAGCCCGAAAGCTCTGTGCCAAGCTGCTGTCATTCGCGGGTGCACTCGACCTGTACGGCGAGGAGATCGATCCGCATACCAGCCAGCAACTCGGAAACTTCCCCCAGGCATTCACACACCTGGCGTTGATCAATGCGGTCATGCATGTGATCAAACTCGAAGGGCGGCGGCACGACCATGAACCCGGCACCTGGGCCGGCTCGATCGAGGATGGACAATAACGATTTGACGCAGCCGCAGACGGCGACACCGTGGGTTCCCGAACACGCCGACATTGAGGGTCTCAGGAAAGCGGCAGCGGACTGCAAGGGTTGCGAGCTGTGGCAGCCCGCAACCCAAGTGGTTTTCTCTGCTGGGAACCCTCGGGCACCGCTCGCTCTCGTCGGAGAACAGCCCGGCGATGTCGAAGATCGCGAGGGCATCCCCTTCGTGGGCCCGGCCGGACGGCTGCTTCAGGATGCGCTCGAGGAAGCTGGGGTCACCCGAGAGGATGTCTACGTCACCAATGCCGTCAAGCACTTTCGCTTCACCGAGCGAGGCAAGCGTCGCATCCACGCCACACCGCAAGTCAGCCACATCAAGGCGTGTCTCCCATGGCTCGAAGCGGAGCTGACCCTGGTCGACCCGGCCTTGATCATTTGTCTGGGAGCCACGGCGGCTAGGGCATTGCTGGGCAGCACCTTCCGGGTCACGAAGCAACGCGGCCAGGTGCTGGAACTTGCCACCCCGGTGGGAATTCGGCCGGTGTTGGCGACCGTACATCCATCCGCCGTGCTGCGCACGACCGCCGAGGAGCGGAGCGAAGCCTTCGCTGGATTGGTTGCAGATTTGCGGACTGCGCGAGAGGCCGCGATCTCGGACAAGCGGTAGAGTCGCTGACCGCTATCGAACCTTTCGGCCGAGCCCGTCGTCTAACCGGGTAGGCGCGCTTCCGGCCAGTCACGCCTGCCGACTTTCACCTCAGGAGTGCCCCAATGTTCGACAAGATCGGCAATCTCCCGCTCCATCCGCTGGTGATTCATGCCGCTGTCATCGGTATTCCGTTGGCCGTCTTGCTGGCATTCCTCTTCGCATTTCCCAAGACACGCGCTTGGGCACGTTGGCCGCTGGCTATTGTCGGCGTAGGCGCTACCGCGGTGACCTTCGTTGCGCGGCAGAGCGGCCTGGCACTCGAGGCCAGCTTGGGGATACGGCCCCCAAGCCCCGTCGCGACGCTGATCGCGAAGCACTACCAGCTTGGCAACCAGCTGCTATACATCATGATCGGTTTCACCGTGATCGCGTTGCTCAACATCTTCCTCGTGTCGCCGAGCACGGCGGGTGACACACCTGGCGCATCCACCCAGCCGGCGATTGTCCGCGTTGTGCTCCCGATCTTGTTGCTAGTGGTGGCGCTGGTGGCTTTGGTCTGGGTCGTCCGAGTTGGTGATCTCGGTGCAACTGCTGTGTGGAACCCCACGGCGCCTCCCATGATCCCGTTCTGAATTGATGCGCCCTGAGCTTGTCGAAGGGCTATCCCGAGCCGAGATAGCAGCGTAATCCACCAAATGTGATGTATGTCACATCCATAACGGGACGGTAACGGTGGCGCCTGGCATGGCCTGACTCTTAGTCTCAGTTTGTCCGGCCCAGGCGGCGGTAATTGATCGCCTCTGGGGAAGTCTGTCGGGGTGCCGCTCGGGGGCCACCACCGATTCACGTTGTTCCTCAAGGAGCCGTCTTGCGTGCTCAGCGCGTGGCCGCGGCGACCGCGGCTGTTGCTATCGTCTCCGTCTGCTGTGCCGTGGGCATCTCGGCCGGCTCCGCCTCCACATCGGGATCGATCGACCCCAGCGTCAAGGCAATACCCGATCCCGATGTCAGCCAGACAACGATTGTGGGAAAGAAGCGCCGATCGACCGCCAAGACCGGTGAGGCCGAGGCTGGCCATGCCAAGGTGAGCAAGATCGCTGATGTCGAGTCCGCCAAGCTCCGTACCCGCGAGGTTTTCAACGTGGGTGAGGACCCGAGTTCCCTCTCGTTACGCGTGGGCACATTCAATGTCCGCACCTCGCGCGCTCACGACGGCCGCAGCTGGCTGTCCCGTGCCAAGGACGTGGCACGCGAGATTGCAAGCCGTGATCCTGGGGTGCTGGCAGTGCAGGAACTCGGCCCGGGACGCGCGGACGGCTCCAGGGGAACTACGACGGGACATCTGCGGCAGACAATCAGCTTGGAGCGCTCCTTGAGGAGCGTCGTCGGCGACAGTCGCTACCAGCTGGTCCGGACGACGCCGTATGTCAAGCCAGGCACCAATCACGGCACGCAAGGTACTCGGATCCTCTACGACACCAGGAAGTTCAAGCTACTCAGTCATTGCCCGGAGAAGACCGGATCGAAAAACTACAATCCCTCGTGCGGCATGAACATGCCGCTACGGAGCTCTGACAGTGAGTCACTGCGCCGCAGCGCAGCGTACGCGAAATTCGCCGACCGCAAGACGGGCAAACGGTTCTGGGTCGTGTCGGTGCATCTCGACGACCGGCATAGCGGCTCACTCAGCAAGGAGAAGAGCTACAACGCGCTGCGCGGCAAGCAGGCCAGGGCCGTCTATCTGAAGGTCAATGGGCTTGCCAAGGCCGGCGAGAAGATCATCTACGCCGGCGACTTCAACTCCTGGGCGACCAACCGCGCCGGAGATGCACCGCGCAAGTATCTGCTGGGCCAAGGGTTCGACGACAGCTACGCCGCCGAATCCCGGGTCAACGCCAAGTACCCGACGATCAATCACTACAAGACCACGTTGCCAGCCAAGGGCGTCCGGCTGGACTATGTGATGGTCAAGGGCTGCAAGAAGATGCTGAAGTACGAGAACGTGATGAAGCGTGTCGACTCCAGCCGTCCGTCCGATCACAACTTGGTCGTCAGCGACATCGTTCTGTAGTCCGCTCAGCGGTGGGCCTCTCAGCCCATGATCCTGATCAGCCCCTAGCCCAGATCACCCCTAGCCCAGATCAGCCATTGCCCAGCGCGGCTGGGCCCTCCTCGCGGCGGATGTCGATGATGTGGCCCGTCAGGTGTGAGAGCAAGACATCTAGAGACTGACGTGCCACGTCCTCCGAGGACAACAGCGTGCCAGGTGGCTCCTCGCCAAAGGCCTTGGTCCGCATCGGGGTCCCGGTACGCTCCGGATTGACACAGTTCACCCGTACGCCAGAGGTGGCCCATTCGTCAGCGAGCGCTTGGGTGAGGTTGACGATCGCCGCCTTGGCCGAGGAATACAGCGAATAGCCTGACCGCCCGCGCGTGTACGACGACGAGGTGAACAGCAGCATCGAGCCGCCCGATTTCGCGAGATGCGGGAAGAACTCCTGTGCGACGAAGATCGGCGCGAGGTAGTTGACGTCGGTCGAGGAGTAGATCGTTTCCTCCGACGTCTCGGCCAGCTCGCCGCGGACCAGCACACCGGCAGTGTTGACCACGAAGTCGATGCGGCCCGTCTCATCCAGCACCTGCTGGGCCACCTTGGCGACATCGGCTCGCTTTTCGACATAGGTGCCGGTGGTCGATCGCGAGAAGGTCTTCACATTTGCCCCGTACGCGCGGGCGAGTTCCGCTATGTCACCACCAATGCCGTACGAGCCACCGAAAACTACGACGGTCCGGCCGTCAAGCCTGGCGTTGTATTGCTCGTTGGTCAGCGGAGTGGGCCGGTCCGCGGAGGTCAGCTGGAACAGCTTGTCGGCGATATAGACATCAATAGGCTCAGTGACCTTCATATTGCGTTCGTGTCCAGAGACGACGGCGATCGAGACCTCGGGAAGATAACGGAGCACAACAGTGCAGTCATCGGTGGCGGTGAAGTTCGGATCCTGCGCGGCTTTCGCGTACGCGGCCTTGATCGTTGAGAGTCGGAAGGACTGCGGCGTCTGACCCCGACGGAGGAGATGCCGAGGCAGTACGTCGGCGATACTCTCCTCGCCGGGCTGGACTTGGATGACCGTATCGGCCGACGGGATCGCCGTGTCGACCGCTTCATGGGTCTGTAGCGCATCCACGTTGGCCGCGATGATCGTTTGTGACACAAGTGGCCGTACGGCATCATGCAGCAAGACGTTGCATTCGTCATCGCCGAGCGCTGCTAGCGCGGCCGCGGTCGTGTCATTGCGCGTCTCAGCGCCTTCGAGGATCTGGGTGACCTTGACGTATTCACCCCGCTTGACGATCGCTCGGACCTCATCCAGGTGGCCCGGCGCCATCATCACGACGATCTCATCCACCAGTGGAGACTGGTGCATGGCGGCAATGGTGTGCTCGATGATCGGCTTCCCGGCAATCTTGATCAGCTGCTTCGGAATGTTCAAGCCGACGCGGGTTCCGGTACCTCCCGCCAGGATCACCGCAACATTGCGCAATCTAGTCACCGGCTGAACCATACTCTGTTTGATTGCTCCACTCGCTTCGCTCGCTCCGCGCGGATCGCGCCTCTTCGCCGCCTACTTCGTCGTCACTCGCAGACGATAAAGCGTGTCCGCTCACTCCTCTGTCCATTGCTCGCTCCGCTCGCTGAGGCTGGCGCTTGTCAGCTGCTGCCTTCCTCGCTCGCTCGCAGACGAAGAACGTGTCTGCTCGCTCGTTCGTCCAGGACAGCAGCGCGCCAGCCTGGCTCAGCAGAGCGGCACGCGATCCTTGTCAATTGTTTCGCTCAAGCTCGCTCAGGGTTTGATTGCTCCGCTCGCCAAGCTCGCTCTGGGTTTGATTGCTTCGCTCGCCGAGCTCGGGCAACGCTGACACGCTCGATCCCCGCGCGTTGGTTTTTCGTCCCGCGGTTCTCGTGTGGAAGGCTCGATCACGTGCTCAAGGTGAGTGTCGTCGTTCCGGTGTACAACCCGGGGGAGTACTTCGGGCCGTGCATCGAATCTCTGACCTCACAGAGCATGCCCTTCGATGAATACGAAGTTATCTGCATTGACGATGGTTCAACCGACGAAACTCCGGCACTCCTAGATGAGCTTGCTGTGACTTACCCGAACATTCGCGTCATCCACCAGCCGAACGCAGGTTGGCCGGGCCAGCCTCGCAATGTCGGCCTGGAGGCGGCTCAGGGCGAGTACGTGTTCTTCTGCGATCATGACGACTGGCTCGGCGCTGAGGCCCTCGAGCGGTTGTACGACTTCGCGACCAGCTGCGGATCCGACGTCGTGCTGCCGAAGATGGCCGGCGTGCAGCGTCGTGTTCCGCGCGTCGTGTTCAGCGAAACCATTCGTCGCTGCACGATCACCGACTCCGCGATCATGGACAGTCTGACGCCACACAAGTTGTTTCGCCGGGAGTTCCTCGAGGAGAATCGGATCCGATTTCCGGAGGGCAGGCGACGACTCGAAGATCATTTTTTCGTGGTCACGTGCTATCTGCTAGCCAACGTGATCAGCATCTATGCCGACTACACCTGCTACTTCCACATCCTGCGCCGGGATCGGGCCAATGCGGGTTTTCG
>Ga0307310_10000814_pt1 | contig 11007 bp, 10 predicted proteins | sample ER_DNA_197_FD_194502 | JGI IMG/M metagenome (GOLD analysis project Ga0307310, IMG submission 194502) | Bulk soil microbial communities from the East River watershed near Crested Butte, Colorado, United States - ER_DNA_197 | ecosystem: Environmental > Terrestrial > Soil > Floodplain | place...
GACCGCAGAGGGGGCGCTGCGCCTGGCATTACTGCTTGCGGCGGCGGTCGAGAGGGATATCGACATCCGGTAGGGATCACACCAGAACACGCTGGACGAACGCGAGGGCGGTGTCGGCGACCTCGCCAGCCGCTGTCGATGATGTGCGGGATTCAGGGGAATGTGCTAAACACCTTGACGCGTGATGGCCGGGGTACTGTCTCGCCCAGGCGACGTATGACCTCGCACAGCGGCGAAACTTGCGCAAGTTGTCGCTAGTTGTTTAGCGGCGTACGGGTTCGGCCGTCTCCGCCAGATCTTCGAGCAGCTCAGCTGACTTTTGGGCGCCACCAAGTGTGACGAGCTCGGCGCCGATCTGCCGAGCCCGTTCCGCATATTCCGGATCTGCGAGCATTTCTCTAACCGCGGCGGCCACGGCCTCCGGCTTCGGCCGGCCGGTGCGCAGATTGATGCCGGCACCTGCCCGGGCTACCCAGGCGGCGATCGCTGGCTTGTCGATGTCGCCCCCAGCTATCACCAAGGGAACGCCTGCCGCCAAGCTGGCGAGGACACCTCCCCAGCCACCGTTGGTCACGAAAACCGAAGCCGCAGGCAGGACCGATCGGAAGTCGAGAAAGTCGACGATCTGAGCGTTCTGCGGCACCTCGACGCCGATGTCAGTGTGGCCGCGCCGCCCGGTGGTCGCGATTACCGAAACGTCCAACTCGCAGAGTCCTTCGATGGCGGGCTGAATCAGATCTGTCAGTTCGACGTGGTGCGTGCCCTGGGTGACGATGACATGAGGATCGGCTGACGGGGGAATAGTGCTGCCTGACTTCCCTCCGCTTGGGGACAACCGGCCGACGTAGTGGATCTGATTCGGGAGCTCGGCTCCCGGCCGCTCAAGCGAGGGGCAGCCGGTAGCGAGTACCAGCCACGGTGAGACCAGCCCAACCCCGTACATACGGGGGTCTGTCGCCAGGCCTACCTGGATGCGCGCCTGGTTGTAGGCCCTCTTGAAGGGCAAGGTGGCGGCACCGAACGCCTGCCACAAGATCACGTCTCGCATCCGTCCCAGCCGACCTCGAGCTGGCGCAAGACCGAATGCGAGCGGCGCCAGGTCTTTGCCGAGCGAATTGAACGGAAGGACATTGACCGTGGCCCACGGAAGGCGGCGCAACTCACTAATGCAGCCTGCACCCATGCTCATGATGTCCCCGATGATCACGTCGGCTGGGGATCGGTCCAGCTCCCGACCAAGATCGTGAACCTGGCCGGGGGCGGTATCGAAGAACACCGCTTTGGTCATGGCGACCATTCCGCGGCGGCCCGGACGCCCCGCCGCAGGAAACGTGGCGGCGACATCCTCTTCGTCGAAATCTATCGCGGCAGACCAGCGCACCGGCGTGGCGCCCAGTTCGGCGAACCGCTCGCAATAATTAGAACCGGTGTAAACCGTCACCGAATGTCCGCGGGCGATAAGCTCCGCGACCAAACCCGTAATTGGATCCACGTGGCCCGCCAGCGGCATCACGGTGACCAGGGCCTTCATGCCCTCATCATCGACCAAGCAGCGACCACGGTCCAAGGTCCGGCCGTCCGACCCGAACCGCAAACCCAGGTGCTGTCCGGTACGGCTGCTGCCGAGCTACGGTGAGCGTCATGGCCGCCTGGCTTTGTCGCAGCACCGTGATCGCGGTTGCTCTGCCGCCGAAGCAGGCGATCGAGTTGTTCACGCCGGAGGGCGAGCGAAAGTGGTCCGCGGGCTGGGACCCCGTTTACCCGCGGCCAGAGCGGACGGCAGGCCCGGGCGCGGTCTTTATCACCGGTCACGACGGCCATACGACGACCTGGACGATGGTTGATCACACAGCTGGGTGCGTGCGCTACGCGCGCGTGACGCCTGGAGTCGCTGCCGGCACGGTGACGGTCGCGCTCGAGGCGGACGGCGCCGGCGGAACTCGTGCTCAGGTGACATACGACCTCACGAGCCTCTCGGCCGACGGCGACGCGCGGCTGGCAGATTTCGATCGCGCCTACGACGCCGACATCGCCGAGTGGGAAACCGCAATCGCCCAGGCGCTCGCCTCCGGCGCTTAAGCTTCCGACGCATCCCGAACATGCTCGCGCCGCTGCATGTGAGACAGCGGACCGACCGCCAGTGCCATGGGCTTCCTGCGGTGCCTCGCAGGCGGATGCACGAACGCACATCACCGGCTGGCAGGCCACTTTCCCTTGCCCGCTGAAGGGTCGGCTTTCGGCGCAGGGCATTAGCTTCTTGCACCGTCTTGCGCCGGGTGGGGAGTTGGGCCTCCTTCAGGGTCGGCTTGCCGGGCCAAAGCCCGGACCCCGACGGGCTTGTCTCGCATGGTCGAGATCTGACCGGGGTGGTCTCTGAACCGGGGGCGGCGGTGTTCTCCGTAGTGGCTCCCAGTCATCAGCCGCCGCCTGCCGTTTCGCAACGACCAGAGCTCTGCCCCAGCAACGCATTCCATCTCCGGGGTATCGATGTCAAGGCATCCTGGCGCGTTCTTCAAGGGGCGTCTGATCTTGTATGTCAGTGCTCCGGATTGTGTGGGATGACGAAGTCGGGTGGCGCCCATTCGCCGGAGTTACGCCAGACTCAACACCTCGCAACGTGAGGGTGGGTCGGGCCTAGTCTGACGGTCACAGGGATTGGTGGGTGTTCAGGCCATGCGCGAGCTAATCGATGTGCCGGTGCTGATCGTGGGTGCAGGTCCGGTCGGGTTGTTGATGGCTGCGGGGCTGCGCCACTTCGGGGTCGATTGCATGGTGGTCGAGAAGCATGCGTCGACGTTGGATTTTCCTAAGGGCCGTCGCGTGACGACCCGTACGGTGGAGATCTTCCGACAGTGGGGTCTGGAAGCAGCTGTGTCGGATGTGGCGCTGCCGCAGGCCGACAGCCTGTTCGTCTTCGAGGGGGAGACGCTGCTCGGTGCGGATTTCCAGCGTCGTGGGATGTTCGTCGATGACCTCAACCGGTCGAGCCCGACGCGCGAGCTGATCTGTTCGCAGGAGCTGTTAGAGCCGGTGCTACGGAAATGGGACCAAGACGACGGCGCCGATGTGCGGTTCTTGACCGAGGTTGTTGGCTTTGCGCAAGACGACGACAAGGTGACGGCTGAAATCGTCACGGCCGGCGGGCCGGTTTCGGTGCACGCCCAGTACATGGTTGCTGCCGACGGGGTCCGTGGTCGTACACGCGAGGCTCTCGGCGTCGGTTGGTCCGGTCCGGGCACGTTCGGCCACCGTGTCAGCATCCTCGTCGAGGCCGACATTGAAATGAGGATGAAGAACCGCCAGAGCGCCGTGTACTGGCTACGGCGACCGCGGCCTGGATCGCTGTTCGCCGCGGTCGACAACAAGAGCCGTTGGCTCTGCGTGGTTCCCTACGATCCAGACACTGAGCCCAGCGAATCGTTGACCGAGCACCGTTGCGTCGAGCTCGTCCGCGGTGGCCTCGGTGACGACAGCGTCGAGCTGCGGTACATCGGCCACCGGATCTGGGAGCCAACCGCGCTCGTCGCCGACCGCTACCAGGTCGGCCGCATCTTCCTCGCCGGGGACGCTGCGCATGTCACCACACCGGTGGGCGGGCTGGGTATGAATTGCGGTGTCGCCGATGTCCACAACTTGGCCTGGAAGCTCGCCGGCGTTCTCGTCGGTTGGGCCAGCCCCGCGCTGCTGGAGAGCTATGAACCAGAACGCCGCCCGCACGCGTTCGCCTGCGCCGCCGCCAGCCTCGGCCCCGCGCAACCGCCGAATCCTGTCGACGGGCTCGTGTTGGGATACGTCTATGAGTCGGCTGTCATCATTGACGATCAATCGGCCGCGCCGAGGGCCGGAGACCTGATCGGTGAGTACCTGCCGGTGGGAAGGCCGGGTCATCGAGCCCCGCATATCTGGCTCGACCGAGGGCGCTCGACCCTCGACCTGTTCGGCACGCAATTCGTCGCGCTCACCGACCCGCCGGGCGGACGGGCACTCGATAGCGCAGCAGGTGTCGCGCGGGCGACGGGAATTCCCCTCGTTGTCCACGTCATCGACGCCGCCGCTTGGCACGACCTCTACGGAGTCGAGCGGGGCGGTGTCGTGCTCGTCCGCCCTGACGGATACGTCGCGTGGCGGAGCGTCGGGCCACCTCCAACCTCACATGAACTCGGCGCGGCGCTGCTAGTTGCCGCCGGCCACAGCGCTGACCACACCAACCGCGAGCGGGAGGGCTGACCAAGCACCTCTCGTTCAATGACGCGTCGGGTTCACCGTGGCCGCCGGCATTCCGATCTACTTCTGCGATCCGCACAACCCCTGGCAGCGTGGGTCCCACGAGAACACCAGCGGACTGCTCCGCCAGTGCTTGCCCAGAGGGAACGGACCTGTCCGTGCACTGTCGAGGATCTCGCCAGAATCGGCCGCAGCCTCAACGACCGGTCTCGCATGACGCTGGGCTGCATGAAACCATCAGAGCGGCTCGCCGAGCTACTCGCGCTCACCGCGTGAACCCGCTGGGGGTCGGCAGGCATACCGGCTTGTGTGGGCCTCGTATCGCAGCACGAATACTCGACGCGCTTGTCGCGATCGAGTTTGCACAGAGCGCGCCGTCCTCTAGCTTCGTCGATCTCGGGGTCGGTGTGGGCGTCATCGCGATCGAGATGTGTCGCAGGTATTGGACACTGCACGTGGTCGGAGGGCCAAGATCTGGATATCGGGAGTCCTCGCCGACAACCTGGTCAAGATCACCGCTGCGACTCCTCAAAGCCTCCCCGAGGATTCCGCGTCCAGCACTTCCCTTCGCAAGCCGAGCCGATCAGCCGTCAATCCCGTTTCAGGTCGAAGTGACTAACCACGCGCCTCGACCTCGCGGGGCTGAACGGCCGGTGACCAGATATTTCCTACTTGACGCCCACGTTGAGTGGCGGGCGCATCAGGTCGCTCGTTCATCTCGTCGGGCCGCAGGCATAAAGTGCCTCACCCGGGCCTAGTTCTTGGCCTGTTCGCCAGTGCGTATGCGACGGCTGCCGCCGAATCCAGGGCCGCGCCTCGATCCCAGGCGCGATGCCACTGCTCCTCGCTCACGCTTGGCTTGATCCTGTCCAGAAGGGGACCGGTGATCGCGACGTCGAAGGGTGCTGCGTGAGAAGCGATGGTCTCCCGGATCGCTGCAGCGGCGCCGGCAAGAATGGCCGCCCGCTCAACCGCTGCGCGCTCGGCGGCTACAGCGGCCAGGGTCTCCAATCCTTCTGCGATCCCTTGCCGCTCTCCCTGCTGGGCAACCGACGCTAGCGCTTCGCGCGCTAGGCGATCCGCGCGGGCCAGGTCGTTATCGGCCAGGGCAGCGTGTGCGATGTGATTGAGCGCGCGGGCGGCGAAGATGTCGTCACCGAGCACGCGATACACGCGCAGTGCGTCGTGAAAGCGCGCGACCGCCTCGTCGGCGCGACCGCAGTGCAGAAGTGCGGCGCCGAGGTTGAGATGGGAGGTGGCCAGCTGCCAGCTGATGCCGAGTCCGCGGCAGATGGCCACGCATTCGGTATATGGCTCAAGCGCCTCCGTATAGCGGCCCTTGCACATTGCCACAAAGCCCAAGACCGTCAAGGCGTTGCGGAGGTCCATCGGGTCGTCGCTCTGGTGGGCGAGCGCGATCGCTTCGGCGGCCAGCTCTGCCATGCGTGCGTGATCGGCTTGGGGGAAGGCCAGCGCGGCCGCCCCGCACAGCGCCTTCGCCCGGAGCGAGGGCGGGGCGTTCCCGGCGACGGCCAGTGTCGCATCCGACCAGCGCCGGCCCTCAGCGAACTTTCCGAGCTGCCGCCAGTAGCGCCATAAGGCGACGCTGTACCGGAGCGCCAGGACCGTCTCACCGTGGTCGATGGTCCAGGCCATGCCGCGTCGAAGGTTGCCGCGGTCGACGTCGAGACGCCGGAACCAGTCCTGGTGCTCCGAGCGGACCAGGTGGGGCTCCGCCGTCTCGGACAAAGCCAGGTAATGGAGCGCGTGCCGCCGTTCGATCTCTTCCGTTTCGCCCGCGTCGGACAGGCGCACCGCGAGATACTCCTGGACGACGTCGAGCATGTCGTAGCGCGGGTCCGGGCGGTTGCGTTCAAGCACCACCAGGCTTTGGTCGACGAGGGCGCTGATGCCGTCCAGCGCGTCTCCGACTTCGTCGACGTGCCCGGCCACCTCCTCGATGGCGTCCAGGTTCCAGCCACCCGCGAACACGGAGAGACGGCGCAAGAGCATCTGCTCGCGCGGCCCGAGCAGATCGTGGCTCCACCCGACGGTGTCGCGGATGGCGCGTTGTCGCAGTGGCAGGTCTAGCGGACCTCCGACCAGCAGCTCGAGCCGGTGTTCGAGCTGCTCGCGGAGGGCGGCCAGCGGCAGGTGCTTGACCCGTGCCGCTGCCAGTTCGATCGCCAGTGGAAGGCCGTCCAGCTTGCGACAGATCTCTGCGACGAGCGAGGCGGTCTCGGGGGTCAGGTCCAAGTCCGGTCGCACAGCTTGTGCCCGCTCCCAGAAGAGCTCCGTCGCCGGCCAGCGGTGTATGTCTTCGGGATGAGCTTCCCGCGTTGTCAACGGCAGCTCCAGTGGCGGCACCGGGAACTCGTGCTCCCCGCGCAGCCGCAGCGCCGTGCGGCTGGTCACGAGGAACGTGGTCTTCGGGCATTTCAGCATCAGCGTGTAGATGAGAGGTGCGGCCGGTATGAGGTGCTCGAAGGTGTCCAGCACCACCAACGCCTGTCTCCCCGTTAGGCGCCTGGTCAGCAGGACCACCACATCCGGTCCCGTCTCGACCACACCGATCACTTTGGCCAGCTCGGGCGCGACCAGCGAGGCGTCCCTCAGCTCGCCGAATGCGACGAAGAAGATGCCACCGCCGAACCGCGCCTGAATTTGGGCTGCGGCTTCCAGCGCTAGCCGGGTCTTGCCGATGCCGCCCGGGCCGGTCAGCGTCAGCAGACGGACGTCCAGGCCCTGAAGCCTCGCGGTGATGCTCTCCAACTCGCGTGCTCGACCGAGCAGCTGGGTCGGAGGTACCGGCAGATCGCCGAGCTGATGCGTGTCGTCCACGACGCCCCGGGCGACGGCTTCGAACTTCGCTCGCTCCTCGTCGTGAAGCCCGAGCGCCGGGGCGAGCCGTCGAGCTGTGTCGCCGTGGACGACCGTGCGGAGGCCCCGCTCGACGTCGCTCACCGTGCGGGCGCTGATGCCCGCACGATCCGCGAGCTCCTCCTGGGTCATCCCGGCCGCCGCTCGGAGCTTCTTGAGAGTAACGCCCAGCGTCTCATCGGTCACCGGTCCACCATCCCTCACCGCCTTCAGTGTGACTCATATCGGTGACCTAGCGGTGAGTGAGTTTCCTGGTGCCGCAAAGCGCCAACAGACAGGATCGTTGTGGCGGCGGCACACGCCGGCGCCGACCGGTTCGATGAGCGGGAGGTGGGCTAGATGTCGGAGAAGGAGAACCAGAACAAGCGGACGGTTCGGCGGCTGTATGAGGAGGTCGGCAACGAGGGCAGGCTGGAGGTTCTCGATGAGATCGCGTGGCCGGATCACGTCGAGCACTACCCGTTCCCGGGACAGACGCAGGGTGTGGAGGGCCTGAAGCAGCGCGTCAGCATGGTGCGGGCGGCCTTCAACCCCAAGTTCACGATCGAGCATCTGGTGGCCGAGGACGACAAGGTCGCCGTCATGTGGAGCAACCGCGGCGCGCACGTCGGTGATTGGTTCGGGTTCTCGCCGACGGGGAAGAGCGTCACCGCGCATGGCGTGGATATTCACCTGCTGCGGGACGGCCGCCTGGCCGAGCACTGGGACGTCGTCGACATCTCAGAGTTCCTGATGGCAGTGGGCGCGGCTTCCGCACCTGCCGGGGCAGCCGGAGCGCAGCGATGGTCCTCGTCGTCAGTGCCACCGGAATGGTCGACGGCATGATCCCGGTCAGCCGTCTCGATCAAGAGCGGCAGGCCAGGGCGCTGGTGTGGTCATCGGATTCCGTCGATCGTCTCGGCGCGTGGGGTGCCGAGACGCTGGTGGGCGACCTCAAGGACAGAGCCCCGGCTGTCCTGTCCGTGTTCGTCCAAGCCGGACGCGCCGGCATGAACAATGCGTCATGCACAACCGCCGCGGAGGTCGGGACGAGTTGCTGAGCGACCAACCCGCTGACTACTGGCCCGACGACCCGTACATTCAGGCACAAGTCCACCGACCGAGTCCACGCTCAATTCTCCAACTCGACGATTCAGCGACTGTGCTTCAGGTCGAAGCGCTCGCAGGTTCAAACCATGTCACCCCGACGGCTGACCGGGACGGGCCCGCGCTCGAACTGTGCGTCGGTATTCGTCGGTCGCGTTGCCCCTCAGCCCGGCGAGGGGTTCGGGTGCACAGGATTGAACCGTCGCCAGCCATGGCCGCGCAGCTTCGACGGTAGAAAGATGCGGCCCATCGACGTGACCATTGGCGAGTTCAGGCTGGGCGGGACATTCCGGCTGGTCTACCTGCTGCCCAACACGACCACGAACCGCACCACCCAAAAGGAGCAAATCCAGACGTTCCACAACGTCGCGGCGCCAGCCTGGAGCTGCTCCGTCATCGAGGACTACATCCCGGAGCTAGCGGCTACCGCGAGGGGAGACCACCCGTCTGGTCACCGCGACTCTCAGCCACGTTGGTTACGAGGGGTATCAAGTCGCCACGCAGATCGCGATTTCCCCCACCACGACTGGGTGATCGACGGTCGGCTAGAGATGATGGCGTCGCCTCATCGCTACGTCTGGCCCTCCGAGCTGGCCTGATGGCACGGCCAGCTCGAATGACATTCAGTCAGCGGTGGAGCTTGGAATCATAGACGTTCGAACGAGGGCCGCAGCCACATCTCGGTCTGGGAGATCACCACTTCCGGAGCCACGTTCATGCGGGGCTGACCTCCAAGGGCCCGCCGGTGACCTGCAACCGCTGTCGTGCTGGCGCCGGCAACCACTCAGGACCGCGAGCGCTGAAACCTCCTCGCGAGCATTGCGACACACAGCGCGCGACGCCCGTTGGAGGGTCGGCTTGCGGCACGTCTCACAGTCCCGCCGTATCGACGGTTTTGGAACGCTGCCGACACCGGGCTTCAGTTTGTGAAGTCGCAGCGGGCGCCGAGGGACTCGGCGCGCCACCTCGAAGTGGGCGAATGCCGCGTCCGTACGACCCCGCTGCCGCTCAGTTTCTTCAGTCTCTTGAGTCTGTTTGAGCACAACCGCGAGAAAGGTGGAACTCATGAGCACCGTGACCTCGGCCGATGGCACCATCATCGGCTACGACGCCTACGGCAATGGACCGACAGTCATCTTGATCGGCGGCGCAAGTCAGCACCGCGCCATTGATCAGCGGACGACTGAGATCGCCAAGCAGTTAGCAGCGGAAGGCTTCACAGCCGTCGACTACGACCGGCGCGGTCGCGACAAATCCGGCGACACACCGCCCTGGTCGCTTGGTCGCGAGGTCGAGGATGTCGCGGCATTGATCGAAGCCGCCGGAGCGCCCGCCGCCCTCTACACAAGCTCCTCAGGCGCCGGAATCGCACTGGCCGCGGTGACAGCGGGGTTGGACGTGTCAGCGCTTGCTCTATATGAGCCGCCCTACTTCGCCGGATCCGACGGCACCGAGCACATCGCCACGCTTGAGCGAATGCTCAACGCCGGCCAGCTCGACGAAGCGACCCGCTACAACATGACGGCAATTATCGGGCTGCCCGCTGGGGCGGTCGATGAGATGGCGCAGGCGCCATGGTGGCCTGGCCTGGTAGCTGTTGCGCCCACTCTCGTCTATGACCACAAGGCCTCGCACGACATCGAGACAGATCCCGACTGGCGCAGCCGCTGGGCCGCTGTAACTGTTCCCACGGTCGTCTACTCCGGGGACCAGACCTTTCCCGGAATGCCTGAGGCCGCTGACGCCGTCGCAGCCGCACTGCTTAACGCCCAGCGGCGCGTGCTCTCTGGCCAAGACCACGGGCCGGCGCCTGAGGCGATCGTGCCTGAGCTGGTTGGGTTCTTGCGGTCGATCGCCTAGAGACTGTCAAGGTGAGTGCAGTGCCTAGCATAACGGTCGCTCCGCGAGCAGAGGTCATCGAGGCTGGCGCGGTGTCAGGCTATATGCGGCGTCGAAGAAGGCAAGCTCCAGCCGCATCGCCCGGCTGTATGCCGCCCGCACTGCCGGGGTGTCGGTTGCGTGTGCATCGAGCAGCGCCTCGAGCTGGTCCGCGAGGATGCCGAACGCAGGGTCGGCATACGCCGTGACCCATGAGCCGTAGGTGCTGTCCGCGGCAACCCCCTCGACGGCCAACGACTGTCCGAGATGTGCGTACAGGCGCATGCACGGTGTCATTGCTGCGCACACCAGCCCGACGGTGCCGGTCGCCGCCGTCGCCAGCAGAAACTCGGTGTAGGCCAGAGTCGCTTCGGCCGGGGAGGTTGTCGAGGGGTCCACTCCCCAGCGCGCCGCGTACGCGGCGTGCATGCTCAGCTCATCGCGCACGCCGGCGATCAAGCCGGCGAACGCGAGCACGGTCTCGGTGTCCGGACTCGCCGCCAAGGCGAGGGCATAGGCCCGGGCGAACGCCTCCAGGAAGAACGCGTCCTGGGCAACGTAGCCGCTGAACACCTCGCGCGGCAGCGACCCGTCCGCGACACCACGGACGAACGGGTGCGCGAGCGCCCTCCCCGCAAGTTCTGCGTTGTCCACCCACAGTCTCCGAGCGATGCTCACCCGTCCCTCTGTTCTGCCATGTCCCAGAAGGCAACCTCATGCGCCAGCACCGCGCCCACGACGTCTTCCACGCCATCGTCGGCCTCCTGCGCGAGCGCCGCGTCGGCTAGCTCCTCAAGCGCTGCCACATACGATGCGAACGCGGGGTCTGTCCAGTGCGCCACCGCCGCGGCGTAGCGCCCCGTCCCACCGTACGACGCGGCGTAACGCCAGGCCTCCAGATAGACCCGTTCCAACACCCACAAGCCGACGACCGCCCGC
>Ga0307310_10000815_pt1 | contig 11007 bp, 11 predicted proteins | sample ER_DNA_197_FD_194502 | JGI IMG/M metagenome (GOLD analysis project Ga0307310, IMG submission 194502) | Bulk soil microbial communities from the East River watershed near Crested Butte, Colorado, United States - ER_DNA_197 | ecosystem: Environmental > Terrestrial > Soil > Floodplain | place...
CCGGCGGCTGCGGAAATGGTCCATCGCCAGGTTGTGCGCGATGCGGAAGAGCCAGGCGGAGAAGGGCGCCGACTGCCAGCGAAAACGATCGATGGCCTCGAGCATCTTCAGGAAGGTCTGCGTCGTGAGGTCCTCGGCATCGTGCTTGTTGCCGACGCTCACGTGCAGGTAGCTGTAGATCCGGTCGAAGTGGATCAGGTACAGCTCCTCGAGCGCCGCGCGGTCGCCCTTCTGCGCGCTGTCGACGAGCTTGCGAACGTTCTCGGTCGACTCGCGCGGCGGCTTCTCAGGTGCTCCGGTGCTCACGCCTCAGCTCTTCCCCGCTCAGCTCGACGCGAACCCGACGCGGCTGGCACGGCTGAACCGCCGGTAATACGCGACCCGGGGCACGACGACGTGGTACGGGCCGTCCTCCGTCTGGAGGACGATGACCCGCGGCCCGTCCTCGTGGAGCGCCCGCTCGAGCTCCGCAGCGGATCCCGCGTCGACGAAGCCGCCGATCACCTGCCCACCTTCGAAACCGACCTCGACGCGAACGCGCTCGCCACTAGCCACTCGACACCACCTCCGAGAGAACACCATGAACCGAACTTGGATGAATGAAGGCGACCTCGAGCCCGAAGAGGCCTCGCCGCGGCTCATCGTCGATCAGCTCGGCGCCCTGTTCGGTGAGATCGGCCAGAGCCGCGCGAACGTCGTGCACCTCATAGGCGACGTGGTGCATTCCCGGTCCCCGGCTGGCGATGAACCGACCCACCGGTGTGTCCTCGCCGAGCGCTGCGAGAAGCTCGACGCGGCTGTCGCCGACGCGAATCGACGCCGCCTCCACACCCTGAGCTTCCACGAGCTCGCGATGTTCGAGCCGACCGCCGAACAGACGCTCGTACGTCGCCACTGCCGCATCGAGGTCCTGGACCGCAACGCCGACGTGGTGAATTCCCAACGCATCCACGCACCCGATGTTACTGTCGCGCCCGTGCTACGGCGCCTCCTCCCCGCCCTCCTCATCCTCTCGCTCGCCGCGGCCGGCTGCGGCGGCGGGTCGAAGTCGAACGGCGAGGCCACGAAGACCGCCACGCAGGTCGTCGCCGACGCAAAGGACGCCGCCACAGCGGCGAAAGCCGTCCACGTTGCCGGAGCGATCACAGACGCAGGCCAGCCACTCACGCTCGACATCACGATCGTCAAAGGCGCAGGCGGCATGGGGACGATGTCGGAGGCGGGCCTGAAGTTCGAGATCATCCGCGTCGGCAGCAAGGCGTACATCAAGGGCAGCGACGCATTCCTCCGCAAGTTCGCGGGTGCCATGGGCGCGCAGCTCCTGCGCGGCAAGTGGCTTCAGGGCTCGGCAACGACCGGGGACCTCGCCGCGCTTGCGCCCCTCACCGACATCACGAAGCTCTTCAACGGCGCGCTCGGCTCACACGGCAAGCTCGAGAACGGCGGCGAGACGACGTTCAAGGGCCAGAAGGTCGTCGCGATCAAGGACACGACGAAGGGCGGAACGCTCTACGTCGCCGCGACCGGCACTCCCTACCCGGTCGCGATCGTCGGCGGCAAGGACCAGGGCACGATCACGTTCGACAACTGGAACGACACCGTGACGATCGCCGCACCGAAGGGCGCGGTCGACATGAACAAGCTCGGCGCCGGCTAGGACTGCTTCGCCGCGACGACCTGAGGCACGCCGACGCTGTCGGACGCGCGCGACTCCGCCTGGACGTCGCCGAGGAGGACGACGACTTCGTCGCGGACGAGCGTCTCCCGCTCGAGCAGCGCGGCCGCAAGGCGGTCGAGAGGTGCGCGGTGCTTCTGGAGGAGGCGGAGCGCCTCTTCGTAGGCGGCATCCGTGAGGCTTGCCTGTTCCGAGTCGCGGAGCCGCTTTGTCTCCTCGGAGAGCGCGTAGTTGTCCGCGCGCAGTGTGCGCGACGAGACGCTGTCGGCCATCCCCCACTCGAAGACCATCGAACGCGCGATGTCGGTCACCTTCTCAAGATCGTTTGCTGCGCCGTTCGTGACGCGCCCGAACACGACCTCCTCGGCAGCGCGACCCGCGAGCGCGACGATCATGCGATCGATTAGCTCTTCCTTCGTGTGGAGATAGCGGTCCTCTTCCGGGAGATAGAACGCGTAGCCGAGCGCTTCGCCGCGCGACACGATCGTCACCTTTTGAAGCTCCATCGCCGCGCCCATCAGGTGCGCCATCAGCGCGTGACCACCCTCGTGGTACGCAAGGATGCGCCGCTCCTTCTCCGTCAAGACCTTCTTCTGCTGAAGGCCCGCGACAACGCGCTCGAGTGCGGCGTCGAAGTCGACCTGCTTGAGGGCAGCGTCGTCGCGGCGGCCGGCGAAGATCGCCGCCTCGTTGCAGATGTTCGCGAGCTCAGCGCCGGTGAGGCCGCTCGTCTGGCGCGCGACCTGGGAGAGGTCGACGTCGAGTGCCAGCGGCTTGCCGCGGGTGTGCACCTCGAGGATCGCGGTGCGACCCTTTAGATCCGGCGGCGGCACGAGCATCTGCCGGTCGAAGCGGCCCGGACGCAAGAGCGCCTGGTCGAGATCCTGGATGCGGTTCGACGCGCCCATGACGACGACCTGTTCGGCCCCTTCGAAGCCGTCGAGCTCGACGAGCAGCTGGTTCAGCGTCTGATCCTGCTCACGGTTGAAGCCGTGCCCGCTGCGCTGCGCGCCGACAGCGTCGAGCTCGTCGATGAAGATGATTGCCGGAGCGTTCTTACGCGCCTCCGCGAAGAGCTTGCGGATGCGGGCGGCGCCGAGACCGGCGAACATCTCGACGAACGACGACGCGCTCGCGGAGTAGAAGTTCGCACCGGACTCGTGCGCGACGGCCTTTGCGAGCAGCGTCTTGCCGGTTCCCGGCGGCCCGTAGAGCAGCAGCCCCTTCGGCACCGTCGCACCGAGACGCTCGAACCGCTTCGGCTCGCGGAGGAAGTCGACGACCTCCATCAGCTCGGCGCGGACCTCCTCGACGCCGGCGACGTCGTCCCAGGTCACATGCGACTTTGCGCTCGAGTCGAGGTGCTGCGGCTTGACGCGCGGCATCATGCCGACCGTCTTCCAGAGCAGCCAAGCGGTCAGGACGAGGATCCCGAAGAACGCCAGCGGCAGCCAGGTCACCGTGAAGTCGGACAAGGACTGGAAGAAATCCCCCACCATCGTTGTGTCTCATCGGCACGGAGGGACGGATCCCTTAGCCGAGGGAGCTGACCACCTCCTCCGCGGTTCTGACCTCGACGCCGCCCGCCCGCCAGGAGGCGACGCACGCCGCCGTCCGCCCCTCGTCGAGGCCCTTCGCAGCGTCCTCGACGAAGACGACGCGCCGGCCGCGCTGGAGGAAGCCGCGGATCGCTGCGTCGTCGCAGACATCGGTCGCGACGCCGAAGACGACGATCTCGTCGGGGTCGAGCGCGTCGAGCAGCGCCTGGGTGTTTGGGTTCGTGAACACGTCGAAGTTCTTCTTCAGGAGCAGAACCTCCCGCTTGCCCTCGATCATGCCCGGCACGAGACCCGGCGGAAACGGAACGAGCGAAAACGGCAGCGGGTCACGCTGCTTCGTCTCGAGGATCTTCTCTGCCCCCCGCGTGCCACGCAGGCAGTGCGGCGGAAACGTGTTGCGGAGATCGGGTGAGTCGGAGATCTCCGGATCGGTCAGCTCGTGGTCGTCCGCGGAGGCTACGTGGATCAGGCCGGCGGCGCGGCCTGCGTCGATCAGCCGCTCGAGCGCCGGCACGATCTGCCTCGCATCCGGGACGTAGAGCTTGCCCGACGGCTCCATGAAGTCGACCTGCGTGTCGACATCCCAGAGGATCCTCCTCACGTAACGAGCTCCAACCGCGGATTCTCGCGGTAGTGGCGACCGACCTTCGCGGACGGCTCGCCGTCCGTCATGACGATGTCGCCGGTGAAGTCGTTCGAGCCGCGGATGAGCGACGAGCCGACGCCGTAGGCGTCGACCGGGACGCCTTCCGCCTCGAAGCGCGAGATCTTCTCGGCGGTGAAGCCGCCCGAGGCGACGATGCGGACGCGCTCGTGACCGGCTGCGTCAAGCGCGTTTCGCACGTTCCAGACGAGATGATCATTGACGCCGGTCGGCTTGAAGTCGCCCATCTCGTTGAAGAGCGAGCGGTCGACGAGCGTCTCCGACGTGTCGAGGCGCACCCCCCAGAGCCGGTCGCCGAGCGCGTCGGCGACTTCGAGCGCGGTGCGCACGGAGTCGTTCTCGAAGTCCACCAGCACCGTAATGTTCATCTCGGGGCTCGCCCACGCGGCGAACTTCTGCGCGGCGAGCACGGTGTTGCCGCCGTACGACGCGATCAGCGCATGCGGAACGGTGCCGAGACCGCGGCCGCCCCACCAGGACGCCTGCTCGTTCGTGGTGACGCCGATCTCGGCGCCCATTATCTTCCCCGCGACGAATGCGGCGTAGCCGTCGCCCGTCTGGATGCGGTGATGGTCGTGCCGAGCCGGCATGAAGATGATCGGCTTGCCGTTCGCTGCTTCGAGGACGTGCACGACGTTCGTCGTGATGAGCGTCCTGCGCGCGAGCGTACCGAGCACGGGCGTCTCGAGATGCGCGAACGCGGTGTAGTCGCCCTCGATCCGCATGACCGGCTCGTACGGCGAGATCACGTCGCCGTCGTAGAGCGCGCGCACCTCGAGGCCGTCGAGGTCGTAGGAGCAGAGCTTGAGGATCGCGATCGCCTCGTCCATGCCGCCGAGCCATGACGCGTTCTTCTGGAAGACCTGCATGACGACGCGCGGGTGCCGGCCGTCCTCGAGCAGTGTTTCGCGCGTGTAGTTGAAGTACGCGTCCGTGTACCAGCCGGCGCGCATCTTCTCGACCGGCAGGTCGAACGTCTCCGGCGCGAGCCGCTGCTTCGTGGCTTCAGCGCGCGCCATGTTCGAGCGCGAGGCACGCGGCAAGCGCGACCTCGGCGACCTCCAGCTGCTCGGCCGTCGGCTCCGCGGTGGACAGTCGATGCTGCAGCTCGTGCCCCGGCTTCGAGAGCGCCTGCGACACGAGGTTGTCGGGATTGCGCGCCATCCAACCGAAGATCTCGGTCGACGCCGCGACCGCACCGAATTGCGCCGCCGCGCGCGCCTGAGTGCGCATGCGCAAAGGCGCGAGGTTCGCGAGCACGTTGCCGATCGCAGTCGTCGCCACGAGCGGGCCGACGAGATGGCCGCCGCAGCGCTCGTGCTCCTTCTTTGCACCGTCGCCGTGCTCGTAGCGGCCGATCGAGATGTGCTCGGCACCGTGATATGCAGCGAGCTCCGTGCCGCGCATCGCAAGCACGGCCGGGCCGAGCGAGAGCAGACCCGAGAGAAGCTCCTGCGCCATCGGCCGGATCCGGTTCGACTCGCGAATGCCCCGCACGGCAAGCGCAGCCGCGAGCATCGACGCGAGCACGCGGGGGCTCTGCATCGGGAACTGCGCACCGGGCAGCGCGCGCTTCATCCGCGGCAGCAGGGCCATCGCCTCGGCAAGCCGGGCCGGGCCGCGGAGAAACGGGCGGTTCACATTCGAGGCTCGAAACGTCTTCGCCGCCGAAGCGACCTCGATCTCGCCGTCAGCGTTGCGGATGGCGCACGCCCACGATGTCGGCCCGTGCACGAGCACGCCGTTCGGGAGGGCCATGCCGCCAAGCCGGATCTTCTCGTCGTTCACGCGCCGTCAGGGTAACCCGCGGCCACCCTGAGAGCGCGCTGGAGTGCCGCCGCAGCAGCCCCAGGGGCGCCCCCGCCCACGAGCGAGCCGTCGATCGAGACGACCGGAGCGACCTCCCGCACCGAAGACGTGAGAAAAACCTCGTCGGCGGCGAGTAGCCGCTCGAGCGGGAACGTCCCTTCTTCCACGGCGTAGCCTGCCGCCGGCGCGAGCCGCTGGACCGCGGCACGCGTCACCCCGGCGAGGAGCGGCAGCCCGAGCGACGGCGTCAGGAGCCGATCGTCCTCACGGAACCAGACATTCGAGGTCGGCGCCTCGAGCACCGTGCCGTCCGGCGCGACGAGGAGCGCATCGTCGGCGCCGCGTTCGGCCGCGTCGCCCTGCGCCGCCATGTTCTCGGCGTAGCTCGTCGATTTCGCGCCCGCGAGCGCGCCGGGAGCCCAGTGCACGACCGCGAGCCGGAGGCCTCGCGCGCGCAACTCCTCGAGCCCGGGCGGCAGGCTCGACACGAGCACGAGACCGGTCGGCTCGCCGCCGCCCTCGCGGCCCGCCGTCCAGAGCAGCCGCAACGCGGCGTCGAACTCCCCGCCGGCGGCGATCGCGTCGAACACCGCTTGCTCGAAGTCGTCGCGTGGCGGCGGCGCAAGCCGTAGCCGATCTGCCGATGCATGCAGCCGGTCGAGGTGCGCGGTGAGCATGAACGGCATGCCGCCGTAAACGCGCAACGTCTCGAACACGGAGCGGCCGCGCAGCACGCCCTCGTCGTCGGCGTGCAGTACCGGCGTGTCCACCGGGACCACGCCGCGTCCGAGTTGCGCGAGCGCGACGAGTGTCACGACACGCGCACCGAAAGCGGTGCGCCGATCGCAGCGAGAAGCGGGCGCGCTTTGACCCACGACTCCTCGACCTCCGCGGCTGGATCGGAGTCCCAGACGATGCCGCCGCCAACCCAGAGATGGATCGCGCCGTCAGCGACCGCAAACGTGCGGATCGTGAGTGCAAGCTCGAGGTCGCCGTTCGGCCAGAGCCGTCCGAGCGCACCCATCGATGCGCCGCGGCCCACCGGCTCGAGCGCCGCGATGTGGTCGAGCGCCGCGATCTTCGGGCAGCCGGTGACCGAGCCGCCCGGCAGCACCGCGTCGAGCAGCTCGGTGAGCGAGACGTCTTCGCGCAGCTCCGCCTCGACGGTTGCGACGAGGTGCGTCACCCCTGCGAGCTGCCGCTCGGCGAGAAGCTCGGGCCAGCGCACGCTGCCGGGGACTGCGATACGCGCAAGATCGTTCCGCTCGAGATCGACGATCATCACGTGCTCGGCTGCGTCCTTCGCCGACTCGACAGGAACGCCGGCCGGACGCGTGCCCTTGATCGGCGAGGTGCGGATGCGCCGGCCGCGCCGCGACAGCAGAAGCTCGGGAGACGCGGAGACGATCGCCCAGCCCGCACCCACGAGCGGCTGCGGCTGAAGCGGACGCAGCGGTTCGAGTGCAGCGGCGAGCGCGCGTGGGTCGCCGTCGAAGTCCGCGCTCAGGTGCTGGACGAGGTTCACCTGGTAGACGTCGCCTTCCGCGATCGCGGCGCGAACTGCGTCGACGGCGTCTGCGTACTCCGCTTCGCTCCATGTCGCCCGCCACTGACCGATCGAGTATTTGCGCGTGGCGACCGTGCCGCCGCCCTCAGGTCCGATCGCGTACGCGACCGCCGGCAGCGTGCACGGCTCCGGCGGTGACGGCGCATCGGTGCGGCGCAGCGTGTCGGAGCAGCGGTAGCCGACGTAGACGTGCGCGACGACGTCGTCTCGCGCGAAGAACCCGTCCGCCGCGAGCGACGGCTCGAGCTCCGCGAGCGACTCCAGCTCGACGGTCACGCAAGCACGGTGCGCGCGGCGAAGCGGAGCCAGTCGACTCCGAGCTCGATGTCGTCGATCGCCGCGCGCTCGTCGGCGGAGTGAATGAGCGTGGCGGCGACCTCCGACGGCATTGTCCGGAGCGGGAAGAACCCATAGGCCACGGCGCCGAACGCATCGCGAAGCCAGTGGCTGTCGGTGAAACCGGCGCAGATCATCGGCACGGCACGAGCGCCGGGCTCTGTCTCCTCGACAAACGCCTCGAGCGCCGACCACAGGGGCGTATCGAGCGCCGACCGCGTTCCGCCCTCCGCCTTCAGGAACGTGATGTCGTAGTCGACGTCGTCGCCGAGCACGCCGCGGACGACCGCTTCGATCTCCGCCGGCGACTGGCCCGGCAGCAAACGGCAGTCGACCTCGATCTCGCAGAGTGCGGGAATGACGTTCCGCTTCCGGGAGGCGGAGATCATCGTCGGCGAGAACGTCGGAGCAAGCAAGGGCTCGACCAGCTCCGCCACCGTCTTGTCCACCGCGCCGGCGCGCGCTACGACATCGGTCGCAGCCGGTAGATCGCCGAGCACCGCTCGCAGAAACACGGCGACCTCCTCCTGGATCTGCGGCTCGGGCCGGTACGCCGCGATCCGCTCGATCAACCGCGCGGCCTTCACGAGCGCGTTATCCGCGATCCCGGGCATCGACGCGTGGCCGGAGCGGCCATGCACGCGGATCGTGAACGGCGCCGTGAGCTTCTCCGCCGTCGCCGCGACGTAGAACGCACTGCCGCCGAGCACGAGGCGGTCGCCTGCGCCCTCGTTGATCGCGTAGTCGCAGCGCACCGCGTCCGGATGCTCGGAGCAGAGCCACGAGAGCCCGAAGTTCTCGCCGACCTCCTCGTCGGCGGTCGCAGCGAGGATCAGGTCGCCGGACGGCTCGAATCCTTCACGCGCGAGCGATGCGATCGCGACGGCGTTCGCCGCGACCTGCCCCTTCATGTCGAGCGCGCCGCGGCCCCAGACCTCGTCGTCGCGCACCTGGCCCGAGAACGGCGGCACCGACCACTCGCCGGCGTCGGCGAGCACGACGTCGGTGTGGCCCAGGAAAAGCAGGCTCGGGCCGTCACCACGACCGCGGATGCGCGCGACGAGATTGGCCCGTTCGGGGACGCGCGCGTACAACTCGCACTCGACGCCGTTCGACTCGAGGTACTCGCGCAGCAGCTCTGCAGCCGCGGTCTCGTTCCCCGGCGGGTTCGTCGTGTCGACCCGGATGAGGCGGCTGAGGAGGTCTGTCACCTCGCCGCGAAGGCTGGTCACGGCCACGCGCGGAGCATACTGGTGGCGTGGCCGACCTCTTCTCCGACGCAGCGCGGGAGCGCGCGGGCGAGGTGGCGCCGCTCGCGCAGCGGCTGCGCCCGCGCACGCTCGACGAGTTCGTCGGCCAGCAGCATGTGCTCGGCGAGGGCTCGGCCCTCCGGCAGTCGATCGCAGCCGACCGCGTGCGGTCGTCGATCTTCTACGGGCCGCCCGGCTCCGGGAAGACGACGCTCGCGCGCATCGTCGCGGCGTCGACGGGCGCGGCGTTCGAGGAGCTCTCGGCGGTATCGGCGACGGTCAAGGACGTGCGCGAGGTGCTCGCGCGCGCCCGCGAGCGGCTCGGCACGACCGGAAACCGCACGATTCTCTTCCTCGACGAGATCCACCGCTTCAACAAGGCGCAGCAGGATGCGCTGCTGCCGGCGGTGGAGGAAGGCCTCGTGACGCTGATCGGGGCGACGACCGAGAACCCCTACTACGAGGTCAACTCGGCCCTTCTCTCGCGCTCGCAGGTGTACCAGCTCGAATCGCTCGCGCCGGAGGATCTCGCGGTCGTCGTGCGGCGCGGCCTCGAAGAGGTCGGCGCGACTGCGGCCGACGACGTCGTCGACCTGATCGTGCAGCGAGCGGGCGGCGATGCCCGAACGGCGTTGAACATCGTCGAGCTCGCGGCCGAGACAGCGGACGGCGAGATCACCGCGCCGAACGTCGACGACGCGGCCCGCAAGCGGCCGATCGTCTACGACAAGACGTCCGACGCGCACTACGATTTCACGTCCGCGTTCATCAAGTCGATGCGCGGGAGCGACCCTGACGCCGCGATTTACTACCTCGCCGCGATGCTCGAGGGCGGCGAGGATGCTCGCTTCATCGCGAGGCGCATGATCGTGCTCGCATCCGAGGACATCGGCAATGCCGATCCGCGCGCGCTGCTCGTCGCCGTCGCCGCGGCGCAGGCGGTCGAGCACGTCGGGCTGCCGGAGGCGCGGCTCAATCTCGCGCAGGCTGTCGTCTACCTCGCACGCGCGCCGAAATCGAACGCGAGCTACCGCGCGATCAACGCTGCGATGCGCGACGTTCAGGAGCGCGGCAACTTCTCGCCGCCGGCGGCGCTGCGCGACGGTTCGTATTACGGCCGCAAGCTCGGGCACGGCGAGGGTTACATCTATCCGCACGACGACCCGCAGGGCTTCGATGTCGACTATCTGCCGGACGAGCTGAAGGGCACGACGTACTACACGCCGTCGGGAAACGGCGAAGAGTCAACGGAGTGAGGCTGCACGTGCACGAGTGGGGCGATCCGGCAGCGCCGGTCGTCGTCTGCGTGCACGGAGTGACCGGCCACGGTGAGCGCTTCAAGCGCCTCGCCGAGGAGCGCTGGGCGTCGCGCTTCCGCATCGTTGCACCGGATCTGCGCGGGCACGGGCGTTCGGAGCACGAGGCGCCGTGGACGATCGCCACGCACGCCGCAGACCTGATCGAGACCGTCGACGCACTCGGCATCGAGCAGGCGGACTGGGTCGGGCACTCGTTCGGCGGACGGCTCGTGCTCGAGCTCGCGGCGCGCGAGCCGCAGCGGATCCGCCGCGCGGTGCTGCTCGATCCGGCAATCCAGCTGCTCCCGCACGTCGCCGCGGTCGCTGCAGATCTCGAGCGCCGCGAGCCGGTCTACGACTCGGCGGACGCGTACGTGGATGCGCGCGAAGACGGGTCGTCCCGTCATCTCGTCCTCGACGACGCGGACCTGCACTGCGACGTGCTGCCCGACGGCCGGCTCCGCAGGCGCACCTACCAAGCCGCGGTGATCTCGATCTACGGCGAGCTCGCATCAGACCCGCCGCCGCCCGAGACGCTCTGCGTGCCTGCGCTCCTGATCCACGCGCCGGCGTACGGGCTCGTGCGGGACGAGCAGCTCGATGCATACGCCGGCCGCGCGGAGATCCTCGCAGCGCCGGGGAAGCACATGGTGATGTGGGATGCGTTCGACGAGGTCGCGGACGCCGTCGAGCGCTTCCTTCTAGAGGATCCGAGCGCCGAGCGCTGACGCGACGAGCTCGACCGCGAGCTTGCCCGTCGCGTTCTCGCGGTCGAGCACCGGGTTCACCTCGACGACGTCGAACGAGTCGGCCCGGCCGGACTCGGCGACGATCTCCATCGCCAGGTGC
>Ga0307310_10000816_pt1 | contig 11003 bp, 13 predicted proteins | sample ER_DNA_197_FD_194502 | JGI IMG/M metagenome (GOLD analysis project Ga0307310, IMG submission 194502) | Bulk soil microbial communities from the East River watershed near Crested Butte, Colorado, United States - ER_DNA_197 | ecosystem: Environmental > Terrestrial > Soil > Floodplain | place...
ATCGACCCGGAGGTGTTCGTCCGCGAGCTGGACGAGCTCGAGGCGCGCGGGATCTCGACCGGCTGCGTGCGCCTCTCGGGCGAGGCGCACCTGATCATGCCCTGGCACGTGGCGATCGACCAGGGCAGCGAGCGGCGGCTCGGCGACCTGCAGATCGGCACGACCAAACGCGGGATCGGGCCGGCGTACGCCGACAAGGCGGCGCGCCTCGGGATCCGCGTCCAGGACTTGCTCGAGCCGAAAATCCTGCGGCAGAAGATCGAGGTCGCGCTCGCCGAGAAGAACGTCTGGCTCGAGCGCGTCTACGGCGTCGACCCGCTCGAGCTCGAGGAGCTTGCGGCGCGGTACGAAGGCTTCGCGCAGCGACTGCGGCCCTATGTCGCCGACACGTCACTGCTCGTCGACCGCGCGCTGCGCGACGGGCGCTTCGTCCTGCTCGAGGGCGCGCAGGGCACGCTGCTCGACCTCGACCACGGCACCTACCCGTTCGTCACCTCGTCCGGCACGGTAGCCGGCGCGGCCGCGGTCGGCATCGGCATCGGGCCGAACCGGATCGACGCGATCATCGGCGTCGCCAAGGCGTACGTGACGCGGGTCGGCGAAGGCCCGTTCCCGACCGAGATCGAAGGCTCCGACCAGGAGCGCGTGCGCGACCTCGGGGCCGAGTTCGGCACCACCACCGGCCGCGTCCGCCGTTGCGGCTGGCTCGACCTGGTCGCGCTGCGCTATGCCGTGCGCCTGAACGGGATCACGTCACTGGCGCTGACGAAGCTCGACGTGCTGTCCCCGTTCGAGGAGCTGCCGGTGTGCGTGCGCTACCGGCTGCGTGACGGGACGGAGACGCCGGACTTCCCGGCGCACCAGAGCGACTTCCACCATTGCCGCCCGGTCTACGAGACGCTGCCGGGCTGGCAGCAGCGGCTCGATGAGGTAACCGAGCTCGACGCCCTACCGGCGAAGGCGCGCAGCTACGCCGAGTTCGTCGAGCGCGAGCTCGAAGTGCCGGTCTCGCTGATCGGCACCGGGGCGGAGCGGGAGCGAGTGCTCGCGCCGGGCCCGGTCGAGGCGCTCGCCCGGCCCTAGACGACGCCGCGCACGGCCCACGCGCGGGCCTCGAGCGTGAAGCTGCCGGACGGCTCGCCGAGGCGCCGGAAGTACTCGTCGCGGACGGCGGCCTGCCGTTCCGGCGGCAGCGCGAGCACGTGCTGGCCCGCTGGCCCGACCCCATGCTGGAACGAGCCCCACAGCTCGTCGAAATCCTCGTAGCGCGTCGAGACCTCGAGCCCGTCCACCTCGACCTCGGCGAGCCCGCTGTCGCGCCAGAGCGCCTCGAGCCCGCGCTCGTCGAACGGGCTCGTCTCCGCGTCCGCCTCCGGGTTGAAGGCGCGCACCGACTGCCAGAAGAGCCCGAGCAGCGGCATCCCCCCGCCGAAGTCCCAGGTGCACGCGGCGACCACGCCCTCCGGCCGCGTGACGCGCAGCATCTCGGCGGCGCCGGCCGCCGGGTCGTCCATGAAGTGGACGACGAGCTGCGCCAGCGCGGCGTCGAAGGAATCGTCCGGCCAGGGCAGCGACTCGGCGCTCGCCTGCTTCAGGTCGGCGCCAGGCACCCGTTGGGCGCACGCCCGGAGGAGTGGCGACGGGTCGGCGCCCGCGACGTGGTCGGCACCGACCCGGCGCGCGAGTTCCTCGGTCAGGACGCCCGAGCCACAGCCGACGTCGACGACGCGTTGCCCGGCCTCGACCCCGGCAAAGTCCGCGAACACCGGCGCCAGCTCCCGCGAGTAGCGGCCCATGAAACGGTCGTATGCGTCACCCGAGACTTCGAAGCTCATCGATGGTGTTGACGTTAACGAGCCGGTCGGGCGCGATGTCGACGTGTGTCGTCTCAAGCTCGTCCAGCGCCGCGTACAGCGCGAGCTCGCCGGTTGCGAGGCGCCGCTCGAGTACGGGCAGCGCCCGCCGCCGGAAGGCAGCCGGCAGTGGCGTGCCTCGCGGGCCGGCTGCGTCCTCGCACGCGTCGGCGAGCTCGCGCAGGAGCGCGGCCGTCACGAGCGGCATGTCGACGGGTAGCACGACCGCGAGCTCGGTCGGCGCAGCTCGCAGGCCGGCCACGATCCCCGCGAGCGCGGCGCGCGTCTCGGTGCCGTCCTCGATCAGCGGGAACGGCAGCTCGAGCCCGTCCGCTCGCTTGCCCACGGCGAGCCGCTCCTCGCAGGCCTCGCCGAGCAGGCGCCAGCCACGCTCCGCAAGCGTTTCGCCGCGAAACCGCGCGAGCGCCTTGGGCGAGCCGAAACGGGTGCTCGCGCCCCCGACGAGCAAGACGCCCGTCAGGCGAGGATGCGCCACGTCTCGGTGTAGACGTTCAGCCGCCCGCCACGAGCGAAGCCGCAGAGCGTGATGCCGCGGTCAGCGGCGAGCTCCACGGCAAGGCTCGAAGGCGCGCCGACGGCGACCATGATCGGGCAGCCCGCGACCGCGGCCTTCTGGACGAGCTCGAACGAGAGCCGGCCGCTGACGCAGAGGATCTGGCCGGCGAGCGGAATGCGGCCTTCGCGAAGAGCCCAGCCGACGACCTTGTCGAGCGCGTTGTGGCGGCCGACGTCCTCGCGCAGGCAGACGAGCTCGCCGTCCGCCTCGAAGAGCCCGGTCGCGTGCAGCCCGCCGGTGGCCGCGAAGGTCGGCTGCTCGGCGCGCAGACGGTCCGGCAGCTCGGCGAGCAGGCTCGCGGCGACCTCGAGCGCGGCCTCGACGCGCCGGGCCTCGACCTCGACCGCCTCGAGCGCGCCCTTGCCGCAGACTCCGCACGAGGAGCTTGTGTAGAAGCTGCGCTGCAGTCGTTGCGGGTCGAAGGCCGGCGCATCGACCTCGACCGTGTTCGCCGCGAAGTCCGCCGGCAGCGAGGCCTTCACCGGCCGCAGCCCTTCCGAGAGGCAGAACCCGAGCGCCAGCTCCTCGTCGTGCCCGGGCGTACGCATGGTGACGGCGACCGGCGTGCCGTTGATCCGGATCTCCAGCGGCTCCTCGACCGCGACCTGGTCGGGCTCGCTCCGCCGCGCCGGGAACCTGAGCACCTCGACGGGCGCGGCCGAGTACGGCGGCACCACGAGCGCGTCGTCGTCGCTCACGCGCCTGAGCGTATCCGCGCCGGCCGGCACACATCCGTCACGGTCTCGCCACAGACACGTGCGCCGGCCGCCGATACGATCGCCTTGGGGAGGAGGCCGGGCGAACCAATGTACCCGGCGAGGCGAACTGGGCCGGGCCGACCGCCGGAGTACACTCCGCCGCCGTGAAGGTGCTGATCGTCGGGTCGGGCGGCCGCGAGCACGCGCTCGCGTGGAAGCTCGCCTCGAGCCCGCAGCTCGACGAGCTGCACGCGGCACCCGGCAACCCCGGCATCGCCGCCCTCGGGCAGTGCCACCCGGTTCGCGCGGAGGACGGCGAGGGACAGCTTTCGCTCTGCCGTGAGCTCGGCATCGACCTGGTCGTCGTCGGCCCGGAAGCACCGCTCGTGGTCGGGCTCGCAGACACGCTCCGCCGTGGCGGCGTCGCCGTGTTCGGCCCCACGCGGGCAGCGGCGCGGATCGAAGGGTCGAAGGCTTTTGCGAAGGACGTGTTGGAGGCCGCCGCCGTCCCGACCGCCCAGCGCCTCGCCGTCGCGCGGCCGCCCTGTGTGGTCAAGGTCGACGGGCTCGCGGCGGGCAAGGGCGTCTTCGTCTGTCACACCCAGGAGGAGCTCGACGTCGGACTCCGTGCAGCCGCGGCGCTGGGCGGCGACCTGCTGATCGAGGAGCTGCTCGAGGGCGAGGAGGTCTCGCTGTTTGCGATCACCGACGGCGAGCGGGCAGTCGCCCTCGCTCCGGCGCAGGACTTCAAGCGCGTCGGCGAGCACGACACCGGCCCCAACACCGGCGGCATGGGCGCCTACTCACCGGTGCCAGGCCTCGGAGAGCCGGAGGTCGAGGAGCTGCTGGAGACCGTGCACCGGCCCGTGCTCGCCGAGCTCGCCCGTCGCGACGCTCCCTTCACCGGCCTGCTCTACGCCGGCCTGATGCTGACCGAGGACGGCCCACGAGTGCTCGAGTTCAACTGCCGGTTCGGCGACCCCGAGACGCAGGCGATCCTGCCGGGCATCGAGGGCGACCTCTTGCCGTTACTACAGGGCGCGGCGACCGGCGAGCTGGCAGGCGAGGTCACGTTCGGCGAGGGCGCGGCGGTGACGGTCGTGCTGGCCGGTGGCGACTATCCGGAGCAGAACGACAGCGGGACGCCGATCGACGGCGTCGAGGACGCGGAGGCGACTGGCGCGATCGTCTTCCACGCCGGCACGGCGCGCCAGGGCGGACGGCTTGTCACGAACGGCGGACGCGTGCTCGGCGTCACGGCAACCGGCGACGACGTCGGTTCGGCACGGTCGCGCGCGTACGAGGCGACAAGCCGCATCTCGTTCGCCGGCATGCGCTACCGGCGCGACATCGCGCTCACTGCCGCCGAGGGTCATGTCCGCGGCTGACGGGCCCCTCGTCGGGATCCTGGTCGGCTCGGAGTCCGACCGCGAGCGCATGCAGCCCGCGGTGGACGAGCTCGAGCAGCGCGGGGTCGCGCACGAGTTCGAGGTGCGCTCGGCGCACCGCAACCCGGACGCCGTCGCCGAGTACGCGCGCACTGCGCGAGAGCGTGGGATTCGCGTGCTCATCGCCGGTGCCGGCCTGGCTGCGGCGCTCCCAGGGGCGGTAGCGGCACACACCGACCTGCCGGTGATCGGGGTCCCGCTGCGCTCGCGCCTGAGCGTGCTCGACGGGCTCGACGCGCTGCTGTCGATCGCGCAGATGCCGCCGGGGGTGCCCGTGGCGGCGGTCGGGGTCGACAACGCAAAGAACGCCGCCGCGCTCGCGGCCCGGATCCTCGCGAACTGACCGCGGCGCCGGCCCCGCCGGACCACGCCGACTCCTCGGGCCCATCCCTAACCCCCACCCACCCGGGGATAACCCACGATGCCTGGGAATTGCGCGCGTGTGTGTGACCGCATCGTGCCGAGGGTGTGACTCTTTACGCCGGGTGGTCCTCCTGCCCGGGCTCTAGACTCCAGCCGGTGATCGTGCGCTACTCCCGACCCGAGATGGCCGGGGTCTGGTCGGAGGAGAGCAAGCTCGCGCGCTGGCTTGATGTCGAGCTCGCCGCCCTCGAGGCCTGGGCCGAGCTCGGGGCGATCCCTGCCGACGCGGTAGCCGAGATCCGGCAGCGCGCGCACCCGCCGACTCCAGAGCGTGTGGCCGAGCTCGAGCGCGAGACGCAGCACGACGTCGCCGCCTTCGTCGATGCGGTCGCAGCCGAGGTCGGCCCCGCCGGGCGCTGGATCCACCACGGCCTCACCTCCTCCGACATCGTCGATACCGGGCTCTCGCTGCAGGTACGGGACGCCGGGGAACTGCTCCTCGCCGGCGTCGAGCGCGCGTTTCACGCTGTGGTCGAGCGGGCGGAGCGCCACCGCGACGACGTCTGCATCGGGCGCACGCACGGCGTGCACGCCGAGCCGACGACCTTCGGTCTCAAGCTCGCCGGCTGGGCCTTCGAGCTCGACCGCTCCCGCGGCCGACTAACCCGGGCGCTCGAGACGATGCGCGTCGGCAAGCTGTCCGGCGCGGTCGGCACCTATGCGGCGACCGACCCGGAGCTGGAGCGGCTCGCTTGCGAGCGACTCGGGCTCGAGCCCGATCCGGTCTCGACGCAGATCGTGCAGCGGGACCGGCACGCCGAGCTCCTCGCCGCCCTCGCGCTCGTCGCCGCCTCGCTGGAGAAGTTCGCGCTCGAGATCCGGCACCTCGCGCGGACAGAGGTGGCCGAGGTCGCCGAGCCGTTCGGCAAAGGCCAGAAGGGCTCCTCGGCGATGCCGCACAAGCGCAACCCCGTCGTTGCCGAGCGCATCTGCGGTCTCGCGCGCATCGTGCGCGCGAACGCGCTCGTCGGGCTCGAGAACGTGGCGCTCTGGCACGAGCGCGACATCTCACACTCCTCGGCCGAGCGGGTCGTGATCCCGGATTCGTTCCTTGCCCTGGACTACATGCTCGAACGCTTCGCCTGGCTGGTGGAGGGGCTCGACGTGCGGCCCGAACGGATGCGCCGCAACCTCGAGGCCGGCCACGGGCTCTTCTTCAGCCAGCGGCTACTGCTCGCGCTCGTCGAGTCGGGGCTCGCGCGCGGAGACGCCTACCGGCTCGTCCAGCGGCATGCGCTGCGGGCGCACGAGGAGGAGCAGGACTTCCGCGAGCTCGTGCGCGCGGACGAGGAGATCGCCGGCCGGGTCGAGCTCGACTCCATCTTCGATCTCGGCTGGTACACACGTCACATCGACGCCGCCTTCGAGCGGCTGGGCGAGCTCGCCCGAAAGGAGGACGCGGTTCATGCCTGAAGCGGTCACGCACGTCGGGAGCGGCAAGGTTCGCGAGCTGTACGAGGTCGACGACGAGCGGCTCTTGCTCGTGGCGAGCGACCGGATCTCGACCTTCGACGTCGTCCTCCCGACCGAGATCCCGGACAAGGGTCGCGTGCTCACCGGCCTCTCCGCCTTCTGGTTCGCCCGCACGCGAGACCTGGTCGCGAACCACCTGCTCGCGCTGCGGGCCGACGGTCGCTCGACCGAATGCCGCAAGCTCGAGATGCTGCCGCTCGAATGCGTCGTGCGCGGCTACCTGACCGGCTCGGGCTGGAAGGACTACCAGGCGACCGGCTCGGTCTGCGGGCACGTCCTCGCCGAGGGGCTGCGCGACTCGGACAAGCTCCCTGAGCCGATCTTCACGCCTGCGACCAAGGCTCAGGAGGGCCACGACGAGAACATCGACCGCGAGCGCGCGGCGGAGCTCGTTGGGCAGGAGCGCCTCGACGAGGTGGAGCGCGTCGCGATCGGCCTCTACCGCTTCGCGTCCGAGTACGCCGCGAAGCGCGGGATCCTGATCGCGGACACGAAGTTCGAGCTCGGGCTCGACTCCCAGGGCCAGCTTGTGCTCGGCGACGAAGCGTTCACGCCCGACTCGTCGCGCTTCTGGCCGGCCGACGAGTACGAGCCCGGACGCGCGCAGCCCTCGTACGACAAGCAGTTCGTGCGCGACTACTGCGAGACGCTCGGCTGGGACAAGACCGTGCCGGGGCCGGAGCTGCCCGAGGATGTCGTCGCCGGCACGCGCGCCCGCTACGTCGAGGCGTTCGAGCGGCTGACCGGACTCGAGTTCGACGCCTACCTCGCCGACCCGGACGTCGTGCTCGGATGAAGGCGACGATCCTCGTTCGGCCCAAACCCGGGATCCTCGACCCACAGGGTGAGGCCGTCCAGAGCTCATTGCGCCAGCTCGGGTTCACCGTCGACGAGGCGAGAGTCGGACGGGTGATCGACCTCGAGCTCGACGACCGGGACGCCGAGACTGCCCGCGCCGAGCTCGAGCGCGCGTGCGAGCAGCTGCTCGCCAACCCCCTGATCGAGTCCTACGAGATCGCGCTGGAGAGATGAGCGGCGGAACCAGCCCGCGGGTCGCGGTCGTCGTCTTCCCCGGCTCGAACGACGACCGGGACGCAGCTCTCGCGCTCGAGGGGCTCGGCGCCGAGGCGGCGCCCGTCTGGCACGCCGAGCTCGAGCTTCCGGACGTCGAGGCGGTCGTCCTGCCCGGCGGGTTCTCGTACGGGGACTACCTCCGCTGCGGGGCGATCGCCCGCTTCTCGCCGGTGATGGAATCCGTGCGCGCCTTCGCGGAGAGCGGCGGGCTCGTGCTCGGGATCTGCAACGGCTTTCAGGTGCTCTGCGAGGCCGGCCTGCTGCCCGGAACGCTCCGGCCGAACGCGACGCTCGAGTTCATCTGCCGCGATGTCAAGCTTCGGCTCGAGCGAGCGGACACCCCCTTCACGAGCCGCGCCGAGACCGGGCAGTCGCTGACGATCCCGATCAAGCACGGCGAAGGCTGCTACTTCGCCGACGACGAGCTGCTCGGCGAGCTCGAGCAGAACGGGCAGGTCGTGCTGCGCTACGAACAGAACCCGAACGCCTCGGTTGCCGCGATCGCCGGCGTCACGAACGAGGCGGGGAACGTCTTCGGGCTGATGCCGCACCCCGAGCACGCGGTCGACCCGCTGCTCGGCTCGACCGACGGCGCGCTCGTCCTGGGCTCGCTCGTCGACGCAGCACGCGAGCGGCTGCTCACGGCGGCCTGAGCCCGAGCGCCTCCGCCAGCGCGGGTCGCTTCGCCAGGCCGTCGCGAAGCCGTTCCAGGTCTCGAGCGCGCAGCGTCACCGGCCCGCGCCTGGCCGCGCCGCCGGTCGTGTAGGCGAACCGCACGAGCCGTTCCCCACCGGGAGCCTCGAGCAACTGGACGACCGACGAGAAGCGCTTCTCGCCCGCGCGCTGGGCCAGCGTCAGCTCCTCGACGAGCTCTGCCGGTCCCCATGGTGTCGCCGCCTTGGCCATCGCAACGACCGTAGCCGGGCGCGTGTCACGGGTGGGTGACGTCTTCGTGCCGAAACTGTGACGGCGAATCACCACTTCGAGGGAGGCGCCGCACCCGCAGAACAGCCATCGTCCGAATCGTGTCTGCGGCCAGTCACCAGCGTGCCTTCCTGCTCGCTGCTTCCGCGGTGTTCTATCCCGTGATCTTCGCGGGCTTCCTGCTGTTCGAGAAGCCCGGCCTCGGGCTCGGCCACTTCTACTACGTGCCGGTGGCGATGGTCGCCCTTGCCGAGGGTGCCGCGTGGGGCGCAGCCGCCGGGATCGCGGCGACCGGCTTCTACACCGTCGGGATTGCGATCAACCCGCACCTCGCGAGCTCCCAGGTCATGACAGCGGGCTCGATCGTCCGCCTGATCACCTACACCTCGATGGGTGCCCTAGTCGGCTGGTTCGCCTCGCACCACCGTGACCTCTCCGACCGGCTGCGCATCGCCAGCGAGCGCGACCACCTGACTGGCCTGCTGAACACCCGCGCCTTCGACGCGGCGCTCACCGCCCGCTTCGAGCAGGGCCGCCCGTTCGGACTGATCCTCGCCGACATGGACAACATGAAAGAGGTCAACGACTCCGAGGGCCACGCCGTCGGCAACGACGTCCTCCGGCTCGCGGGCGAGGTGCTCGCGCGCGACCGCGAGCACGGCGACGAAGTGGCCCGGATCGGCGGGGACGAGTTCGCCGTCATCACCAACCTTCCCGGCAGCGAGACGGTCCGCGCGCTCTGCAGCCGCCTGACGGCCGAGCTCGCGGAAGAAGGGATCAGCATGAGCTTCGGCTGGGCCGTCTGCCCGCGCGACGGCGAGACGTCCCTGCTGCTCTTCCGCACCGCCGACGAACGGCTCTACGCGCAGAAGCTGATCCGCAGCCGTTTGACCAGCGCCGAGATCGTGGCGCTCCCGACGCAGGCCGAGCGACTGGCACTGCGCTCCCGCGCGGGCTAGCTAGTCAGACCAGGGCAGCTCGTCCCAGTAGGCCGGTCGCTCGTGTCGCGGCCGCTCGTGGCCGGCGCGCGTGTATGCCTCCTGGGGGTCGGTCGTCGTCTCGACGGCGCTCGCTCCGTAGCGCTTCGCGAGCTCGGAGCGCGGATAGCGGATGGTCTCCTGCTCGGGTCGCGCGCCGACGGCCAGCACGATCGCGGGGCCGTCGCCGGCGCCGACGACCACGTGCTCGGTGCCGGCCGGGCAGTGAAAGAAGTCCCAGCCTTTGAGCGGGCGCTCCTCCTCGTTCACGAGCAGGACGCACTCGCCCGCGAGCACGAGGAAATCCTCCTGCGCGCTCTCCTCGTGGTAGAGGCAGAGCGGCTGCCCCGGCTGCACGACGCTGATGTTGATCCCGAGCTGCTTGAACCCGGCGTCGCGGCCCTCGAAGGTGCAGCCGGAGCCGAAGGCGTCGTGTACGGCCCACCCGGTCTCGCCGACGTTGACGACGAACCAGCCCTCGGAGACCGGCTTCAGGCCGGACTCGGTCTGCTCGAGTCGCGCTTCGTCGGGCATTTCGCCGCCGATCCTACTCGCCGCCGCTCAACACTTCGCGGACCTGCACCAGCCAAACGCGAGCACGGTCGACGTTCGGGCCGCTCGGGGCGAGCGCGATGGCCTCGAGCTGCAGCTGGTTCATGACCAGCAGCGCGCGGAAAGGGTCGGGCTCGGTGAGCGCTTCCTCGATCCGCTCGGCCATTCGCTCAGGCTTGAGGGCCAGTCCTTCGGCGCGGACGGCGACGCGCTTGGTCGTCGGCGGCCAGACGCGGTTGAGCGCGCAGACGAGCTGCAGGACACGATTCGCGTCGTCGACCATCCGCTCGACCAAGGCGAGCCGCTCGCCCGGACGCGTGATCGTGAGCATCCCTTCCGGCGCATAGCCGCCCCAGGTCAGAGCCGCGCTCTCGATCCGCGCCGCAGCCAGCTCCGCCGGATAGTCGCGCAGCTGTTCCTGCCAGCGCGCCAGCAGCCCGGTCGTGCGCAGCGCCACGCCGTGGACGAGCGCGTCGGCCGACGACGACGCCTCGCCCTCGAACAGCGCCGCAACCGCTGTCTCGGCGAACTCGCGCGGCCACCAGACCAGCTCGATCGGCACGCCCTCGCGGTAGCCGAAGACGCGTGACGCCGGCCCACCCTGCGGGCCCCAGGTCTCGAGGCGCTCGAGCCCGGCACGCTCGGCATGCTCGAAGCACGTCGCGAGCTCGAGCTCTTCGCCCGTGACTACCAGCAGCTCGATGTCGGACAGCTCGTCAGCGGCGCCGCGCGAGACGCTGCCCGTGAGCACGACTTCCTCGACCACAGGTGGGAGCGCGTCGGCGATCCGCTGGGCAAGGCGGCGGAGCTCGAGGCTACGCGCCGTCGACACTCCCGTTAGCGCTCGATCAGCTCGATGCGGTAGTCGTCCGGATCCCGGACGAAGCAGAGCCGCGAGCCGCCCTCGCGCACCGTGTACGGCTCGCGCTCGGGCTCGATCCCCTGCTCGGCCAGCCGAGCGAGCGTCCCGTCGAGATCCTCGACGGTGCGAGCGACGTGCCCGT
>Ga0307310_10000818_pt1 | contig 10994 bp, 10 predicted proteins | sample ER_DNA_197_FD_194502 | JGI IMG/M metagenome (GOLD analysis project Ga0307310, IMG submission 194502) | Bulk soil microbial communities from the East River watershed near Crested Butte, Colorado, United States - ER_DNA_197 | ecosystem: Environmental > Terrestrial > Soil > Floodplain | place...
CACGAGCGGCACCTACGGGCCGACGGTCGAGAAGAACATCGCCCTCGCCTACGTCCCGACGCCACTTTCGAAGGTGGGAACGTCGCTCGGGGTGCGCATTCGCGGCAAGGACGTTCCCGCTACGGTAGTGAGGACACCTTTTTACCGGAGGCCCGAGTGAGCACTGTTCCCGACGATCTCAAGTACTCCAAAGAGCACGAGTGGGTGCGCGCCGATGGCGACGTGGCCACGATCGGCATCACGCACTTCGCGCAGGAGCAGCTCGGGGACGTCGTCTTCGTCGAGCTACCCGAGAAGGGCGCGACGGTGCGTCAGTTCTCGAGCCTCGGCGTGGTCGAGTCGGTGAAAGCCGCGTCCGACATCTACGCGCCGATCTCGGGCGAGGTCGTGGAACGGAATATGAAGGTCATCGAGAAGCCGGAGCTCGTCAACACCGTGCCGTATGGCGACGGGTGGCTGATCAAGGTGCGGCTCGCCGACAAGGGAGAGCTCACGCAGCTGCTCTCGTCAGCCGACTACCGCTCGCACATCGGCGAGACGGCCGGCGCCGGCGGAGACTAATCGCCGAGAGATTGAACAAAAACCCCTACTCCTCGCACACCGAGGCCGACCGCGCGGCGATGCTCGAACGCGTCGGCATCAAGAGCGTCGATGAGCTCCTGACCGCGATCCCGAAGGACGCGCTCCGCCCCAAGCTGGGTCTTCCCGCGGGCATGTCCGAGCTCGAGATCCAGACACACCTCGAATCGCTCGCGGCGAAGAACCGGACGGCCGGCGCCGGTCCGTTCTTCCTCGGTGGGCCGGTGCAGCGTCGCTACATACCGGCGGCGGTGCCCGTGCTCGCGCTGCGGGGCGAGTTCCTCACGGCGTACACCCCGTACCAACCCGAGGTGAGCCAGGGCACGTTGCAGTCGATCTTCGAATACCAGTCGCTCATCTGCGAGCTCCTCGCGATGGACGTCGCGAACTCCTCGATGTACGAGGGCGGGTCCGCAGTCGCCGAAGCGGCCTTCATGGCGGTTCGCACCACCGGACGCAAGAAGGTGGTGATGGCGAGCGAGGTGTACTTCGAGTTCCGGCGGACTGTGCGGACCTACGCCAAGGGCCCGGACCTCGAGATCGTGGAAGTCCCGACGCGCGACCTGGCGTCGACCGCAGAGGGCGCCGCGTGCCTCATCGTCCAGCACCCCGATGCATTCGGGGGCCTGGTCGACGTGCGCGCGATCGCGGACGCCGCCCACGCGGCGGGCGCGCTCTGCATACAGGTGACCGAGCCGCACGCGAACGCGCTGCTCGAGCCGCCAGGCGCGCTCGGCGTCGACATCGTGGTGGGGGAGGGACAGCCGCTCGGGATCCCCATGAGCTTCGGCGGACCGTACCTCGGCATCCTGGCCTGCCGCACAGGGCTCGTCCGTCAGATGCCAGGCCGCGTCGTGGGCGAAACGCATGACGCGCGTGGAATGCGCGGCTTCGTCAATACCCTTCAGACGCGCGAGCAGCACATCCGCCGCGAGAAGGCGACGAGCAACATCTGCACGAACGAGGCGATCGCGGCGATCACCGCGGCGATCTACCTCGGCCTCATGGGGCCGCAGGGCCTGAGCGCGGCCGCGCGAATCGGCGTCGCCAAGGCGCACGCCCTCGCGCACCGGCTCGCCGCGCTGCCGGGGTGCTCCGTCTCGACAGACGGCGACTTTTTCGATCGATTCGCGCTACGCGTCCCGCGCCTCGCGGCGGGCGGCGAGGGCAGCGGATACGCGATGCGGAACGCGCTGCTCGTGGACAACGTTCTTGTCGAGGCGACGGCGTCGCACTACGGCGATCGTGACGATCTCATCATCCAGTGCACCGAGATGACGACCGACGCGGAGATGGACGCGCTCGTCGCGGCGATCGAGAGCATCGCGGCGAGCGTGCGCGAGACGGTGTCGACGGCCCGATGACCATCCGCACGCAGCTCATTCCCGACTCCGGCGTGAAGACCGCCGTCCCCGCGCTCGAGCCCCTTCTCGTCGAGATCCACGAGGAAGGCCGCGCCGGCAGGCATGTCCGCGGGGGCGAGGAAGCCGGCGCGCTGATCCCCGCCGCGTTCGCGCGACAGACGCCGCTCGGTCTGCCCGAGCTCACCGAGCCGCAGGTGGTGCGCCACTTCACGCACCTCGCGCAGCTGAACTATTCGGTCGACACCGGGATGTACCCGCTCGGCTCCTGCACCATGAAGTACAACCCGAAGATCAACGACCGCGTCGCCTCATTGTTCGCGGACCTGCATCCGAAGCAGCCGCAGAGCACCGTTCAGGGCGCTCTGACGCTCCTCGCGGAGCTGGAGGTGATGCTCGCGAAGCTGACGGGGATGGACGCCGTCACGCTGCAACCCGCGGCCGGCGCGCAGGCCGAATTCACCGCGATCCTCATGTTCAAGGCCTACCACCAGAGCCGCGGCGAGGGCGCGAAGCGCCATCGCGTGATCGTTCCCGACACGGCGCACGGCACGAACCCAGCGTCGGCCGCGATGTGCGGCTTCGAGGTGACGACAGTCAAGAGCGACGCCCACGGCAACATCGATCTCGGGTCGCTCAAGACCGCGCTTGGCGACGACGTCGTCGGGCTCATGCTCACCAACCCGAACACCCTCGGACTCTTCGAGGAGCGCCTGCGTGAGGTGTGCGACGCGGTCCATGCCGTCGGCGGCCTCGTGTACGGAGACGGCGCGAACATGAACGCGCTGCTCGGGGTCGCGCGCCCCGGCGATCTCGGCTTCGATTGCATCCACATCAACGTGCACAAGACGTTCTCGACGCCGCACGGCGCGGGCGGACCCGGCGCGGGTCCGCTCTGCGTGAAGGAGCCGCTGCGCGCGTTCCTGCCAAAGCCCTGGATCGTCCGCGACGATCAGGGCCGCTATCACCTCGACACGGCGCGCGACGACCAGCCGCCCGCCGGTCTCGGCGATTCCATCGGACGCGTGCGGACGTTCCTCGGAAACTTCGGCGTGCTCGTTCGCGCGTACACCTATATGCGAACGCTCGGCGAGGAGGGGCTCGCCGAAGCATCGAACGACGCGATCCTCGCCGCGAACTACCTCCTGGCCCAGCTCCGCGGGTCGTACGACGTCGCGTTCGATCGCCCGTGCATGCACGAGTTCGTGCTGTCGGCGTCGCGTCAAAAGAAGCTGGGCGTGTCCGCTCTCGACGTCGGGAAGGCGCTCATCGACGAGGGCTTCCACCCTCCGACGGTCTACTTCCCGCTCGTCGTCCCCGAGGCGCTGATGATCGAACCGACCGAGACCGAGCCGCGTGAGACCCTCGACGCGTTCGCCGCGGCGATGAACCGTATCGCGGAGCGAGCGAAGACGGATCCGGCGTCGGTGAAAGCCGCACCGAAGAACGCGCCGCTCGCGCGACTCGACGAAGTACACGCGGCGCGCTACCCGAAGCTCAAGTGGCAGCGACCGACGTAGTTCGCGCGTCCACTCGGGTCGCGATGGTGTGGCCGCACCGGGCCATGGTCCAAGGAGATCTCGTCGACGTTCGTTCCGAGCCTCGGGACGACTCCGAGCTCGTGGATCAGGCGCATTTCGCCGAGCAGGTTCGCATTCTCGGCGAGCACGCCACGTGGTTCTACGTCCAAGGCGAAGATCAGTACTTCGGTTGGATCCCGGAAGGCTCGGCGCCCGCCATGTCCACATACGGTCGCGATCGATTCGTGGTCGCCGTCCTCCTTGCCGATCTCCACGAGCGGCCGGACCCCGTCTCTCCCGTCGTCGGCCACATCCCGGCGGGCACCGACATCCCTCCTGTGCGTTATCAGATCGATGAAGGCGGTTCGATTCGAGACGTCGCCGGCCCGGATTACGAGGGCTGGCAGCGGGTCGGGCTCCGCGGCAACGGGCCGCGTGGACCACAACTTGGCTTCGTGGCGCATGAGGACCTGGTAGAGGTCGCAGCCCTGCCGCACCACTACCCGACCGCCGCCGACTACCTGAAAACGGCGGAATCGTTCATCGGCGTTCCTTACTTATGGGGCGGTACGACGGCACTAGGTCTGGACTGTTCCGGACTCGTACAGCAGGTGTACCGTTTGAACGGGGTGGCCCTGCCGCGGGACGCGGATCAACAGGCCATGCTCGGCCGAAAGGTGGAACAGGCCCGAGCAGGTGACCTCATGTTCTTCGGAGCGGAGGGCGTGACCCACGTGGCGCTCGCCACGAGCGCGACCGAGTTCATCCACGCACCAATGAAGGGTGGCGTGGTCGAGCGGAGCCGGCTCGGCGGCGATCGCAACCTTCTCGGGATCCGCCGCTACCTTCCGGACGTTCCAGCCGCATGAAGACGCAGCGCGACCCGGCCGCCGGGGACGCCCGCAACGACCACGATCTGGTCTACGCCGCGCGGGACGGCGACACGGTCGCGTTCGACGCGCTCTTCTACCGCTACCGGGATGGGTTGTTTCGCCTCGGGCTCGCGATCACGAAGGACCCCTCGGCGGCGGAGGAGATCGTCGTCGACACGTTCGCGCGTGCTCACCGCGCGCTTGCGCGCCTTGAGCCGGACTCGTCGCTGCGCCCCTGGCTGTACCGGGTCGCGGTCAACCTTTCGTACAACCGGCGCCCGCGCAAGGGGGTCATCCTCTCGTCCCTCGACGATGCCGTGGACGAGCCGCTGGCGACCGAGGACGGCTCGCCCTCGCATGTCGCGGAGCAGGCCGAGCTCCGCAGGCTGGTGCTCGGCGTCGTCGACGAGCTCGGACCCAAGCACCGGCTCGTCGTCGTGCTGCACTACCTGAACGGCCTCAACCTCACAGAGATCGCGGAGGTCGTGGATTGTCCGGTGGGAACGGTGAAATCACGGCTGCACTACGCACTTCGCCGCCTCCGAACGCATCTTGCGGCACATCCGGAGCTGGGCATCGAACCGAGCCGCCCGCTCATCGCTACTGGACTTCGGGCACCCAAGCCGATCGCGGCACCCGTGCCCCTCGAGGGCGAATGAGATTGTTCTCGCACGGTTGCGAATCTCGCGAAGCGGCCTATCTCGTCGACGCCAGCCGGCTCGGCGCACGAGAGCGGATGGCGCTCGAAGCGCACGCGTCGACGTGCGCCGATTGCGCCGACGCCCTCCGGAACGGCCGACCCGTTGACGCCGCGCTCCGCGAAGCTTTCGCGGGGCTTCGGGAGCGCCGGACGATCATCGCGCCCGGGCGCGTCCGCCTCGCCGTCGGTCCGACAAGGGCGCCGCAAACGAACCCGTGGCTTCGCGCACCGCGATTCCTCGGTCGGCTCGCGGAGTTTTCCGTGATGGTTGGCGTGACGCTCTTCGCCGTCGGAACGTCAATCGAGCCCTCGACCCCTTCGTCCACGCTCCAATCGACGCACTCCGTGGTGCAGAACTACTTCCGCGCCCAGCCTCCGGTCGGCGACATCGACTACGTCCGTTGGCTCAGACTCGTGAAGCCCGATGCTTCCTCGACCCTTTCGGACCCGACTCGTCTCCCGATGGGCGGGCGTTTCGATTACGACCCCGTCGAATTCGCGAAGGGACCGGGCGCCTCACCGCGCTGATCTGAACCCGCGTCGCGCCATGTCGGTCGCGCTCGCGGCGGCCCTCGTCGGTCTCTCCATTTCTTGCTCGACGCCGCCGCCCACGCGTCGCGATGTCGTGGTCGGTCTCGTCGGCGAGCCGCGGACGGTGTTCGATGACGATGCATCCGCGCGCTTCATCGCATCCGCGGTGACCGAAACGCTCGTCCGCCGAGACGCGCACGACGAGCTCGTCCCGCGACTCGCGGAGTCCGTTCCTACACTCGAGAACGGCGCCCTTCGCGTCGTGACCGACGACGCCGACGCACCGGACGGTCGTCTCGTTGCCACGTTCCGACTGCGCGACGCGAAGTGGCAGGACGGCATTCCGATCACGGCGACGGACGTCCGGTTCGCGTGGCAGCAGGATCAGGCGGCGATAGCCGGATCCGTCGCGCGCTGGACGGCGGACCGCATCGTCGACGTTCAGGTGCTCGGCCTTCGAGAGCTCCGCGTTCTCTATCGAAACGGCGAGCGCTGGGACGACTACGCCCTCGGCCCGCACGTGATGCCGAGCCATCGCCTGGCGCAGGCCACCGCGGAACAGCGCACGGCGTACGGGCGGGAACCCGTGCACGCAGGAGCGTTCGCGATCGCGGCCTGGCTTCCCGGGAGCATCACCCTTTCCGCATATCCGGGCTACGTCCTCGGTGCGCCGAAGCTCGGCCGGCTCGAGATCCAGTTCTTCGCGACCCGCAGCGCCGCGCTTCAAGCCCTCTTGCGCGGCGAGATCGACATCGCACCGTGGCCGGTGCTCGAGGCTGACCTGGCGAAGACCCTCGATCGCTTCGCCGACGGCACGAACCTGCTCGCTCATTACGTTCCGACCGAAACGGGAACGTTGCTCCGCTTCGGATCCGATCCCAAGCGTTTCGGGGATCCGCAGGTACGAAAGGCGATCGAGCTCGCCATCGATCGCCAATCGATCGTGGACGACGTGTTCGTCGGTCGCGCGCGCGTACCGCGCACGTACCTGCTTCCGCCGCAGTGGGCCGCCGCCGAGGATCTGCCTGCCACGCGGCCGGACCGCGATCGGGCGCGGGCACTACTCGCCGAAGCGGGATTCAGCAAAGGAGAGTTCGGGATCGTCGAACGTGGCGGCGAGCGCATGACGGTGACGCTGATCGTCGCCGCAGGCTCGCAGGCTCGCATCGACGTCGGTCGGCGTGTCGCCGGGGACCTCGCCGCGATCGGGATAGCCGCCGACGTCCGTGAGCGTGCCCTGCCCGAACTCTTGAACGAGGTGCGTAGTGGCCACTTCGATCTTGCCCTCACGTCCGAGGAAGCGTCCGACCCTCAGCTCGCTTCCGAGCGATGGGCGGGTCTCGTCGATCCGTGGTTCGATGCACTTGCAGGGCTCGCGACCCAGGCTCCGGACCGAGCGGAGAAACGCGCTATCTATTCGGAGATGGAGCGGATCTGGACCGTTGCTCTTCCCGCGCTGCCGCTTTACCAAGAGTTGCGGGTCGATGTTGCGCCGCAGAGTCTTGCCGGAATCCAGCCGACACCATCGGGTTCGGCCCTCTCGTGGAACGCTTTCGAGTGGAGTTTCGCGCTCCGCTGAACCACTAAGGGGTAGCGAGGGTACAAAGAATGGCCCAGAATCGAGTCATACCTCATTAAAAAGGACAGGGAGGCGAAATTTTGACCCTAACTCGCAGTCGCATCTGGCCGCTTTTATCGCTCATGACGCTCCTGGCAGTGGTCGTCGGTGCCTGCACGCAGCAGGGCCAGGGACCCAACACCAGCGGCGGTGAAGCGGACCCCAACGGCGAGCTCGTAACGAATATGGGCGCTGAGCCCGACAACATCGATCCTCAGCAATCCCAGTTCGTGCAGGAGATCGGCGTGAACATGAAGGTCTTCGAAGCTCTGATGACCTTCGACATCAAGACCGGTAAGCCGATCCCCGCGGCGGCGAAGGACCAGCCGAAGGTCAGCGCCGACGGCAAGACCTACACCTACACGCTCCGCGACGGGCTCAAGTATTCGGATGGCAAGGCGCTCACGGCCAACGACTTCAAGTACGGTTGGCAGCGGCTCTGCGACCCGGCCACCGCCGGCGGTTACGCGTTCACCGGCTACATCGTCGCCGGATGCAGCGAGTGGAACGGCATGGACCCGAAGAAGGACGACCCCGCGAAGCTCGCGGCAGCGAAGACCAATTTCCTCAACAACATCAAGGTCAGCGGCAACGACATTTCGTTCACCCTGACCGACCAGGCTCCTTACTTCAACTCGATCGCAGCGACCTGGGTGGGCGTTCCCGCCCGCGAGGACATGGTCACCAAGGGCGCCGAGAAGTGGACCGAGCCGGCCACGTTCGTCGGCAACGGCCCGTTCATCCTCAGCGAGTGGAAGCACAACGAGAAGATGGTGTTCACTCGGAACCCCAACTTCCGCACGCCGACCAAGCTCGCGAAGTGGACCCAGGTCATGATCAACGAAGGTGCAGTCGCGTTCGCGGCGTACCGCAACAACGAGCTTGACGTGTACGGCATCGCGGCAGAAGACCTTCGGACCATCGACGCAGACGCGGACCTCAAGGCCCAGCGGGTCGACGGCCCAGGTTCGTGCACGTTCTACATCGGCTACAACACCAAGAAGCCGCCGTTCGACGACAAGAACGTCCGCGTCGCTTTCGCGAAGTCATTCGATCGTGACGCGTACATCAACGACGTTCAGAAGATCGGCAAGCCGGCCCTGGCATTCATCACGCCAGGTATCCCCGGGTACGACACCGGCGACACGTTCCAGAAATACGACGTGGCGGCGGCGAAGGCCGCGCTCGCGCAAGCCACACCCGCCGCGCAGGCTGCGCTGGCGAGCGTGAAGATCACATACTCATCGAGCGCTCGCGCCAAGACACGTCTCGAGTGGTTCCAAAACCAGTGGAAGACCAACCTTGGCCTCAATGTCGCGCTCGACCCGGTCGACACCACCACGTATACGCAGCTTGTGAAGAAGCCGGAGACGACGCCCGCCCTGTTCCTCCTCGGCTGGTGCGCCGACTACTACGACCAGCAGGACTGGCTGACGACCGTGTTCCACTCGACCGCGACGGTGACGAGGATTGGGTACAACAATCCCCAGTTCGACAAGCTCGTGACCGACGGCGACAAGGAGCCGGACGCGAAGAAGCGCGATGACCTCTACCAGCAGGCCTCGCGTCTCCTCTCGCAGGACGCTCCCGCGGCGTGGATCTACTACGACGCGAACCCGGCGCTCGAGAAGCCCTGGGTGAAGAACTACACCCTCACGTCGCTCCAATTCGAGGAAGCGCGCTTCACCGAACCGTACGTCACGAAGAAGAGCTAACGAGCCTCGGGCATCGACGAAGGAAGGGGCCGGCGCAAGCCGGCCCCTTCTGTTTCAGTGATGCAGTCTGAAAGCGTCGCGCTATACACTCGTTTCAAGGCCCTTGCTTAGTGCTTAGGTACGTCATCCGGCGACTCCTATTGATCATCCCCACCATGTTTTTCGTGGCCGTTATCACTTTCACGCTCGCGCACGCGGCGCCGGGCAGTCCTTTCGACCGCAACGCCAACCGCCCGATGACGCAGGAGACGATCGATCGGATCAATCGCTATTACGGCGTCGACAAGCCGATCCCCGAGCAATTCGTCATCTACATGGGGAACGTTCTGAAGGGCGATCTCGGTCTGAGCTTTACTCGGCAAAGACCGGTGGTCGACATCATCGGCCAGGGGATCGGCACGACGTTCCAGCTCGGCATCGGCGCGCTCTTCTTCGCGCTTGCCTTCTCGATCCCGCTCGGGATCATCAGCGCGCTCAGGCAGAACACGATCGTCGACTACCTGAGCATGCTCATCGCCACTGTCGGCACGACAATCCCCGGTTTCGTCCTCGCCATTTTCCTCATCTACATCTTCGGGGTCTGGCTCCACCTGCTGCCCTTCGTGGGCTGGGGGAGCTGGCAGCACATGGTCATGCCGATGTTCGTGCTGGGCCTCGGCGCTGGCGGGTTCCTGACACGCATCACCCGCGCCAGCATGCTCGAAGCCATACGCCAGGACTATGTCCGTACGGCACGTAGCAAGGGCCTCCACGAGCGTGCCGTGATCGTCGGACATGCTCTGAAGAACGCGTTGATCCCTGTGGCCACCATCGTCGGGCCGGCGACGGCGGGGTTGATCACCGGATCGTTCATCATCGAGACGCTGTTCAACGTCCCCGGTATGGGGCGGCTCTACGTGACCAGCATTCTCGCGCGGGACTACCCGATCATCATGGGGACCACGTTGCTCTATGCGTTCCTCATCATGATCGCCAACCTCACCGTCGACCTCATGTACGGCATGCTCGATCCGCGGATCAAGGTGCGCTGATGGCAACGGCGGTAACCGCGCAGGAGAAGCGCGTCGCGGAACTGAACGTCATCTCTCGCAAGCAGCGTTCATTGTGGGGCGACGCGCTGTACCGGCTGCTCCGAAATCGCGCGGCTGTCGTGGGTCTCATCGTGATCGCCCTCGCGGCCCTGATCGCGATCTTCGCTCCACTGATCTCTCCGTACGACCCTCTGGAGCAGCACGGCAAGGACGGACTGATGGAGCCGATCTGGACCAAGTTCTTCGGCAGTAAGTTCACCAACCCCGCGTATTTCTTTGGCTCCGACACACTCGGACGAGACATCCTCAGCCGGCTGATCTATTCGTCTCGCGTGAGCCTCATCATCGGCTTCGTCCCGGTGGCCATCGTGGTCGGGATCGGGCTGACCGTCGGGATGCTCGCCGGCTATGTCGGCGGAGCCGTCGATGACTTCTTGATGCGCGTGACCGACGTCGTCTACGCCTTTCCGGACCTGCTCTTCGTCATCATCATCGTGGCGACGCTCCGCGGCACGGCGCTGGGCGCGGCCTACGACGGACTCCTGGTCATCTTCGTCGGGATCGCTGTCGTCAACTGGGTCGGCGTGGCCCGACTGGTCCGCGGGCAGGTCCTTTCCGTCAAGAACCGCGAGTTCGTCGAAGCGGCCCGCGCGATCGGCGCGGGGCCCGGCCGGATCATGCGCCGGCACGTCTTCCCGAACATCCTCGCGCCCGTGATCGTCACGGTGGCGTTCGCGATACCCGGGGCGATGCTCACGGAGTCCGTCCTGTCCTTCCTGGGTATCGGCATCATTCCGCCCACCCCCACCTGGGGCGTCATGATCAACGAGGGGTTCATCGTCTTTTCGACGACCCCGTGGGCGGTGCTCCTCCCGTCGTTCTGCATCTCGATCGTTTTACTGGCTTTCACGTTCGTCGGAGACGGGCTGCGGGACGCGCTCGACCCGCGGTCGAAGATGTGATGCGGGCGTTGATAGACTCCGCGGAACTCAAGCGGGGTTAGGGGGAGACCGGGTGGCACAGCAGCTTCTGGAGGTCACGGACCTCCACACGCAGTTCTTCACGCG
>Ga0307310_10000821_pt1 | contig 10983 bp, 9 predicted proteins | sample ER_DNA_197_FD_194502 | JGI IMG/M metagenome (GOLD analysis project Ga0307310, IMG submission 194502) | Bulk soil microbial communities from the East River watershed near Crested Butte, Colorado, United States - ER_DNA_197 | ecosystem: Environmental > Terrestrial > Soil > Floodplain | place: USA...
CCGTGAACAAGTTCGGCCTGAAGCACTTCGACGTCTGGGCGCATCACCCGTACTACGGCCGACCGACGGATTCGCCCACTACGAAGCCGAAGGACCGCACCTCGGTCACGCTCGCGAACATCGGCGATCTGACGAAGCTCTTGACCAAGCTCTACGGCAACAAGAAGCTCTGGATCACCGAGTACGGCTACCAGACCCGCCCGCCGGATAAGTCCTTCGGCGTCTCGTGGGTCAAGCAGGCGCAGTACCTGAGCAAGGCGTACGCGATTGCCCGCAAGAATCCGAGAATCACGATGATGCTCTGGTTCCTGCTCCGCGACGAAAGCCGCCTCAGCGGCTGGCAGTCGGGGTTCTTCACCGCGGCCGGCGTCAAGAAGCCGGCATACAACGCCTTCAGGCGCCTGCCACACTAGAACCGTGGCAACCGGAACATCGCAGCGGGGGAGGGGCCGAATCCCCACCCCCGCTGTTGACGACGGGGATCAAACCCCAGCGCGGATCGTCACGGACATCCGCTCCGGGGCGCCGTTCTTCCTCACGCGCAGCCAGCTGGCGGTGGCGGTGCGGCGGCTCGCGAGCATCGCGGCTCTCGTCTGCATCGACCTCGGGGGCCTCGTCATTGGTCTGTATGCAGCGTTGGTTGCCAGGGAGCTCTACTACGGCCGAACGCCGGTTCTGTGGGGCGTTCTGTGGCGCGTCGAGACGGACTGGCTGCCCTTCCTGACCCTGATCACGGTACTCGTCTTCTCGCAGGCCGGGCTCTACGAGGAGCGAGGGCGGCGTCCGGGCTTCGGCCGGATCCTCTCGTCGCTGCTCCTGGTCGCGCTGATCACGCTCGCCTTCGCGATCGGCACCGGGCACAACTTCTCGACCTACGCGCTCGCGCCGACCGCGGTGCTCCTGGGCACGATCGTGATCGCGGGCCTGCGCGCGAGCTACGACTTCGTCTCTGGCGAGTTGCTTCGGGCCCTGGGGGCACGCCGCTACGCGCTGCTCGCCGGCTCCGGCGAGAACCTGGCGCACCTGCACGGCGCGCTCGGCTCCACGCGTAGCGGGATCGACTACGAGTTCGTGGGCGCGCTCGCGCCCTCGGGCGAAGGGCTCGACCTGCCCGTGCTCGGCGACGTGCAGGATCTCCCGGCGATCCTCGAGTCCGAGCGCGTGGACGAGCTGATCGTGACCGACGCCGACTTCGGCGACCGGGAGCTGCTCGAGATCGTCTCACACGCGCACCGGAAAGGCGTCGAGGTCCGCATCGCGCCGAGGGCGACCGAGCTGCTGACCCAGCGGGTCGAGTTCGTGCCGGGACAGGGCGTGCCGCTCTTCGAGCTGCGCCCGCCGGCATTCGTCGGGATCGACTGGTTCATCAAGCGCGGGTTCGACCTCGCCGTCTCCGGGCTCGTGCTGCTGGCCGGACTGCCGCTGTGGCTCGGGATCGCGGCGCTGCTCAAGCTCACCTCGCGCGGGCCGGTGCTCTTCCGCGACCGGCGGATTGGCCTCGGCGAGCAGGAGTTCGGGATGCTCAAGTTCCGGACGATGTATGCGGACGCAGCGGGCCTCCAGGACAAGCTCGAGGCCTCCAACGAAGCGGATGGGCCGCTGTTCAAGATCCGCGAGGACCCGCGCGTGACCCCGGTCGGAGCCGTGCTTCGCCGGCTCTCGCTCGACGAGATCCCGCAGCTCTGGAACGTCCTGCGCGGCGAGATGAGCCTGATCGGCCCGCGCCCGCTGCCGCTCCGCGACTACGAGCAGCTCGAGAGCTGGCACCGTAAGCGCTACCTCGTCCTCCCGGGAATCACGGGCCTGTGGCAGATCTCGGGCCGCTCGAACCTCGACTTCGACGACCTCGTGCGGCTCGACTTCTACTACCTCGAGAACTGGTCGATCTGGCTCGACATCTCGATCCTTGCCAAGACCCTTCCCGCGGTGCTGAGCGGCCGCGGCGCCTACTGAGTTGGAGCGGATCCTCGTCACCGGCCCGAATGGGTTTGTGGGCGGCCATCTTCGCCGCGCCCTTGCCGATGCGTTCATTCCGTTCGAAGGGGACGTGCTCGATGCGACCGCGCTGCGCGAGTCCGTGCGGGAGATCGTGCCCGAGGGTGTCGTCCACCTCGCGGCGCTGTCCTCGGTCGGCGAGTCGTGGAGCGATGTGGCGGAGGTCTGGCGCGCGAACGTGCTCGGCACGGTCAACGTGGTCGAAGGGCTGCGTGCCGAGGCGCCCGGTGCGCGGCTGCTGTTCGCCTCGAGCGGCGATGTCTACGGCCGCGCCGAACAGTTCCCGACTCCCGAGGACGCGCGCGTCGAGCCGGTCTCGCCCTACGCAGCTTCCAAGGCGGCCGCTGAGATCGCGTGCCGCCAGGCGGAGCTGGACGTCGTGGTTGCGCGGGCCTTTCCCCATGTGGGGCCGGGACAGGACGAGCGCTTCGCCGTTGGCTCCTGGACGGCGCAGCTGGCCCGCCTTCGCTCGGACGGCGGCGGAGTCCTGCGCGTGGGGAACCTCGAGGCCGAGCGCGATCTCATTGACGTCCGCGACGTCTGCCGCGCGTATCGGCTCCTGCTCGACCCCCGCGTCCCGGCCGGCACCTACAACGTCGCCTCCGGGCACGCGGTGCCGCTGAGCCGGGTAGTCGAGCTGCTGGTGGAGCTCGCGGACGTGCCTGTGGAGGTCGAACGCGACGAGACGCGCCTCCGGCCCGCCGAGGTGCCCGTCCTCTGTGGCGATCCCTCGAAGCTGCGTGCCGCGACTGGCTGGGCGCCGGAGATTCCGCTGGAGCAGACCCTCGCGGATGCGCTCGAAGCCTCGGCCGGGGCCGAGGTGGTGAAACCGTGAGCGAGCGCCGCGCGCTCATCACCGGGATCACCGGCCAGGACGGCTCCTATCTTGCCGAGCTCCTACTGGAGAAGGGCTACGACGTCTACGGCATGACGCGGCGCGCCTCGACGGAGAACGTCGAGCGGATCGCGCACCTCGCAGACCGCGTGTCGCTCCTCCAGGGTGATCTACTCGACCCATCCTCGCTGGACGCGGCGCTGCGCGTTGCCCAGCCCACGGAGGTCTACAACCTCGCCGCCCAGAGCTTCGTCCCGACCTCGTGGAACCAGCCGGTGCTCACTGCGGAGTTCACCGCCGTCGGCGTCACGCGGATGCTCGAGGCCGTTCGTGCCGTCGACCCGAAGATCCGCTTCTACCAGGCGTCCTCGTCGGAGATGTACGGCAAGGTGCGCGAGGTTCCGCAGACCGAGCTGACGCCGTTCCACCCCCGCTCGCCCTACGGCGTCGCGAAGGTCTACGGGCACCACATCACCGTCAACTACCGCGAGTCGTACGGACTCTTCGCGGTCTCCGGGATCCTCTTCAATCACGAGTCGCCTCGGCGAGGGCTCGAGTTCGTGACTCGCAAGATCAGCGACGGCGTCGCGCGGATCAAGCATGGGCTGACCGAGGAGCTCCGGCTCGGGAACCTCGACGCGAAGCGCGACTGGGGCTTCGCCGGCGACTACGTCGAGGCGATGTGGCTGATGCTCCAGCAGGACGACCCGTCGGAGTACGTCGTCGCGACCGGCGAGGAGCACTCGGTGCAAGAGTTCGTCGAGCTCGCGTTCGAGCGCGCAGATCTGGACTGGAAGCGCCACGTGACGACCGATCCGGCCTTCCTGCGGCCGGCGGAGGTCGACCATCTCGTCGGCGACGCGTCGAAGGCGCGCGCCGACCTCGGCTGGGCGCCGCGCATGAGCTTCCGAGAGCTCGTCGAGCTGATGGTGGATGCCGACCTCGAGCGCCTCTCGTCTGCCGGATCCGCGCCGTGGCTGCGGACGGCCCGGCCGGCGGCGGACGGACCGACATAGGTTGGCAAGCCGCGCAAGACCCCGCGGTGTCGGCGGAGTTCGTGGACCTGTGAGCCCGACGACGTCCGTCGGGTCGTCGCTCGGAGGCGCTAGGGCATACTAGGGAAGTCGTGCGGGCGCCAAAGCTGCTCTGTGTCGTTTCGGCAATCGATCTCGACTTTCGCTACGGCTGTACGCCTGCGTGGTGGCAGATCTGGAAGGGGATGTACGAGGCCGGTGTCGACTTGATCCTGACGCCATATCGCGGGCGTCCGATCGCCGCGCCCTGGTGGCGAACAGAGCCGAATCCGTGCCGTCGCGAGGGCGAGCTCTTCGCGGGCACGGTGCGCCTCGCCGCCGGGCTGCGCGGCGATACCCACCTCCGCCGGGCCGAGGAAAGCCCCGAAGAGTCACTAGGCGAGCGTGCCTCGCGCGAGCTGATCCGGCGCTACGTGACGCCGCGTTGGCAGCGGCATCTCGAACGTATCCTCGAGCGTGAGCGGGATGTCGACGCCGTGATCGTCTTCACGGTGCCCATGAGCCACCTGCGTGGAATTCCGACGGCGCTCCGCGAGCGCTTCGGAGTTCCGATCGTGTACTACGACGCGGATATGCCGATGAGCCTGCCGGAGTACGGCGGGGGTGACACCGGCTTCAACATCTACCGAGGAGCCGACCCGAGCGAGTACGACCTCGTCCTGTCAAACTCCGAAGGCGCCCTGAACCGCCTCCGCGAGCTGGGCGCGAAGCGCGCCGAGGCGTTGTTCTTGGGGGCGGACCCGGGGCTGTTCGCGCCCCTTCCCGTGGAAAAAGACCATGACGTCTTCTTCTACGCGTACGGCGACAAGTTCCGCCGGGACTGGGTCGGAAAGCTGATCGGTGAGCCCAGCAAGCGGCTCACCGGCGTCGACTTCGTCCTCGGCGGCACCGACTTCCGCGGCGACGTGGGCAGGGCCCGCGAACTGAAGTACTTCCCTCTCAACCAGCTTCCCCGTGCGATCTCCGCAAGCAGGATCAACGTAAACATCGCTCGCAGGCCACACGCCGAGGTCTATGCATCCTCGACAAGCCGCCTTTTCGAGCTGGCCGCGGCCGGGGCTGCGATCGTCTCGAATCCGTACAACGGGATCGAGCGTTGGTTCGAACCCGGGCGCGAATTGGTGGTCGCGTCCGACGCGGACGAAGCAGTCGAGGCATACCAAGCACTGCTCGACGATCCAGGAGCCGCGGCTGAGCTCGGCCGCAGGGCGCGCGAGCGAGTCCTCGAGGAGCACACCTTCGCCGACCGTGCCCGGCAGCTGCTCGACCTCGTCGGTGTCGGCTCGAAGAGTAAGGCACCGGCCGCGTGACTGCGTCCAGCGAGTTGCGCTGGCGCGTGCCTCTTTCGGACATCCGTGTCGACGACGAGCTCACCGATGCTGTGCTCGAGACCGTCCGCTCGGGCTGGTGGAGCATGGGCCCTCGGGTGGAGGAGCTCGAGCGCGAGTTCGCGGCCTTTTGCGGCGCTCCGCATGCGATCGCGGTCACCAACGGGACCGCCTCGCTCCATTTGGCCCTGCTCGCAGTAGGTTGTGGGTCGGGAGACGAGGTCATCGTCCCGTCGCTCAACTTCGTCGCCGCCGCGAACACGATCGTCCACACCGGGGCAGAGCCGGTCTTCTGTGACGTCATCGGTGCCGACGAGCTCAACCTCGACCCGCAAGACGTCGCCGCCGCCGTCACCCCCCGAACGAAGGCAGTCGTCGCCTTGCACTACGCCGGCTTTCCATGTGCGATGGACGCGGTCGCCGAGATCGCCGACCGGCATGGGCTTGCGGTCGTAGAGGACGCTGCGCACGCGCCGGGCGCGAGCTTCGATGGTCGCATGTGCGGCACGCTCGGCCAGGTTGGGTGCTTCAGCTTCTTCTCCAACAAGAACCTTCCTGTCGGGGAGGGCGGGATGATGGTCACCGGCGACGAGGAGCTCGCGAAACAACTGCGGCTTCTGCGGTCGCACGGAATGACTACGCTCACCTGGGACCGCCACCGGGGCCACGCCTCCGGCTATGACGTCGTTCTTGCCGGGTTCAACTATCGGCTCGACGAGGTCCGCGCAGCGGTTGGGCTCGTCCAGCTTTCGCGCCTGGTCGAGGAGAACGAGGCCCGGGCGAGGGTCGCCGGCCTCTACCGCAAGGCCTTGGACGGCGTTGAGGGGCTGACGATGCCGTTTGGAGACGGCGACGGCAGGAGGGTCTCGTCGCACCATCTGGCCGTGGTCGTACTGCCAGAAGGGGTCGATCGGGATCGAGTCCGGGCGGCGCTGGAAGAAGGACGGATCCAAACGAGCGTCCACTATCCGCCGATTCATTCGTTCACGCGGTACCGCTCGCTTGGACAGCGAAGGCCGTTGCCACAGACGAACGCCCTTGCGACCCGGATCCTGACGCTGCCACTGTACGGCGGGCTCTCAGACGAGCAGGTCGAGAATGTGATCGATGCCTTGCTCGGCGTCATTTAGACGTTGTAGATCGTGGGCTTGTAGTCGTCGAGCGAGCTAGTCAGCCAGTCGATCGTCAGCTGCAATCCCTCATCGAGGTTGGTTTCGGGCGCCCAGCCGAGCAGGACCTTCGCCTTGGTGACCCCGGCCACAAGTCGTTCGACCTCGCTGTCGGGCGGGCGAAGGCGATCGTCGGCGATGTCCACCGGGACGTCGAGTTGAAGAAGCTTGAGCACACGATGGACGACCTCAGCGATCGATACCTCGACACCGGTGCCTAGGTTGATCACCTCGCCGTCGATCCCGTCGGCGCTTCCAACGCGCATCGTTCCGGCAACGGTGTCTCCAACGTAGAGGAAGTCGCGCGTCGTATCGGTGGCGCCGAGCTCGATCGTCTCACGCGACAGCGCTTGGGTGATGATCGTCGGGATCACCGCCCGGGCGCTCTGACGTGGCCCGTAAGTGTTGAACGGCCGCACGATCGCGACCGGCGTTCCGAACGAGCGTTGGTAGGATAGCGCGAGCTGATCGGCGGCGACCTTCGTCGCGGCATAGGGCGACTGCGGGTGCAGCCGATGTTCCTCGGTGATCGGGATCTCCTGTGCTGTCCCGTAGACCTCGCTCGTCGAGGTGTGGACGATTCGCTGCACCTCGCCCCGACGCGCGGCTTCGAGCACGTTCAGCGTGCCGCTCACGTTCGCGGTTACGAACTCGCGAGGGTGGAGGTAGGAGTACGGGATCGGGATCAGCGCGCCGAGATGGAAGACCACGTCGCGACCGGTAATTGCACCGCTGACGGCCTCGGGGTTCGCGAGATCCCCGCGGAAGATCTCGAGCTCGCGCACGACATCCTGGTCGGCAGCCTCGATCCAACCGTAGTCGCCGCGCGAGGTGTAGCGGACGAAGGCCCGGACCGAGGCGCCGGCGCGGACCAGCGCCTCCGCGAGGTGACTGCCGATAAAGCCGCCGGCGCCGGTTACCAGGACGCTGCGACCGACCCACGATTCCGACGGCTCTGCGCTTCGCGACGGCACTAAGGCAATCTACTCAGGATGCGCTTGCTCGTGTGTGTTCCTTGGTATGCGCCTGCGCGCGGGTTCGGCGGAGGCATTTTGACCTCGTTGCTGGCGACGGTGGAAGGGGTGCTCGAAGCCGGGCACGACGTGACTGTCGCGACAACGGACCTGCTGGATTCGCACTCCCGTGTCCCGCGTGATGCGCCCGCTGAGCCGGCCGGAGTGCAGGTGCTGCGCTTTCCGAACCTTTCGCAGCGGTTGGCGGCCTCCCACGCACCGCTGCCGCGCGGGCTACGTCCTTGGCTCCGTGAGCACGCGCGCGAGTTCGACGTCGTGCTCATCCAAGACGTTTACAGCTCCCTCAGCGTTCTCGGCGCTCGGGCGGCCGTCCAAGCCGGCGTGCCGTACGTTCTGCAGGCGTATGGAACGCTTCCGACGTCGCGTGAGCGTGGACGAGCCGCCGTCAAGCGAGCCTTCCTCGCGTTGTGGGCGCGGCGAACAGTTCGCGAAGCCGCGGCGTGTCTCTATTTGTCCGAGTCTGAACGTCGCGAATACCTCGCCCAAGGCGCGGAGTCCGCACGCCTCCACGCGGTCCCTCCCTCCCTCGATATCTCGAGCCCGGACAACATCCCTCGCTCAAGCAAGCCGTCGGTCGTCTATCTCGGCCGACTCCACCCGATCAAACGCATCGACGTCCTGCTCGATGCGTTCGCACGGGTGCGCGCCGAGCTGCCCGATGCGACGCTCGAGGTGATCGGGGCACCGACCGCGTACGGCGAAGAGCTGCGCGCGCGCGCCGGCGAAGGCGTCTTCTTCCGGGGGCTCCGCGAGCGAGGGACTACCGATCGCCCCGCTGGAGGCACTCGCGTGTGGCACCCCGGTCGTGCTCTCGCCCGGTTGCGGGCTCCCCCAGGTGGATGGGGTGGCAGGAATCGTCTGCGACGGCAGTGTGGCCGGGGCCGCCGAAGCCTTGCTCACGCTCCTGCGCGACCCCGCGCGGGCTGAGGCGCTCGGAGCGGCCGGAAGAACGTTCGCGTCCGCTTACCGGCGCGAGAAGGTCGTGCCGGCGCTGGTGGCGCTACTGGAGGGGGTCGCCACCTCGTCCAGCAGCGCCGCGTAGCGCGCGCCGATGCGGTCGGCGTTGAAGTCGGCAAGCGCCTCCGGCGGCACCGACGGCGGAGGGGCCGCGAGCAGGCGCTCGATCGCCGCAGCGATCGAAACGGGGTCGTGGGGCGTCGCCAGGCCGGCGTCCTGGCCGAGCTGCTCGAGCAGGCGCGCCGTGTCGCTGCCCGGACTTGCGAGCGCGAGAACCGGACGCCCGAGCGCAAGCGCCTCGGTCAGCTTGATGGGCAGCGCCATGTCGCCGCCTGTCTCCGGCGTTGTGATCACGACGGCGATGTCTGCGGCGAGCGTCCGCTCGATGGAACTCTCCCAGCTGATCGGCGGATCGATTCTCGCGTCGATGGAGGCGGCGTGGAGGGCGCGCCCCGTTCGGGCGTCGATGAGTCCGACAAGCTCGAGCCGAGCGCGACCGCGCAGCTCCGGACGGGCGAGGGCCGCAACTAGTGCCTCCGCGGTGTGGTCGCCGTAGAGCGCTCCCGCGAAAATCAGCTTCGCGGATTCCGCATGGGCCGCCGGCGGCCGCTCCGCGCGGCGGGCGAAGAGGGCAGGGTCGAAGCCGTTCGTCAGGACGTGGAGCCGCGGCTTGAGCTCGGAGTGGAGCCTCAACAGGTTGTCGCGGCAGCCGTCAGTGACCGTCACGACCGCCGCCGCCTGCGCGAGGGCGCGTCCTTCCAGCCTGGCCAGCAACGGGCTGCCGCGATCGTAATAGGGATTCCCCGCCCAAAGGTCTCGCAGGTCGGCGACCAAGGGCACGTCTCCGGCGACGGCGGCGGTCGCGAGAAGGGCGCTGATTGGTGGGGTGGTGGCAACGACAACGTCGGGGCGCTCACGAGCGATCGCTTCGCGAATCAGTCGCCGGCCGGTCAGCGTCCAGACGTTGTTCGGTGCGAAGGCCTCCGGCTTCACCCGTAGCAGCCGTGCGAGCGGGTCGACGATCCGTCCCGCGACCGCCATCACCCGGGCACGTCGCGCCGCCAGTCTTGCAGCGCGGGATTCGGTGCTCATTTCCCTCGCGGTCGCGCCGGCCGGTGGGCTGCACTCCACCACGCGCCAGCCGTGGTGCGGGAGCACGCGGCGCAGGTGCCGCCAGCGGACGCTGCCTCCTCCGCCGGCATCGAGCGGGCGATAGGAGACGACCAGCAACGTACGGTCCGGCACGGCGCTAGGTTATGCGTTCGCTAGTTTCGGGTTGATGGAACGGCGGCGAGTCCTGGTGCTTGCGTACTTGTTCCCGCCGCTAGGCGGCGCAGGAGTGCAGAGAACTCTGAAGTTCGTGCGCTACCTCGAGCCGCTTGGCTGGGACGTGACGGTTGTCTCAACGAAGTCCCGCCATTACCCGGCACGCGATCCGTCGCTCCTGGAGGAGATTCCAGCGTCGGCGCAGGTCATGCGCACGCGCGCGCTCCCGCTCGCCAACTGGCTGAGCCTGGTGCCCTACCGTCTGGGGCTGAAGCGGGTTTCCGCCTATCTCAATTGGCCCGACGGAGGAATAGGCTGGCTGCCCTTCGCACTCCTCACTGCTCTCCGAACAGCACTTCGGGACCGCCCCGACGTGATCTACTCGACCTCCACGCCTCAAAGCGGCCACATCGCGGCTCTGATCGTCAGCAGGCTGACCGGAATTCCATGGGTCGCGGACTTTCGTGACGAGTGGGCGGCCGACGCTTTTCGTGCGGATCAGCCGCGTGCCCTCGGACGGCTTTCGGTTCACCTGGAGCGCGACCTGGTCCGCCACGCGCGTCGGGTCGTGGTCGCCGCCGATTACTTCCGGTTGCAAGGACTCGCCCAAGGCGATCCTCGTCGCGTGGTGATCGGGAACGGCGTGGACGAGGCCGATCTTCCTACGGGAACCGCGCTGCCTTCAGACCGCTTCGTCCTCGCCCATGTGGGGACGATCTACGGCATCCGCGACCCGTCGCCAGTCCTTCGCGCACTCGCCCGACTCATTCAGGGGGGAATGATCGATGGAGAACGAGTCGCGGTGAGGCTCGTCGGCTCTCTGTGGCTCGAGGGCTTCGAACCTCCTCCAGGTGTCCGCGTCGAGCGGGCTGGTTACGTCGGGCACAGGCGCGCGGTCGAGGAGATGTGCAAGGCGACGGCACTTTTGCTCTACGTGCCGAGCTCGAGCCTCGCGCCGTCGGGGAAACTCTTTGAATACCTGGCGTCGGGCAGGCCGATTCTCTGCCTTACACGTCCGGACAACCTCGCGAGTCGACTGGTGCGAGAGTGGAATGCGGGCGTCGTCGCTGAGCCACACGACGAGGCGGCGATCGATCAGGCGCTCCTGACCCTCTGGCAGCGTTGGGAGGAAAACGGATTGCCCGATCAGGCGGAGGTCCGCCAGAAGACTCTCGAGCGCTACTCACGCCGCAAGAATGCGGAGCTGCTGGCTCGAGTTCTCGACGAGGCGGCGAGTGACTGATCCTTCATGCTTCATGGTCGTGGAGGGCGGCTGAGCACTTCTCGTAGGCATCTCGGGGCCGGCGCGGCGCTCTCGGTACTCGTGCAGGGCGGGCCGCTTGTCGAATGATACGGCGACCACCG
>Ga0307310_10000822_pt1 | contig 10983 bp, 9 predicted proteins | sample ER_DNA_197_FD_194502 | JGI IMG/M metagenome (GOLD analysis project Ga0307310, IMG submission 194502) | Bulk soil microbial communities from the East River watershed near Crested Butte, Colorado, United States - ER_DNA_197 | ecosystem: Environmental > Terrestrial > Soil > Floodplain | place: USA...
CGCGCAAAGCGCCGGACCGAGATTGCCTCGCCCAGCTTTCCTGAGGCTTCCTTGATGAGCTGGCCCACCGTTTTCTTGTCATCCCGCACGAACGGCTGCTCCAGCAGAGTGCGCTCGGCCACAAACTTCTTGATCTTGCCCTCGACGATCTTGGCGCGGATGTTCTCCGGCTTGCCCTCCTTAGCCACCTGGTCCTCGGCGATCCGCCGCTCCCGCTCGATCAGCTCCGCGGGCACGTCTTCCGGATTGACCCCTATCGGATCGGCCGAGGCGATGTGGATGGCGATCGCTCGCGCCAGCTCGGCAAAGTCGTCGGTGCGGGCCACGAAGTCGGTCTCGGAATTGAGCTCCAGGAGCACCCCTACCTGGTTGTTGTGATGGATGTAGCTCACCACGAGCCCCTGGGAGGCCGTCTTCCCGGTACGCTTTTCGGCCTTGGCGATCCCCTTCTTGCGCAGGATCTCCGAGGCCTTGTCCATGTCGCCACTGGACTCCTCCAGCGCCCGCTTGCAATCCATCATGCCGGCGCCAGTGCGGACCCGCAGCTCGCTTACGTCTTTCGGCGAAATCGTCGTGCTTGCCATAATCTCCAACCCGATCAGCTCAGGGGTGAATAGTAAAGCCGCCGCTCCCGGCCCCACAGGCCTAGAGCGGCGGAGAATGCATCCGGCTCAGCGGCTTACGCGCCAGCGTCACTCGCCGCGCTGGGTGCGGCTGCTTCGGCAACTCCCTCGGCATCGGCATCGGTCTTGAGCCGGGCCGCGATCGCCTCGGGCTTCGGCCGCCGCTTCCGGCGGGGCCGGCGGCGCTTGCGGTCGGCATCGGCGTCGCCTTCGCTCCCGGCGTCGGTGCTGTAGGTCTCCGCGTCCAGATCCTCGGTGACCTCACGCATCGGCATTTGGGTCCGCGCTTCCTTGATCACGTCGGACAGCGCGGCCGTGATGAGAGAAACCGACCGGATGGCGTCGTCGTTGCCGGGCACCGGCACCGTGATCACGTCCGGGTCCGCGTTGGTGTCCACGATGGCCACCACGGGAATGCCCAGCTTGTTGGCCTCGGCGACGGCGATCTTCTCCTTCTTGGCGTCCACCACGAACAGCGCGCCCGGCAGCCGGCCCATCCCCTTGATGCCTTCCAGATTCCGGCTGAGTTTTACCCGCTCCCGCTCGAAGAGCAGCTTTTCCTTCTTGGTGTAGTTCTCGAAGTCGCCCTCGGCCGCACCCTGCTCCAGCTCCCGAAGCCGGCGAATCTGCTTCTTGAGGGTCTGGAAGTTCGTGAGCATGCCACCCAGCCAGCGCTCGGTGACGTAGTACGCGGCGCAAGCCTCCGCCTCGGCCTGCACGATGGCCTTGAGTTGCTTCTTGGTGCAGACGAAGAGCACCCCCTCGCCCTTGAGCACGATGTTCCGGAGAAGTTCCTGGGCCTTGGTGATCTGCCGGAGGGTCTTCTGGAGATCGATGATGTAGATGCCCGAGCGCTCGGCGAAGATGAAGCGCCGCATTTTCGGATTCCACCGGCGAGTCTGGTGACCGAAATGCACACCGGCTTCGAGCAGGTCCTGCAGTTGGGGCTGTGCCATGCGTTCTGTGACTTCCGATCCGATTGAGGGTTAGGCGTCCACCGCGTTCATCTCCGACTGCGACCCCCGCAGGGGCACCCACAGGCGGATCCCGCGATGTGCGAAGTCAGGCGGACGGACGGTCTGGCGGTCGGCCGGTCGGATTACGCTGCTTCCGACCGCCTGACCGACTGACCGACCGTTCTACCGTTTACTAAACTGGAACCGCTTCCGCGCGCCCGGCCGGCCGGGCTTCTTGCGCTCGACCGCGCGAGGATCGCGGGTCATGAGGCCTGCCGCACGGAGCTTGAGGCGATGCTGACCATCGGCCTCGACCAGGGCCCGGGCAATGGCATGCCGCAAGGCACCCGCCTGGCCCGCCTGCCCACCGCCGTTCACGTGCGCCTTGACGTCGAAGGCGCCCAGGGTGTCCGTGGCGGTGAAGGATTGCTGGATATGCTGCACCAGGGACGGTCTCGGGAAATAGTCGCCGAGCGTCCGGCCGTTGATGTCCCACTTGCCGGTGCCGGGGGTGAGGTACACCCGGGCGACACTGGTCTTGCGCCGACCGACTGCCTGCCAGCGGAACTGGGGTGTCGCTGTCATGCGCTCGCCTTGGACTGGGTAACGGAAAAGGGCTTGGGCTGCTGCGCCGCATGGGGGTGCTCAGGGCCGGCGTACACCTTGAGCTTGCCCCGGAGCTTCTGCTTGGCGAGCGAGGTCTTCGGCAGCATGCCGAATACGGCCTTCTCGATGACCCGGTCGGGGTGCTTGGCGAGCAGATCGCGCGCCGCCGTAAAGCGCTCGTGGCCCATGTAGCCGGTGTGGCGGAAATACATCTTGTTGGTCAGCTTCCGGCCAGTCAGCTTGACCTTGGAAGCGTTGATGACCACCACGAAATCGCCCCCGTCCATGTGGGGCGTGTAGGTCGGCTTGTGCTTGCCGCGAATGAGCTGGGCCACGCGGCTAGCGAGCCGTCCGAGGGGAACATCTTCCGCATCGACCAGGTGCCAGTCGTGGGTGATGTCCGCCGGTGTGGCGGTAAATGTCTTCATCGACTCCGCTGCCTTGAGCTTTGGACTGGGCCAAACTGAAACAGACTCACAAGATAGCGAGCAGCCCGGGCTTGGGTCAACCCTCGAACTCCACCAGGACTTGCCCCTTCTCCACCACTTCACCAGGGGCAACCCGCACCGACTTCACGACCCCCGGCGCACCGGCCTTGAGCTCGTTCTCCATCTTCATCGCTTCCAAGACCACGAGCGGGGCGCCGGGAGCCACCTGCTCGCCAGGCTGAACCTGGACCCGAACGACCAGACCGGGCATGGGTGCTTTCAGGACTCCGGCGGCGCGGCGCTGAGCGCCGCCCCCGGCCAGGCTGCGAATGTGCTGGGTCCGCTCATCGAGCACCTCCATCTCCCATCGCTCGCCCTTGGGAGTGAGCGCCCAGCGGCCACGGCCGACGATCTCGACGGAGAGGGTCAACGGCCTGCCGTCGATCAGGAGCTGACGGAGCGGTGTTCCGGGAATCGCTGCCAGAGTGGCGCTGTGAGTTTGCCCGTCGACGGTAACGCGGTCACCATCCACCTCGACCTCGATCGTTTGTCCGTCCAACAGCACCACGTATCTCATGTCGGCTCCAGCACTGCCACCGTCTCCACGTGCGTCGTCTGGGGGAAGAGGTCGAAGGCCTGCACGAGCTTCAGATCGAAGCGCGGGAGCCGCTGGAGATCGCGGGCGAGTGTGGCGGGGTCACACGAGATGTAAACCAGCCGGCGAGGGACGAGCCGCTCGAGCTCAGCGCTCACTCGCGCGTCCAGGCCACTCCGTGGCGGGTTGACGATCACCAGGTCGGGTGGCCGCAGCTCTCGCAAGACGTCCTCCACCCGCCCAGTGTGTCGGCGCGCGGCCGACCCACTCGCCTCGGCTTCCGCCACGGCACGGCGATCGAGCTCCACGCTTTCCACGATGGCACCGTGCCTGACGAGCCTTTCCGTGGTCTCTCCGATGCCGGCATAGAGATCCCAGACCTTATGACCAGCGACGTCGCCGAGCTGCTGCACCGCGAATTCCCGGACCCGATCGCCCATCTCCGGATGCACCTGCTCGAATACGGTAGCCGGGTACGCCTCACCCGCCCCGGCGACCGCCCGCGCCGCCCCGCCCTCCGGCTGCCACCAGATGGTCGCAGTGATGCCGTCGCGCTGCATTGCCCGGAGCAGGCGCTGGGCTCCGGACCATACCTCGCTCTTACCCACTCGCAGGAGCAGGTGCCGGCCCCCGGATCGATCGAGCCGGAGCACGACCTGCTCGAGCGCAAGCGGCAGCAGGGTGCGAAGCTTCCGAACCGCTTGCCACATCGTCATCAGCTCAGGCACCGTGATGTGGCACCAGACGAGATCGAACACCTGATCGGGACGGTCGTAGGGATGGAGACCGATCCGCCGCCCACCGGCGCTGACGTGCAGCGTCAGCTTGGTGCGGTAGTCGTAGGGCTTGGCCGCGGGTACAATGGGCGGATCCGGTACATCGCGCTTACCGAGACGGCGGAGTGCATCGCCGATAAAAGACTGGCGGGCCGAGAGCTGCGCCTGATACTCCAGATGCTGGAGCTGGCAGCCGCCGCACTGGTCCGCCACATAGTGGGGACAGCGAGGGTCCACTCGCAGGGGCGAAGGCTCGACCACTCGCCGGACTCGGGCACGAGCGAACCGCTTGTGGTCGCGAACCTCGCTCAGCTCGGCCAGATCACCCGGGGCGGTGCGAGGCACAAAGACAGTTTTGCCGTCGGGCAGCCGCCCTACCCCGTCTCCGCCGGCGGCAAGACGGAGGATACGGAGCTCCGTCACCGAAGCGCTTCGCTCCGCGCCTGTCTGGTCCATTGGCTGGTGGATGCTTCGTCGGAAACCATGGCGGGCCGCCGACCTTCCCGCACCTCATGTTCCGCCAGCGTTGCGGCGATGGCGAGGTCGTGAAGGCCTTCGGGTGAGCTGACCGGCCTGAGGAGATCGGGCCGACGCTCGAGGAACTGGATATCGATCTCGCCGCGCTGGAACGCAGGATCGGCCATCAACCGTCGGTGGAACGCCTGGTTCGTGGCCACCCCGGTGACCACCAGCTCATCCAGTGCATGCCTCATGCGCGTGAGCGCCTGGGAACGGTCCGGTGCCCATACGATCAGCTTGGCCAGCATGGAGTCATAGTACAGCGTCACCTCGTCACCGGTCTCAACCCCGCTGTCCCACCGGATTCCCGGACCGGCCGGGGGCCGCAAGTATTCGATGCGTCCGGTTGAGGGAAGGAAGTTGTTGCCGGGATCCTCGCTCGTAATCCGGCACTCGATCGCCCAACCCCGTGGGGCGAGCCCGGATGAGGGAATCCGCATCGGCAGGCCTGCCGCGATCCGAAGCTGTTCCCGGACGAGATCGACCCCGTACACCAACTCAGTGACGGGATGCTCGACCTGGATCCGGGTGTTCATCTCCAGGAAAAAGTACGATCCATCCCCGGTCACGAGAAACTCGCAGGTGCCCGCACTCCGATAACCGACCGCCTGCGCCGCCGCCACCGCTGCCACTCCCATACGCTCGCGGAGCTCGGCCGAAACCGCGATGGATGGGGCCTCCTCGACCAGCTTCTGATGCCGGCGTTGAATCGAGCACTCTCGCTCGCCGAGGTGGATCGTGCGCTCATGATCGGCGAGCACCTGGATTTCGATGTGGCGTGGGGCCTCGATGAACTTCTCGAGGTACACACTCGCATCGCCGAAGGCCTTGAGCGCTTCGGACCTGGCCGCGTCGAGGCTGGAATCGAGGGCCTCAGGGCCCCGCACGAGCCGCATCCCCTTCCCTCCGCCACCGGCCGCCGCCTTAACCATCAGGGGGTAGCCAATGCGGTCTGCCGCTGCCCTCGCCGCCCGGTTGTCGTTAGCCGCCGGCGTGGCGCCGGGCACGATCGGTACCCCGGCCGCCTCCATCCGGCGGCGGGCTTCGGTCTTGTCACCCATCGCCCGAATCGCCTCAGCCGGTGGCCCGACGAATACCAAACCCGCGGCTTCGACTGCCTCCACGAACGAGGCCCGCTCCGCCAGAAAGCCGTAACCCGGGTGCACGGCATCAGCTTCGGACTGGTGGGCGGCGGCGATCAGCCGCTCGATCGAGAGATAGCTCTGGGACGGTGGCGAGGGGCCGATGGCGATCGCGCGGTCGGCGGCCCGCACGTGCGGACTGCCGTGATCGGCCGCGGAGTAGACTGCGACCGTCTCGAGGCCTTCTTCACGACATGCGCGGATGATTCGAAGAGCGATCTCGCCGCGATTGGCGATGAGAACGCGTTTTATGGCCGGCATGCCGGCGGTGGCGTATCTCCGAAGACCAGCAGGAGGCTGCTGCACAGGAGGGCATTGTACCGCGCGGCACTATCGTAGACGCCGCGCACGTCCCGAAGCCAGACCGAGCCACCCTGGCGCGTCGCCTCAAGCAGCTCGGTGAGCGATAGGGCATCGGGGCCGGCGTCTACCGTCCGGCTGACCCGGGTGAGCCGAAACGGTGTCCAGACGATCGGAGGAGCCGCAGCGCTGTCGGCCGTCGGCGTGAGGCACAGCGGCCGACGCGCCGCCACATCCGCCAGCGCGTTACGAACCGGGAGGCCCGGGGCTATGCCCATTGCCTGGGCCATGCGCCGGCGATAGACAGAATCGGTGGCGTAGCGGTCAGGCCGCAGCGGCAGGATCTCCCGAGTGCGCAGATCTCCGTCGTCGTACCACACCGATAACGCCTCGAGATCGGTCCCAACCAGCAGGACTCCGCCCGCGGGGCAGGAGCTGAGGAGGTTGGCTCCAAGCTCCACGATAAATCCCGGCATGTCAGGCGCGTCGGCGGGCGGCCCGGAAGGACCACCGATGCTCCAACCGGAATCCTCGACGAGCACCACCGACCGCTCCAGCTCCGCCAGGCCACGGTACACCACGCTGGAGTCCACCGCCAACCGCACCGCCTGGTCGAAGGCGGTTGCGGCGAAATCCAAATAAAGAAGGCCATCAGGATCGCCCCGGTGGCCTTGGAGGTGCCAATCACGCGCATCGAGCAGGTAAAAGCGGCCAAGCTGGAACCAGGCGCGGCCATCGTCGGGGGCAGTGGCGAGATAGCGGCCGAGCAGGTCGATGGCCATCTGCCGCTCACCGCTGCGCTCGAGGGCTGCGGCCCGGGGCGCGACGTTCGGGTCAATGGCAGCCTGGGCGTGGACGCCGCCATTGCAGAGCGCCGACACCACCACCAGCACAGACCCACCCTGACGCAGGAGGCGCCGCACGGGGTCAGTTGGGCGTGGAGGACATGAGGAACTCACCTGACACATGTGTGTCAAAAATGGCTCGGGGTCCTAGGCTTGGCTAGTGGTAAGGGGACGTTGTGCCGGGGTGGGCTGACACGAACCGACTCACAACGGAATATTGCCATGCTTCTTCAGCGGATTCCGGTCTCGCTTGGTTCGAAGCGTGCGCAGCGCTTCGATCAGTCGGGGCCGGGTATCTCGGGGGTCGATCACATCGTCGATGTAGCCCCGGGCCGCTGCGGCATACGGGTGAGCGAACTTTTCGGTGTACTCCTCGATCAGCCGCTCAGTGGCCGACGCGGGGTCCTTGGCCCCGGCGATCTCTTCCTTGAACAGGATCTCGACGGCACCTTTCGGTCCCATCACCGCAATCTCGGCCGAGGGCCACGCCAGGTTCATATCGCCACGAATGTGCTTCGAGCTCATGACGTCGTAGGCTCCGCCGTAGGCCTTCCGGGTGATCACGGTCAGCTTGGGCACCGTGGCCTCACAGTAGGCATAGAGCAGCTTGGCCCCGTGCTTGATGATCCCACCATGCTCCTGTGCCACGCCGGGGAGGAACCCGGGCACGTCTACGAAGGTCACCACCGGCAGGTTGAAGCAATCGCAGAAGCGGATGAATCTCGCCGCCTTGATGGAGGCATTGATGTCGAGGACCCCAGCCAGGACCGCCGGCTGGTTGGCGACGATACCGACCGGAGCCCCACCCAACCGGGCGAAGCCCACCACGATGTTGTCCGCGTGGCCACGCTGTACTTCCAGGAAGGCGCCCTCATCCACCACCCTGCTGATTACGCCGTGCATGTCGTACGGCTTGTTGGGTGTGTCCGGGATGAGATCCAACAGGGCCTGGTCCCGCCGGTCAGCGGGATCGGGCGTAGGCCGTTGGGGTGCCTCGTCGAGGTTATTGAGGGGCAGAAATCCGAACAGCTCCCGGATACCCTGAATACACTCGGGCTCGGAGTCGTGCACGAAGTGGGCGACACCGGACGTCCCCCCATGGGTATCGGCGCCACCCAGCTCGTCGAAACTCACTTCCTCGTGCGTCACCGTCTTCACCACGTTCGGCCCGGTGACGAACATGTAGCTCACCCCGCGAACCATGAAGATGAAGTCGGTGATGGCCGGGCTGTACACCGCGCCACCCGCGCAGGGCCCGAGGACGGCCGAGATCTGGGGAATGACGCCGGAAGCGAGAGTATTCCTGAGAAAGATGTCGGCGTAGCCCCCGAGCGAGGCCACGCCTTCCTGGATTCGGGCTCCGCCGGAGTCGTTGAGGCCGATCACGGGCGCGCCGGTCTTGAGCGCCAGGTCCATGACCTTGCAGATCTTCTCGGCATGAGCCTCGGACAATGACCCGCCAAACACGGTGAAGTCCTGGGAGAACACATACACCAGCCTGCCGTCGATCCGGCCCGAGCCGGTGACCACCCCGTCACCGGGATAGACTTGCTGGTCCAATCCGAAGTCGGTTGACCGGTGAGTGACGTAACGGTCGAGCTCCAGGAAGCTGCCCTCGTCGAGCAGTAAGTCGAGACGCTCCCGGGCGGTGAGCTTCCCCTTCTTGTGTTGTTGGGCGACTCGGTCGGCTCCCCCGCCCTGCTCGGCGAGGCCCTGCCGATGATGCAGCTGGTCGAGGAGTTTGCGAGGATCGGGCATGGTGGCACAAGATAGCGGGGAAGCGGGGAAGCGGGGAAGCAAGACGTTGACGTTCTGAACGAAGCGAGGGGCCGAAGACTCGTGTGAGTCTCGGCCCCTGCGTTCTCCTACTTCCCCGCTTCCCGGCGGTCCCGCTTCCCCGCCTATTCCGTCGCCGTGGTCTCCTCGAACGCGGGGCGAACCGGGGGAATAATCGGCTCGTCCGGGTAGCCGATGACGGCGAGCACGATCCGATGATGGATCGGGTCAACCTCGAGCACCTTGAGTTCGAGCACCTGTCCTTCCTTCACCGCGTCGCCGGGGTTCTCGATGTTGGGGATGCCCAACTGGGACATCGGGACGAATCCCTCGATGTCGTTGCCCAGGTCGACCACCACGCCCTTGTCCATCAGCCGCACGGCCCGGCCGCGAAGCTCCATCCCGATGGGATAGGTCTCACCGATCTTGAGCCAGGGATCCTCTTCCGCCTGCTTGAGCCCCAGCGAGATCCGCTTGTTCTCGGCGTCGATGTTGAGGATCACGACGTCCACCGCGTCGCCCTTCTTGACTACCTCGGACGGATGCTGGACTCGCTTGGTCCAGGACATGTCGGAGATATGGATCAGGCCGTCGATCCCCGGCTCGATCTCGACGAAGGCGCCGAAGCTGGTCAGGTTCCGCACCTTGCCGTTGATGCGAGTGCCCACCGGGTACTTGAGCGGAAGTACCATCCAGGGATCCTGCTCGGTCTGCTTCATGCCGAGCGAGATCTTCTCCTCCGCCTCGTCCACCTTGAGCACCACCGCCTCGATGGTCTCGCCGATGCTGACGATCTTCGAGGGATGACGGACGTTGCGGGTCCAACTCATCTCGGAGATGTGCACCAGGCCTTCGATGCCGGGCTCAATCTCGACGAAGGCGCCGTAATTAGTGATCGACACCACCTTGCCCTGCACCCGGGTGCCGACCGGATACTTGGCCGCCACGTTCTGCCAGGGGTAGGACTGGAGCTGTTTCATGCCGAGGCTGATCCGCTCGCGCTGCCAGTCGATATCGAGGATCTTCACCTCGACTTCCTTGCCGATGGCAACCATTTCGGTCGGGTGGGAGACCCGACCGTACGACATGTCGGTGATGTGCAGCAGGCCGTCGACGCCGCCCAGGTCGATGAAGGCGCCGAAATCGGTGATGTTCTTGACCACGCCCTTCCGCACCTGACCGACGGCGAGCTCCTTCATCAGGTGCTCGCGCTTGTGCGCCCGCTCGTTCTCCAGAATCACCCGCCGGCTGACAACGATGTTCCGGCGCCGCTTGTTGAGCTTGATGATCTTGAATTCGTAGGTCTGGCCCAGCAGCTCGTCGATATTCGGCACCCGGCGGAGCGCGATCTGGCTTCCCGGAAGGAACGCGTCCACCCCCATGAGGTTCACCACCACGCCGCCCTTGATCTTCTTGACCAGGGTGCCCTCGACCGGCTGATCGCTCTCGTGCGCCACGCGGATCTTTTCCCAGACCCGCATGAAGTCGGCCTTCTTCTTCGACAGGACGACGGCACCTTCCTGATCCTCCAGGTGCTCGAGGAAGACCTCGACCTCGTCGCCCTCTTTCAGCGAGTGGGGGTCCTTGAACTCATCCAGCGGGACCGAGCCCTCGGACTTGAAGCCGACGTCGAGAATTACCGCATTGTCTGTGACTCGGAGGACCTTGGATTTGACGATCTCACCTTCGACGATCTGCGACATGGTGCCCTCGTACATCAAGAGCATCTGCTCGTAGTCAGAGTCGCTGTAGTCTTCGTCGTAGAGGTCCTGCCGAACGCGGAGGCCGGTGGGGGAGATGAACTGGTCGGTGGAGTGGTCGGTTGAGGGATTGAGTTGGTCAAGCATGCGAAGCTGTGCCGTCCTTATTAAAGTGCCGCGCCGGCAAGGCCGCGGGCCAGAGTGATGTCGCGCCACAGGCGGAGGTGCCTGTGGGGAGCCCATGAGAATAGTGGCCGAAGCCTCACAACGCAAGGCCTATCAATCGGTTGGGACTTGAGATGTGGGGTCAGCTCAGCGGCGGGAGAAGATCGGCCGCGCGCGGTCCACGATGACCCGTACCTGCTCGGCAAAGTCCATGGTCGTGGTGTCAAGGTGAACCGCGTCGCTGGCGGCCCGAAGCGGGGCAACGGCTCGGGTCGAATCGGCGTGGTCACGCGCCGCCAGAGCGGCGGCTTCGGCATCGAGGCCCTCGGGCTGCACCAGCATGCCCCGCTGGCTGATCCGGCGGCCCGCTCGAGCCTGAGGCGACGCGGTCAGAAAGATTTTGAGGTCGGCATCAGGGAAGACTACCGTGCCGATATCCCGTCCATCCACCACGACATCCTGACCCGCGCGAACCAGGGCTCGCAACCGCCCATTGATCCATTCGCGCACCACCGGAATGGCTGAGATGGCGGAGACCTGCGCGGTGACCCT
>Ga0307310_10000824_pt1 | contig 10967 bp, 10 predicted proteins | sample ER_DNA_197_FD_194502 | JGI IMG/M metagenome (GOLD analysis project Ga0307310, IMG submission 194502) | Bulk soil microbial communities from the East River watershed near Crested Butte, Colorado, United States - ER_DNA_197 | ecosystem: Environmental > Terrestrial > Soil > Floodplain | place...
TACGCCCCGTCCTTGGGCGATGGGAATCGTAAGGGCGGGATTACGAAGTGGCCGATCGGGGTACTAGGGAGCCGTGAGGGTTGCGGCAACTTTCACCGTTCTTCTCTTCCTGGGCTTTGTGGCTAGTACGGCGGTCGCTCGACCGTCTTCAGCGCCGGCTCTAGCGATCACAACGGCGCTGCCTACGATCACGACCACGCTTCCGGTCAGCACGACGCTCCCGAAGATCACCACGACGCTGCCGAAGGTCACGACGACGCTGCCGATCACGACGACGCTGCCGAAGGTCACGACGACGCTGCCGAAGGTCACGACCACGCCGACGATTACGACTGTCGTCCCGAGGACGGCCCCGACCAGCCTGACCAAAGCGGCGAACTCGGCCACATCGGCGGCACGGGTTGGAACGATCCCGTCACTGCAGAACGGAACGTCTGGCGGGAACGGTTCGGCCGCGCCGGGGTCGGTAGCTGCCAGTATGTTCACTGCCTCGTCGGGTGGCTCGAGTGGTGCCCCGCCCCCAGCGGTTACGCACCTTCGCAGCTCCCGACCCTTCCTCGTCTTGCACGGCCCGAAAGCGCGGCGCTTTTCGATTCTCGTGTTCCGCCTTCGCCACGCGGGGCGGGTTCGGTTCACCGTGGTCGAAGTCTTCCCGCTCTGTCGAGTCGTTGGCCATTTCACAGTGCGCGGCCACGTCGGCATCAACCGCTTCCGCTTCAACGGTCGCGTTCACGGGAAGCCGCTGCCAGGCGGGACGTATCAGATCGGGCTGCGCGCCAAACGCGGCAGGTTGCTCCGCGTCACCATCGCGATCTTCGACTCCGTCGTCAGCTCCCCGTCAGTTGTCGCGGCGGCGAAGAAGCGCAACGTCTGCGGCGCTACTACATCGTTCTCGTCCTCACTTGGTTTCGACCTGGGCGGAGTCGAAGGAAGGTCGGCAGCCGCCGAGTCGTCCTCGTCGCCTGTATCGCATCATGTTCTGGGCGTCGATGTCACCGGGCTGACGCCACAGAAGCTTCTCACGGAAATCGCCAAGAGCCCGTTGGGGACAGTCGCGCTGGGGCTCGCGGTGCTTCTTTTCGGTCTCGCGATGATCCCCGAGGCGGCGACTCCGGGACCGCGGACTGCCGACCTGCTCGCTCGTCGGCGATCCGCGATGATCCTCGCCGGTGGGGTTGCGTTCGCGACCGGCGTGATCATCCTCACGCTGAGCTAGGACGGGCCCCTTCCGGAACCGTCGCGGCAAATCGATGAAGTTGTTGGCAATTGCGGCTCTCTTGCCTCTCGGCGTCGCCATCGGCCTGGTGGCGGGACCAACGAAGGTCGTGACTCGAGCGAACGTCCTTACCACTACTGAGACTCGGGTCGTCGTGCAGACGAGCACCCGCGTCGTCACTCGTCCGCCGACCGGTCATGGGATCAGTTTCGACCCGGGGGCATTCAGCGGCGAGGTGGTCGTGGAAGGCGCCCAGTGGGATGACTCTCTCGTCGGAGGTAAGGTCATCGGACAGATCACGTACACGGGCGGGCTGGGCTGCAAGGTGCTGAAATACCTCCAGCTCGACGGAACCATGTACGACGAGGCCGGTCGGATTGCCGACACCGGATTTGACAACCGAACGCAGGTCTCAACCGGTAGTACGTACCCCTTCGAAATTGACTTCACGTCGAACATTCAACAGGGACCAATTCGTCTCGTTGCTTCCACGGCGCGCTGCTAGACGCCTAGCACGGATGCCAGCCGGTTCGTAGCGTCACCGACTCTCGCGCTTCCCCCGGGATACCCGCCGACGCGGCGCGCACGCTCGCGCTCACCGGGGGCGTACCGGACTCGCTGGGCCGCTCGGCTGGATCGTAGGAATCGTGGCGCTCTTCGTGCCGCTCTCGGTCTGGCGCTACCGGAGGATGAGCTAGCTCGGCTGGCGGGTTCCTGATCATTAGCGGAGGTTCATGCGCGGGTCCGGTCTGGGTGGCGCAGTGAAGGGCTCGGGGGCTACGCTCGGCGAATGGCAGTTCCCGCGATCCCTTCGCTGTCCGCCTCGCAGCTGTCGGCACTCGCCGCTCTGGGCGAAGAGCTGACCGCGAGCGTGGGCGACGTGCTGTACCGGGTCGGAGATCCCATCTATCCGTTCATCGCGATCCGTGAGGGCGAGGTGGCAATCCTCGACTCGGCCGGAAACGAAATCGTTCGCCATGGTGCCTCGAGCTTTCTCGGCGAGCTGAACCTTCTGTCCGGGCAGACGGTGTTCGTGAGCGCAGTCGTGACCAAACCGCTGCGCTACATCGCGGTCGACCGCGACGCGTTGCGCGCACTGCTATTCGAGGATGGTCCGCTCAGCGACCTCGTCCTCTCGACCTTCATCGCTCGGCGTGAGGCACTCCAGCGCGTTCAAGGGATCGGTCTCGAGATCGTCGGACCTCGCTCATCCGAGGCGACGATGCAGATGCTGGACTTCGTCCGTGCCAACCGGCTTCCATTTAGTTGGCAGGACGCCCCTCCCCTGGGCGGAGCGGAGCCGCCGCTCGTTCGGCTCCCTGGTGGCACCGAGCTGCAACACCCATCGCGAGGCGAGGTGCTGCGCACGCTTGGGGTCGGCCGCGAGCTGGCGCCGCGCGAGGAAGTCGATCTGCTAGTCGTGGGCGCCGGTCCCGCCGGCCTCACTGCCGCGGTCTACGGCGCCTCTGAAGGGCTCGACACGCTGATCGTCGAGAGCACCGCGTTGGGCGGCCAGGCGGGATCGTCGAGGCGGATCGAGAACTATCTCGGCTTCCCCGCGGGCATCAGTGGCACGGAGCTCACGAGCCGCGCCGTCAGCCAGGCGCGAAAGTTCGGCGCACGACCCGCGACGCCCTATCGCGCCATCGGGCTCGAACCCGGCAACGAACGACACCTCGTACGGCTCGAAGAGGACCGCGAGATCGCCGCACGCGCCGTCGTGCTTGCCACGGGCGCTGCCTACAGGCGGCTTCCCCTCGACGAACTCGCGGACTACGAGGGCCTGAGCGTGTTCTACGCGGCCGGCCCGCCCGAGGCGCAGCTGTGCGGCGCCTCGCGTGTCGCCGTCGTCGGCGGCGGAAACTCCGCCGGCCAGGCGGCCGTCTGGCTCGCGCGCGGCGGAGCGCTCGTGACGCTGCTGCACCGCCGGGCCGACTTGGCCGAAACAATGTCCGACTACCTCATCCACGAGCTGGACCGTTACGGCGTCGCCGTCCGCGACCGCAGTGAGATCGCCGCCCTCCACGGGGCGAACGGACAACTCGAGGCTGTCACGCTGAGGAGCGGCGAGCAACTGCCGTTCTCGGCCCTCTTTCTCTTCCTCGGCGCACAGCCGTGCACGGAATGGTTGGAGGACGCGGTCGCGCGCGATGCCGACGGCTTCATCCTCACCGGCGACGCCGCCGGCGCCGACAACCTGCTCGAAACAAGCGTCCCCGGCATCTTCGCCGCCGGAGATGTCCGGTCCGGCTCCAGCAAACGCTGCGCCGCAGCCGTGGGCGAAGGATCTATGGCCGTGCAGTTCGTCCACCAGCACCTCGCGCGCCCGGCAGCTCGAGTCGGATGAGCGAGCTCTGCATCCACCTCGACGAAGTCACGCTGCACGAGCTCCCTGCATCCGTCGACGGTTGCGAAGACTGCCTACGCGAGGGCAGCAAGTGGCTGCACCTCCGGGTCTGCCTCACCTGCGGCCACGTCGGCTGCTGCGATAGCTCGCCCAACCGCCACGCGACCGCGCACCATCACGCAACGTCCCACCCGATCATCCGCTCAATAGAGCCCGGCGAGGACTGGAGCTGGTGCTACGTCGACGAGGTCGCATTCGTCCTCGACGGCATTCGCGGCACGACGCGGATCCCGCCTTCGCCGCTCGCGTTCTGACATGACAACCGGTGTACGCGAGCGGGCGCCCACGAAGCAGGAGCTCGCGGCGGCGCTAAAGCGTGCACGTGAGACCACGCTGCGTCTTCTCGAGCCCGTCGCCGACCAACAGTTGGTCGCGCAGGTCTCACCGATCATGTCGCCGCTCGTCTGGGACCTCGCCCACATCGGCTGGTTCGAGGAGCTTTGGCTGATTCGGCGCCTCGCTGACAATGACCTGTCACTCGAGCGCCTTGACGATCTGTACGACGCGTTCCAGCACTCACGCGGACAACGCTCGAGGCTACCGACTCTTACACCGCCGGAGGCCCGCGCCTACCTCGAGAGCGTTCGACGTCACGCGCTGAGAGTTCTCGAGGACGCGCAGCTCGAGGAGTCCGATCCGCTCGTGCGCGGCGCGTATGTGTACGGCCTCGTCTTGCAGCACGAGCTGCAGCACCAGGAGACGATGTTGCAGACGCTGCAGCTCTCCGGTGTTGCGTACGCAACCCCGCCCCACGAGAAGCCGCAAGCGCCACCCCGGCCCGACGAAGTACTCGTTCCGGCCGGCCCACTCACGCTCGGCACAAACACGGAGCCTTGGGCCTACGACAACGAGCAGCCGGCGCACGTCGTCGAGCTGCCGGCATTCCGGATCGAGCGTCACCCGGTAACGAACGAGCGCTTCGCGGAGTTTCTCGAGGATGGCGGCTATCGCAAACGGCGGTACTGGAGCGGCGACGGCTGGGAATGGCTTCAGAAGGAGCGTGTGCAAGCGCCGCTTTATTGGCAGCGGGGTCGCGGAGGCTGGGACCGACGGCGCTTCGGGCGGCGGGAGCCGGTGCCGCCGGCCGAACCGGTCCAGCACATCTCGTTTTTCGAGGCCGAAGCGGTCGCGGCGTGGGCCGGCAAGCGGCTGCCGACGGAGGCAGAGTGGGAAAGGGCCGCGCAGAGTGCGGATTCCGACGGCGGCGCGAATCTCGGGCGCGACTCGTTCGGACCGCTGCCGGTCGCCCGGCGCGCGGCCAGCGGGGTCGGGTGCGAGTGCATGCTCGGCGACGTGTGGGAATGGACATCGTCCACCTTCGCGGGTTACCCGGGGTTTACGGCGTTTCCGTACGCCGAGTATTCCGAGGTCTTCTTCGGCAACGAGCACCGCGTGTTGCGTGGCGGCTCGTGGGCGACCGACCCGCTGGTCGCACGCATCACGTTCCGGAATTGGGACTACCCGCAACGGCGGCAGCTCTTCAGCGGCGTCCGGCTGGCGGCCGACGCATGAGCGCGACGCGTAACCCAACCGCAGAGATCGCCGCGCTCTTCTCGGCGCAAGATCGCGACTCGGAATTGCGCGAGGAGGTGCGGCTCGGACTGACTTCGACGCCGAAGGAGCTCCAGCCGAAATGGTTCTACGACCAGCGCGGTTCGGAGCTCTTCGACGCGATCACCCAGCTCCCCGAGTACTACTTGACGCGCGCAGAGCGCTCGATCCTCGAGCGCCACGCCGGCGAGATCGCCGCGCTGACGGACGCCGCCACGCTGATCGAGCTCGGCTCCGGAACGTCTGACAAGACGCGGCTTCTGCTCGACGTTGTTGCACCGCGACGGTTCGTACCGTTCGACGTGAGCGAGGAGACACTGCGAGCAAGCGCACAAAGGCTCGCGCGCGAGTACCCCGCCCTCGATGTCCAGGCAGTGGTCGGCGACTTCGAGCACCACCTTCCGCTGCTGCCGAGGAACGGGCGACGGTTGCTCGCGTTCCTTGGCAGCACGATCGGGAACCTACCGCCGACACGGCGGAGTCTGTTCCTCTCCGCCGTCGCCGCGACGCTCGGCGACGGCGACACCTTCCTGCTCGGCGTCGATCTCGTCAAGAGCCCCGCGCGGCTTGTCGCAGCGTACGACGACGCGTCAGGCGTGACCCGCGAGTTCAATCTCAACGTGCTCCGGGTCCTGAACCACAAGCTCGACGGCCACTTCGACGTCTCGGCGTTCGAGCACGTCGCGCACTGGAACGCGGAGGCAGAATGGATGGAGATGTTCGTGCGATCGCTACGCGAGCAGACCGTGCGGCTCGATGCGCTCGAGCTCGAGGTCGGGTTCGACGCAGGCGAGCTCATGCGCACCGAGATCAGTGCGAAGTTCCACCAGCGGCGGCTGACCGGCGAGCTCGAGGCGGCCGGCCTCGCCGTGCAGCGCTGGTGGACGGACGACGCAGGAGACTTCGCCGTTCTTCTGGCCTCGGCCATTCAGGGCGGGTAATCCGGCGCGTCACCACCAAGTACGCTCGACCGCGCTGCGCGCCTGCCGGAAGGTCGAGCTTTTGACCGGTAGGTTGCCGGGCAAGGAGGAGACTGGGGCTGCTGCCAGCCACACGCAGGGTTCGATCACGCAACGGTATAGCCGTGGCGTCTCTGCTTGCGGTGACACAGCGAATCGAGCTGCCGTTGGTCGCGCTCTGGCTCGCACTCGCCAGCTGTCTTGCTGCTCTCACGAGCCAGGTTGCCGATTGGTACGTGATGACCGACGAGCTGCTCTACGAGCGGCTGGCTATCAGCATCGCGAACCTCGGTTCACCGCTTCCGCATATCCACGGCGAGCTGATCGGGAACGTCAATCAGCTGTATCCGCTGTTACTGGCGCCGCTCTTTCACGACCGGCTGGTTCCACCGGCGCTGCATGACGCCCATGTTCTGAATGCGTTCGTCATGAGCTCTGTGTGCCTGCCGACGTTTCTGCTCGCGCACGCGGTCACCGGGAGCAAGCGTTTGTCGTACATCGTGGCGTCGTTGTGCGTCTGCATTCCCTGGATCCCGCTGTCGTCAATGCTCATGACCGAGGTGGTGGCGTACCCGGCGTTCGCTTGGGCGGTGCTCGCCGTGTACCGCGCCGCTGTCTCGCCGCGGCCACAGAACGACGTCGTGATGGTCGTCGCGCTCGCGGTGGCGACGTTGGCGCGAACGCAGTTCCTCGTCCTATTCATCGTTGTTCCCATTGCGTTCTTTCTCCATGAACTGGCGTACACGCAGTCGCGGTCCCGGCTGTCTCGAGTCCGAGTCGCCGGGCGGAAGCTCGTGGAGGCGCATCGGCCTCTTGCGGTGGCGTTCGCGGTGCTGGTGGTCGCCGTAGTTGTCCTGCTTGCCGTCGGCCGACTCTCGAGCGCTTTGGGGACGTACTCGGTGACGGCCGAGGGGAACGTTCTTCCGAGTGGCATGGGCCGCTCGCTTCTGGAGCACCTCGCACCGCTCGGCCTTGGCCTCGGGATCCTGCCGTTCGTGCTCGGCGTCGCCTGGCTCTTCGCGACTTTCGTCCGGCCGCGGGCGCGTGAGGAACACGCCTTTGCAGTGATTGCGATCGTCACGTTCGCGGTGCTTCTCATCGAAGTGACGTCGTACGACTTGCGCTTCGGCCAGGGTAGGCTGCACGACCGCTATCTGTTCTACGTCGTGCCGCTCGTCTTGATCTCTTTCGCGGCGGCGCTGCGGGCCGAGCTCCGCCCGCGAGGGTCGCTCCTGGTCTCGGCCGGGCTTCTCGCTCTCGCCTTCTCATTCGTGCCGGTGGTGCGTTACGAGAAGTTCAACGTCGACTCGCCGGTCGCGGTTCTCAACGGCGCGCTGCTCGACGCGGGCGGCTCCGTGAACGGCGCGCGTGCCTTCCTCGGCCTCGCACTGTTCGTCCTTATCCTGCTCTTTCTGCTCGGCGCGGCATTTCTTCGCCGAACGCAGTTCGTCTTCGTGGTCGTCCTTCTCGGCGGCGTCCTGATCTTCGCCGAGACTGCCCTCGCCTTCAACAGGCTCTTGAGCGTCGACGGCACGAGTGGGCGACCGATCACGCTTGAGCAGGGTGTCGTCTTCGACTGGATCGACCGAACGGTCGGACCCGGGACGAAGGTGACGATGGTCCCGTACCCGATCCTCTACGGCAACTATTGGGAAAACGTCGCGTACTGGTGGAACGTCGAGTTCTGGAACGCCTCCGTGCAGCGTGCTGCCGTTTACGAGGGGGCATTCACCGGAACGCCGGAGACGTTTCCGACGACGGAACTGACCTTCGACAGCACGACGGGCAGGGGGAATGTCTCACCCAGTCCCTACGCCGTCCAGGGAATCGCGGAGACGAGATTTCGGCTAGCCGGCACTGAACTGGGCGAGGACCGCGGGGTCGCGTTGATCGCCGCCGACAACCCGTGGCGCGCCGAGTGGCTGGCGTTCGATCTCTACCGCGACGGCTGGACCGTTCCGAAGGTCGTGGCCAGGATCAGAGTCTTCGCAGCTCAGGGGCAGACGGAGCCGAAGATGAGGTTCCTGACGATTTCCGTGCGCGGCCCAAATGACGTACCGCCGCGGCCGTTTCGCATCGTCTCGAATACCAGCAACTGGGCGGCCGAGGCCGGCGAGCAACCGACCAGTAAACAGATCTCGCTCTGCGTGCCCGCGCGCGGATTCGCCGACGTCCAGATCCACGCTCCCCGTTACTCACCGATCTACGGGGATCCGCGAAGCGAGCTGAGCTTTGTCAGCTACGCGCGCTCGGGCGGCGTTCTCGTGACAGGCATTGCGCTCGCGGACGAGACGGGGCCCTGTTAGCCCCGTACATCGAGCACGCCGGTCCAGGTGGCTTCAACGAGCCAGTGGGACGAAAGGCGTACACGGTTCCCTCGGTGTCGGCTCCTAGCACGGTTCCAGCAACCGTGATCATCGCGGCGACGGTGCTACCGGTCGTCGCGTAGGACCAGAGGCTGACGCCGTTGGCCGCGGCGAGTGCGTAGAACCCGCCCGGCTTGCCGCCGGTGGCGAACAGGACGTTCCCGACGACAAGCGGCTTCGCCTGGTTCCCGTCGCCGAGCGCCTTCGACCAGATCGGCCGGAAGCCGCAGCCAGGGTCGACGTGGAAAGCACGTACCCCGTTGCCAAGCCGCTTCCCGTCGTCGCTGTAGAGGACGGACTGCGCGGAGTAGATCATCTGCTTCGAAGCCGACCAGGCTGGCTCGCCGACGAAAGGCGCCACCCCGTCGCCGAGCGGGATGAAGACGAGTGACCCCTGTGACAGGTGCTCGCGGTCGAGGATATAGAGCGTCCCATCTTTGTTGTTCGCGGCGGCCAGCGGCGGGCAGGCTGCCGGTTGGAAGAGCAAGGCGGCGGCACCGAAATCGGAGTCCCCGATCGGAGGAATGATGGGCAGATTGGAGGAGTCGAGCACGCTCGTGAGGTCAGGGCTCAACGCGACGATTCTGTCCCCGTAGCCCGCGTTGTCAACGAAGCAGGAACACTCGTCCGACCAGGCATGTGAGTTGCCGACTGCCGTGTAGACGACGCCGCTCGTAGGATCGATCGAGACGCCGCCCCAACCCCAGATCCCGCCGAGGTTGTCCGGACCGGGCACCGGATCCCACGTCGTTGTCGCCTCCACCCCATCGAGCGGAATCGCCAGCAGGCCGCCCTCCGGAAATCCGTCTGCGCCGCCGACGTCGCAGTACGAGGCGATCGGTACGTATAACCGGTCAGCGGCGATGCGCAGACCTCCCCACACGTATTCGATGTCGGGGCGTGACACAACTTGCCGCGGATAGCCGGCCGCCTCTTCGCCGGTCGCGAGCGAGAGTGCGTGCAACCGTCCGGTAGCGCCGATGACATAAATGAGTCCACGTGCGAGGTCGATTGCGCCGGTGGAGGTGATACCCCAGGTGCTGCAGAGCTCCGTGGTGGTGGTCCCGAGGCTGCGCTGCCACAGCACCTCGCCGGTCGTAACGGATAGGGCGTACATGGACCCGGCTTCAGTCGCGACGTACGTCACCTGGTGACCCTCGACTCGAGCGGAGAGGGGCGAGGCGTAGACAGGGCCGTCGAGTCCGGTCTTCCAGGCCGGAGCCAAGCGCGTGACGCTTCGAAGCGTCAGAAGGGTCGAGGGCACCGCGTTCCGGAGTTGGTTGTCATAGCCGTAGCTCGTCCACGCAACCGGATCAGACGGCGGCTTCGGCTTGGGCTGCGGCTTCGGCCTGGCGCTCGCACCTGAAGCGACGACCAGGGATACCAGTAAAAACCCGAGGAGGGGGCGTAGCATGGGCCGCCGAGAGTAGCGGCGAGATCATCGGCGCGCTTGTTCTTCCGTTTTCCAGCGGCGTCACCCGTCTTCCCATCACCTCGTCAAACGCGGGAAGGCCCCCCTCAAGCACGCCCCCGCTCCCTTGGCCGTGTCGCCGCCAGAGGCGATGTACCGTGAGTGTCCGCATTGCAAGGAGCGGATGCGCCGTGACGCCGAGCGTTGCCCACACTGTCGCCGACCGTCGACGCGAACGAAGCGGCGCTTGGGTTCCGTTCGAACCATCCCCGTCGCATGCCGGGACACCGTGACCCACTGAGATTGAGCCTGCGGCCTCTGCAGCGTGAGCGATCGCTCCCCCGTCGCCGCGTTGCGACTGTGGCAAAGGACGACGGAGGGAGAGTCGTCAGAGAACTCTCCCCGCCCGCACCATTTGTGCGGCGGACCACAGTGGTACCGGGTGCGCCGTTCCAGAAGCCCGGGGCTAGCCGCCGGTCGTACACGGTTCGATGCGCAGTATGCACAGTGCGGATTGAGCATTGGGCCGTCGGGGTAAAGAGGCTCCAGTCCGGATAAGCGGCACCAACCAATCACTGCGGAGGGGAGCAATGAAACGACGCCTACTCACGGCAGCTGCCGGCTTGGCGTTGGCTGCGGCCGTCACGGTTCCGGTGGCAGCGGCGGACCCAGCCAACGCGAAGAACTCGACCCAGATCGACGCCATCTGCAACGGCCAGCCGCTGATGGTCGTCGTGAACGGGAACGGAGAGTTCACGCCGGCGCACGTCGTCGGCAGCACGTCGGTGTTCATCCCGACGGCGTTTAACACCACGTTCACATTCACGCCGACCGGCGGTAGCCCAATGGCCGAAACAGACACATCGTCGAAGGCCGGGCCGATCACACCAACAACGACCTGCACGATTCCGCTTCAGACCCTCTTCTCCGGACCTGAGGGGACGGCAACGATTGAAGGCACCGTCACCGGCTTCTTCACGCCTCGGTAGACGCGGACAACCCCCGAGCGGGAACCCTCGCCCACGAGGCTCCCGCTCGGGGGCAGCGATCCCTGCGG
>Ga0307310_10000825_pt1 | contig 10962 bp, 11 predicted proteins | sample ER_DNA_197_FD_194502 | JGI IMG/M metagenome (GOLD analysis project Ga0307310, IMG submission 194502) | Bulk soil microbial communities from the East River watershed near Crested Butte, Colorado, United States - ER_DNA_197 | ecosystem: Environmental > Terrestrial > Soil > Floodplain | place...
GGCGGCGCCGGCGCCGGCGGCCGCGCCGTAGAGATCGTCGTCGGCTCATGGCTTAGGGCTCAGGACCAGGGCCTGGCCCTTAAGCCCTGAGCCTTAAGTCTTGAGCCTTACTGAATCACCACGTATCTCCACAGCCGCTCGGTTTCTTTCGGTCCTACGTACTTCCCGATTTCCTTGTCGAACTGCGCCTTGGCCTTCCACGGCCGGTATTCCTTGAACTCGCGGACCATGCGCGTTCCGGCGCCGGGGATGCTGAGGATGTCCTCGTCGGTCGCCGTGTTCAGATTGACTGGGATGAACACGTACTGTTTTAGGCGGTCGGTTTCCTGCTGCCCGACATACTTGCCGATTTCCTTGTCGAACTGCGTCCATGCTTTCCATGGCCGGTACTCCATGAATTCGCGGGCCATTCTCGTGCCGGCGCCGGGAATGAGCACGATTTCCTCGCGCGTGCCCGTATTCAGGTTGACGTGCACGAATGCCTTCCGGTAGAAGTCCTCGGCTTGTTGTGCCGTCAGCTTCTGGGCAAGCAGGAAAGCGTTCAAGTCGATGACGCTCATGAAGGGCCGCTTGTCGATCATCGCTTTCACGATGGCCGGCGTCATGTGCGGCAACGCGACGAGCTCTTTCTCGGCCGCCACATTCGGATCGAGAAGGCCTTTTCCCACTTGAGCATGAGGGACGGCTACCGACGCGACAAGCGCGAGCGCTCCGATTACGAAGGCGAACGGGCGTTTGCAGATCATTTCATCACCCCATCAGATAGAGACCGGGAACGGAACTCCGACCCGTCCAGGGCCGGATGCCGGTACGCATACACGAGTCCAACGAGACCGAGCTGCACCATGAGGCCGGGCGCCAGTACCGGCGGCGCCTTGGCGCGCATCGCTTTCTTGAAGATGTCCCAGCGGCTTTGCGACGGATCGATCTCCAACTGAAATTCCGCGGCGCCGCGAAAATGAAAACCGACCCCGGCAATTCCGGCGATGAGAAACAACAGCATCGTGGCTTGCAGCGCCCGTATCGTCACCGCGCCGCCTTTGACGAGGTGCCAGATCAACACGCCGGCCCCCAGCGCAATGGACACGAGCGGTACGAACTGCACTGCGGTCTCGTAATGTTCGAGCAGCACCAGTTCGATGCCCGTGCCCGCCAATCCAAGCGCGAGGACGGCGAGCAGGCACCGGCGAACCATCGAAAGAGTGTTCACGCAGCACGCATCCTGTGAAGTATACAAGGACAATGGTGGCAGAGCCGTGACATCGCCCGCATACGATGCTGTTGTGGTGGGCGCTGGTCCGAACGGACTCGCCGCGGCCATCACGCTGGCGCGCGCGGGACAATCGGTCGCGGTCTTCGAGCAGTCGACTCGGGTCGGCGGCGGAGTACGATCCGATGCGCTGACGCTGCCGGGATTCCTGCACGACGTGTGCTCGTCGGTGTATCCGCTCGGCGCCGCGTCGCCATTCTTTCGTTCGCTGCCGCTGCAGGCGCTCGGTGTTGATTGGGCGCACCCGCCGCTCCCGCTGGCGCATCCGCTCGATGGCCGCGACGCCGTCGTGATATCGGGATCGGTCGGCGACACCATCGCCGATCTGGGCGAAGACCGGACGGCGTACGCGCGTCTCTTTGCGCCGCTCACGGATCGGTGGCAGGCGCTCGTCGACGATGTGCTGGCCCCGCCGCACGTGCCGAGACATCCGTGGCTGCTCGCGAGGTTTGGACGCGAGGCGCTGCAGCCGGCGGCCGCTGTGGCGAGGAGCCGCTTTCGCGGCGCGCGGGCACGTGCGCTGTTCGCGGGCCTCGCCGCGCATTCGACGCTACGGCTCGACGTCCGGCCGTCGGCCGCCGTGGGTCTGTTGCTCGGCTCGCTCGCGCACGTCGTCGGCTGGCCGTTCGTGCGGGGCGGTGCGTCGCGTCTGGCGGACGCGCTGGCGGCCGAGCTCGTCACGCGTGGCGGCGAGATCATCACGGGCCACTCTGTTTCGTCGCTCGCGTCGCTTCCGTCGGCGCGATCGATCCTCTGCGATGTCACGCCGAGACAGCTGATTGCGATCGCCGGCCCGCGTTTGTCATCGAACTACCGCGCGGCGCTCGCGCGATACCGGTACGGCCCCGGCGTGTTCAAGCTCGATTGGGCCCTGTCCGATCCGATTCCGTGGCGCGCGTCCGCCTGCCGCCTGGCCGGCACGGTACACGTCGGCGGCACGCTCGATGAGATTGCGTCAGCCGAGGCGGCGGCCTGGGGTGGCGCAATTGCGGATTGCCCGTTCGTCCTCCTCGCGCAGCCGACGGTCGCCGACAGCAGCCGCGCGCCGGCGGGGCGGCACGTGGCGTGGGGCTATTGCCACGTACCCCACGGATCGACGGTAGACATGACGGAGCGCGTCGAGAAGCAGATCGAGCGGTTTGCCCCGGGGTTTCGCGGCACCATCCTTGCGCGGCATGCCGCCGCTCCTGGCGATCTCGAACGCGGCAATCCCAATCTGGTCGGCGGCGACATCGGCGGAGGTGCGATGGATCTGGGTCAAGTGTTTGCGCGCCCGACCTGGCGGGGGTATCGAACGTCCGCTCCCGGATTGTATTTATGTTCGTCGTCCACACCGCCGGGCGGCGGCGTGCACGGCATGTGCGGGTACTACGCTGCGCTCGCGGTACTGCGTGCAGGGCGCTCGTAACCCATGCCCGATTCCCATTGGACCGTGTCCGCAGACGAAGCGGGCGTTCGCCTGGACAAGTTTCTTGCGGGCGCCGACCGTCTAAAGTCGCGCAGTCGTGCCGCGGCCGCGCTCGAGCGAGGCAAGATCTTCGTCAACGACGAAGAGGCCTCCACAGCTGACGCGGCGAGGCGACTGTCGGCGCGCGATCGCGTGCGCGTATGGATGGATCGGCCCGGCAGCTCGAAACGCCGGCCCGCGCTGCATCGCACCGCCGATCTCGACATTCTCTATGAAGACAATGATCTCATCGCCGTGAACAAGCCGCCGGGGTTGTTGTCCGTGCCGCTCGAGCGGAAGGCCGACGCCGAATCGATGTTCGATCGGATCGATCAGCATCTCCGTTCGCACCGGACCCGGCGGCCTTTCACCGTCCATCGCATCGACCGTGACACGTCAGGCGTCGTGCTCTTCGCCAAGCACGCGGCGGCGCAGGCGGTGTTGAAGCAGCAGTTCTTGCGGCACGAGCCCGAACGCGTCTACCAGGCGATTGTGTACGGCCATCCGACGCCACCGTCCGGGACCTGGGTCGACACGCTGGTCTGGGACCAGCGCTCGCTGATTCAGAAGGAAACGCACCGGCGCGATCCGCGCGGGAGGGACGCGATCAGCGAGTACCGGGTTGTCGAGCGTTACAGCAATACATCATTCATCGAGGTCCGGCTGGTGACCGGCAAACGGAATCAAATCCGTATCCAGGCGCGGCTGCGCGGCCACACGCTCGTCGGCGAGCAGCGGTACGTCTTCGGTCCGGCGGAGCTGCGCCCGATCGACTTTGCGCGGCAGGCACTTCACGCCGGGCGCCTGACAGTCAAACATCCCGCGACGGAGCGCACGCTGACGTTCGAGGCGCCGCTGCCCGAGGATATGAAGGATCTGATCGCGGCGCTACGTCTTACCGAACGACCGTGAAGGGCGCGAACACGCGCGTCTTTTCCCATGACATCGCGAGAATGCCGCCGGGCGCAGATGGGTTCGGGCCGATGGTAAAGGTCAGCTGCTCGACTGGCGTCGTCAGCGCCTGTTTCTGCATCGCAATCTTGCCAACGTCGAGGCGGGTGTCGCGTTGGGTGTGAAAGGCGTGGCCGTCGCTGTTGAAGGTGAGCGCCCACGAGTTGTCCGCCGGCAGCATCCACAGCGAGTAATCGCCGGCCTTCAGCTTCAGGCCGGCAAACTGAAGATCGCGATTCGTGCTGAGCCTCGTGCATTCGTCGGCGCCGGGGCACCACACGCGATCGAACGGGACCAGACTACCGAAGATTTTCCGGCCGCGCATCGACGGGCGGCCGTACGTGATTGAGAGCGCCGCACCGTCGACGGCGCCCTGCGTGGTTTCGTGAGGGCTGAGAGCAGGGCGCGCCTGCCGGAACGAGCCGCGCGCGCGAGCCACGAGCAGCGGCCCCTGTGTCCACGCGAGGAGTAGCCCGACGGCGCACGCCAACGCAATCATTCGGCGCATGGGCCCATTATGCCTGAATCGAGGCGCGCCGATTTGACTTGATCCGGTGTTTCGTGGTTTTCTAGGCGTTCTACGTCATGAGACCCGTTGCAGCGACTGTGCCTCAATCCGCCAACCGGCTCATGGTGTCCACCCTGGCATTGACGACGCTTATCATTCCGGGCATCGGCCTGCGACTGCCGCTGGAGACGATGACCTGATAACAGGGTGATGTAGCCAAAGACGAGATCGAGCGATTCGACAAGGGCCATCACCGAGCAAGGGTGATGGCCCTTTTTCTTTTCAGGAGGAGAACATGGGATCAATGAACGACGATGACGAAGACAATGATGAAATGGTCATGCGGCCGGCGGCCGCGACCCCGGTAGAATCTGATTCGCCGGAAGGCACCGGCGACGCCGGCAAGGGCGGCGACCTTGGCGCGCCTGGGGATTCTGGAGCCCCTGGCTCCGGGATTGAAGAAGCCGGCTACGGATATGGAGTGTGATGTCTCTCACTGTTGATACCGTGCGCGTCGGCCTGCTTGGCTTTGGCACGGTCGGGCAGTCGGTTGCGAAGATTCTCTGCGACGGCCACGTTCCGCGCGTCGAGTTGCTGCAGATCTTCAATCGCGGCATCGCCGCGAAGCGCGTGGACTGGGTGCCGCAATCGATCAAGTGGACCGAAAATATCGACGACGTCCTGGCGAGCGACGTCGACGTCGTCGTCGAGCTCGTGGGCGGCCTGCATCCAGCCTACGAATGGGTACGCGCGGCGCTGCTCGCGGGCAAATCGGTCGTGACCGCGAACAAGCAACTGATCGCGCACTACGGCGCGGAGCTCGGCGATCTGGCGCGCGTGCGCAGCCAGCAGCTGCGGTTCGAGGCGTCGGTCGCCGGCGGCATTCCTGTGCTCCGCGCGCTGCAAGAGGGGCTGGCGGGCGATCGGCTCGTGGAGGTCCGCGGCATTCTGAACGGGACGTGCGCGTACATTCTGAGCCGCATGCAGTCGGCGGAGTTGCCGTTCGCCGACGCGCTCGCCGAAGCGCAGGCCGCCGGGTTTGCCGAGGCCGATCCGACCGAGGACGTGGACGGCGCGGACGCCGCCGCGAAGCTGGCCATCATCGCGGCTGTGGGTCTCAAGCGTCCCGTTCGCGTGGGCGAGATCACGAAACAGTCGATTCGGCCGATAGACATCGTCGACTTCCAGTACGCCCGCGAGATCGGCTGCACCATCCGGCAGATCGCGCGCGCGGCGGTCCAGGACGATGGGCGTGTGTTCGCAGTGGTCAGTCCCGCGCTGGTGCCGCTCAATTCGAGCTTCGGACGCATCGACGGCAGTCAGAACGTCGTCATGGTGCGCGGCGTGTACGGCGGCGAGACGTCGTTCTCGGGTTCGGGCGCGGGCGGATCGCCGACGGCCGTGGCCGTGGTCTCCGATCTCCTGTCGATCCGCCGGCAGACGACGAGCGGCGCCGCCGTGGATTCGGCCGTGATCGAATCGAGCGCAAGCCCCGTGTACGAGGTCTCGAACGACTTCGTGGCGCCGCATTACGTCCGCTTCACGGTCGCCGATCGCCCCGGTATCCTCGCCGACATCTTCGCCGTGTTCGCGCGGCACGGTATCAACGTGGAAGCCGTCGTCCAGCTGCCACGCTATCGCAAAGATCGGCTGCCGTTCGTCGCGACGCTCGAAGCGTGTTCGTCGTCGGTTCTCAACCGCGCCCTGACCGACATCGCGGCCCACGACTTCCATGTGGAGCCGCCGCTCGCCATGCCCATTCTTCGCTGACGCCATGACTGAACGCGCCGTCCACAGCCAGGTGGTCGAGGCCGAGGGCCACCTGATCGACTCGCAACTGCTGAATGTGATCTTCGATACCGTCATCAAGTGGGACGCGTCGTTCGAGGTGCTGCAGTTCACGATCGGCCGGACCAACGACGAGCCGTCATCGATCTCGATGCGGATTGCGTCGCCGACCGAGGACGGACTGCAGCGCGTGCTCGAAGAGCTCGTCCCGCTCGGATGCCAGATTGCGCGCGCGAGCGACGCGCTCATCCGCGCCGCCGATCGGGACGGCTGCGTGCCGGATGATTTCTACTCCACGACGAACCTCAAGACGCTGGTCCGGCACGGCGGCCGCTGGCTGGAAGTCGAGCACCAGCGCATGGACTCGGTCATCGTGATCGAAAACGGCCGCGCCACGTGCCGCAAGTTGCGTGACGTGAAAGTGGGCGACCCCGTCGTGTGCGGTGTGGAGGGCGTCAGGGCCGTGCCGGAGTTCCAGGAACGCGATCGCCTCGGCTTCGCGTTCATGACGAACGAGATTTCATCGGAGCGGCGCGTCGAGGTCGCCGTCGCGCGCATCGCGGCGATGATGGTCGACGTGAAGCGGACGGGCGGCAGGGTCGCGTTCGTGGCCGGTCCGGTGCTCGTGCACACCGGCGGCGCGTCGCATTTCGGCGAGTTGATCCGCAGCGGCTACGTCGATGTCCTGCTCGCGGGAAACGCGCTCGCGGTCCACGATGTCGAGCACGCGCTGTTCGGCACCTCGCTGGGCGTGGATTTGGAAACCGGCCGCGCCATTCACGGCGGGCACCGCCATCACATGCGCGCGATCAACATCGTGTGCCGCGCGGGCGGCCTGGCGCAGGCGGTGAAGCAGGGCGTGCTGGCGTCGGGGATCATGTACGAATGTATCCGGCAGGGCGTCAAATACGTGCTCGCCGGCAGCATCCGGGATGACGGACCGATCCCCGACACGATCATGGATCTGCGAGAGGCGCAGGATCAGTATGCGAGCGCGTTGACCGACGTCAAGCTGGTCATCGTGCTATCGACCATGCTGCACGGGATTGGCGTCGGGAACATGTTGCCCGCGTGGGTGCGTATGGTTTGCGTCGACATCAATCCCGCGGTCGTGACGAAACTGGCCGATCGCGGCTCGTCGCAGACCATCGGGCTCGTGACTGATGTCGGCCTTTTTCTGCACCGCCTGGTCCAAAACCTCCAGGATCAGCCCGCGGAAAGCCTCTAACCCCAGCACTAACCTTATGATCCCGCCCTTCCGATACTATTCAAGAGATGGCAACCTGTCCCAGGTGTTTCGGGGCGTTAACCGAGCATCATAAGTGTCCGCGAAGCTCGATATTGAGCGCGATCACGGATGCGCTTACGACGTTCTCTATCGGCGGCGTTATCGGCGGCGTCGTCGCCATCATCATCAATGAACAGGCGCCGACGGCGCTGGTGCTCGCCGCGGCGGCATTAGGAGCGGTTCTGGCGTCGGCGGTTCGGCAGGCCGTCGGCCGCAGGCCGTAAGTCAATCCCTCCCGGCGAGCAGTAGCGGCGCACAATCTTCAACAGCACTTCATAATCAATCGGTTTCGCGACGGTCGCGACCGCTCCCATCGCCCGCGCGCGCTGTTCGAGATCGCTCGCGCCGGACATCACCGCAACGGGGACGTTTGCGACGATCGGATCGCCAAGTTGCGCGCGCCGGAACTCGGCCCCGCCGAGGCGAGGCATCGCGAGGTCGAGCAGGACCAGGCAGGCCACGTCGGGCGCGCGACGACGGACTGTTCGCAGCAGGTGAAGCGCCTCGAGACCGTCTTCAGCGGCCACGGCGTGAAACCCCTCCCTCGACAGCATCGTCGTCAGCAGTTCTCGTGTGGCGCGATCGTCATCGACGATCAGGACGTTTCCGGCCAACTCAACCATGTTCCTGTTTCGTACTCAAGCTGCGTGCCGCCTCGGCGGTACGGCGATTTACGCCGTCGCATCGCCGTGCGCGGGGTTGGTCGAACGCGTAACACGGACAATCGACAATATCGTGAGGACGACAGTGAGCACAATGCATCCTGCGACAACGTCCTGAAAAAGAGGAGAATCGAGCCAGCGCAGAATACGGCGACCATACCTGACCGCGAGCGCAGCCTCGATCCCGAAGCGAATGATCCGGCAGAGAGCCAGCGTTGTAAAAAAAGTCGCGCGTCGAACTTCAAGCGCGCCGGCAACCAGCACGAAGGGTGTAAACGGAAACGGCGGAGGAATGAGGCTGAGCGAAGCCAGGGCCACGGCGCCGCTCTCCTTGATCCGCTTGCGAATTTTCTGCAGACGTTTCGGCTGGACGTATCGTTCCAGTCCTCGCTCTCCGATCTTTACGCCCATCCAGAACGTCAGCGCCGCGCCGGTCACCGATCCGGCGGCAGCCAGAAGCGGCACGAGCCACGCCTCGGGCAGACGGGCGGCCACGATGATGACGACGGCGTCAATCCCGAAAGGCAGCGAGAAGAACAGCGAAGAATCAAGCGCCGCGAGGACGAAGACTCCAAGAGGCGAGGCGAAGAGGGCGACGAGACGCCGGCTGAGGGAGCGCACGCGTGTGGCGCGAAAGCAAGCGGCGGGCCACGCTCTAATGCTTACCGAGAACAGCGAGGAATGCCGCGAGCGCCTCGGGATCGAATTGCGTCCCGCCGCAGCGAAGAAGTTCCGAGACGGCTCCCGCGGGCTCTACCGACGTGCGCTGCCTGCTGGAGTCCATCATCGTGTCGTACGCGTCGATGACGCCGATGATGCGGCTCGCGAGCGGAATGGCGACGCCCGCGAGCTGGCGTGGATAGCCGCCGCCCCCGAACCATTCGTGGCTCGCCAGGACGATCGGCGCGATCGACGCGAGCGCCGGCGCGCAGCCCAGAATTTCGGCTCCGGCCTCGACGTGGCGCCGCATGATGGCGTTTTCGCCAGGCGCCAGGGGAGATGGCTTCGTGAGAAGTGCGTCCGGCATCGCGGCCTTGCCGAGGTCGTGGAACCGCGCCGCGATATCGAGTTCGTCGATGGCCTTGCGATCGAGCGACATCTCACGGGCCGTGGCCGTTGCAAACCGCGCCACACGGGCCCCGTGCTCGAGCGTGCTCTGCACCCTTTCCCGCATGACGACCGTCAGCCATTCGACCGGGGACGACTGGCCGGCCGACGCGCGCAGCCGCCCGCACAGCTCCTCGGTGCGGTCTTTCAGTTCCTTCGACAGCACCGCGTGCCACTGCAGTTCCTCGAGCGCCTGCCTCCGCCACTGGCGCCCGCGCTCGAGCGCCAGAGCGAAACGATCGCGCTGGAACGGTTTGACGAGGAGGTCTGCGATCTCGGGTTGTGGGGCGTCCTCTTCGAGCAGGTCGGTATATGCCGTTGCGATGATTACCGCCGTGTACGGATGATCGCGCTGCATCTGTGTGGCGAGCCACAGGCCGTCATGTCCCGGCATCATGACGTCGACCACGGCGAGGTCGTAGCTTCCGGCGCGCAACGTGGTGAGCGCTTCGTCTGCATTCGTGGCCGTCGTGGCCTGCAACCCCAACGCAGTCACCCAACGCGACATGAGGTCGCGCACGGCCGGTTCGTCGTCAACGATCAATACCGAGCTGGTGGATGTCACAGGTAGTGGGCCATCCACGATACGACAGATTGCGCGCAGAGGGGCGCCAGTGTGCGGTATTGCACAGCTGCGCACACTCGGCCGCGATGCGTTGCGCGAGAATCGCCTGCAGGAAACAGGTCGATTGGACTAGAGTTAACCCGCTGCCCAGACCTGTTCCAGCTCGTCCGCTGCTCCTCGTCGTCGACGACGAGATTCCCGTGTTGAAAGCGATCGAGCGCGTCGCCGCAAACGTCATCGCCGTCGAAATCGACGACGAATCCGCGCGGATGTCGGCGCGAAGAAGCCTGACATGAGCGCGGAAGGCGGGGCGGCCGAACGCCGCGTGCCGGAGGAGCGGCTGACGCACCTCGAGAAGATGGAGAGCATCGGGCGCCTTGCCGGCGGAATCGCGCACGATTTCAACAACCTGCTGACCGCGATTCTCGGTTACACCGAGCTGCTCCTGACCAATCGTCCATCGGACGATCCGGATCGCCCCCCTCTCGAAGAGATTCAGAAGGCGGGACTTCGTGCCGCCTCTTTGACGCAGCAACTGCTCGCCTTCAGCCGGAGGCAGGTACTCCTCCCGCAGGAGGTCGATCTCAATCAGACCGTCCTGGGACTGCGAAGCATGCTGACGCGGCTGATTCGCGAGGACATCACCCTCGTGTGCGAAGTGGCGCACGAGCGGGCTCTCGTCAAGATTGATCCGGCGCAAATCGAACAGGCGATTCTCAATCTCGTGCTGAACGCTCGTGACGCCCTGCCCGCTGGCGGCTGGATCCGGCTTGACGTCGCCCGACTGCCGGCGTCGGACGTCGCGCCGCCCGCCGATGCCGCGCAGCAGGACACCTACGTGCGCGTGCGGGTGAGCGACAACGGCGTTGGCATTTCTCCGGAGGCGCGGGCCCATCTGTTCGAGCCGTTTTTCACGACGAAGGGGCAGGGGAAAGGCACCGGACTGGGACTGGCGTCGGTGCACGGGATGGTGCATCAAAGTCACGGCTGGGTCGACGTCACCAGCGAGCCGGGCCAGGGTGCGACCTTCGCGCTCCATTTCCCCGCGATCCCGCTTCACCAAAGCCTGGCGGCCGGGCCGGCCGCGGGCGGCGGGCCGGTTGCAGTCCCCGAGCCGGGCCGGGGACGGGAAACGGTGCTGGTCGTCGAAGACGAAGACGCCGTGCGCCGCATCATGAGCACCGTACTGCGGAGGAACGGGTACACCGTTCTTGAAGCCGCGACGCCGGTCATCGCCCTCGAGGTGTTCAACCGGAATGCGGCGGACATCGATCTGCTGCTGACGGACGTGGTGATGCCCGTGATGAGCGGTCCCGCGCTCGCACAACGCCTTGTGGCGATCCGTCCGGCGCTGCGCGTGCTGTTCGTGTCCGGAT
>Ga0307310_10000828_pt1 | contig 10953 bp, 8 predicted proteins | sample ER_DNA_197_FD_194502 | JGI IMG/M metagenome (GOLD analysis project Ga0307310, IMG submission 194502) | Bulk soil microbial communities from the East River watershed near Crested Butte, Colorado, United States - ER_DNA_197 | ecosystem: Environmental > Terrestrial > Soil > Floodplain | place: USA...
CGGGCACGCCGAGCCGGATCCCGATTGCGGCCATCACCGGGACCAACGGCAAGACGACGACGGCTCGTATGCTGGCCCACATCCAGAAGCTGGCAGGTCATCATGTGGGCCTCACCTCCACAGACGGGGTCTACATCAACGGGCAGCGCACGGTGCCGGGTGACATGACCGGTCCGGTGGCGACCCGGATGGTGCTGAGCGATCCCTCGGTCGACGTCGCCGTATTGGAGATCGCGAGGGGCGGGCTGCTCCGGGCGGGGATGGGTGTGAGACACTGCGACGTCGGCGCGGTGCTCAATGTGAAGGCCGATCATCTGGGGCTCAGAGGCATCGGCACGCTGGAGCAGCTGGCCGAGGTGAAGCGGATCGTGGTCGAAGTCGCGCGCGACACGGCCATCCTGAATGCCGACGACCCGCTCTGTCTCAAGATGGCCGACTACACGGAGGCAAAGCACCTCTGCTACGTCACGACGAACCCCACGCACGAGCTGGTGGGCGAGCACATCCAGGCGGGCGGACGCGGTATGGTCCTCGAATCCGGGATCAAGGGCCAGATGATCACGATCTATGATCGTGGCGCCCACATCCCGCTGCTCTGGACCCACCTGATCCCGGCGACGCTGGAAGGCCGGGCCACGCACAACGTGCAGAACGCGATGTTCGCGGCGGCCATGGCATTCAGCATGGGGCTGAAGCTGGAGGACATCCGCCACGGCCTCCGTACCTTCGACACGACGTTCTTCCAAGCGCCTGGACGGATGAACATCTACGATGAGCATGCGTTCAAGGTGATCCTGGACTACGGTCACAACCCCACCGCTATCCAGGCGATGTGTGACCTGGTGGATCGGCTCGAGGTCACTGGGAGGCGGCTGGTGGTGCTGGCGGCCCCGGGTGACCGTCGTGACGAGGACATTGTCGAGATCGGCCAAATCGCCGCGGGTCGCTTCGCGCGCTACATCTGCCGCCGGGACGACCAGCTCCGGGGTCGCGGTTCAGACGAGGTGCCCAACCTCCTGCGCGAGGCGCTCCTGGCCAGCGGTGTGCCGGCGGACGAGATCCTGGTCATTCCCGAGGAAACGGTGGCGGTGGACACGGCACTCCGTGAAGCCGATCCGGGGGACTTGCTACTCATTTTCGGCGATGCCATCACTCGGACCTGGAAGCAGGTGATCCAGTTCCGGCCAGAGGCAACACCCCGGATTGCCGAGCGGCCGCGCATCTCCCGGCCCGAGCCGGTGGTGGCCGCCCTGGCCGTGCCGATGCTGGAGGACCGGCGCAGGGAGTTCGTCCGTGACTCCCGCGGCGTACGGCTGGCCCGAGAAGAGCACGCCGACTAGTCCGGCCATGAAGGTTCTCGATTCCCGCCGACTCACCGGGCCCAGCCTGCTGCTGGACCGGCCCGGAGCGATACTCGACATCAGCCTGAAGGATTCAGACGCCGACCGCTCCGCTCCCGCATGCCGCCCGGCTACTTCATGCGGTCGGGTGGCCTGGGGAGGAGCTCGCTTGCCGGCGTTTCCCCGGAGGAGTCAGCCTCGCCTTCAGCGCGCCGATAGACTGCCTCTATGCGGCCACCGAGGTCAACGAAACTGCGTGGGCGCTCGCCGTGAGCGAGCTCGGCCTGGGGCCTGGGGTCGTCTTCGAGGATCAGGTTGTTGCGCTGAGGAAGACCATCACGGCGGAGCGAAACCCCACGCTGGTTGCGCTCCACGATGCGGCCCGGGCGCGAGGCCTGACCTTCCTCGTCGGTGAGGACCAGGTCTCGGCTGGGTCGGGGGCGGGAGCAATCGTCTGGCCGGCCGAATCTCTCCCCGACGCCGGCACGGTGGATTGGCTGCGGATCCACGATATCCCGGTGGCCCTGGTTACCGGGTCCAATGGAAAGACCACCGTCGTGCGCCTGCTCGGGGCCATGGCCGCGGCCGCGGACCGTACGCCCGGTATGACCTCGACCGACGGAGTCACCGTCGGCAGCACCTTCATCGTCGAGGGAGACTTCTCCGGACCGAGCGGCGCCCGCGTGGTGCTCCGAAGCGCCGACGTCGAGACCGCGATCCTGGAGACCGCCCGCGGTGGCATCCTTCGGCGGGGGCTCGCTGTGAATCGGGCGGATGTCGCGGTGATCACCAACGTCGCGGCGGACCACCTGGGGGAGTTCGGGGTCGAGAGCCTGGCCGATCTTGCCGAAACGAAGCTCCTCGTGGCCAAGGCACTGGGGACGAGCGGAACTCTGGTGCTGAATGCCGACGATCCATTGCTGGTGGAGCGGAGCGGCCGGATTGCGGCGCCCCTAATCTGGTTCTCACTCGATCCAGCTTCCACAGTCGTAAAGAGGCACCTCGAGGCCGGCGGAACCGCCGTGATCGAGGAACGCGGACGGATCGTGCTTGCTCAGGGCAAGCATCGCAGCGACGTGGCCTCAGTGGCTGATGTCCCCATCACCTTCGGCGGCACGGCCAGGCACAATGTCGCCAACGCACTGGCTGGGGTGGCCGGCGCGACTGCTCTCGGTATCGGGATTGAGCCGATAGCTCGGGCATTGCAGCGGTTTGGTCGCGAGGTCGGCGACAACCCTGGACGGGCCAATCTCCTCGAGCTCGGTGGTACCCGGATCCTGCTCGACTACGCCCACAACCCCCACGGCATGGCAGCCCTGGTCGGTGTCGCGCAAACATTCCCCGCCCGCCGTCGTCTGGTCCTGTTGGGTCAGGCGGGAGACCGCAACGACGAAGCCATCCGCGAGCTGGCTCGCGCCGCCTGGACGTTGCAGCCGGACCGCGTCGTAGTGAAGGAGATGGATCAGTATCTGCGGGGCCGCGCACTCGGGGAGGTCCCCGCCCTGTTGGCGGACGAGTTTTCCCGGCTCGGCGCCCCGGACACGGCCATTTCACGGGTAGGACCGGATCTGGAGGGAGTGAGAGAGGCCCTGGCCTGGGCCCGTCCGGGAGACCTCCTCGTGCTAGCAGTGCATCAGGACCGCCGCGCCGTGCTCCGACTGCTCGGCCGGCTGACGGCGGCCAACTGGCAAGCAGGCGACCCGCTGCCGGCGTGAAGGCTGGTTCGACCACCCCGCTGCTGCAGGCAACCCCGCCCCGGGGGGAGAACTCAGGGACTGGCGGCGGAACTGGGCTGAGCCCGAAGGCTGAGTGTCAGGGGCGGTGGGGTGCCGGGTCGTACACTCGAAGCCGGAGGGGCTCGGCCCAGTGAGCAGGCCGCCAGCAGGCTGAGCCCCCGGAGGCTGGTCCCCCCCCCGCCTGCTGCAGGCAGGGAGCTCCCACCTCCGCACAAAAGAACGCAGTGCTTCGGTGGGACATCCTGCCCGCAGCAACCCCGCCCCGGTAGGAGAGAGCTTAGGGACTGGCGGCGGCGGAACTGGGCTGAGCCCCGAAGGCTGGTTCGCCCGGCAGTGCTTCGGTGGGACATCCCGCCTGCAGCAACCCCGCCCCCGGTAGGGAGAGCTTAGGGACTGGCGGCGCGGAACTGGGCTGAGCCCCGAGGCTGAGTGTCAGGGGCGGTGGGTGCCGGGTCGTACACTCGAAGCCGGAGGGGCTCGGCCCAGTGAGCAGGCCGCCAGCAGGCTGAGCCCCGGACGCTGGTCCCCCCCGCCTGCTGCAGGCAGGAGTCCCACCTCCGCACAAAAGAACGCAGTGCTTCGGTGGGACATCCTGCCCGTAGCAACCCCGCCCCGGCAGGAGAGCGCTGGAAATGGCGAGCGGGGGCGGGTTCACGACGGGCTATCTTGAGCATTGGCTCAGGACCTTTTCGAGGAACGCGGTGCGGCGAAACTGGATCCCGTTGTCGGTCAGTGCCACAGTACACCTGCTGCTCATCGCGGCCGCGGTGGGGCTGTCGCGGAGGTCGGCCGAGGTGGCGCCGGAGCGCTCCACCGATGCAACCGAACCGGCCAGACACGTGGATATGATCTACGTGCCGCCGGTCGAGCCTGCCCACCCAGCGCCCGCCAGAAGACCCCTAGCCCCTCCACCGCCCAAGGCGCAGAAGGCACCCGAGCCGGAGCCGAACGCGCCACCGGAGGCCGTTCGTTCCAAGGGAAGCGACTCGGACGATCCGCGCCCGGCAAAGGGCGAAGCCTCTACTCAGACGTCCCTGCCGAGGCAGGTGGCGCCGGAGGCGGCCACGGCAACGCTGGAGTCGGAGGCGAGGCGCATTTTTGGCCGGCCGCGTCTCCGAACCGCGCCGGGAGCGGGTCCGCAGGCTACTCGCCCCATGGAGGCGTACCTACCCGACAACCCTGAACGGTGCGTGCCCCATCCGGTGGCGCCGAGCGATTCCACCGCTGGCCCGACCTTGGGGACGGTGGTGGGGCGAATCTTCAAAAAGGACAGCGGACTACCCCTGGCCGGGGCGCAGCTCCAGATGCTGGGCGCACCCTATGTGGCATTCACCGACGACAATGGTGAGTATCGTTTCCGCTTCGATCTGGCGCTGGTGGACAATTGCCGGACTCAGTACGTCCGGGTGACCGCCCCGGGATACGAGACCCGTCTCCTGGTCCTGCTGGTGGGAGAGAACATCCGGAGCGAGGACGTGCGGTTACGGCGACGCTGAGCCTCCCAGGAGCGCGGCCGCCAGCGCTGCAACCGCCAATGCCAGAGCGGTAACCGCCAGCGCCGCCAGAAAGAGATCCTTGCGCCTCCGGCCGGTCGTGAACGACGCAATGAGGCGAGCCGACGTGGCCGGGTCGGCCGCGAGTCCGTCCACCCGCTCGGCCAGCAGTGCGAGCTCGCCCCGTAGCTCTTCCTGACTCTCGACCAGGCGCTCCATCACGCCTCCTTCGGCCGTGGCAGGGATGTCATCGAAGAGGGACTGCGACATGACCGACTCGCCGGCGATGACCTCCTCCATGCCCTGCACAAAGTGTCGCTGGTGAATCCGCTTGTCGGAATCGGGGCCGGGTTCCACCGTGGCGATCTGGGCCCCCTTCAGGACCGCGTTCTTGATATCGCCGCCACTGCGGGGGTACTTCTCGGCCAGCGCGCGGAAATCCACGTCATCTGCCAGCGGAGTCTTGCGGGCGTGGAGCTGCACCTGCCAGATCCGCTCGCGCTCCTCGACGTCCGGCATGGTGAAGAGGATGTGGGTGCGGATTCGCCGCTCGAAGGCCGGATCGATGTTGGCGGCGAGGTTGGTGGCGAAGATGACGACCCCCGGGAACGTCTCCAACTCGTGCAGGAGCACGTTCACGATCGCGTTGGCCTCCCGCTCGTAAGCTGCGCCCATCGTGGTAAACCGCCGGCCTGCAATGGCGTCCGCCTCGTCGAAGAAGAGCACCGCGTCCTCGCGAGCCGCCGCCCGGAACACCGCAGCCACGTGCTTCGACGTCTGCCCGACCCAGCGGGACTCGAGTTCGGCATAGCGAACCACCAGCAGCTTCTGGTTGAGCGCGAATGCAAGAGCCTCCGCGCAGATGGTTTTGCCGGTGCCGGGCGGTCCCGCAAAGTGGAAGGCGAGTCCGAGCCCCGTCGAGTGCCGCTCGGCGAGACCCCACTGGTGAAAGATCAGATCGTGCTTCCGGACTAGGGCCAGCGCGTGGTTGAGCGCTCGCATAGTCGTGGCCGGCAGGACCACATCATCGAAGGAGCGTCGGGGCTCGATAGCCTCGACCAGCTCGCGCCCGGGTGAAACCGCGCCGAAGAAGAGATCACGAATCGAATCCGCCATGCAGGAAAAATAGACCTATTCCCGGACCTGTGGGCGGCGTTCCTCCGACTTAGCGGTACTAGCGCCGGTAATCCGTTCCCAGGCATCGCGAACCGCCTCCTTGATCTCGTCCCAGGCGGACTGACCCTCTCCGCGGTGCTCGTAGCTGTCCCAGCCGCGCCGGAGGTCGGGTTCGGCCTCGTCCCAGCTCCGGCCCATGTGATGCGCAGCCGACTCGAAACCGTACCGATAGGCCGGCCGGAAGCGATCGAAGTAGTCGGGGCCCAGGGAATAGGGTCTGCTGGTGAAGTTCTCGTACCAGTAGTTCTCCTCGGTCTCCCACGATGCCTTCCAGGTGGGATCCTCTGCCGGTGACGCGCGATCGAAGGCGTTCGAGTCAGTCATTGCTAGCTCTCCAGGTTGAAACAGCGGACCATACGGAAGCTCGATACAGTAACCTGTGTCGCGCCGTTGCCGGGTGATTCTCATCACCAGTCCCCTTTGCGCCGGTCGGCGGGCTCCAGCATACTCCGAGGTGATGAGGACCGCACCCCCGCTCTGGATGCTTCGTACCGCGTTTCGCACCGTCGGCTCGGTGGCGCCGGGTGTGGCTGCCCGGTGGGCCGAGACCATCTTCTGCCGTCCGCCACGGAACGAGGCGAGGCCATCCGAGGAAGTATTTCTCGCGACTGGAAAGCGATTCACCGTTCGCAGCGAGGACCAGGATCTGGCCGTGTGGACCTGGGGACAGGGCTCGGTTGTCGTGCTCACCCATGGCTGGGGTGGGCGGGCAGGCCGCTTCAGCTCGCTCGCTGGAGCGTTGGCCGAGGCCGGCTTCAAAGTGGTGCTATTCGATGCGCCGGCCCACGGTGCCTCCATGGGGCGGCAGGCCTCTCTCCCGCAGTTCTCCCGTGCGCTGCGCGAAGTGGCAGCTGCCGTGGGACCGGTTTACGGGCTGGTGGGCCATTCATTAGGAGGGGCCGCCGTGTCGCTCGCGCTCCGGCATGGTCTAGCGGCACGACGCGCGGTGCTGCTGGCCTCCCCGGCGGACGTTACTTTGTTCTCCCATGCATTTGCCGAGCATCTCAGAATTCCGCCACGCGCCCGCGACGTCATGCAGCACAACCTGGAGACCCGCCTTCAGATCCGCTGGGAAGAGCTGCACATCCCCACGCTGGCCCAGACCTTGACCCTGCCTGCCCTGATCGTCCACGATGTGCAGGATGCGGATGTCCCGTATGGCCATGGGGAAGAGATCGCGCACGCCTGGCCCGGAGCCGAGCTCTTTACCACGACCGGACTGGGCCACCGGGCCATCCTGCGGAATCCGGAAGTGATTCGACGCATCGTGGCATTTCTGAAGCCAGGTACCGAGGGATGATCGTCATGGATCGGGAGAACATCTGGGCCCGGGGATGGTCGCATGTCCTGTCCACCACGAACGACGTGGACGAGCTGCGGGCCTTCTGCTCGCGGGTCGGGGCGCCTGCGGCTGCGTTGCAATTGGACAACCCCCGATGGCCGCACCTCGATTTGAAGCTGCTCCCCCGACAACTCGCGCTTGCCCGCCCGGACGTTCGAGTGTTCGAGCGGACGTCCGACATGCTCCGGTTCCTGAAGGCGTTACCGGTGGCCCTATAAAGGAATAAGGGCGCGAGGGGATCCATCCCCCGATCGGGGGAGCATGGGTGTTCAAGCGATAATGTGACGCGCGATACAAACTCAGAATCGAGAAGGCCGCATTCTGTCCCCCTTAACGTCATTTTGTGACCCGGGACCAGTATGAGCCAACTTTCTCGACGTCAATTCCTCCGCGTCTCGGCTGCCGGCCTCGGCCCGGGGACCGCGCTAGGGTCCCTCCTCGGGCTCGGCGCCAGCCTCGCGCCGGTCACCGCCCGAGCCCAGCAGCTCCGCATCAGGGACGCCAAGGCCACGCCGAGCGTCTGCCCCTACTGCTCCGTTGGCTGCGCCACGATCGTGCACACCATCGGCGGCGAGATCGTGAACATCGAAGGCGACAAGCGGAGCCCGCACAGCGAAGGCTGTCTCTGTCCCAAGGGTGCCGCGATCTACCAGCTGCACAAAAACCCCAACCGCGCCACCCGGGTGCTACACCGGAAACCCGGGGCCACCAAGTGGGAAGAAGTCGAGCTGGACTGGGCTATGGACCGGGTGGCCGAGCTGGTGAAGAAGACCCGGGACGAGACCTTCGTGGAGCGGCTGGAGAATGGCACCCTGGTCAATCACACCACAGCAATCTTTGCCCTGGGCGGTGCCACCCTGGACAACGAGTGGAACCATCTTCAACAGAAGCTGATGCGCGGCCTGGGCGTGGTGGCAATCGAAAACCAGGCCCGAATATGACACTCCTCTAGCGTCCCCGGTCTGGGGACCCGGCTCGGTCGCGGCGCGGCGACCACCTACCCCCGCAATCTGGAGCTCTCCGACTGCATCGTCTTCGAGGGCTCCAACATGGCGGAGTGTCACCCGGTGGCCTTCCGGTGGCCGATGAAGGCCAAGACCGAGCACGGGGCCAAGCTCATCCACGTTGACCCTCGCTTCACCCGCACCAGCGCGATGTGCGACCTCTACGCGCCCATCCGCGCCGGCACCGATATCGCCTTTCTGGGCGGGCTGATCAACTACGTCATCAACAGCCAGCGCTGGAACAGCGATCCGTTCTTCCAGGAGTACCTGCTCAACTACACCAACGCCGCCACCATCGTGCGGGACGACTTCAAGGGCACTGAGGAGCTGGATGGCGTCTTCTCCGGCTTGATGGAGTACCACGGCAAGCTCAAGGAGTGGCCCTTCGATGGTTTCGTCGGGGAATACCAGACCGATTCCTGGCAATATGCTCGTCACGCCAGTGAATACGGCGAGCCACGGGGCGGGACCAAAACGGGACAGGCCGAAAAATCCGAGACTCACCGGCAGCCCGGGCAGGGGGAGTCGCTGGCGTCGGTCATCCGCTCCCTTCGGAAACCCGCTCCCCTCAAGGACGAGTCGCTCCGCAATCCGCGCTGCGTGTTCCAGCTGGTGAAGGAGCACTTCAGCCGCTACACCCCTGACATGGTGGAGCAGGTGACCGGCTGTCCCCCCGCCACCTTCACTAAGGTGGCCGAGACCATCTTGGAGAATTCGGGACGGGACCGCACCACCGCGTGGGCCTATGCTGTCGGCTGGACCCAGCACACCTACGGGCCCCAGATGATCGGCTGTTGCGCCCTGCTCCAGCTATTGCTCGGCAACATCGGCCGCCCCGGTGGCGGGATCATGGCGCTCCGGGGCCATGCCTCGATCCAGGGCTCAACCGACGTGCCCACCCTCTATCACAGCATCCACGGCTACATGGAGGCGCCGTCGGCGCTCAAGGGCCACGATACCCTGCGGGCGTATCTGGGCAACGAGGGGTTGGCCACGGGCTACTGGGCCAATATGCCCAAGTTCCTGGTCTCCTACTTCAAGTCGATGTACGGCGACGCCGCCACTCCGGAAAATGATTTCGGCTGGGACTGGCACCCCAAGATCACCGGTGATCATTCCCATCTGCCGATGTTCGTGGCCATGGCCGAGGGGCGAGTGAAGGGGATGATCTGCATCGGTCAGAACCCGGCCACCTCGCTCAACGCAGCGGTGGAGCGCAAGGGGATGCGGAACCTCGAGTGGCTGGTGGTAAAGGACAACTTCCTGACGGAGACAGCCACCTTCTGGAATCACGCTCCCGAGGTCCAAGCCGGCGAGGTGAAGTCGGAAGACGTCAAGACCGAAGTGTTCTTCTTCCCCGCCGCCCAAGTGGCGGAGACCGACGGGAGCTTCACCAACACCCAGCGGATGCTGCAGTGGCACTTCAAGGCGGCCGATCCGCCGGGCCAGTGCCGTTCCGATCTCTGGTTCACCCACCAGCTCGCCCTACGACTGAAGAAGCTCTACGCCAACAGCGAGCTGCCGCGAGATCAGGGGTTCAAGCATCTGACCTGGGACTTCGATCCCGACCCGGGCCGCCAGGGTACCATCGCCGGCGAACCGGACGCGGCGAAGGTGCTGCGGGAGATCAATGGCTACCAAACCGGCCATCCAGACCAGCACCTGGATGGGTTCGACAAGCTGAAGGACGACGGGTCTACCACCTGTGCCTCGTGGATCTATTGCGGGGTCTTCCCCGCTCCAGACAAGAACCTGGCCGCCAAGAAAGAGCCCGACCCTCCGGGGGTGTTGGGCGCCGAGCTGAATTGGGGTTGGGCCTGGCCGGCCAACCGGCGAATGATGTACAACCGGGCGTCGGCCGATCTCAACGGCCGCCCCTGGAGCGAGCGGAAGAAGTGGATCTGGTGGGATGGCAAGCAGTGGACCGGCTACGACACGCCTGATTTCGCCAAGACCAAGGCGCCGACGGCAAAGGGTGACCCCAAGGCAGTCGGCCTGGACGCGCTCTCGGGCCACCAGCCCTTCATCATGAAGCCGGACGGCGTCGGCTGGCTCTTCAACCCTGCCGGTCTGCTCGATGGTCCACTTCCGACTCACTATGAACCGGCCGAGTCACCGGTGCACAATGCGCTTTACCCCCGGCAAACCAATCCGGTGCTCAAATACTGGAAGCGGGACGACAACCCGCTCGCCGGGATTGCCGACCCCCGCTTCCCCTATTCCCTCACCACCTACCGTCTCACCGAGCACTACCTTGCCGGGGCCATGAGCCGGTGGAACCCCTGGCTCACCGAGCTGATGCCCGAGCTGTTCGTCGAGCTCTCACCCGAGCTCGCGGCCGAGAAAGGGATCCGGAACACAGACTGGGTGCGGGTGAGCACGCCGCGGGGCCAGGTCAGGGCCAAGGCTTTGGTTACCCGACGGGTTCGTCCGTTCCGGCTGGGGGGAAAGGTGATTCATCAGGTGGGCATGCCCTGGCATTGGGGTTGGGAGGGCGTCGTAACCGGCGACGTGGTGAACACGCTCACGGCGCTGGTGGGTGATCCCAACGTGAGCATCCACGAGGGCAAGGCGTTTGTGTGTAACGTGGAGAAAGCGTGATGCCTGAACCAATGGGCTTCTACACCGACACGACGGTCTGCATCGGCTGCAAGGCCTGCGAGGTCGCCTGCAAGGAGTGGAACCAACTCCCCGCCACCGGTGGCGGCAAGCACGAGATGAGCGGCGACAGCTACGACAACACCCGCCGGCTGGACGGGGAGCACTGGCGTCACGTCAAGTTCATCGAGCAGTTTAGCGAGGATCGAAGCGACGGGCGCTGGCTGATGATGAGCGACGTCTGCAAGCACTGCGTCGAGGCTC
>Ga0307310_10000832_pt1 | contig 10917 bp, 8 predicted proteins | sample ER_DNA_197_FD_194502 | JGI IMG/M metagenome (GOLD analysis project Ga0307310, IMG submission 194502) | Bulk soil microbial communities from the East River watershed near Crested Butte, Colorado, United States - ER_DNA_197 | ecosystem: Environmental > Terrestrial > Soil > Floodplain | place: USA...
CGAGCACTCCTACCGCGCCGCCCTCGAGCTCGGGCTCGACTGTGTGGTCGAGGTACGAAACGACGAGGAGCTCGAGCTGGCGCTGGAGCGGATCGACCCCGAGATCTTTCTGCTCGCCGGCAACGGCGAGGAGGACGCTGGGCCGCTTGCCCACGCGCTCGAGCTACTCCAGGACGTGCCCGCCGGGAAGCTCGCGCTGGCCGAGGTGAAGACCTCCGGACCGGATGACGTGGCCGAGCTCGAGCGGGCGGGAGTGGACGGCGTGATCGTGCCCGCGGGGAACGTTGCCGAGCTCGCCGGCGGAGCCCAGCCCCAGGTCTGAGTCGCGTTCGCGCGACGCCCTCTGGGGCGGCCCGCGCGTCGCGCTGGCGGCGATTCTCGCCGGAGCGGCCGCGCTGCGGCTCGTCGGCGTCGGCTACGGCCTGCCCTTCCCGCTGCTGAGCCCGGACGAGCAGAGCATCGTCCCGCGGGCATGGAAGATGGTGCACGGCGGGGGCCTCGATCCGCATTGGTTCGACTATCCGTCGCTATTGATGTACCTGCTCGCGCCGTTCCAGGCCTGGCAGCACGAGCCGTCCTACCTCGCTGCACGGCTCGTCGTGATCGCGCTCGCTCTCGGTGCCGTCGCGGCCGCCTGGTGGCTCGGCAACCAGGCCTACGGCGGCGCCGCGGGGCCGATCGCTGCTGCCGCGGTCGGCGTCGAGGCCACTCACGTCGCCTACTCGCGCATGGCGGTGACCGACGTGCCCCTGACCCTCGGAGTCGCGGTCTCGCTCGCACTCCTCGTCTCCGGTCGCATCGAGCTCGGCGGGCTCGCGGTGGGCCTGGCGATGAGCTTCAAGTACCCCGGGGTCTTCCTGCTAGTTCCGCTCGTCGTGGCCGGCTACCGGCAGCCTCGGCGGCTCGCGCTCGGGATCGCAGCCGCCGCGGCCGCCTTCTGCGCGACGAGCCCGTTCTTCGTCGCGCATCTCGGCTCCGCCGTGCGCGACGCCTACCACGTCCAGAACCTCGCGCGGCAGGGCTGGCTCGGCTTCGAGCACGATCACTCGGCCCCGATCGCATTCCTTGATCGGCTCTGGACCGGCTTGGGGCCGATGCTCCTTGTCTGCGGGCTCGGCCTCGTGCTCGCTCTCTCGCGTCGCAGCCGCACCGACCTGATCCTGGCCTCGTTCGTGCTCGTCTACTTCCTCGACCTCTGCACCCTTGGCGCCCACTTCGACCGTTACGTCCTACCGCTGGTGCCGCCGCTCGCCGTCCTGGCCGGCCGCGTCCGCTCGCTCGCGCCGGTGACGCTGCTACTGCTGGTCGTGCCCCTCACGTGGACGATCCGCGACGACCGGCGCTTGACGAAAACCGACACGCGTGAGGTCGCTCACGCCTGGGTGGAGCACCACATTCCGCGCGCCGCACGCCTGGCGGCCGATCCGTCGCTGCCGCCATTCGAGCGTTTCCGCGTGCTCAAGCTCCGGCTGCCGCTGCCCGAGGAGAAGCGGGCCGACCCGAATCGCGACTTGACCCGGCTCCGCAACGCCGGAGTGCGCTATGCGATCGTCACCGGCGCCGTCGCGGACCGGGTCCTCGCCGCTCGGAAGGACTATCCGAGAGAAGCCGCCTTCTACGACAGGCTGGCCACGCTCACCAAGCGGCTCTACTACGTACAGCAAGACGGCCTAAACGGCCCCTGGGTCGCCGTGTACCGCCTCTAGCTGCTAGCCAAAGAAGGCCCGGGCGACCTCGTACCACTCGCGCGGCACGGTCTTCAGCTCGGCGGTCGCCTCCGCGAGCGAGACATCGACGATCCTGTCTCCCTGAAGCGCGGCCATTCGGCCGAAGCCCCCGTCGTGGACGAGGTCGGCCGCCTTGAGTCCGTAGCGGGTGGCAAGCACGCGATCGCGCGGAGTGGGCGAGCCGCCGCGCTGCACGTGCCCGAGCACGGTCACGCGCGTCTCGAAACCCGTGCGGGACTCGATCTCTCTCGCGAGTGCGTCGCCGACGCCGCGCTGCGAGAGTCGCGTGTGTCCGAACTCATCCACCTCACCCTGCTCGTCGAGGCCCTCGAGCTCGTAACCCTCGGAGACGACGACGATCGAGAAGTCCTTGCCGCGATCGTGCCGGCTGCGGATCTCCTTGCAGGCGTCGTCGATGCTGACCGGGAACTCCGGAATCAGGATCACGTCCGCACCGCCCGCGATTCCGCTCATGACCGCGATCCAGCCGGTGTGCCGGCCCATCACCTCGACCACCATCACGCGGTTGTGCGACTCGGCGGTCGTGTGCAGCCGGTCGATTGCCTCTGTGCAGATGAAGACCGCCGTATCGAAGCCGAAGGTGTAGTCGGTGGCCGAGAGGTCGTTGTCGATCGTCTTCGGCACCCCCACGACGGGGAAGTCGTGCTCGGCGTGCAGGCGCGTTGCGACCCCCAGGGTGTCCTCGCCGCCAATCGCCACGAGCGCGTCGAGGCCCTGGGCCCGGAAGTTCTCCAACACGGCGTCCACCCCGTCGACCTTGTACGGGTTCGTGCGCGAGGTGCCGAGCACGGTTCCGCCGCGCGGCAGGAGCCCTGAGACCTCGCGCGGCCCGAGCGGCTCGAACTTGCCCTCGATCAACCCGCGCCACCCCTCGCGTACGCCGACGACTTCGCTCCCGCGCGAAAACGAGCGCCTCGCGACGGCGCGAATCACAGCGTTGAGGCCGGGGCAGTCGCCCCCGCCGGTGAGCACTCCGACCTTCACCCCTACATCTTTCCCCGGATCGGGTCGCGATGCCGAAGGTGGGAGTCGAACCCACACGGGACGTTAGTCCCACTGGATTTTGAGTCCAGCGCGTCTGCCAATTCCGCCACTTCGGCTCTGGCGAAGAGTAGCCCCGGGAGGGGCCGCGCGATGATCCCGCCGGCTCGGCACGACCGCGTTCTTGCCGAGCCTCACCACCGTCAGTTCGAGAGGAAGGAGGGGGCTCACGGGGGAACCATGGGTTCACCCGTGCTCTCCAGCGCGTCTGCCAATTCCGCCACTTCGGCTTCGGACGAAGACCAGCGGCGCTTCCGATTTGCTCTTGCCTGCCGTTGTCCTCGATACTTGCGCCCACGGAAGCCGTGCTCGGCCTCGTGCCGGGGGGTTTTTCGCAACGACGAGACAAGGGCGACGGAGGAGGAAGTGTGAAGAAACGAGCAACGATTGGTGTGCTCCTTGCCGCCGTCGGCGCGCTGGCCCTCATCGCGGCCGGCTGCGGCGGCGACAGCAAGAAGAGCAGTAGTGGAACCGGCGGAGGCGGAGGCGGCAACGTCAAGGCGCTACCGGCCTCGTCGTGTGGCCCGCTCCAGTACGAAGGCTCGGGTAGTCCCGACTACCTGATCGCCACCGACCTGCCGATGCAGGGTGGCTCGCGCACGCAGACGCTGCAGATGGTCGGCGCGATCAAGTATCAGCTCGGCCTGCAGAAGTGGAAGGCCGGCAAGTACAACATCGGCTTCCAGGCCTGCGACGATTCCACTGCCCAGCTCGGGAAGTGGGATCCGGACAAGTGCAGCGCCAATGCCCACGCCTACGCGCAGAACAGCAAGCTGCTCGGTGTCGTCGGCACGTTCAACTCGGGCTGCGCCGCGATCGAGATCCCGGTGCTGAACGGAGCTCCGGGCGGCGGACTGACGCTGCTCTCGCCGGCCAACACCTACGGCTGCTTGACCGAGCCGTGCGCGGGCGACGAGCCGGAAAAGTACTACCCGAGCGGCAAGCGGACGTACGCTCGCGTCGCGCCGAGCGACCCGAACCAGGGCGCGGTCGACGCGAAGTTCCTGGTTAGCCAGGGCGTCAAGCGTGTATCGGTTCTGAACGACAAGGAGGCCTACGGCCTCGGGGTCGCGAAGAACTTCGCCGGCGCCGCAAAGGCTGCAGGGATGACGGTCACGGGCTTCGCAGCCTACGACCCGAAGCAGGCGAACTTCCGGGCGACGTTCACCAAGATCAAGGGACAGAACCCGGACGCCATCTTCATCGGCGGCCTGATCGACGAGAACAGCGGCCAGCTGATCAACGACAAAGTGGCGATCCTCGGGCCGAACAACGGCGCCGTGAAGCTGATGCTGCCCGACGGCTTCACGACCGACGCGATCTTCCAGCGCTCGGAGGGCGGAACGCCGAATGCGAAGGACGCGTTCTTCAGCGTCGCGGGCGTCGGCATCGATAAGTACACGGGAGCCGCGAAGACGTTCATCAACGGCTTCAAGTCGACGCTCGGCGGCAAGGCGGTCGACCCGTACGCGATCCTCGGAGCGCAGGCCGGTCAGGTCCTGCTGAACGCGATCGAGAAGTCAGACGGCACCCGCTCAGATGTCCTCGCCAAGGTCTACGCGACCAAGGTCACGAACGGCCTGATCGGAGACTTCGAGTTCAACGAGAACGGCGACCTGTCAGGCGCCAAGGGTGCGGCTGTCCTCTTCACGATCTACAAGGGGACGACCAAGCTGAACACACTCCTCACGACCGCGCCAGAGCCGGCCCTCGTGGCCGCGGCGCGGAAGGAGGCCGCAGGCTAGCCGCACGAAAGACACTGGTTCGAAACGAGGGAGGGCTGAAACGCCCTCCCTCGTCGTTCTAGAATCCCGGATCGCTGTCGAAGCCCGTACTGAGCAACCCTCGCCACGGACCTCGCTCCGAAGCAGGAAGCGTCCTGCGGCGCTCTCGATTGTCGGCCTCTGCTTCGTTGCCCTCCTGCTTGCCTGGTTGGGGGTGAACCTCTACAAGACGCCGACGGATTTCTTCAACGTCTTCCTGATCGGACTGACGACCGGCTCGGTCTACGCGCTGATCGCGCTCGGCTACACGCTGGTCTACGGGATCCTGCAGCTGATCAACTTCGCCCACGGCGACGTATTCGCGCTCACCGGCCTCTTTGCAAGCTCGTTGATCGCCAATCGCTTCAACCTCGACGAGAACTCCGGCGCGCTCGTGATCCTCGGCGGGCTGGCGGCGGTCTTCTTGATCGCGATGATCTTCGGAGCGGTGGTCAACGCGACGATCGAGCTCGTCGCCTACCGCCGGCTCCGGTCGGCGCCACGCCTGGCCGTGCTGATCACCGCCGTCGGGATGTCGTTCATCGTCCAGAACATCTCGCTAGCGGTCTTCGACGTGAACTTCCGCAGCGTCCCGCCGCTGATCTCCGACGCGAATGTCTTCTCGATCGGCGGCGTCCACTACAACTGGCAGGCGTTCTTCGTCATCCTCGTGACGGCCCCCGTGCTCGTAGTGCTGAGCTGGCTCGTGAAGAACACGCGCCAGGGCAAGGCGATGCGCGCGACCTCGCAAGACCCGGAAGCGTCGGCGATGATGGGGATCAACGTCAACCGGACGATCTCCTTCACGTTCCTGCTGGCCGGAGGGCTCGCCGGGATCGGCGCGGTGCTCTTCCTGGTCGAGTTCAACATCCGCTACGACACCGGGTTCGAGCTTGGCCTGATCGCGTTCACCGCCGCAGTGCTCGGCGGGATCGGAAACCTCACGGGGGCGGTGCTGGGCGCGGTGCTGATCGGTCTGATCCAGGCCTTCAACGAAGGCCTCTCCTGGTTCGCACCCGGCAGCGACTGGACTCGCTCGATCGTCTTCGGGCTCCTGATCGCAATCCTCGTCTTCCGGCCCGAAGGGCTCCTGGGCGAACGCACGCCGGAGGGGGCATAGTAGTGGCCCGCCGTCGCGATCGCGCGCGCACGTCCGTCCGGGGCTACCGCGACCGGGCCGTGCGGGTTAGCCGCCTCGACGCCGGGGCCGGCCATTGGCGCCGGTTGCCCCGGCCCGTGCGGACGTTCACGCCGGTGATCGCCCTGCTGGCGATCGCAACGACCTACCCGTTCTACCTCGCAAGCCTGCCGTCGGGGAACGTGCCGCTGATCTACTCCTTCCCATCGGTGCGCTCGGCCGTCACGATCCTCGTCTTCACGACGATGGCGGTGGGTCTCAACGTCGTCGTCGGCTATTGCGGGCTGCTCGATCTCGGCTACGTCGCCTTCTACGCGATCGGCGCCTACACCGGGGGCTGGCTCGCCTCGGGCCAGTTCCAGCAGGTCAGGTTCCACTTCGGCTCGGTCGGGATCACCCACGACGCTCGAGGGATCCACATCTCGATCTGGCTCGTGCTCCTGTGTGCGGCGGCGCTCACTGCGATCGGCGGGATCCTGATCGGTCTGCCGACGCTGCGGCTGCGCGGCGATTACCTGGCGATCGTCACGCTCGGGTTCGGCGAGATCATTCCGCAGTTCGTGCGGAACGCCGACAGCCTGCACGGCTTCGACCTCACACACGGCACGTTCGGCATCAGCCCGATCGACTCGCCCGGGTTCGGCAACACCGTGCACCGGGCGGTCGGCCTGCCCGTGAGCTACCAGCAGTCGTTCAACGCGGACCGGCTCTTCTTCTGGACCGCCCTCGTGATCCTCCTGGTGACGATCTTCTGTTGCATCCGCCTACGCGACTCTCGCCTCGGGCGCGCCTGGATCGCGATCCGCGAGGACGAGACCGCCGCCGGCGCGATGGGCATCCCGCTGATGCGGACGAAGACCTGGGCCTACGCGATCGGCGCGTTCTTCGGCGGGGCGGCCGGCGCGTACGTCGCCAGCTTCAACGCGGGCGCCTTCCCGAGCCAGTTCAGCTTCAACATCTCGGTCTTCCTGCTCTGCATGGTCATTCTCGGCGGGATGGGCTCGATCTGGGGAGTCGTGGTCGCCGGGGTGATCCTCTCGTGGCTCAACGTCGAGGGGCTCGCCAACATCGGCACCTGGCTGAACGACAACGTCTTCCCGAGCAATCACAACATCGAGGTGGCGAAGTACCAGTTCGGGATCTATGGGGTGGTGATCGTCCTGATGATGATGTTCCGTCCCCAGGGCCTGATCCCCGAGCGGCGGCGCAAGCGCGAGCTCGAGGAGGGCGGGCACGGCACGCTCGACGACGGGATGTACGAGATGCGTGGCGCCGACGAGCCTGGAGCAGGTGAGCGGGGGTCGCCGGGAGGTCCTAGCCCGAGAGGATGAGCGAGCCCGCGACCACCCCCGATAGCAACCTGCTCGTCGCCGACGACGTACGGAAGGAGTTCGGCGGCCTGATCGCGGTCAACGATCTCGAGTTCACGATTCCAGAGCGGTCCCTCGTGAGCCTGATCGGCCCGAACGGGGCCGGCAAGACCACCTTCTTCAACATGCTCACCGGCCTGTACCGGGCGACCTCCGGAACGATCCTCTTCGACGGCCACGACGTCACCGACAAGCCCCCGCACGCGATCACCAAGCTCGGAGTCGGTCGCACCTTCCAGAACATCCGCCTCTTCCCGCAGATGACCGCGATCGAGAACGTGCTCGTCGGAATGCACTCGCGCCTGAAGGGCGGCATCGTCGGCTCCGTTCTCGGGCTGCCGCGGGTGCGGCGGGAGGAGCGCGAGGCGCGCGACAAGGCGCGAGAGCTGCTGCAGTTCGCCGGCCTCCGCCGGGTCGACGACGAGCTGGCGGAAAGCCTCGCCTACGGCGATCAGCGCCGGCTTGAGGTGGCTCGCGCGCTCGCGACCGAGCCCAAACTCCTCCTCCTAGACGAGCCGACCGCCGGGATGAACCCGCAGGAGACCGTGACGTTCATGGAGTTCGTTGCCAGGCTGAGGGAACAACGGCCGCTTGCGATCCTGCTGATCGAGCACGACATGAAGGTGGTGATGGGGATCTCGGAGCGCGTGACCGTGCTCGACTACGGCGAGAAGATCGCCGAGGGCACCCCGAGGGAGATCCAGACGGACGAGCGCGTGATCGAGGCCTACCTCGGGAAGGCGGCAACGCATTGAGCACCCCTGCAACCACCACGGGCGAGGTCATCCTCAAGGTCGAGGATGTCCACACCTTCTACGGGTCGATCGAGGCGCTCAAGGGCATCTCGATCGAGGTGCGCGAGGGCGAGATCGTGACCCTGATCGGCGCGAACGGAGCCGGCAAGTCGACCACGCTGCGCTCGATCAACGGCCTCAATCAGCCGCGCGAGGGCTCGATCAACTTCCGCGGCAAGGACATCACGCGCCGCCCGCCGCACGAGATCGTCGGCATGGGCATCTCGCAGTCGCCGGAGGGGCGGCGCCTGTTCCCGCACATGTCGGTCGTCGAGAACCTCGAGATGGGAGCCTTCCAGCGAAAAGACCGAGCCGGGATCCGCGAGGACCTCGACCGCGTCTACTCCCTCTTTCCCCGCCTGGCCGAGCGGAAGCACCAGAAGGCCGGGACGATGTCGGGTGGGGAGCAGCAGATGTGCGCGATCGGCCGCGCGCTGATGGCCAGGCCCGAGCTGCTGATGCTGGACGAGCCGTCGATGGGCCTCGCGCCGATCTTCGTCGAAAAGATCTTCGAGATCATCCGGGAGATCAACGATCAGGGAACGACGATCCTGCTGGTCGAGCAAAACGCGCTCATGGCGCTCGACGCGGCGCAGCGCGGCTACGTGCTCGAGACCGGCCACGTCGCGCTCGCGGACGACGCCAAGAACCTGCGCGAGAACGAGCAGGTCCGCAAGACGTACTTGGGCGAGACTTAAGTTTCAGGACGTGCGGGCTTGGCCCGTGCGTCCGTCTGAAATGACCGGTCGGGCCTACTGAGTCACGCGCAGGGGGAAGTAGGGCGGCGAGAGCAGGTAGCCGACGCGCGCGTTGGGGCCGTGGCGGCCCTGCACCATCTCCAGCGCAGCGCCGACCCCTCGCGCGGGGACGAAGCCGAGCTGGCGGGCTGCGACCGCATCTCGGCAGCCCGCGACGATGACCGTCCCGACTCGTCCGAGCGCCGGGGCACAGCCGGCCCAGTCGGCGAACGGCAAGAGCGGATGGCACGAGCGGCCGGCGCGGTAGGCGGCGAGCCCGCGTTCGTCGGCTGCGGCGTCGCGTTCGGCCTCTGCCAGTTCGTCCGGCTCTCTCCCGAAGCGCGCCGCCTGGAAGATCGCCCGGTACGGCTGCTGTGTTGGATGCGCGAAGTGGCGGTGAAACCGGTGCAGGAGGATCACCGTGCCCCCGTCGACGAGCGGGAACGAGTCGCGCCAGAGCCGAAGCGCGAGCCCCAGGCCGAGGTAGGCCGCCAGCAGCGGGTTCGGCCGCTCGCGCGGAAGGTGGGGCGTCGTGCGCGGGATCCCGATCACGATCGCGTCGAGCGGAGCGTCGAGCGTGGCCGAGCGCGACTCGACGGCGCGCAGCAGCGCCTCGGCATGGGCAACCGACGGCGGGCCTGCGTAGGCCGCCGCGGCGGTGAGCTCGCATCGGATGGACTTCATCATCCGGTGGCGCGCGAAGCCGGGCAGGAGGGCGAAGCCCCGGCGGAGCGGGGAACGGGCGATCCGCTCGGTCGCCTCGGGTTCGAACGGGTAACCATGGGCTGCGCCGAGCAGACGCGGCTGGTTGAGCACGAGCGATGCGCCGATCACCGGCACGCGGTCCGAGAGGCGGCGCTCGAGCTGGACGCCCAGCCGCCACCCCTGGGAGGCGCCGGTCTCGAGCAGGGAGTGCGCCCCGGCCGCCCGCAGCGCATCCGGGCCCGTCGCGCCGAGCAGGGTGGCTGGGCCGCCGTGGAGAACGGTCTCCGCGGCGCTCACGGTGAGAACGAGATCGGCATCGAATAAGGCCCGGTTGGCCCTGATCGGCACGTTCCCCGCCACTTCCAGGTCGACCAGGTCCGGATCTTCGGCGTTGTGGATCTCGACCTTGCCGCGGAACCGTCGAGCGAAGCCGGGCGAGACGACGCCGAGGCCTTCCAGCTCACGGTGGTTGGGCCTGCGCGTGAGCCCCGTGGCGACCAGGAGGGTCTGGCGCTCCATCGGCACGCCCGCCCGCTCGAGCTCTGCCGAGGCGGCGGCGAGAGCCACCTGCCGCGGGTCGTGCAGCGCCCCAGGGATCGGCAAGGTCGGCGGCTCGACCACGATCGTGGCACGGCCACCGCGCGTGACGAGTGCCTCCAGCGGATCACCCGCGAGCGGGAAGCGGAACGCGTCGCGGATCGCTGCGCGCACGTCGGCGACTTGCTCGCCCGGCGGCGGCGGCCGGAGGATCACCGCGTCGTCGGGCGTGTCGACGATCACAACCCGGGTGCCGAAGAGCAGTGGAAGCTGCTGCACGAAGCCCTACGGAATCGAGCGATAGAGGCGCAGGAACACCGGGCGAAAGCCCCGCTTCGGCCAGAAGCGCGACGAGAGCAGGTTCGTGACGCGCCAGTCGGTCACCATCACGTCGTAGCCGTTCTCGGCGGCCCAGTTGAACGAGGCGTCCGTGAGCGCGAGCCCAAGGCCCGAGCCGCGGAAGTCCGGCAGGGTCGAGGCGAAGCCGATGAAGGCCGCCCGCTCGGGCCTGCCCACGCCCCGGTGCTGGCTCGAGACCTCAACCGGCATCACCGACCAGACCGCGACCGGCTTGTCGCCCTGGAAGGCCACCAGCACGTGCTCCTCGTCGTCGGCCAGCGTCTTGGCCCACTCCTCCCGCTCCTCCTCTCGAGAGGGCGGCCCGATCGTGGAGAAGACCGGCGAGAGGGTTTGGTGGGTCGGCAGCGCGAGGTCGACCTCGATCAGTTCCTCGACGTCCTCCGCGCGCGGCTCGCGGATCTCGACCCCCGGTGGCAGCGCGACCTCGCGAGCCGCGACCTCCTGCAGGCCGTGCGCGTGTTGCTGGCCGAAGCTGAGGCGATACCAAGCCTCCACGAGATCCGGGTCATTCGTAGGCACGAGCGCGTACTGGCGCGTTCGCCCCTCCTCGACCCAGCGCGCGGCGGCATGGCCATAGAGGTCGCGGATGTCCTCCGGCTCCTCGGCGGCGTGTCCCGCGAGTTCCACCCACACGTTCTCGCCCCAGACCTTGACGTCGCGCGGAGTGCCGATCAGGTAGCCGACAACTCGTCCTTCGCGCAGCGCCACGGTGCCGGAAGCACCC
>Ga0307310_10000834_pt1 | contig 10911 bp, 12 predicted proteins | sample ER_DNA_197_FD_194502 | JGI IMG/M metagenome (GOLD analysis project Ga0307310, IMG submission 194502) | Bulk soil microbial communities from the East River watershed near Crested Butte, Colorado, United States - ER_DNA_197 | ecosystem: Environmental > Terrestrial > Soil > Floodplain | place...
TAGTTCCGTGCGGGGCACGACGGGCGCACTACTGAACGACGACGCGCTCCAGCTCGACGTCGTGCGGACGCGAGGCGTCCAGCTCGCCGACCGCGCATTCAAGGGACGCGGTACGATCGCACGCGTCCTCACCGCCGGCAGTCCGACTGCTCGCGCACAGACGGCTCTCGCGCGCGTCGACAGTCTGCGCGCGATGCTCGCCTCCGATCGCACATCGTACGGCAGATTCAAGCGCGACTCGTCATTGATGAAAACTACGGCGTCGCTGCGTGACGAAGTGTCGATCGCGCTGGCGTTGCTCAACGAGCCGAGGGGCACGGCTGGTCGCGTGCTGCGCGACTCGGCGCTGACCACTGAGTTGACCGGCGTGCAGCGGGAGCTTGGAGCGCTGATGAACGACCTTCGCGCCCATCCGTTGCGTTACTTCCCGTTCTGAACAACCGTCACTGCTCGATGAGCGCTGTCTAATACGGCGCGCGCCGCACGGCGGACTCTTGATTCTACTTTCCGTCGCCAGTAGCTTCGGGTGTTCGGACCTCCCGCTGCCTGCGCTCCCAGCGCGCCGGCTGCGATTCCCTCCGCGTTCCGATCCAACACGCCGCCTTCTCGCGGCCCCTCCCTCCAGCCAGCCTGCCGTGCCCAGCGCACGTGAGCTTCCGAATCCGGAGCCTGCCCCCGTGGATATCGCAGAGCTGAAGCGGATGTCCGTCCCCGACCTTCAGGTGATGGCCGATGGACTGAACATCACGAACACGAGCGGGATGCGAAAGCAGGATCTCATCTTCCGGATCGAGCAGAATCTGCTCGACTCGGACACCGTCCTGACCGGGGAGGGTGTGCTCGAGATTCTGCCCGAAGGCTACGGCTTCCTGCGGAGCCAGGACTGGAACTATCTGTACGGGCCTGACGACATCTATGTCTCTCCATCGCAGATCAAGCGATTCGATCTGAGGACGGGAGACACGATTTCCGGCCAAGTGCGTCCGCCCAAGGAATGGGAGCGTTACCTCGCGCTGTTGAAGGTCGAAACGATCAATGGCGACGATCCCGAGAAGGCGAAGCAGCGCGGCTCGTTCGACAATCTTCGCCCACGGTATCCGGACGAGCGCATCCGGCTCGAGCCGAAGGACGGCGACCTCGCGATGCGGATCGTCGACCTGCTGGCACCGATAGGAAAGGGGCAACGCGGACTGATCGTGGCGCCGCCGCGGGCCGGCAAGACGATTCTGCTGCAGAAGATGGCGAACGCCATCTCGCAGAATCACCCCGAGGTGACGCTGATCGTACTGCTGATCGACGAGCGGCCCGAGGAAGTCACCGACATGGTGGCGAACGTGAATGCGGAGGTCATCAGCTCGACGTTCGACGAGCCGGCAGACCGGCACGTTCAGGTCGCGGACATGGTGATCGAGAAAGCGAAGCGCCTCGTCGAGCACGGACACGACGTCGTCATCCTGCTCGACTCGATCACGCGCCTCGCGCGCGCGCACAATGTCGTCGTTCCGCACTCGGGAAAAATCCTCTCCGGCGGTGTCGATGCCCAGGCGATGCACAAGCCGAAGCGCTTCTTCGGCGCGGCGCGCAACATCGAGGGCGGCGGATCGCTGACGATCGTCGCCACCGCGCTGATCGAGACAGGCTCGCGGATGGACGAGGTGATCTTCGAGGAGTTCAAGGGAACCGGGAACATGGAGCTCGTGCTCGACCGGAAGATCGCCGACCGGCGGATCTATCCGGCGATCGACATCCAGAAGTCCGGCACACGAAAGGAAGAGCTGCTCCTCGACCCACAAGAGTTGAATCGCGTTTTCCTGCTGCGCAACTTTCTGGCGGACATGCCCGAAGCCGATGCGATGGAGTTTCTCATTCGCCGGATGGCGTTGACGAAGAACAATCGGGAGTTCTTCATCGCGATGGCGCAGGGTTGAGCGACAGGCGGCGGCATCGTCCGCGCGGCACGGCGCGAGGCTCCAGATAGTGCCGCTCCCACGCCATCTCGCGGTCGACTATGGTGAGCGACGAGTCGGGCTGGCGATCAGCGACCCGACGGGCATGATCGCCTCGCCCGCGGGTCATATTCTTCGCCGTGCCGGCAAGCGCCCACCCGTCGCCGAGATCATCAGGCGCGCGGAAGCACTGGAGGCGCAGGGATTCGTCCTCGGTCTGCCGCTCGACGAGGCCGGCAACGAGACGCCGCGATCGCGCGAAGTGCGGACGGTTGCGCAGGCTCTGGAGCAGCGAACCGGACTGGCCGTCATGCTCGTCGACGAGCGATACACGACCTCGATCGCCCTCCGCGCGGTGCGCGAGCTCGGGGGCTCGACGAAGGGACGAGCGGGTGACGTCGACGCGCTCGCGGCAACCGTCCTTCTCCAGCACGCGCTGCGGCTTTCGTCAAGCGTGCCGCAATCGGACGGCGACGATGGGTAGGCGCCTAACGATTGGCCTCCCTGGTTGGCTCAGGAGTGCGAGAGTTCTCGCACTGGTGCTCGTGCTCGGCATGACCGCCTGCGGCACACCCTCCGTCGGCACGACACGCGTAGTCATTCCTCCGGGTTCGAGCTTTCGCGTCGCGGCTGATTCCCTCAAGCGGGCCGGCGTCGTCCGGTCGGCACGGCTGTTCCGGATCTACGCGTCGCTGGGTGGACACGACCGCCACATCAGAGCCGGGACCTACCTCATGAGTCGAGGGATGTCATGGGGTGAGGTCGTGAGAGCGCTCACACAAGGCACCGGTCTCATTCACACGGTGACGATCCCGGAAGGCTACGCGATCGCCGACATCGTGCCGCTGCTCGCGCGTGCGCTGGGGGTGCAACCTGAATCGGTCGAAGTCGCCGCCCACGACAGCGCGCTGCGGCGGAGACTGGACGTTCCGTCGCCGACACTCGAGGGATATCTCTTTCCGGACACCTACTCGTTTCCCGACGGCACGACCGGGCGGGCGGCGGTCGAGACGATGGTGCGTCGCTTCGAGCAGATATGGCAGCAGCCGCAATGGAACGACCGACTGCGGGCGCTGGCGATGACCAGGCACAACGTCATAACGCTCGCATCGATCGTGGAGACGGAAGCGAGGCTCGCTCCCGAGCGCCCGGTCATCGCGGCCGTGTATCTGAACCGATTGCGGGCTGGAATGCGCCTGCAGGCGGATCCGACGGTCCAGTACGCGCACGGCAAGCACATCGCGCGGCTGATGTACAAGGATCTTCTGATCGAATCGCCGTACAACACATACAAATACAAGGGCCTGCCTCCAGGCCCGATCGCCTCGCCCGGCCGCGCCAGCATCGTCGCGGCGCTCAACCCGGCGGCCGTTCCTTATCGCTATTTCGTCGCCCACCTCGACGGACATCACGAGTTCCACGTCGACTTTGCGTCGCATTCACGCGCTGTCGCCGCGGTGCGGCGTGAGCGTAACGCTGCCGCGGCTATGCAACCGCCACCGGCGCCTCAACCGGCCGCGAAGAAGGCGACCAGGAGCGGCCGGCGCTCATAACGCGCTCGGCGGAGGCTGTGTGACGTGCTCGACGTCGCGCAGTGCCACGCCCCCCGAAGCACCAGCTTCGACTTGACGGCGCCAACGAAAGCGCACATCCGGCGCGGTCTGTTCCTCGTGTCCGGCTCTGCGCTCATTCGGCGGACGGTGCTTCCGTTGTTTCCTGAGCGTTTTTCCCGCGGCGATGATGCGCTCCAGCACGGGTGGCAAGAGAAAGAGGTCGACCAACGCCGGATCGAACTGCGTCCCGCGGCCCTTGGCGATGACCTCGGCCGCTGTCTCGAAGCTCTTTCCTCGCTGGTACGGGCGTCCATGGCTGACGACGTCGAAGGTGTCGGCGATGGTGACGATGCGTGCCGACAGCGGAATACGTTTTCCGCGCAGCTTTCTCGGGTAGCCGGTACCATCCCACCGCTCGTGGTGCGATAGCACGCCTTCGGCGAGATCCGGATAGAATCGCGAGAGTGGAGCAAGTACCATCGCGCCACGAGCCGGGTGTGTCGCGATCTCGCGCCGCTCGGCGGGTGTCAGCGCCGCATCGTCATGAATGATGTCGTACAGCGCCGCATGGATCTTTCCGATATCGTGGAAGAGTGCCACGCGCTCGATGCTGCGGACAGTGTGGTCATCGAGCATCGCTTCTTCACCGAGCACGATCGCGTAGGCGGCGACGCGACGGACATGCGCCCCGGTCTCCGCGTCATTGGCGTCGATGGCGTTGAGGAGAGTCTCCAGTGTGCCAGCGGACAACCGTTCCATGGCTCGGCGGATCATCCGCTCACGAGCGAGGAGGATTCCGCTGGCGGCGCCGATGGCGAGCGAGAAGGGGGCGATGCGCGGCATGCCCGAATTTTAGCGCAAGAAACGCCGCATCGGGTGCGCCGGGGGCTGCCGGTCGGCTACGTTGAGCGCATGCAAGATGTCGCGCGAGTGACGACGAAAGGAGCGCGGCGCTGGGAAGCGGGTCATCCGTGGATCTTTCGCAGCGACGTCGAGCGGCGGCCGTCCGACACACCGGGCGTCGTGGCGGTCGAGGACCACCGCGGCAAGCCGCTCGGCAGCGCGCTGTGGAGTCCACAGTCCGAGATTTCGCTCCGCCTTCTCGACAGAGACCCCCGCGTCACGATCGACGCCAGCTGGTGGCGATCACGCATCGGCGCAGCCATCTCCCGACGCGACTCGCTTCAACCACGCGCAAACGCCTATCGTCTCGTGCATGGTGAAGGAGACGGCCTGCCATCGCTCGTCTGCGACCGATACGATCGATGGCTGGTCGTCCAGCTCTTGAGCGCCGGCCTGGAGCAGGTCCGCTCGACGATCGTCGAGGCACTCGTGGAACGCTGCACACCGGATGGTATTCTCGCCCGCAACGACGCGAGCGTCCGCGTGCGTGAAGGGTTGGCGCGCGAGACGGTCCTGCTGAGCGGCAACGTGCCTCGAGAGATCGAGGTGGTGGAGAACGAGGTTCGCTTCATCGCGTCGCCATGGGACGGCCAGAAGACTGGTGCCTTCCTCGATCAGCGGGAGAATCGCGCGCTCGTGGGAACGGTCGCCCGCGGCAAAGCGCTCGACTGCTTCAGCTATCACGGGTCGTTCGCGCTCCATCTGGCCCGCGGCGCATCGCGCGTGACATCACTGGACACATCAGCGGCGGCGCTCGCGCGGGGAGCGGAGAACGCACGGCGCAACGGCCTGACGAACATCGAGTTCGTGGAAGCCGATGCCTTCGACTATCTGCGGGCGGCCGAGCGTCGCGGTGATCGGTACGACACGATCGTCGTCGATCCACCGGCGTTCGCGAAGTCGCGACAAGCGCTGGCCGGCGCCGTGCGCGGGTACAAGGAGATCAATCTCCGCGCGATGCGGCTTCTCGCACCGGGTGGTCTGCTTTTCACGGCGAGCTGCAGCTACCACCTAACGCGTCCCCTCTTCCTCGAGATGCTGGAAGCCGCGGCCGCCGACAGCGGGCGGCGCGTGGCGCTTCGCGAGCTGCGCGGGCAGCCACTCGACCATCCGGAAATCCTCACCATTCCGGAAACCGGGTACTTGAAGGGCGCCCTCGTCGAGGCCTTGCCCTGACGTCGTCGGCCGTTAGGCTGTCAGCGGGCCTGGCATGTCGGACAATAGTACGTCGAGCGGCCTGCCTGCGTGATGCGCCGGATCGACTTCCCACACCGCGGACAGGCCTCGCCTTCCCGATCGTAGACGCGAAACCTGCCCTCGAACGCTTCGCCGTAGCGCGACCGCGTTCCGCGCCCGCGACGCAACACGGCGCGAATCGCATCCACGAGCGCCCGGCGCCGAGCCGCACTGAGTTTCGATGCGGCCGCTCGCGGACTGATGCGCGCTTCCCAGAGCGCTTCGGCCGCGTAGATGTTGCCGAGACCGGCGACCACACCTTGATCGAGCAGCACCGGCTTGATCGATCCGCGCCTGCGCTTCAGCGTGGTTCCCAGCCATTCGGCGCTGAATGCCTTCGAGAATGGATCGGGACCGAGGCCGACATCCGGACTGTCGCCGGCAGCGAAGATCCGGATCGTCGACAATGCACGTGGATCGACGAGCGATACGCGGCCCCCATCCCCGAGCGAGATCGCGGCCCTCGCGTGACGCGGCAGCGGGTCGTCGCTTCTTCCGACGTTCCAATCGCCGGCCATTCGGAAGTGGATATGCAGCGAACGGCCGTCGTCGAGCACGATGCGCTGGTGCTTGGCCTGCTGTTCAACGGCGGCGATCGTATGTCCCGCGAGCGACGCGACCTCTCGATCCGTGACCCGGCGCTGGAGGGCCGGATGGAGCAGTTGGATGCTCACGATCTGGCGGCCAAGCGCAACGCGTCGAAGGCGGCGCGCAGCTCGCTCGACTTCGGGAAGCTCAGGCACGTGAACGCCAGCGGAGCGATGGGCAATTGACAGGCACGCTGCGCGTTACGGAGATTGCTGCCGTGCCGTTCTCGCCGCGTACCCAGAGCTCAGTCGAGCGCGCAAGTCGTTCGCCCGCGGTGCGTGCGACGCTGCTCTCGATCCTCGCTTTGAATGCCGTCGTCGTGATCGTGAAGGTCGCCATCGGCATTCGCACGGGAGCGCTCGCAGTGCTCGGCGCGGCGCTCGAGTCTGGGCTCGACATGCTGAACAATGTAATGGGACTTCTGCTCGTGAGTCTCGCAGCCCGAGCGCCTGACGACGAGCATCCGTACGGACATGACAAGTTCGAGACGTTAGGGGCGTTGGGCATCGTCGGTTTTCTTTCAATCTCCTGTTTCGAGCTGCTGCGTGAGGGCGTGCATCAGTTCGTGCAGGATGCACCGCCAAATGCACCCGACGCAATGGAGGTCTGGCTGCTCGCCGCGACGGTCATCATCAACATCGTGGTCGTGTACTACGAGCGCCGTCGCGGACGGGAGTTGCGCAGCGCGTTTCTGCTTGCCGATGCGTCACATACTCTGACCGACATCTACGTGACGGCGCTGGCGGTCACCTCGCTGCTGCTCGCGCGCGTCGGCTACGGGCGGCTCGACGCCGTGCTGGCGATCGTCGTCGCCCTGCTGATCGCGCGCACGGGCTATCACATCCTGCGTGACACGGTGCCGATCCTCGTCGACCAGCGCGGTGCGGACGCCGAGGAGGTCCGCGCACACATCGCCTCGATCGACGGCGTGAATGAGGTGCGGTCAGTGCGTTCCCGCCTGACGGCGAGCGGAACGCTGTTCGCCGAAGTGGTGATCGGTGTGAGCGCGGACACCTCGGTCGCCGAGGCGCACCGACTGGCTGACGCCGTCGAGGAAAAGATCGAGCGAGCCTACGGTGCGGCGCAGGTAACCGTGCATGTCGAACCGGCGTAACACTTGCGCGCGTCAGGCAGCGACCTAGCTTAGAGTTGCACGACTCCTCCTACCACTCGCGATGCCACCTCGGCCGCGTTCGCTACGATACGAGTACGAACTGCACGTCGAAGCGGAGATCGAGAACTACAAAGAGTCGATCCCGCGTCACGTGCTGCTCGGCATCGGTGACGAGGCAGTCGCCGCGCTGGAGCGCGAAGCGCAGCTCTCCCTGACGGAGATGCTGCTCTGCGAGGAGGTCGACCGGATCATCTTCCGGCGACTGCGACTTCCGTCCTACGCCACATGGCGGCGCAGACGCGTGAAGGCGGCTGCTGAGCTGCGTCGGCCTGAGCGCTGGGGTTTGAGCGCCGACGCGCCCGTTGTGCGCACGGTCGTGCAGAGCGCTGACGGCTCTGTCCTCGTTGCGGGCCGAGGAACGGAGAATTCGGTGCTGTATCTCGCGGCGCACGGCTGCGACGTGCTGACCATCGGCGGCGAAGAGGACGTGATGGCGCGTGTTCTCAGCCAGGCGGAGGCGGCCGGACTGTCGGCTCACGTTCACGCACTCGGCGGCACGTTGGGTTCGTTTACGCCTGACGCTCCGTTGCGTGCCGTTGTGTGCTCCTTGTCCGCGCTGGCCGCGCTCTCGAAGAGCGAACGCGCGCGCGCGATTGCAATGCTGCAACGAGCCACGGCCGACGGAGGGATTCATCTCGTCGAGGGCGTGGTCGCTGGGCGGTCCACGCGTGTTCTGGACGAGTTGATGTCGAGCTACCCGGCCGGCTGGCGGGTGTCGATGGAAGGCGAGCCTGGGCAGGGAACGATGGTCGCATGGAAGGAGGTGGCGTAACGGAGCGACACGATTGCAGCCTTCATCACATGTGCGACTCTGACACACATCACCGGATCTGCGGGGTGTGTGTTTTTTCAAGTCGTTGGAGTCATTGAACTTGAGAAACTGACAGGCTTGGCGCGCAGCGTGCCTATAAGGCGACCGTCCCCGACCGTTCCGGGGACAACACCTCGGAGCCATATCTATATGAAGAAGGTCGCTCGTGAAAAGAGCGCGGCGCAGGAGCCGCTGGGAATCGTGATCTCACAGGGCAGCCGCGTGGAAGAGACTCCGCGGTTTGCTGCTTATGTGTGGGGTCCGGCCCCGGAGCCCGAGACCGAGGGTGTTGCCGTTCGGGCTGCCTAGGCTTCTCGAGGGTACAGGCAGTCATGGAGAGGGGCGACGCGACGCGTCGCCCCTCTCGTTTTTCGCCGAGCGCACCCCGGTATGCGCCTTGCTCGACAGCGGGCGTGTCCGAAATCGTCGAGAGCAACTGGGAAGGAGAGCGTCGTGCCCTGTTGGGACGCAGGATCTCCGACCTCGGCCTGTCTCTTCAGGGTACTCGCCTGGAGCAGCTCGTCGCGCGCCTGTACGAGGAGCTGGGGGCGAAAGAACTTCGCTTTCGACCACCGGTATACCTGAGCGATCAGTGGGGCTGCCCGGATGACACGCCCTTGATCGGCGTACCGTTCTATCTCGCCGATGAACGTCTCGCGCGGATCGAAGCGGAAGAGGCAATTGAGGTCGAGGACGAACGCGACATCATGCGCTACTTGCGGCATGAAGCGGGGCACGCGTTCAACTACGCATATCGCTTGTATGACAGGAGCGACTGGCGGCAACTCTTCGGCCCGTACTCACGGCCGTATCGCGATCGCTATCGCGCTGATCCGTTCTCGCGCGCCTTCGTGCGGCATATTCTCGGGTGGTACGCGCAGAAACATCCCGACGAGGATTTCGCCGAAACGTTCGCCGTCTGGCTGACGCCGGGCATCGACTGGCGCAGCGAGTACGCGGGATGGGGCGCGCTCGACAAGCTCGAGTACGTGGACCGTGTAATGAAGGAGATCGGCGACGAGCAGCCGCTCGTGCCCGCCGTCACGCCTGACGATCTCCCGGTCGAGTCGATGGACTATACCCTCGCCGACCACTACCGAGATGGCGCGACCGACGTGCCGGTGACCGATGCTCGTCATTTCGACGGCGACCTGCGTACCATTTTCGCGTCGGGCGAAGAATCCCCTGCGGGAGAGGATGCGGCGACGTTCCTGCGGCGGCACCGTCGCGAGATCGTCTCGCGCATCGCGTACTGGACCGGAGAAGGCGCGGTCGCGGTGCGCGCGTTCGTGGATACGCTGAGCGAGCGGACGGCGGCGCTCGGGTTGCGTGTTCGAGGTCTCGAGGCGTCGACGTTGATCGAGCTCACAGCATTCGGGACGGCGGTGATGATGAATTACCGATACACCGATGCGCTGGACGGAACCGCACGCGAGGAAACGGAATGAAGGTCGTGCTGTTGCATACCAAGGACGCCGCGGAACCGCCGGAAGATCCGGTACTGGGACAGATCGAGGAAGCCTTGAGAGCGCGTGGCGATGAGCCCGTTCGCGTGCCGGTGGACAACGAGGTCGAGCCACTCGTCGATGCGTTGCGGAAGGAACAGCCGGATCTCGTGTTCAACATGGCCGAGTCGTTCGCCGGCAAGAGTTCGCTCGAGTCGAACGTCGCCGCATTGCTCAATCTGATGGGGCTTCGCTATACGGGATCCAGTCCATCGGGTCTCATCGTCGCCGGCGACAAGACGCTGACGAAGAAAGTGCTGAGCTTCCATGGCATCAAGACTCCGCAGTTCGCCACTGTGTATCGCGGATCGGTCGACTGGGCGGGCAACCTGCATTTCCCGGTGATCATCAAGCCGCCGCAGGAGGACGCATCGCTCGGGATCACATCGAAGTCAGTCGTGCGCGACGTGAAAGGGCTGCTCGAGACGATCGAGCGAATGCAAAAAGACTACGATCAGCCCGCTCTAGTGGAGGAATTCATCGACGGGCGCGAGTTCTACGTCGGTGTGATCGGCAACGCGAACGTCGAAGCGCTGCCGGTGATCGAGCTCGATTTCTCCGGCTTCCCCGCCGACCGTCCGAAGATCGCGAGCTGGGAGGCGAAGTGGGGAGACGACGGCGAAGGCAGCGGCGCCGAGTTCGCCGGGACGAAGTCGATCTTCCCCGAGAACCTCGCGCCCGAACTGTTGGAGAAAATGCAGCAGGCGGCGGTCGACAGCTTCGACGCGTTGCGCCTGCGCGATTACGCGCGCATCGACCTTCGCGTGACCGACAGCGGCGACGTGTACGTGATCGAAGTCAACCCCAATTGCTACCTCGAGCGAGAGAGCGAATTCTCGCGTGCGGCAGCGAAGAACGGGATGGAATACCCGGCGCTGATCGAGCGAATCATCGAATTGGCGAACGCACGCTATTCGCGTTGAGGGCCCCAGCACGGCAACTGCCATTCACCACAGAGGCACAGAGGGCACAGAGAACTGCATCAGCTGTTGAGAGCTTCGCCCCGAAGCGGTTTCCAGATCCATTTGAAGGTTCGATTGTTTTTGAAAACTGCGACTGCCTCAGTCAGCTCCGACGGTGTGCCTCTGCCTTCTCTGTGTCCTCTGTGCCTCTGTGGTAAGAAGCAGTTCACCGGGACGCAGTTGCCGGGACGCCCTTCGCAAATTCTCATGTAAACAAGAAAGCCTGGAGGCCG
>Ga0307310_10000839_pt1 | contig 10895 bp, 10 predicted proteins | sample ER_DNA_197_FD_194502 | JGI IMG/M metagenome (GOLD analysis project Ga0307310, IMG submission 194502) | Bulk soil microbial communities from the East River watershed near Crested Butte, Colorado, United States - ER_DNA_197 | ecosystem: Environmental > Terrestrial > Soil > Floodplain | place...
CGCGATGAGCAGGCCGATCACGGCGCCGCCGCCTCCGCTCGGCTGGCCGCCACCCCCATCACCGCCGCCGCTGCCAGTTCGCTCGGAGGCGACACGGTCGACGAAATCGAGCAACGTCGGGGCCACGCCCTCGCCGCGATGTGCGGCGAGCGCCTCGGTCGCCAACCGCCCTGCGACCCCTGGTTGTAAGACGTCGCTGCCGGCGCGAAAGTGGTTCCCGATCACCGCTGCGTACGTGCCCTTGCGTCCGAGCGCGTCATGGATCGCCTGAAGCACGCCGTCGGGGCTGCCGCCCGCCTCCTGTTCGGCGGCAACGGGGAGGATCGCGATGTAGACCGGCCCGGCGCCCGCGAGGTCGATCTTCCGACGCAATCCGTCCTGGTCGGCCGACGAGGGTGCGAGCTCAGCCGCCGGGTCGACGTACACGGGATCCGAGTTCAACGCGGCAACCGCCCGGTCGATGATCGGTCCGGCCTGGGCCACGGGGACGAGCGCGAGCGCCGCCGCCATCGCGGACGCGAGCAGGAGCAGGCGTCTCACCGCGTTAGCCGGAGTCGCGCCCGTTTTCGGGCGCCATGAACGGGTAGCGGTAGTCCTTCGGCGGATCGAACGTCTCCTTGATCGTGCGGGGGCTCACCCAGCGGATCAGGTTCCACATCGAGCCGGCCTTGTCGTTCGTGCCGGATGCCCGCGACCCGCCGAACGGCTGTTGGCCGACGACCGCCCCCGTCGGCTTGTCGTTGACGTAGAAGTTCCCGGCTGCGTACCTGAGCTTCTCGCCCGCCAGATCGACCGCGTCACGCTCGCGCGCAAAAACCGCGCCGGTCAGGCCGTAAGGCGCACCCTTGTCGATCATGTCGAGCGTCTCGCCGTATTTTCCCTCGGGATAGACGTAGGTCGTGACGACGGGCCCGAAGAGCTCATCCCGCATCGTCCGGAAATTCGGGTCGGTCGTCTCGAGGACGGTCGGTTCGACGAAGTACCCCTGCGAGTCGTCATACCCGCCTCCGACAAGGACCTCGACCTTGTCCGCCGCCTTCGCCTCCTCGATTGCGTCACGCTGTGTCTTGAAGGAGCCGGCGTCGATCACCGCGCCCATGAAGTTCTGGAAATCGGAGACGTCACCCATCCTGATCGAGCGGACCTCTTCGACGACGCGTTCCCTGATCTCGGGCCAGAGATTCGAGGGGGCAAAGACGCGGGACGCAGCGGAGCACTTTTGCCCCTGGTACTCGAAGCTCCCGCGCACGATGGCTGTCGCGACCGCCTCGGCGTCTGCGGAAGGGTGCGCGACGATGAAGTCCTTCCCGCCGGTTTCGCCGACGATGCGCGGATAGTTGCGGTAGTTCGCGATGTTCGAGCCGATCGTCTTCCACATCGACTGAAATACCGGTGTCGAGCCGGTGAAGTGGACGCCTGCCAGGTCACGGCTGGCCAGGGCAGGATCGCCGATCTCTGCGCCCGACCCGTAGACCAGGTTGATCACTCCGGGAGGCAGGCCGGCCGCCTCGAAGAGCTTCATCAGGAAGTGCGCGGAGTAAGCGGCGGTCGACGCGGGCTTCCACACGACCGTGTTGCCCATCAGCGCAGCGCTTCCCGGGAGATTCCCGCCGATCGCCGTGAAGTTGAACGGCGTCACGGCGAAGACGAATCCTTCGAGCGGGCGGTACTCCATCCTGTTCCACGTCCCCGGGGCGGAGCTCGGCTGCTCGCCGTAGATCCGAAGCATGAATTGCACGTTGAACCGGAAGAAGTCGGTCAGCTCACAGGCGGCGTCGATCTCAGCCTGGTGCGCGGTCTTCGACTGGCCCAGCATGGTGGCGGCGTTCAGAGTTGAGCGCCACGGGCCCGCGAGGAGCTCCGCGGCTCGAAGAAAGACGGCGGCACGCTCTTCCCACGGCGTACGGTGCCAGTCTTCCCAGGCTTCGCCCGCAGCCTTGATCGCCTGCTCGACATGGCGCGCGTCCCCTTTGTGCACCGTGGCGAGCACATGATCCTTGTGGTGGGGCATGACGCTCTCGAACGTTTCGCCTGTCCGGATTTCTTCGCCCCCGATCACCATCGGGGCCTCGATCTGCTCCGACTGCATTTGCTGCAAGCGAAGGCGCAACTCCTCGCGCTCAGGAGTTCCGGGTGCGTACGACTTGACCGGCTCGTTCTCGGGCGGCGGTGGGCGGAAAAGGCCGGGTGCAGCGGACATCGGGGGCGATTGTAGGCTTGGGAACCGTGTCTGTGGCGTGCACCACCTACGAGGCCGAAGGCTGGGGGGTGGGGGAGGTCTGGCTCGACGGCGCACGCCTCGTCTGGCATGAGCTGCCGCAGCCGTCTCTACCAGGTACTCGCGCGCGTACGCGTGCAACCCCCACCCATCAGGGAGGGGCTGATCGCCCACCGCCCTCGCGGTCGACGCTACCGGCGAAACGCGCACGCATTCGGAACCAGAGCGCACCGAGAACGAACAAATTGATCCAGAGGTTCAGGGCGTACTTCGCCGGCGAGCGGGCTTCCTTCGGCGACATCCAGCTCGAGCTGGACGGCTGGACGCCGTTCCAGCTCGACATCGTCAACGCCCTGCGGCAGGTGCCCTACGGGGAGGTTGTTTCCTACGCCGACCTCGCGCGGCTCGCGGGTCACCCGCGCGCGCAACGCGCGGCCGGAACCTTCTGTGCACGTAACCGCTTCGGGATCGTCGTCCCGTGCCACCGAGTCGTCGCATCCGACGGCCTCGGGTCGTACGGGTCACTCGGCACCGACTACAAACAGCGACTGCTCGCACTCGAAGGTGTCACTCTCTGAGGATCTCCGGCACGAGCTCGCGGCGATCACGCCGCGCAGCGAGTGCGATCGTCTAGCAGAGCTCTCGGGGCTCTTCCACTCGGCGGGCAGCGTGCATCTGAAGGGGCGCGGCGAGATCTCGGTGCACCTCGACGTCGCCGATCCGGCGGTCGCTCGCCGCGCGTTCAGCCTTCTGCGCGCGTTCGGCGTCGCGTCCGAGATCCGGACGTACACGCGTCACGCCTTCGAGAGAGGCACGAGGTACCAGCTGCACGTAGCCGGAGACGACCGTGCGTTGCAGGTGCTCCACGAAGCCGGAGTGCTCACCTCCCGTCTCACTCCGCTCGAGCGCCCGCCGCGGCGAGTGGTCGCTCGATCGTGCTGCCGGGCGGCATACGTGCGCGGGGCACTGCTCGGGGGCGGATCCCTCAGTGGTCCCCGATCCCCGCACCTCGAGATCCGCAGCGCGGGAATCGAGGGCGCCGATTTCCTCGCGCGCATCGCAGACGAGGAAGGAGTGCGACTGGGAGTCCTCGACCGCGGGCGGCACGCCGTTGCCTACGCGAAGGGAATCGAAACGATCGCGGACACACTTGCACTAGCCGGTGCGAGCCGGACCGTGTTGCTCTTCGAAGAGCGCGCGGTCATCTCGGCCACGCGCTCACGGGCCAATCGCCTGGCGAATGCCGACCACGCCAACCTGGTCCGAACGAGCCGAGCCGCACACGACCAGCTGCAAGCCGTCGAACGATTAAGGCGGAGCGGCGAGTTGGCGAGACTGCCAGCGCGACTCCAGGAGATCGCCGAGCTCCGGGAGCGACACCCGACGCTCTCGCTGCGAGAGCTTGCCCTCAAATGCCGGCCTCCCGCCACGAAAGCGTCGGCGCATAGACGTTTACGGAGGTTACAAGAACTTGCCTCCGCCTAACTTTCGCGCGTGGTTGTCGTCGTGCCCAGGCATTCGTCATACTCCGGCAGGTGGCGGGTCCGCGCTCGTCCGGTGCCGGATTCAGACCCCGTCCGACGCCAAGGTCCTGAGCGTGGTTCAACCGGAGGAGGAGGTCGTCCTCGGAGCTTCTCCTCCGGCCCGCCCCTTACCGTCGGAAATCCGGCACGCTTCGCGCGCCATGATGATTTCCGACGGTTTCGTTCCCTGAAGGCGAGCGACTCCCAGCCGGCGCCGGCGAAGCCGGCATCGGCGCGGGACTCATTTATTTAGACTCGTGTCATGGCCAAGACACGTGTAGGGATCAACGGATTCGGGCGCATCGGTAGGAACTTCTTCCGGGCGCATCTGGAACGCGGTGGCGATTTCGAGATCGTGGCTATCAACGATCTCGGGGACGCCAAGACCATGGCGCATCTTTTGAAGTACGACTCCGTGCTCGGACAGCTCGGCGAGGACGTCGAGGTCGGCGACGGCGTCATCAAAGCCGGCAAGTCCGAGTTGAAGGTGCTCTCCGAGCGCGATCCGGCCGCGTTGCCGTGGGGCGAGCTCGAAGTCGACCTCGTGATCGAGTCGACCGGCTTCTTCACCGACCGCGACGGCGCCCAGAAGCATCTCGATGCCGGAGCGAAGAAGGTCGTCATCTCGGCTCCCGCCACCGATCCCGACGTCACGATCGTGCTCGGCGTCAACGACGACACCTACGACCCTGACCAGCACCACATCATCTCGAACGCGTCCTGCACCACGAACTGCGTCGCGCCGCTGGCCAAGGTCCTGCACGACAACTTCACCGTCGAGCAGGGCTTCATGACCACGATTCACGCGTACACGAACGACCAGCAGATCCTCGACCTCCCGCACAAGGACCTCCGCCGGGCACGCGCGGCGGCGATCAACCTCATTCCGACGTCAACGGGTGCCGCTCGTGCGATCGGACTCGTGCTGCCGGATTTGAAGGGGAAGGTCGACGGGATCTCCGTTCGAGCGCCGGTCCCGACCGGTTCCATCACCGATCTTGTCGTGCGTCTCGGGCGCGACGTGACCGTCGAAGAGGTGAACTCGGCGTATCGCGCCGCCGCCGAAGCCGGCGCGCTCGAGGGACTCCTTCGCTACGCGGATGATCCACTCGTTTCGACCGACATCGTGCACTCACCGTATTCCTGCATCGTCGACAGCGATCTGACGATGGCGAACGGAACAATGGCCAAGGTGTTCGGCTGGTACGACAACGAGTGGGGGTACAGCTGCCGGCTCGTCGACGTCGTGGCGAAGATCGCGGCCGACATCCCGGCAACAGTCTCCGCATAGGTGCACCGGCCGCGGTCGGTACGCGATGCCGACGTGCGCGGCAAGCGAGTGCTTGTCCGATCCGACCTCAACGTTCCCCTCGACGGCGGGCGCATTGCGGACGAAACTCGAATCCGCGCGTCACTGCCGACGCTGCAGCTGCTCCTCGAGCGGGACGCCGCTCAGGTGACGGTCTGCTCGCACCTCGGCCGCCCCAAGGGAGAAGACCCTGCACTCTCGCTGCGCCCGGTTGCAGAACGCCTGCAAGAGCTCCTGCCCGGCGAGCGCCTTCACGTGCTCGAGAACACGCGCTTCAACCCGGGCGAGACGAAGAACGACACCCGGTTCGCGCAGGAGCTCGCCAACGGCAACGACGTCTTCGTACAGGACGCGTTCGGATCGGTGCACCGGGCGCACGCCTCCACGGTCGGCGTTGCGCAATTGCTGCCCGCCTACGCCGGCCTGCTGCTCGAGCGGGAGCTGACCGAGCTCGGCAAGCTCCTGGGGGAGGTCGAGCGGCCCTTCGTCCTCATCTCGGGCGGCGCGAAGGTGGACGACAAGCTCGGCGTACTGAAGAATCTCGGCGGCAAGGCGGACGTGGTCCTCGTCGGCGGAAAGATGGCCGAGCAGATCAGAATCGACAACCCACTGCCGTTCGACGTCGTCCTTCCCGTCGACGTCGTCGCGGCGCGCGAGTTCGCCGCGGATGCCGAGGCGAAAGTCGTGCCTTACAACGCCCTCCCAGAAGGCTGGCTGGGTCTCGACATCGGACCGGAGACGTGCCAACTGTTCGGACAGCACATCTCTGACGCACGCACGATCTTCTGGAACGGGCCGATGGGCGTCTTCGAGTGGCCGCGCTTCAGCGAGGGCACAAAAGCCGTGGCTGAAGCGGTTGCATCATCAGCCGCCTACTCGATCGTGGGCGGCGCCGATTCCGCGCGCGCGCTCAGTGAGCTCGGCCTCGCTGACAGAGTCACGTGGGTGTCGACAGGCGGCGGCGCGGCTCTCGAGCTCCTCGAAGGCAAGGAGCTTCCAGGTGTCGCGGTGATCCCTACCGCCTCGTGAGGCCGCCGCTGACCGTCAGCGCAGTTCTCTCCGATGCGGGTGACGTCTACCAGCTGCTCTTTCGCCGCTCGTTCCCGATTGCGCTTGGTGTCTACGCGGTGATCGGCGCGGTCGAAATCGGCGCCGACCAGCCCAGCGGTGAAGGGACTCGACTTGCAGCGGGCGTGCTCGCGTTCATTCTCTCCTTCGCAGGTCCGCTCCTGGTCCAGGGCGCGCTCGTCAAGATCGTACGTAACGTGCACGAAGGAACGCGCCCGGAGGGTGCCCTCGCTCTGCTCACCGAAGCAAACGCCCGACTTCTCTCCCTCGTCGGAGCGTCGCTGATCTACTCGCTCGGCGTTGTCTTCGGGTTGATCCTGTTGATCGTCCCGGGTTTGCTGGTGGCTGCGCGCTGGTCGCTGATGGCGCCGTTGATCATGCTCGAGGGGAAGCTGGCATTCTCTGCCAAGGACCGCTCTGTGGAGATCGTCCGCGGCAAGATCGACAACGGCCTCGGAGACCGGACGTGGTTCGCATTCTGGGTCGTCGTGATCAGCTACGCAGTCACCGGCGTCTTGCCGAGCGTTGCGGCCGCGACCGCCGATTTCTGGATTTGGACTTGGGCGATCTGGATCGTCCTGAGCGCCCTGGCGGTCCCATTTCAGGCTCATGCCCTCAGCGTGCTCTACTACCGCCTCGTCGATCCCGAAAGACCGGCGATCGATCCACAGGTCAGGACTTGGCCGTCGGTCTGGGCCGGACCAGCGGAGGTCGTATGAAATTGATCGCGGGCAACTGGAAGATGTACAAGGGACCGGGCGCCGCCGCGGAGTTCTGCCTCGGCCTTCGCGAGGAGGACATGGAAGGTGTTGACGTGGTCGTAGCCCCGCCGTTCGTCTCGCTCGCGGTCGCCGTCCAGTTGCTCGCCGGCACCGAAATTGCGATTGCGGCCCAGAACGTGCACTGGGAGGAGGAGGGCGCCTACACCGGAGAGATCTCTCCCGCAATGCTCCTCGAGCTCGGCGTGTACGGCGCGATCGTCGGGCACTCTGAACGCCGTCAGCACTTCGGCGAGAACGACGAGAGCGTGGGGAAGAGAGCACGGGGTGCACTAGCCGCGGGGATGTTCGTCATCGGCTGCGTCGGCGAGACGGAGGAGGAGCGTGAGCGTGGCGAGACCGAGAGCGTTTTGCGACGCCAGGTCTCCGCCTTCGAGGCCGACGACAACCTCGTCCTCGCATACGAGCCCGTCTGGGCGATCGGAACGGGAAAGACAGCCACGCCCGAGATCGCCCAGGAGGCGCACGCATTCATCAAGTCGTTGCTGGACGTCCCGGTTCTCTACGGTGGCTCGGTCAAGCTGGACAACGCTGCGATCCTCCTGAGCCAGCCGGATGTCGATGGCGCGCTCGTAGGCGGAGCGTCGCTCGAACTCGAATCCTTCGTCGCGATTTGTCGAGCGGCCGCGAACATCCCCTCGTAGCGCTTGTCATCCTCGATGGCTGGGGCTGTGCGCCCGCCGGCGCGGGCAATGCGGTCGAGCTTGCCGACACGCCGAACTTCGACCGGCTCTGGCGGGAGTTTCCGCACACCACTCTCGACGCGTCGGGGGAAGCGGTGGGGCTGCCGCCCGGCCAGATGGGGAACAGCGAGGTTGGACACCTGACGATCGGCTCCGGACGCGTCTTGTTCCAGGACCTCATGCGCGTCAACAAATCGATCGAGGATGGATCCTTCTTCGAGAACCCGGCACTCGTGGGCGCGTTCGAGCGAGGCGAGCGAGTCCACCTGCTCGGCCTCGTCTCGTACGGCGGCGTCCATTCGCACATCGACCACGTCCGCGCACTGTTGCGCTTCGCTCCTGAGAAGACGTGGATCCATGCGTTCACCGACGGTCGGGACGTCTCACCACATGCCGCAGTCAGCGATCTCGCCGAGCTTCCCCAGGAGCGCATCGCCACCGTCTGCGGCCGGTACTACGCCATGGACCGCGATCAGCACTGGGAGCGGACGCAGCGCGCCTTCGATGCAATCGTCGAAGGCAAAGGGGACGAGGCAGCCGATCCGATCGAAGCCGTGCGCCGGAGCTACGAGCGAGGCATCACCGACGAGTTCATCGAGCCGATCACAGTTGGCGGCCGTCCGAGGCTTCAGCCGAAGGCGGACACAGCGATTTTCTTCAACTTCCGTCCTGACAGAGCCCGCCAATTGAGCATGAAGCTCGTCGAGGCAGGTGCCGATATCACCACGATGACGAGATACCGGGCGGATCTTCAAGTGCCGGTCGCCTTCCCCGAGCAGGAGGTGCACGAGACGCTGGCGGAGGTTCTCGCCGAGCACGACGTGCGCCAGCTGCACGCCGCCGAGACCGAGAAATACGCCCACGTGACCTATTTCTTCAACGGCGGCCGCGAGGTGGAGTGGAACGGGGAGACCAGGATTCTCGTGCCGTCGCCCCGGGACGTTCCGAGCTATGACCTGAAGCCGGAGATGTCGGCGCGGGAACTGACCGACAGGTTTGTCGAGGAGCTCGACCGCGACGGCTACGGGTTTGCCGTCGTGAACCTCGCGAATCCCGACATGGTCGGCCACACAGGATCGATCCCCGCCGCGGTGAAAGCAGTGGAGACAGCCGATGAGTGCCTCGGTCGAATCGTCGAAGCGGTCCGCCGTAAAGGTGGTGTTTCGTTGATCACCGCCGACCACGGAAACGCCGAACAGATGCTCGAGGCAGATGGTGCAAGCCCGCACACCGCGCACACCACAAACCCGGTCCCCTTGATCGTGACCGACCGCGAAGTGACCCTGAGAGACGCCGGCCAACTGGCTGATTTAGTGCCCACTGTGCTGGGGTTTTTGGGTTTCACGCAACCCTTACAGATGACCGGTAAACCCTTAACGACCCCGGACTGATCCGGGCTATACTCCGGAACCTTTTGTCACTTCAGCAACCTGATTTTGGCGTCCTGCGGAAGGCACAGAAAGGCGATGAGCGGGCTTTCTCGCTCATCGTTCGTGCCTATCAGGTGCCTGTCTTCAACTATGTCCTTCGACTTGTCGGTGATCGTTCGCTGGCAGAGGACCTGACTCAGGAAGTCTTCTTGCGGGTCTTTCAGGGCCTGCCGCGTTTCTCGCTTCGCTCGAAGTTCACCACGTGGCTCTTCCAGGTGACGAAGAACCGCGTGCTCGACGAGCTGCGTGCGAACGAGCGGCGCCCGCGAGCGGTCGTCGCCCTCGAAGACGTTCCGTCGCTCGAGGTCGTCGACGCGCCGATGGAGCGGCTCGAGGCGATCGACGCGGTGTGGCGTGCCGTCGAGGGACTGAACGTCGATCTGAAGATGGCGCTGCTCCTCCGCGATGTCGTCGGGCTCTCGTACACCGAGATCGCCGACTCTCTCGAGATCACGCTCGCCACGGTCAAGTGGCGGATCTACAAGGCTCGCGAGGACGTCCAGCTCTCGATGGCCCGCGAGGGCATCACCTTCGGCGATGAGAAGCAGCCCGTCGCCGAGAGCGCCGCGTCCTAGCTACAGCTAGCGCGAATGAGCCCGTAGCCAGGCGCTGAGGTTGCGCGCCTCGGCCGCCGGCGTCGGTCCGCGTGCGGGCGCCTGGATGCGAGTGGGCTTCGGCTTGGTCGAAGGGCTGCCTCCGCCGAGGCTCAACAGGCCGAGGATCACGGCGACGGTCGCAACGGCCGCCGCGCCCACGATCCAGAGCCACGCGCTGCTGCCGGGCACGCTCCGATACGTCCGAGAGTGCAGCGGCTCCGTGATGGCGGTGGCGAGCAACGGCTCGGCCGGTAGCTCGGACGCAGCCGCCAGCTCAGCCGCGAAGTCGGCTGCCGAGGCCGGTCGGAACCGCGGCTCGCGGGCCAGCGCGTGCATCACCGCCGCTTCGACGGGCTCCGGCACGGAAGACTCGAGGTCGCGGAGCGGCGTGATGATGCCGTGCTTCTGTTGCGCGGCCAGCTCCGCCAGCGATTCGAACTCGTAGGGCGTGCGCCCCGTCAGGAGCTCGTAGACGACAGCACCCAGTGAGTAGATATCGGTCGCGGTCGTCACTTCTTGGCCCGCGGCCTGTTCCGGCGACAGATACGCCGCTGTGCCGAGGACCGTTCCGTGCTGTGTGAGTCGTGTCAGCTCCGCGGCCCGCGCGATTCCGAAGTCGGCGATCTTCAGCACGTCGTCTTCGCGGACGAGAAGATTCGCAGGCTTCACGTCCCGATGAACCAGGCCGGCGGTGTGCGCGTGCTGAAGCCCGGCGCACGCCTGCAGCGCAAGCGGCACGGCATCCCGATACGAGAGCTTTCCGCGCTGCGCGATCGTGCCGCCCGGGACGTACTCCATGACGATGTACGGGCTGCCTTCGGTCTCACCCGCGTCGTACACCTGAACGACGTTCGGATGCGAGAGGCGGCCCGCCAGCTTCGACTCCTGCAGGAAGCGAGCCCGGAAGCTGTCGTCGCCCGCCAGGTGCTCGGCGAGCACCTTGATCGCGACCCGGCGGTGCAGCTCCTCGTCATTTGCGAGGTAGACGACCGCCATGCCGCCAGAGCCGAGCGTTCGTTCGACCCGGTAGCGGCCCGCAACAAGTGTCTCGGTCAACCGTTCCCCTCGTCCTTCTTCTTCTTGCCCTTGCCCTTCTGCTTGCCGCTGTCCCGTGGTTTTTCGGCAGGGACACACTGGATTCGGGAAAGGAGATCCCCCACGGCCGACCCGAGCTGCTCCTGGAACGCTCCAGGGACATGGCCTGCATTGATCGCCGAGATGGTTTCCTGCTGCAGTTGCTGCGCAAGGCTCAGGGCCCGGCACTGATCGCCGCCGACGAGCGCCTGCGC